>Ga0265328_10001266_pt1 | contig 11661 bp, 6 predicted proteins | sample 41624metaG_FD_202086 | JGI IMG/M metagenome (GOLD analysis project Ga0265328, IMG submission 202086) | Rhizosphere microbial communities from Carex aquatilis grown in University of Washington, Seatle, WA, United States - 4-16-24 metaG | ecosystem: Host-associated > Plants > Roots > Rhizosphere >...
CCTTCTTGATGGGCCGAGCTGCCAGACCGTCGATGAAATACGCATCGGGGCCGGACGAAGGCATCCCGTAACGGCATACCTCGCGCGGCGTGACAGTATGCTTCGTCGGTATTCTCATGATCGTAACAGATTGAGGCAGCGTCGAGAGTATTGGGTTGAGGGTGGAATAACCGAAGGGTTGGTCGGATTCGACGTGCTCATGCCTTTGAAGCCGCATCTCGGCGAGGGCTTCGCACGGCTCGATCGGCGGCTCCAACAAGCGGTCGATCGACGCTACCGCCTGCCGCCGTGGACCGACGAGAGCTACGCCCTCCATAAGCACGCCGATCGCCAGGCGGCGGCGAATGAAGCCTATCATGTCGTCGGCTGGAGCCGCGACGACATAAGATCGAGCCTGCAGATCACGCTCGATCCGCTCGATGACGACCCGTTGCCCTCGCCGGACGGCATGTCGCCCTGGGAGCCGTGGCCGCCGAAGCTCGCCAGCGCACTCTTCCTTCAAAGGCTCGGTGAGCTCGGCGACGCGATCGACGTCGCCGACACCGTCGACGAACTCGCGATGGACGACACGCTCGCGCAACTGGCCGAAGCCTTCTCCCAGCTGCCCGAGGCGACGCGTCGTCGTTGCCGACACATCCCGACCGGCAAACGGGAACTGGACACGCTCGTTCAGGTCGAAGCCGACGACGGTTCGCAAATCGTCGAGGGCGTCGTCGTCGACGGCGAACGCAACGACACGGGCGCCTTCTACTTCGACGATCACTTCGTCGTCTTCACCACCATCGACACACAACGCGGAGAACTCATCCGCTGCAATGGAGCGAACTGCCATGTCGAGATCCTCTGACATCGATCCGCTCGCCGGCATGGAGGAGTGGGACCGCTTCGAGCCCTGCTTCGACGAACCGCCGGCGCAGCATAGCCCCTCCGCCGAGGCTTTCGACAGAATGGCCGTGACCCTCACGCCGGAGCAGGCGCGCGCGGCGGCGCACACTGGGCCGATCCTCGTCCTCGCCGGAGCCGGCACCGGAAAGACATCGACGCTGACGGCGGCGGTCGTGCATCGCATCGCCGTCGACCGCATTCCCGCTTCGCGCATCCTCGCCGTCACCTTCACCAACAAGGCCGCCGCCGAAATGGCGTCGCGCATCCGCGCCGCGCTCGACGGCCTGGCGGCCCCCTCCTGGCTCGGCACCTATCACGGGCTCGCCGCCCGTCAGCTCCGCGACGCGCCGGAGATCGCCGAGCTACGGCCGAATTTCGACATTGTCGACGCCGACGACAGCCGCCGCTTCGTCAAGCGCGGCATGAAGGCGCAAGGCCTCGATGGCGAGGAGAGCGGCGACGCCAATGCACGCGATCCGTTGAAGATCATGTGCAACCGCATCGCGAAGTTCAAAGACAATCTGATCACGCCGGCCGGCGCCGCCGCCTGGGTCGAAGCCAAGATCGCCAAAAGCGATCGTTCTCGCGAGTCGGTCGATCCCCATACACTGCGCGCCGCCGCGCGCGTCTACGCCGATTATCAGCGCGCCCTGCGCGAGGCGAACGCCGCGGATTTCGGCGACTTGCTATTGTGGCCGACCCTCGCAATGCGCAAGGACGACGCCTATCGCGCGCGCTGGGCGTCGCGCTTCGATTGGCTCGCCGCGGACGAATATCAGGACGTCAATTTCGCCCAATACAGTTGGCTGAAGTCTTTTGCGGCGGAGCATGGACGCGTCTTCTGCGTCGGCGACGATGATCAGGCCATTTACGGCTGGCGGGGCTCCGACATCGAGTATATCCGCCGCTTTCACCAAGACTTCCCGAGCGCTGAGCGGGTCAGGCTCGAAGAGAACTTTCGATCGACCGGCCACATACTCGCCGCCGCCAATGCGGTCATCGCTCGCGACAAGAAACGTCTCGGCAAGACACTCTACACCCGAAAGGAGCCCGGCGACAGAATAGAGATCGTCGCCTATCGCGACGCGCAGGCGGAGGCCGCCGGCGTCGTCGAGGAGATGCTCGCCCGTCACGCCGAGGGAACGGGATGGCAGGAGATCGCCATCCTCTATCGCAGCTCCTTCCTGTCGCGCGGCTTCGAAGAGGCCTTGATGCGCGCGCGGATTCCGCATGTGATCGTCGGCGACGTCGGCTTCTATCAGCGCGCCGAGGTCAAGGACGCGCTCGCGCTGCTGCGTCTCGCCGCGACGCCCGACGATCGTCAATCGGACGAGGCCTTCCGTCGCGTCATCAACGAGCCGCGCCGCGGCTTCGGCGCCAAGGCCATGCAAGCGGTCGAGACGGAAGCCTCGTTCCGAAATGTTTCTTTGCTACGCGCCTTGGACACCGCCGAGCTGCCGGCGAAATGCCGCGCGGCCGGATTGCAGTTCGCCGACCAGCTGCGCCGCATCGGCGAGGATCGCTCGCACACGCTCGCCGATCAGATCTCGCTGCTGCTCGACGCGAGCGGCTATCGCGCCATGCTGCGCGACAGCAAGGCCGAGAGCTCGGAGGATCGGCTCGAAAACCTGCAGGAGCTGATCGCGCTCGCCGGCGAGTTCCACACGGCGCGCGAGCTTCTCGATCATGCGGCGCTCGCCACCAGCCGCCCCGGCGAGGACGAAACCGACCGCGTGCGCCTGATGACGCTGCACAAGGCGAAGGGCCTCGAGTTCCCGCATGTGTTTCTTCCTGCCTGGGAGGCGGGCGTATTTCCCTCCGACTACGGGGACGGCGATGAGGAGCGCCGGCTGGCGTACGTCGCGCTGACGCGCGGAATGCGGCGCGTCAGCATTTCCTACTGCGGCTTCCGGCGCGGCTTCGGAGCGCCCTCGCTCTTCGTCGACGATATCCCCGACGAGCACAGCGTCAGAGGACGCCTGCGCGATGCAGAGCGGCGCCGTGGGGCGCCACGCCAGCCGATCAATTGGCGGAAGCTCCCGAGCCATTTGCGGCGGCCGTGAGCAAAGGCCGCAAGAAGGAACGAGAACCGAAAATCATTGAAGACACGAGTGCCGCCTGCGCGCCCATCGCCGCAAGGGGCCGTCGCCGAGGCTCCCGCGCGTTCCGCGCGCCCTTGCCCCGACGGGCGAGAGGCGGCCTTCGGGATTTTATCGGAGAAAACCATTCACTGCTCGAGGAGCAAATCATGAATATGATATCTGCAACCCCATCGCGCCCGATAGGCGCGACGCTGCTGGCGATCTCGCAACAGATTTGGGACGAAAAATACCGGCTGAAGACACCCGCCGGAGAGCCGATCGACCTGACCGTCGAAGACAGCTGGCGCCGCGTCGCGCGCGCCCTCGCGAGCGTCGAGAACGATCCCGAGCAATGGGAGGGAACCTTCGATTCGGCGTTGCAGGATTTCAAATTCTTGCCGGGCGGCCGAATCCTCGCCGGGGCAGGCGTCTCGCGCCGCGTGACCCTCTTCAACTGCTTCGTCATGGGAACGATCGAGGACGATCTCGACGCCATCTTCTCGCATCTGCGCGAGGCGGCGCTCACCATGCAGCACGGCGGCGGCATCGGCTATGATTTTTCCACGCTCCGCCCGAAGGGCGCGCTCGTCAAAGGCGTAGGGGCCGACGCCTCTGGCCCCTTGTCGTTCATGGATGTGTGGAATTCCATGTGCGGCACGATCATGTCGGCCGGCACGCGGCGCGGCGCCATGATGGCGACGATGCGCTGCGATCATCCCGACATCGAGGCCTTCGTCTCCGCGAAGGCCGACAAGACCCGTCTGCGCAATTTCAATCTCTCGGTCCTCGTCACCGACGCTTTCATGGCGGCCGTCGACGCAGACAAGGATTGGTCACTCGTGTTCGGCGGCGAGGAGTACCGCACGATCTGGGCTCGCGACCTTTGGGACCAAATCATGCGTGCGAACTATGACTATGCCGACCCCGGCGTCATTTTCATCGACCGCATCAACGCGCGCAACAATCTCTATTATTGCGAAACGATCGCGGCCACTAATCCCTGTGGCGAGCAGCCTCTACCGCCCTATGGCGCCTGCCTCCTCGGCTCGATCAATCTCGCCAAGCTCGTGCGCGACGCCTTCACGGAGCGCGCCCACCTAGACGAGGGCGGCCTCGCACGCCTCGCCACGGTCGCCGTGCGCATGCTCGACAATACGATCGACGTGTCGGAATTCGCGCTCCCCGAACAGAGGGGGGAAGCTCTGGCCAAGCGGCGCATCGGTCTCGGCGTCACCGGCGTCGCCGACGCCCTGGCCATGTGCCGTCTGACCTTTGGGACGCCGGAGGCCGCCGCGATGGCGGCCCGCTGGAATCGCTTGCTCAATCGACACGCCTATATCGCGTCGATCGGTCTCGCCAAGGAGAAGGGAGCCTTCCCGCTCTTCGACCGCGACGCCTATCTGGCCGGCGAGACGGTTCGCAATCTGGACGACGACATCAAAGCCGGAATCTTCGAGCATGGCATTCGCAACGCCTTACTCACCTCGATCGCGCCGACAGGGACGATTTCGCTGTTCGCGGAAAATGTCTCATCAGGAATCGAACCGATCTTCGATCTCACCTATCTCCGCAAGACTCGCCAACCCGACAATTCCTTCGTCGAGCAGGAAGTCGAGGACTACGCCGTACGGCTCTACCGCGAGAAATTCGGCGCGGACGCGGAACTGCCGGAATATTTCGTCACCGCCCAGATCCTGACGCCAGCCGATCACATTCGCATGCAGGCCGCGGTTCAGGACCATGTCGACGCATCGATCTCGAAGACGGTGAACTGTCCAGCCGATATTTCTTTCGAAGATTTCAAGACGATCTACGTGGACGCCTATCGCTCCGGCTGCAAGGGCTGCACCACCTATCGACCGAACGAGATCACCGGCTCCATCCTGTCGACCACCACGCCGGCGGCTACCGTTCCCGCGGCGCAGGCGCATCCGGTGATCACGCCGCGCGAGGAGAAGCTCGCCGGCGCGACCTACAAGCTCCGCTGGCCGGAAAGCGAACATGCGTTCTATGTGACGATCAACGACATCGAAGAGGAGGGGAGGCGGCGGCCCTACGAGGTTTTCCTGAATTCGAAGTCGATGGAACATTACGCCTGGGTCGTCGCTCTGACGCGCATGATCAGCGCGGTGTTCCGCCGCGGCGGCGACGTCGCATTCGTGGCGGAAGAGTTGAAGGCGGTGTTCGACCCGCGCGGCGGACATTGGAGCGAAGGGCGCTATGTCCCCTCCTTGGTAGCCGCCTTCGGCTCTATCATCGAGCGACACATGATCGATATCGGCTTTCTCGCTCCGTCTGAAGCGATCGTCGCGCACGCTTCCGACGAACATCCGCTGGCGCGCACGCTCGGCGCACTCTGCCCGAAATGCAGCCAGCCGGGCCTCATCAAGAACGACGGTTGCCTGACCTGCCGTCACTGCGGTTGGTCGAAATGTTCTGGTTAAGAGTGCAATGTTGCGTTAAGCTGCACTTCCTGGTTCGATGGAAGCGCCTCCAAACATATGGTGTAGTTCCGCAGGCGAGACTCGCATTTTCTGGAGAGCGATGTTGCGCACGATCGATCGGGAATTCGCATATGTCGCCACGGCGGTCACCGACGTGCATCACCGGCACCGATATGTCGTTAAGCATCGGATCACGAAGCGCCCGTCCGTCGCCGGGTGCCTCTACGCGGCGCATCTCGTGGGCGTTCATGAGAGCCCAAATACCGTTGCAACGACGCTGAAGGGCCTTCGGGCTCTCCTGTCCTTCTCCGACGAGAGCGAGTTAGACATCGAACGGCGCTTACTTCAAGGCGAGCGGATCGAGCCCAGAAATATTCGGGCCTTCGCCCATTGGCTGGAGCAGCGGTATCGCGGGAACGGCGACGTCCTTCCGAAGGCTTCTCGATCGACATTCAACGCTATTCTGATGCACGCGCGTAACGCCGAATCGTGGTTCATATCGATGTATTGGTCGGGCAACCAGCCCCAAGCGCGTGGCCATGAGATCAGTGGCGTTCTAGCGACGCAACGGGCAGTCTGGTGCAATGTGCAGAAGCGCGTGATATGCACGCCCACGGCGCCCGATCTGGATGAAGACGAGATTCGTCGGATCGACACCTTCCTCTCGAATCTCGCCCTTCCCCCCGACGCAGACCATATGTGGGTCCGAACCTTCTTGATTTGGCGGCTCGCGATCGAGTTCGGTCTGCGTATTGGCGAGATCCTCGCACTTCGCATCGAAGACTGCCCAACGCGCCAGCGGTCAAGTTTCGAAATTGTTCGCATCGAGGACCGGCGACAGGCGGATTCGCGTGGCGTCTATACTCCTCGCCCGAAGACGCTTGGACGATCGCTAGGAATTCTCCTGGCCAACTCGGCTTTTCCTGCCCTCGTGTTCCGTTACATCAGTGAATACCGGGTCACATGGAAAGTGCGTCCCGACGGATCGAGGCGCAAGAGCCCGAACGTCCCGCATCCGTATCTCTTGGTCACTGACGCGGGAGACCCACTCCCCCAGGTGACAGCCCGTAGCCTGGCGGCCAAGATCGCAAGAGAGACGGGGGTCGCCTTCAATTGGCACGCGGCGCGCCACGCATTCTTCAACCGTGCCTATGCGGCAATTGGGTGGATCCCGGATTTGGGAGAGCAAAATGTCCGGCTAAATGACCTGATCTACTGGGGCGGCTGGTCCAGTCCGAAAAGTCTTGAAATCTACACGAACCGTGCTCGCAAGCACCGTGCGGCTCATGCTCTCGCCATTTGGCAAGGAAGGCTGGAAGAATGGAAGTCTCTGCGCTGACATACGACGCGGACACTGACCTTTGGGCGGCCCCGAATGGCGATCACTTTCTCAGGAACGTTTTCCGAGAGGACGCGCCTGTCTGGATTCAGGTCGGTATGAACCGGTGGCGCGCGCGCTATCTGAAGAACACCCATGTTATTTCTTGGCCTCGCAGTCTCGATCCCGAATTCTCGGCGGCGGCTCGACGCATCGTTCATGAAAGGATGAAGTCACAGGCGCCAAGCAGTCTTTCCCGTTACGCGCTGATTGTGAATGCGATTGCCGAAAGGAGTAAAACGCATGGCGTTGTCATAAACTCCAGTTCCTTCGGAAACATAGATACGGTCAGTTCAATTTGGTCTGCACTCACGCCTGGCGGCAAGGTCACTTTCCGCGAAATGTATCGTCACTTCGTCGACCTGGATTTATGCGGGGCGGACCGATCCGTGGCGGATCGGATGAGGGAATGGAAGGCACGCAATAACGTGCAGACACTTCGCGACGTTATTCGATGGGACCCCGACAGGGGCGCTCTTTCGACCTCCGAACTCGAAGTCTTGCGTCGGGTGCTGGAGGACCCGACGCAGGACAATACCGACGCAGATCACTTTGTACGCATGTCGCTGCGGATCTACCTCGCCACTCTCCGGCGCCCATCCCAGATTCTGCAAATCGGTTCAGATGGGCTTCGCCGCGTAACGAGTAATTGCGGCGAGCAATTCTTCCTCAAGATACCGAAGGTGAAGGGCCAGGCGGGTGCCGAAAGCGACTGGGAGGCCATCCCTTCGTTCCTGGCCTGGGATATCGAGGCGTATCGGAATCGGCCCGCCATCGCGCGTCTATGCCGGAAAAGCGACCTCCTACTCCCGCATGTCATCAGGGGCGACGAGCAGGCCGAACTCAGCACCGCCTACTTCAACAGCGTCTGCAAAGCTTGGTTCAAGAGACGGAACATCGTCAGCCCACGTACGAAGCGGACGATGTCGTTTGCGATGACGCGTCTCCGCCATACGGGAGCGACACAGATGGCGATGCAGGGATATGCCCGACAACTTATCCAAGACGTCCTGCAGCATGACAGCCCGGAATCGGCCAATGCCTATATTGATTCTGTCGGCGCCGACACGTTGCCGTTATTCGAGAAGATGGATGACCGCCTCGGATCGCGCTTCTCCCATCTGAAGAACGCCTGGTTCTTCGGACGGATCGTCGAGGCCGATCAGTTCACTGGCTCCCCGATCATCGTGCCCACTCCCTCTGCTCCTGCGATCGTCGGCGCCTGCGGCAATCCCGCGCCGTGCGTCCTCCATCCGCTTTTCAGCTGCTATTCTTGTCAACATTTCCTGGCATTCCGTCAAGCCGACCATCTCAAGACTCTTGCTTACGTTGAGCAGGAATACGCCAGATGGCGAGACGCGGAGATTGGCTCCTCTCGTTCAAAGGCGATGAAGGATTTCGAGCGCATTGCCGTGGGCGTTCGTGACGTCATCGACCGGATCGAGCGCGGAAAAAGCGGAGATGCCGAATGATCGCTCTGCAACCATTCCTTAGAGTGCTACCGCGTGGCGCTGATTTGCTGGCGTCAATGCCGCGCTTCGCGAATGCTCTCCCCGCCGGCGTGTCGTTCGACGACGACGTCTGGAATCTCGCCCAGCTTCAAAGACAGGCCAAGACCAAGACATTTAACGTGGATTTTCAGAAGATCGGAAACCGTGATCTCCGTCTCCTCGCAAAGATCAGGGTCGCTGAGTTGATTGCGCACAAGAAGATCGGTGCAACCGCCGCATCGTTTGCATGCTCCGCCTTCGCTTTTCTTGCCGAGGCGATCCAGGCGCGCCCCGTCACCACGCTGACATCAGGTGATTTTCATCATGCCGAGAGCATCCTGCGCCGGAAATCGCCGAAACGCGCGATCAGGATCCTAGCCGATCTGGCGAGACATTGCATCTGGCTCAACCTGCATCTCGGGCGTCATCTGGTCTACAAGGCGCCGAGGCCGCTTCCAGTCAGTTATGGGCGCGCAGGCACCGACGCCGGACGAAGCGAGAAACTAATCCCGAACACAGTCCTGGCTAAAATCCTTTCCTATCGGGCCAACCAAGCTGTGTCCGAGCGCGATCGCTTCTACCTGTCGGCGCTCGCGATCGCCATCAGCACCGGGCTACGAATTTCAGAACTTATGACGCTGCCCGCCGACTGCCTGGTCAAGGACGAACGCGCACTTCTCATCCGACATTTCCCGGCCAAGAACGGTCGAGAGTCCGCGCGTCCTGTCGTCGACGCGCTCCGAGACGTCGTCGAAGACGCCGTCGCGTTCATTCGCGCTTACTCCGAGGCCGGCCGGGATCTCGCTCGCCAACAGCATGTGGTGTCGTCAATCGATTGGCGCAGCATTCTTGCATCCGGCGACACTACTATCATTTCCTATTTTGTCAGGCGCTGGGCGAAAGCTTTTATCGAGGACCCGAACAACCGGCTACTCGCTACGCACATGGCGTGGAACTCGAACACGTCGACCTGGCTGCCGATTGAGGAAGCCTTCGAACGCAACAAGGGCAATATCTCGGCCACGGCCCGGGAACTGGGCGTCGGGCGTGAGACCATATCGAAGCTTCGTGCCCAGACAGACGCGGCAAAACGTGGCGAAGTCTATCTCGGCGCCAAGAATGCCGATTCTCTCAAAAGTTTCGACACGGACAGGCGCGTGGTCTCGGTCCAGGCATTCACGCGCACGATCGGCATCAAGTTGCACCGCTCTGTGCTCATCGCCTCGATCATCCAGGAGGCCGCATGGGCGCAGATCAGGCAGATGTCCTTCGATGCGCCGCCGCCAGACTTCGCGCTCGAAACGAAGTTCGGCGTAGAAACCTGCGTCCTGCGCGACCCCGACACTGGTCGCGTCGTTCTTGCCGCCAAGGATGCCCTTTTTGTCATCCTGCGGAATCAGTTGTCGCAAGCTCATGGCACGAGCTCACACCGGTTCGTCGTCCTTGGCGCCAACCATCTAAACCATTGGCTTGCCGGATATTCGAGAGACCGCGGCACTGGGAAGGAGACCGATGCGATCTTCAACCGCCTCGGCATTCTTGATCCGCAGACCGGTGATATCGCGAAATTCACCATCCATGATATTCGGCACTGGCTAAATACCGCCTACGAAGACGGAGGTCTTACCCAGGATCAGATTGGAATCCTATTCAACAGAAAATCCAACGCAGCCAATGCGAGTTATCTGCACACCTGCGCCAGAGTCCGCGCCGAGCGACTCAAGCAGACAGTCCGAGAAGGCATTGCCATTGGCCACGTTCCCGAGGCGTATGCCGGACTCGCCCAAGACAGCCCTGCGGAGGCTGAAGCCTTCCTGGCTGCCACCACGAAATTCTACAACCCTATGCCGCACGGCGTCTGCCTTCTAAATTGGGCCGCTGAAGTCTGTCCCCATGCGATGAGTTGCTTCAGCTGCGCCAAGGAGGAGGCTACCGCGCCAATCCCTTGTGAGCACCTGATCGTCGACAAGGAAGATCCCGAGCAGATCGCGGAAATCGAGCGCATCAATCGAAACGCCGCCGTCATAGCGTCACTCATGGCGGAGGATGGAATGACCGACTCGCCGCAGTTTACGCATTTTGAAGCGGTTCGCAGATCGACCGATACCCTTCTCGGGGAGTTCAAGGAATGACAGCCGGCTCCGGAATGCCCGTGCGGCGCCAAATCCGTGGACAGAAACTCTGGGAGGAGATCGCCGCGACCATCCGTGACCACGCCGAGCGAGCGGCCCGCCAAGGTCAGAAATACGTCTATAATGCCAGCGAGATCGCCCGCGAGATGGGTGTTGCGCGGAGTACCTTGCTGCGCAACGAGGCAGTCGTAACCGCAACGCTCGCTGAAATCCGTGCCCGGCGAAGGAATCGGGACGGATCGGCGTCAATCGAAGCACTCAAAGAGCGCAACGCTGCGCTGCTAGAGGCCATCAAGGCCAAAGATCTGGAGATCGAGCGGCTCCACGAGCACCAAGCCGATCTCTATGAACGGCTGATAAGGCACTCGGCCGATGTGAGCGTCGTGTTTCGTGGCTACGCGGTGGACGCGTCTCGCAACATCGGGAAATGCATCCTTTGCGGCTCGGCGCGACCGCCGATCGGCGGTACTGCCTCGAACATCGCGACGCTCTATAGCGATGACAAACAGGCAAAGTGATGGGTGCACGAGACAAAGACTAGCTCGCCGTCGAGCGCTTAAAGGCAAAAATCGGGGCTCGGGATGCTGGGATGAAGTGCCGCTCACGACCGTCGCCCGAGGTATCGACTTCGACGCCGCGACGGACGCTTTCATCGTCGATGCTCGATTTGCTGACGTACAATCGAAGGCGGCTTGGTCAGCGGCTTTTTCTCGTCGGCGATCTCGCCCCTCTCCGCCGTTCGGACTTGACTCACTTTCCACTCACTCGCGGTGAGTGATCTGGTTCCGCGTGCCCGTTTGAGCGAAAGCCCCGACTAGGTAGCCGTGACCGGAAATCCCGCTCACAACGCAACAGATTACCCAAATTCGTATCGCATCATTTCAGAAGACACCGGGAGTTGTTATCTAATGTAGCCAATCGCTCCCACGCTAACGCAACATTCGCTCACTAGCGATATGAAATGTTCTTGAGCGTCCCTTCCAGCTGCCCAATTTTCAGGAGATACTCACATGGTCGACTTGATCCTCCGCCCTTCCTCGCTCAGCGTCGATCCCCGAATCCGTTGGGCCTTGCAACTTCGGTATCACGGCAGCTGCGGTGAGACCGAGTACGCCACGCTCTGCCGCGTGAGCGATGCAACCGCAGAGGAGATCGTGCGCGAGGGAGGCGCCGACTGGCTCTTCGGCGCTCCGACGATGCGCGCCGATTGGAAAACCGAACTCGATCGGCTCGAACCCGAAGAAATGAGCC
>Ga0265328_10001267_pt1 | contig 11660 bp, 9 predicted proteins | sample 41624metaG_FD_202086 | JGI IMG/M metagenome (GOLD analysis project Ga0265328, IMG submission 202086) | Rhizosphere microbial communities from Carex aquatilis grown in University of Washington, Seatle, WA, United States - 4-16-24 metaG | ecosystem: Host-associated > Plants > Roots > Rhizosphere >...
GGCGGCAGGCGCGGGCGGCGGCGAATTCTGAGGCGGCGCGTCTGCTTGCGGATACTGGGGGCCTTCGGGCGGGGCGGGCTCGGCCTGTTGCGCCCGCGCGCCACTGTGAATGCCGAGAACGGCCAAGCCTGCCAGCGCCGAAACAAATGCAGCTTTTGTGGCCTTCATGATGCTCCTCTTGGAGGGGGTGTCCCCGAAGTCACTGCCATAACCGTGCCGGTCCGCCGGGGCTAACGCGCTTGCGATGGGCGGTACCCGCACCTTAGCAGCCCGCGGCGTGCCGGCCCCGCCATGAGGTCCCGGGCCTCCTCGTTGCGAAGCGAAAATAAACCAAGGCCCCGCAATCGTCGAGATCGGACCGCCCCGAAGCCGCCGTCAAAATCGACGGAGGGGGGGCTCGCCCGGGCTGACATCGGGCGTGACCGGTGCCGCGAGTCGGCGAACCCGCGCCAGCTCCAGGTCCGGTTCGAGGACCTTCCTGACCATGATGGGCACCCGCGTCCCCGACCTCAGCGCCCGTCGCTGAGGAGGCTCGCGGCCCGAATCCGAGGGGGCGCTCGGATCGAGGCGCCGAGACAAACGGCCCACGACGTCGACGATGTCGCCCGGAGCGATGGCGATCTCGGCCGCGCGCAACTTGCGGTCCCTGATGCGTAGGTGGGTCAAGAATGGATGATCGATGTCGAGCAACGTGGTGCTTTGAAACTGGATGCGCCGGTCATTTGGAAAGCGATCGATCACCATCCCGCCGGTGACCTCGACCCAGATTGGCTCGTCGGTGCCATCGTCGATCAGAAAATCGAAGGCGACCTCGTGAAAGAACGCCCGAGCGAGCGGGGATCGCCCCAGGCGAAACCGCGTCAGCGACCACACCACCGCGCGGGAGTCCATGGTCGACTTCGTGGCGCGCCTCCCCAGCACCACCCCTCGAACCGCCACGGCGCGCCGATCCGGCACCCCCCTCAGCTCGGAGATGCGGAACCGCCGCCGCCTGGAGATGAGGCGATGTAGCCGATTCGCCATGCGGACACCGATCGGACCCGCCAGGGAGGCCAGCGCCAGACCGGCCGAGCCCACCACCAGCGCGAGCGCGGCGTTGCTGCCAACCAGGGCGAAGATGCCCGACACGCCGAGCGCGGCCGCGCAGAGCGACATCGCGGCGGTCACCGTTCTCACGCCCCGCGGAAACGACACCCAGCGCGCGATGGGGCCGCCGCTTCGGGTCAGCGTGGTGTCGTCCTCGTGCTCGAACGTCACGCCTCGCCGCGCGCGCAGATCGAGAATTCTCGCCACGGCAAAGTCGAAGCGCGCGCCCACCCACGCGCCGATTCCGCGACGCATCCGCCCCGTCCTCGTGGTCGCCATGGCCCGCTCCACCGGCTCGGAGTCCGCGGCCGCGCCGGCATCGTCCGCGACGGCGTCGACGACCGCTCCGAGAGCGGAGGCGGAGGCGGGGGGAAGCGAGGGGCTCTCTGCCATGCGTCCACAGGATCGACAAGTCAGGTGCGAAAGATGAGCATGAAGCCGGATGATGATGATATGGGTCGCCGGCTCAACCCTGCCATCCATGAGACCTTCCAGGGTGGGGAGACCTTCCAGGGTGGGGGCCTGTAGGGTACAATAGTCGTGGCGCATGGCCCCACGCGCGGACCCCAAGGCGGTACTGGAGCATCTGCTCAATGCCGCCCGTGGGAGCCAGCGGCGGTTTCTGGTGGGCCTGGCTGACGACGACGAGCGAAAGCGCATCGCCGACATCGTGAAAGACGAGGGCGCCGTCGTCGAAGCCACCTCCACGGCCACGGCGCTGTTGCGATTGGCCGACGAATCCTTCGACCTGGCCTTCCTGGCCATCGAGGAGACGAGAGAAGGGGCGGAGCGCACGCCGCGCTCGAGCCAACAGCCGCCGGCCGGCGCCGCCGACGCTGATCCGCTGGCCACCTGGCGCGAGCTCCGGCCCTTCTCGGACGTGGTCCTCATCGCGTCCAGCGATCCCGAGCGCTGCGCGGAGGCGTTTGGCCGGGAGGTCGCCGCCGTCTTCCCCCGGCCCCTGCCCGAGGTGGACGTGTTGTTGCGAGCGCACGTCAAGCGACTGGTCGCGTCGCGCCAGATCCGGACGCGGGGTCAGCTCGTCCTCAACGCGTTCAACGGATTTCGGGAGGCGCTCGCGGCCTCCCACCCGGAGCTGACCGCCGCGCTCTCAGAGCTGCTCGCCCTGTCACGCGCCGAGCCGAGCATCTCGATCCTGGGCGCGAGCGATCTCGGTAGGCACCTCGGCGGCTCGACCACGGCCGCCGCGCCCGACGCCGTGGTCGCCAGCCTGTCCGCGAACGGCTCCGTCGAAAAGACGATGGAGGAGGCGCGCGACCGCGTGCCTGGAGCGGCGTTGATCGTCGTCGACGACGCGCCCTCGGTCGAGCGCCTGCGCGACGCGATCTACGGGGGCGTGCGGGCGTACCTTCCAAGCAGCAAGGTCGCCCTGCTCGGCAGGATCGCCGCCTCGGTGGCGGCGCGGCGGCGCTCCGAGTCGATCGGCTTGAGCCTGGCAGAGTGCCTGACGCGCTTCGGAATCCTGACCGGCGAACCGACGACCCACAACCCGGCGAGGAACCACGACGTCGACGCAAGCTTGATCGCCGACGCGGCCCTGGACAAGCCCGCGTCCCCGATCGTGCCGACCGGACACGAGGTGCTGGTGGTCGACGACGAGGCGGTGGTGCTGACCGTGCTCCGCGAGGCGCTGCGCCGCGGAGGCTACCGGGTCACCACGGCGGCATCGGCGGAAGAGGCGATCGATTTGATGCAGAAGCGCCACTTCGATCTGGTGCTGACCGACAAGAACCTCCCTGGAGCCTCGGGCCTCGACGTGCTTAGGTCGGCCCGCGCGCTGACGCCGGCGCCGGCCATCGTGCTCATCACCGGATACTCGTCGCTCGATTCCGCGGTGGAGGCGATGGACACCGGCGCCCAGGACTACATCGAAAAGCCGATTCGCGACGTCGAGGATCTCAGGGCCCGGGTCAGGCGCGCGCTCTCTCGCCGCGATGAGCAGCTCGCCCGACCGCGCGTCACGCAGACGGGGCGGGCGGGCCGCGTGTTGCTGGTGGAGGCCGAGGGGGCGCGCCGCCGTCTCATCGCCGACTACCTGGGCCGCAGCTACGTCGTCATCGCCGCCGAGGATGGCGACGACGCGTTGAACCGGCTGCAAAAGGAGCACTTCGATCTCGTGCTGGCGGACCGGCACCTGCCGGGCGTGTCCGGCCTGCGCGTCATCGAGCACGCGCGGCGCCTGCTCCCTCACTGCGCGTCCGTGCTCTACACCGCGTACCCCTCTTACGAGTCGGTGAAGGAAGCCTTCGCCAGCGGTGTCGACGCCTACCTGGTGCGCCCGAGCGAGGATCTCAAGAAGCTGGGCGAGAAAGTTGGCGAAGCGCTCGGCGGCCGCGGCGGGATTCTGCTCGGATGAAGCGCACCGGCCCGGGCGCGTGGTGAAAAGCTTTCATGCCTGCTGCCCGATCCTGTTAGGGTTAGCGTCCACGCGCAGGGTCGCGTCAGGTCACCCATGAGGATCGCGTTTACGCACAACCTTCGTTTGACCGACAGCGAAGAGGAAGCCGAGTTCGACACCGTGGAGACCGTCGACGCCATCGCGGACGGTCTGCGGGCAGGAGGTCACGAGGTCGAGAAGGTCGAGGTCACGGGGCCCGCTTCGCACCTGGCAGCGCGAATCGAGTCGATCGGACCTGACTTGATCTTCAACACCGCCGAGGGCCGGCGTGGGCGGGCGCGGGAGGCGTTCTACCCCGCCTTGTTCGAGGAGCTGGGATTTCCGTACACGGGCTCGGACGCCTACGTCCTCACGGTGACGCTGGACAAGTGGCTGACGAAGCTGGTCCTCGAGCGACAGGGCATCGACACGCCGCGGGCGCGACTGGTCACACCAGACGATCTCCGCCGCATGAAGGAGCCGGGGACCCTCGGTCTCGCCATGCCGGTCCTCGTGAAGCCGAACTACGAGGGATCGTCGAAGGGCATCGGCGACGACGCGGTCGCGCGCGACGCCCGCCAGCTCGCCGACATGCTGCCGCGCGCGCTGCGCAACTATCCGAACGGCGTCCTCGTCGAGGAATTCGTCCCGGGTTCGGACGTCACGGTGCCGTTCCTCGAGGGGTACGGAGACGAGGGCGTCCTGTTGCCGGTCGACTACGAGGTGGAGCCCGAGGCGCGCAGTCGCTTCAACCTGTACGACTACCGCCTCAAGTCCGCCGACTCCAGCCTGGTCTCCGTGCGTTGCCCGCCCGATCTGCCCCGGGACGCCGTGGCGCGGATCCGCGCGCTCACCAAGCTCGCGGTGCGGACGCTGGGGGTGCGGGATCTCGGGCGCGTCGACTTCCGGTTCGGCGAGGACGGCCGCATCTATCTCCTCGAGGTGAACGCGCTGCCCTCGCTGGAGCGAGGGGCGAGCACGTTCGCCGCGGCGGCGCGCGAGGGCCTCGACTACGCGGACACCCTGCAGGCCATCGTCCAGAGCGCGGCGAAGCGTCAGGGCCTGGTCGTGAAGACGGGCGCCAAGAAGCGGCGCCCGCCCGAGCCGTTGCGCATCGGGTTCACCTTCAACGTCAAGCGGGTGGACTCGAAGAGCGGCAACGACACCGAGGCCGAGTACGACGCGCCGGAGACCATCGACTCGATCCGCGACGCGCTGGAGAGCCACGGTCATCACGTGATGATGTTCGAGGCGACCGCGGAGCTACCCCGACAGCTGATGGAGACGCCGGTCGACCTGGTGTTCAACATCGCCGAGGGCGTCGCCGGGCGGAACCGCGAGGCCGCGGTGCCGGCGCTGTGCGAGCTGATGGGTCTGCCCTACACCGGCTCCGATGCCGCCACGCTGTCGATCGCCCTCGACAAGGCGCTGTCGAAGCGCGTGCTGTTGCAGCACGGGATCTTGACCGCCGAGTTTCAGGTCATGGAGACGGGGCGCGAGCGCCTGTCCCCCAAGCTGAAGTTCCCGCTCATCATCAAGCCCAACCAGGAAGGGTCCTCGAAGGGCGTCAGCGCGCACGCCTCGGTCGTCGACGACGAGGCGTCTCTGCGGACCGTCGTGCGCGAGCTGATCGAGCGCTACGAGCAGCCGGCGCTGATCGAGGCGTACATCTCGGGGCGCGAGTTCACCGTCGGTCTGCTCGGCGATCGGCGCCCGCGCGTGTTGCCGCCGATGGAGATCATCTTCAAGGACAAGGCCAACCCCCGGCCCGTCTACGACTACCAGATCAAGCAGGAGTGGGAGAAGCACGTCAGCTACCAATGCCCGGCCGACCTCGCCCCCGCCGAGTTGAAGGCGATCGAACGAGTGGCGCGCGATACATTCGAGGCCCTCGACTGCCGCGACGTCGCGCGGGTCGATCTCCGCGTGGACGCCAAGGGCGAGATCTACGTCATCGAGGTCAACCCGCTGCCCGGCCTCACGCCCGGCTACTCCGATCTGTGCCTGATCGCCACCGCCGCGGGCATCGACTACCGCACGCTGATCGGCGAGATCCTGGCGGGAGGCCTGAAACGCCTGCGCGAAAAGCGCCGCGCCGACGCCGCGAAGAACGCGGAATCGCAAGGGTCATCCCGCTCTGATTCGCGCGCGGACGCCAAGAGCGACGACCGCCAGCTCGCCATCCCGCGCATGGCCTCCTCGTCGACCGTCAACGGGCTACCGACACCGCTGCCCACCCCGGTGACACCGGCCGCGGGGACGCCGGCGGCTGCCCCCGCGGTCAGCCCCCCCGCGGCTGCCCTGGTAGCCTCCCCCGCGCCGACGCTTGAATGAGGCAGCGCCTGCGTGAGCTCGGTTTCTCAATCGGGCACATTCCCACGGGGCCGTACAACGCCATCACGGACGTGCCGGGCGTCCGGGTGGGACACACGACGCTCGTCAAGGGCGACGGCCCCCTGGTCGTGGGCGACGGCCCCGTGCGGACGGGCGTCACCGCCGTGCTTCCGCACGACGACATCTTCTACAACCGCGTCATCGCCGGCTCGTTCGTGCTCAACGGCGCGGGCGAGGTGTCGGGGCTGACCCAGGTGGCCGAATGGGGCCTGCTGGAAACGCCCATCCTGCTGACGAACACGCTGGCCGTGGGGAAGGTCTCCGACGCCGCCGTCAAGTGGATGACCCGACATTTTCCCGGCATCGGCACGGACTACGATGTCATCATCCCCCTCGTGGGCGAGTGCGACGATTCGTGGCTCAACGACACGGTGGGGCGCCACGTGAGATCCGAGCACGTCTACCGGGCGATCGAGCAGGCGACGGACGGCCCCGTCGCGGAGGGCTCCGTCGGCGCGGGCACCGGCCTCATCACCTGTGACTTCAAGGCGGGCATCGGCACGAGCTCCCGCCGCGTGACCCTGGGACAAAACGCCGCCGCCGGCGAGTACACGCTCGGGATCCTGGTGCAATCGAACTTCGGTGTGATGCGCTCGCTGCGCGTCGACGGCGTGCCGGTCGGCGAGATGCTGGAACCCGACCTCAAGCCGAACCGGCGCCTGAAGAACGCCGGGTCGATCATCGTCATCGTGGCGACCGACGCGCCGCTGCTCTCGTCGCAGCTCGTGCGCTTGTGCAAGCGCGCGGCGCTGGGAATCGGCCGGGTGGGCTCGTTCGCGGCGCACGGATCGGGCGAGATCATCGTGGGGTTCTCGACCGCGAACAAGGTCCCCCGCGTCACCTCGCGCATGACCGCATCGATCGAGGTGCTGCTCGACGAGGCGTGCGACGGCCTGTACGAGGCGATCGTCGAATGCACGGAAGAGGCGATCGTCAACTCGCTGTGCATGGCCGACGAGATGACGGGGCCGGCCGGGCACGTCGCGCCGGCGTTGCCGCTCGACCGCCTGATCCCGATCCTGGAGCGGGCGCGAGATTCGCGTTAGCCGGACGTCCATGCGCATTTGTTTCGTCGTCGCCGATGTTCGCGCCCAGCAGGCCACCTACGCGGGGATCCACCTGGCGCTCGCGTCGCATCGGCGGGGACACGACGTTCGCTTCGTCTCCGTCGACGATCTGTCCTTCCTGGACGACAACACGGTCCTCGCCACGACACGCCGCGTGCGTCACGGCGACTACGCCCTACCCGCCGAGTACGCGAGCGCCCTCGCCTCCGACGAGGCCGTCGTCGACGAGGACAACCTCGGCAACTTCGACGTGGTGTTCCTGCGCTACAACCCCACGCGCGAGAACGTGGGCCGCGTGGGGGCGCCACTCATCGACTTCGCGTGGCGGCTCCGCCTCGGCGGGACCCTGGTGGTAAACGATCACGAGGGGCTGCGCAAGGCCGCCAGTCGCCTCTACTTGAACGACTTTCCCGCGGACATCCGCGCCAAGACCCTGGTGTCGCGGTCCCCCCAGCAGCTGAAGCAGTGGATTCGGGCGCTCGGCGGACCGGCCGTCTTGAAGCCGCTGCAGCCGCGCGGGGGCGAGCTCGTCTTCTACGTGCCGCGCAGCAAGCCTTCCAACCTGAACCAGATCATCACAGCCGTGACCGAGACCGGGTACGCGGTGGCGCAGGAGTATCTGCCGGAGATCGAGCAGGGAGAAAAGCGCCTGTTGCTGCTCGGCGCCCAGCCGATCCGCGTAGGGAAGCGCGTGGCCATCTACCGCCGGCAGGCGGTGATCGGCATGACCGGCGGCGCTGTCTCCGGGTCGGCCCCCACCCGCTCGCGCACGGACTTCGGCCCGGTCGAGGCCCGCATCTGTGAGATCATGCGCCCGAAGCTGCTCGCCGATGGCCTCTACCTGGTGGGCGTCGACATCGTGGGCGACAAGGTCCTCGAGCTGAATGTCTTCACGCCCGGCGGGATTCACTCGGTCCAGGAGCTGTACGGAGTGGACGTGGCGGACATCGTGGTGCGCGATCTGGAACGGCGGACCCGCGTGCGCGCCGCCTACCGCACGACCTTCGATCCGGAAGCGGCCGACGTGGTCTGAAACGGCTTCGCCGCCGGCACCTGGCTGCGCGAGAAGATCGCGTCGCTGGTCGAGGAGTCGCCGCGGTCGTGCGATAATGGCCGCGTGGCAGGATCCGAACCGCTCGACGGCGCGCCCACGGCCCCTCGGCTCGACGAGCCTTCGTCCCCGATGGGCGTGGCGGCCCGACCCCCCATCGTGACGCTGTCATCGGATGACATCGGACATTTCTTCGTGCGCGTGCGCCGCGACCAGGACAGCGAGCGCTGGGAGGTCCGCCTCGATGCCGCCCTGCGGGAGATCCTCGAGCGCGCCAACGACTTCGTCCCGTCTGAATCCGGCGGAATCTTGCTCGACGATCCACGGGCCAAGATGGCGGGATCTCCGACACCGCGCCTCACCTTCATCGCCGCGTTCGGCCCGGCCGCGGCGCAACGGCTCGGCCAACGCATCCCCAGCGATCGAGGGATCTGCGGCCAGGTCTATCGATCAGGGCGCCCCTTGCTGACCGATTCGCTGGCGGCTGACGATCCGCTGGCCGCCCTGGCCGGCGGCGCTGACGGCGGCGCGTCCATCCGGTCGGTGCTCACGGTGCCGGTGATCGTGGGTGATTCGATCTGCGGGGTCATCGCCCTGACGAACAGGTCCACGGGCACTGCATATTCGGCCCAGGACAAGGAGCTGCTGCGCATCTTCGCGGCGTATATCTCGTCCTCGATCCAGAACGCGCTCGACGCCATTCGCAACCGGACGCTGGCGCGGATGGACGACCTGACCGGCCTCTACAACAGCCGCTACTTCCACAACAGGCTGCAAGAGGAGCTGGCGCGCGCGGACAAGAACGGCGGCGAGCTATCGATCTTCTTCATCGATCTTGATCAGCTCAAGGCCGTGAACGACGCCTACGGTCACGTCGCTGGAAGCGCGGTCTTGCGCGAGGTGGCGCGGGTGATGACCGACGTATGCCCGCCCGGGTCGATCCTCGCGCGCTACGGTGGCGACGAGTTCGTGGCGATCCTCGTGGGAGCGAAGCTGGTGCAGGCGGTTCAAGCCGCGGAGCACCTGCGGGTGTCGATCAAGAAGACGACCACGCTCGACCCCTTCGATCGGGCCCAGGCGAGCCCCCTGCCACCCGTGACCGTGTCTCTCGGGGTGGCGTCGTATCGGGATCACCTTGCGCCCGGAGCCACCGCTTTGCGACGGGAGAACGTTCTGCTTCGGCTGGCCGACGCGGCGATGTACCGCGCCAAGGCCAACGGTCGCGATCGGGTCGAGGTCGCCGAGCCGGAAGATTAGAGAGCGGCTTTGCCGCTCGCACGGGGCCGTCTGATGCCCCTCGCGCGCCCTACTCCGGCTTGATGCCGGCGGCGCGCAGGATCTGGTGGGCGAGGTGACGAGGGCTCACCTGGTACTGACCCGCGGCCACCAGCTTGCGCAAAGCTTCGACGCGCGGTGAGAGCCGCATGGGAGCACCCGCCGAATCCATCAAGGCGGGAACGGGAGCGGCTTCAGCCCGGATTCCAGGGGCGATGTACTTGGAGGTGGTGGACATGTCACCAACATCGACGCCCCCCAATAATTACTTAAGTCCTGTCGCGTTAAAAAATGACACCCCGCTGAAACAATTGAGAAATTAGCTCTCCTTTCTTGCCTCAGGCGGCGGCCTCGCTGGCGATGTCGGAGAGCGAATCGCGAAGTCGCCGGGTGGCCTCGCCGTGGATCTGGCAGACCCTCGACTCGGTGACGCCCAGGACCGCGCCGATCTCCTTGAGGTTCAGATTGTCGCAGTAATAGAGCGAGAGCACCTGCTGCATCTTCTCCGGCAGGTGGCCGATGCCTGACACCAAGCGCTCGGTCATCTCGTGACGTGACGTCTGCTCGAACGGATCGGCGGCCGTCTGGTCGCCGGTCCGCTCCAAGAGATCGGGGCCGGCGTCGTCGATTCCGACGACAGATGACCCCGAGAGCTTCTGCTGGCGCGCGTAGAGCTCGTCGACGCCCACGCCCAAGCGTTTGGCGATCTCCTCCTGGTCCGGGGTCCGGCCGAGCTGTGCTTCCAGCTTGCGGGTCGCGTCGCGGAGCTCGTTCGACAGGCGTCGCATGTCGCGGGACAGCGTGTCGCGTGAACGGAGATCGTCCAGCATGGCACCCCGGATGCGGAACTCGGCGAAGGCCTCGAAGCGATCGACACGCTCGGGATCGAAGCGCTCGGCCGCCTCGATGAGCCCGATCACCCCGGAAGAGATCAAGTCGTCGATCTCCACATGGGCAGGCAGCCGGCGAGCCAGCCGACGGGCCACCTTCTCGATGTAGGGAAAGAACTTTGCCGCATAAGCGTTGCGGCGTGCGAGCAGCTCCGCCTTGGAGAGCTTCTTGGGCTTCTTGACGGTCTTCTTGCCCGCGGGCGCGGTGCGCGAGACCTTCGACGCATCCGCTTTCTTTCGCTTCGTGATCGCCATGCGTGCTCCTTCAGCACGACCTGTGCCACGAGAGCCACACCGCCGATGCCACGCGAATCGCGGCCTTGGATGCGTCAACGAACCGGGACCGTCAACCGAATGGCGATCGCGCGCCCGTCACGCCGTCAACCCAATGACGGAGAGGTCGGCGATGACGCCACTCCCGGATGGCCGCCCCCCCCTCCTCCCGGCCGTCGCGCCGGCTCTCGCCCGCCGCCGAGCTCACGCGACGTTTCTCCGACGCAGCTTCTCGACCAGCGTCGTTCGATTCATGCCCAGCAGCTCCGCCGCGCGATTTCTGTTCCCGCCCGTTCTGGCCAGCGCCTGCCCGATGAGACGGTCCTCGAGTTGCGAGAGCAGCGTCCGCAAGTCCACGCCAGCGATCGGCAGATCCATGGGCCCCGCCTCGAGGTCGACCAGCTCGAAGCGCAGGTGCGCTGGCAGGTCTCGCACCATGACGCCGCGGTTGCAGGCGACGATGACCAGGCGCTCGACCAGGTTCTCGAGCTCTCGGACATTCCCGGGCCAGTCGTGCGCACACAGGCGCCCAATCACCTCGGAGGAGAACGCGGGGACGGAGCGGCCCTCCCGCGCATTCATGGCCCGGCGAAAGTGCTCGGCCAGCGCCGGGATGTCGCTGCGGCGCAGGCGCAGCGGCGGCACCTCGAGGGGGACGACGTCGAGGCGATAGAACAGGTCCTCGCGAAACGAACCGTCGGCGACCATCTCCTCGAGATCGCGGTGTGTGGCCGCGATGACGCGAATGTCCACGGGGATGGGCAAGCCGCCCCCGACGGGCGTGATCTCGCGGTCCTGGAGCACCCGAAGCAGCTTGGCCTGCAGCGCACGAGGCATGTCGCCGATCTCATCGAAGAAGATCGTCCCCTGATGGGCGGTTGCGATGAGCCCGACGCGGTTCCCGTCGGCCCCTGTGAACGCACCGCGCACATGCCCGAAGAGCTCCGACTCGGCCAGGTTCTCGGGGATCGCCGCCATGTTCACCGCCACGAACGGCCCGCCCGATTGACGGCCCGAGGCGTGGATGAGGCGCGCGATGACCTCCTTGCCGGTCCCCGTCTCGCCGCGTAACAAGACACCGGCGTCCGTGTCCGCCACCCGGGCCACCTGGTCGAGCAATGCCTGCATCACGGGGTGCTCACCGACGATCGCGGCGCAGGGGATCAGCGTCCGCTGGCGCGACCGCGCCCGTGAAGCGTCCTCGAGCACCAGCCGAAGCATGTCCT
>Ga0265328_10001270_pt1 | contig 11646 bp, 10 predicted proteins | sample 41624metaG_FD_202086 | JGI IMG/M metagenome (GOLD analysis project Ga0265328, IMG submission 202086) | Rhizosphere microbial communities from Carex aquatilis grown in University of Washington, Seatle, WA, United States - 4-16-24 metaG | ecosystem: Host-associated > Plants > Roots > Rhizosphere...
CGCATCATCCGGGAACGGCTTCCAACACCACCCGAAACCGCGCTTTCCCGCTCATCATGCGCTCCACTCCCGCCTGTGCTTGAGCCAACGGGAGGGTTTCGATCATCGGGTGCACGCCGGCCTGTTGCGCGAAGACCATGGCATCGCGCGAATCCGCCGCGGTGCCGGAGGACCAGCCTTGCACCCGGCGGGTACGCGAAATGAGGTCGATTGCGGAAACCGCGATCGGCTCGAATGGGGCGGCGACGATCAGCAGACAGCCCTCGATGCCGAGTCCGCCGACGAGCGGGGCGATCGCCGCCGCACTCGGCGCCGTTGCCAGGATCACCCGCGCGCCGCCGAGCTCGGTGAGCGCCCGCCCGACGTCCGTTTGGTCACTATCGATGTAGTGCCGGGCACCGAGCTGGCGCGCGAAGGCCTCTTTGTCGGTGCCCCGAGCAATGGCTACCGTGTCGAAGCCCATCGCCGCGGCGTACTGAACGCCCAAATGGCCGAGTCCGCCGAGGCCGTGTACGGCGACCAGATCACCGGGACCGGCCTCGGAGTGGCGCAGCGCATTGAAGGTGGTGACCCCGGCGCACAGCAGCGGCGCCGCTTCCGCGAAGCGCATTCCGTCCGGTATCCGCGCTACGGAAACCGCGGGCGCGATCATGAGCTCGGCGTACCCGCCATCGCTCGTAATGCCGGTCACGCGTCCTTGTTCGCAGTGAATGAATTTCCCCTTGAGGCACGCCGCACACGTCCCGTCGTGGCCGCCGTGCCATCCCACGCCGACGCGGTCGCCGACGCGGAACGTCGACACGTCGTCGCCAATGGCGTCGACGACGCCGGCCACCTCATGACCGGGGATGCGCGGCAGCTGCAGTCCCGGCCACAGGCCGTCGGTGACGAATTGATCGCTGTGACACACGCCGCAAGCGTGTACGCGGATGCGCACTTCACCGCGGCGCGGCTGCGGGACGGCGCGCTCCTCCGCGACCAGTGCCTCGCGAGCGGTACGAACGACCATGGCTTTCATGTAGGCCTCCTAAGTTCGTCTGGTTCCTCGATTCGTAGCACCTGCGGCGGGTTTTGAAAATCAGGGTTGTTCCATGGCGTATGAGGAGTACTGGCTCAGGGCCTGTCCGGCGGCCAAAGCCCGCTCGCAGAGGAAGAGAATGGAAAGCCGGGAACCGGGAACTGAACATGGAGAACGGGCCAATTGGTGCGGCGTTCCATTTGCCGGTTCTGAATTCCTGGTTCTCGATTCCCGGTTTTCCATTTGCATGTATGTTTGAGTCCGGGTCTTCCGGGTAGGGTATAGGGCGGTCAATATGGAAAGTGGACCAATAGTCGTCGTCTCCGGATTACCGCGCTCTGGGACGTCGATGATGATGCAAGCGCTGAGCGCCGGCGGCATGCCGGTGCTCAGCGATCATCAGCGTGCGGCGGACGAGGACAACCCGCGCGGGTACTTCGAGCTCGAGCTGGCGAAGCGGATCGAGCAGGATTCGAGCTGGCTGCCGCGCGCGCAGGGCAGGGCGGTGAAACTGGTGTCCCCTCTGCTACGGCATCTGCCCGCAACCTATGGGTACCAGATCATCTTCATGAAACGCGATCTCACTGAAATCCTGGCCTCGCAGCAGGTCATGTTGCGCCGCCGCGCCGCCACAGCCGGCGGGAATGATGCCACCGTGGGGCGTGCCTTTGAGCGGCATCTTGCGGAAGCGGCGGCGTGGATCACCACACAAGCGAACATGGAGGTGGTCTACGTCGACTACCACGGCGTGCTGGTGGACCCGCTGACACAGATGGCACGCATCCGAACGTTCTTGCGGCGCGACCTGGCGCTCGACGCCTTGGTGGCGGCGGTCGATCCGCGGTTGCGCCGCCAGCGGGCGGGGCAACGCGGGGCGTAGTTTGAATGCCGCACCCGTTTTCACGCGCTTGTCCGGTCGCGTCGCGGCAAGGGTGTCACCGCGCTTCGGGTAGATAGCCGAGCGCCCGGAGGCGTTCCCGCGTCGCCGCGTCCAACCCCGGCGACGGCAGCGGCAGCGGCTCCAAACCTTGAAAACGCTGTACCGTGTCTTGCAACTGCCGTTCGAGGACCATTCGCTGCTCCGGTGCTTGGGCCGCAAGGTTCTGCCGTTCGTTCGGATCACCGCTGAGATCATACAGCTCGTCTTGCCCGTTGGAGCCCCAGATGAGCTTCCGCGTACCCACTTGGATCGACCGTAACCGGCGGCGGAAGCGGTCGAGCGCCGGATTCGACTGCTGGTCTGCCGGAAACACCGACAACGCCTGCTGCGGGTAGTAGTACTCCGCGAAGACGGCACGATCAGCAGGCAGCGGGCCGTCCAGCAGGTTGCGCCCTGCCCGTAGCGGGTTGTTGTCAGCCGTGACACCGCCCGCCGCGGTGAGCGTGCTGAACACATCCGTCAGCTGTACCGGGTCCGTTCGGACCGTGTTGCCCAGCCGGCCGTCTGGTAAGCGGATGAGCAAGGGCACGTGCACGGTGCTGTTGTAGAGGCTGAACACGTGATCCAGATGTCCGTGGTCTCCGAGATTCTCACCATGGTCGGACGTCACCACGATGATGCTGTGGTTATAGAGGCCGCGGCGCTGGAGCTCGCTGAGCAGCTCTGCAACGATGGCATCCGTGTACGCCAGCTCCGCATCGTACAGCGCGCTGCGCAACGCCGCGACGCGCGGAGCGAACGGTGTCGGGTGCAAATACCAATCAACCCAGCGTACCAATGCGGCCTGCCGTTCCGCGCTGGTCGTGTCCGATGCGACAAAGCGCCCCTCATACGCGGCCGGTGCGTCGTATGGAAAGTGCGGCTCGATGTAGTTCACGAACAGGAAGAACGGGCGTTGCGCATCTTGCCGGCTCAGCCAGTCAAAGATGCGCCGATTGGTGGCGTGCGGATGGGTGTCGGTCTCGGCCGCATCGGGCCGCCCCCACATTTCTTCCATCACGTCAAATCCTTGTGACAGATTCGTCCGCCGCGAGACCCAGGGATTCCCTGAAAACGCAGCGGTCGTGTAGCCCCGGCCGTGCAGCAGCTCGGCGAGGGTGTCAAATCGATCATCGAGGAACAGATGCTCTTGCGTCGCCCGATGGGTCACGGGGTACAGGCCGGTGAACAGCGACGCGTGCGCCGGCAAGGTCCACGTGGACACCGAGTACGCGTGCTCGAATCGGACAGCGTCGCGCGCGAAAGCGTCGAGGTGGGGAGTCGTCGGCTGCGGGTAGCCATAGCACGAGACATGATCGGCGCGTGTGGTATCGATGACGATCAAGACCAGGTTTGGCCCTGGCACCGATGACCGGCAGGTCGTGAGTGCGAGCATAAGGCTCGCCGAGATCTGCAAGAGGCGTCGCATCAGTGTGAGGCGGTTTATCATCCGGGCCGCAAGGTGCGGCAATAGGCGGCGATGCGTGGCAGCGCCGCGCTCCGTTGCTCCGCCGTGACGTCGGCTTCGGGCGCGCGCTCCACCGCGAACAGCACGCCGCCGCACGCCGCCCAACGCAGGCGTGGGTCGGCGATGGAGTCGAGCGTGGCAATCGCCTCGGCCACGTTGCCGTCTTTGAGAAACCGTCCCGCGACTCCCCAGCCGAAGCCCTTCAACGCGCTGTCCTGGCAAGCCGCTCCGGACAGTCCTGCCAGCCGCCGCACTGCCGCGGCCGCATCGGGGGCACGGTCCCACTCGGCCGCCCCGTACACGTGACAGCCGGCGCTGCGGTCGCGTTCAAAGTCAGCGCGGTAGTGATTCCCTTGTGCGTACAGCGGCACCTGTGTCCACACCCCGACGGCCAATGCCACCAACGCCGCTCCGAACACCAAACGACTATTGCTCCCTGCCGCGGCATCGCTCACGACGGCAAACACCAGCAGCAGCGACATCTGCAACGGGATGAAAAACCGAAAGTAGTAGTACCCTTCGATCGCGTGGTACGGGTGGGAGGTATTGGCGACCATTAGAAATCCCAAGACCGGCGCGATGAGCAGTGGCACGATGGTCAGCGGCGTCCATGGCCAGCGGGCGCGCCACGCCGGTACGGCCACACCGACTATCAGCGCGAGCAAGGCGAGGGTACACAGCGTCAGCATCACTGCGCCGCCCGCATCCGCATAGCCGAATGATGTTACGAGCTCTGTGGCGGTGTCGCGCCAGCGTTGGAGGGCTCCCGCCGCCGCGTGCGGCGCTGCCAAGTTCCGCATCCACAGCATTGCCCCCTGCGGGCGGAGCCAAAGATCCTGGTAGACCCACGGCCACAGACCGAACAGCAAACCCGCAACCGAGACGCCTAGCGTGCGCGGCCGGCGTACATACGCGAGGCGCAACACCAGCAGCGGCACGACGAACATGGCGGACATGTAAGCGACCCACAATGCGGCGCCACATGTCCAGCCGAGGGCGAAGGTCAATCCCTGCTGCTCCGGGTCCGCCCCACGACGCACCCATTCCAGATATGCCGCGAGCGCCAGGGCGCACGGCAACAATGCCTCCGGATGTGATCCCACCAGGGTAACGTTGAGCCGCGCGGCCGTCGGGCTGAGGGCCAGGTACAACACGCCCCACAGCAGCGCCGCGCGTGGCGAAAAGTAGCGCCAGGCGACGAGCAGATAGGCGCACAGCGTCAGCGTTGACCAGATGATGGCGACCCCCTTGAGCGCCACCATGCTCCGCCCCACCGCCGACACCCACGGCACCGCCAGCAGCAGCACCACCACCGAGCCACCATGGTTGAGATCGTCCTGATGATCGAAGATGTTGCGGATGCCGTCGCGCTGCAGCTCCGTCGCGCTGAAGAGAAACACCGGCTCTTCCCAGTTCTGGTTCACGTCGTAAGATGTCACCAACAGCGCGGCGCGGCTGCCTACGAACGCCAGGACGATAAGCAACGCTATCAGCCCGTTGGACTTGGAAGCCCGCAGCGACCAATCCTGCCCTGAGGCTCCCCGAAGGGGGGAGCGGGCCATAGAACAGACGCCGGCCGCAGGCCCTAGGATGCGTGAGGGCAGAAACTTGTGGTTCATGCGCCAAGTTTCATTCGAAGCCGGCGGCAGCGACCCAACGGGGAGCGGGCCATAGAAGAGACGCCGGCCGCAGGCCTACGGGAGGCGGTACGTCACCTGTGCATCATCGAGACACACACCGGGCCCGGTGAGCACCGCCTGCAGCAGGTAGGCGCCTTGCTGGTTGTCCACCACCGGCACGCTGATCGCGGTTGTCGTCAGGGCCTCGACCTCTCCGGTTCCGAGCGAGACCGGAGTCAGGCCCAGGACGTCGAATGATCGCGGCCCGCGCCGCGCAAGCGACAGCATGCCCAGGCCGTCGCGATTCGTGTCTTCCACATACATCGTGATGCGCTCGATTACCGCACCGTCGCGCAGGTGCAGCCGGGCGACGTAGAATCCCGCGCCCTTGGTGCTGCATAGCCGTCCCAAGCCGCCTGCCTCCACGACGTATCCCGCGCTGCTGTTCGCTGGATGGAAGGCAATCGGCGGTACGTGCTGATCATGCGTCGTTCCACCCGGCTCGGGGCCGGCAGCGGACAGTGTGCGCGGAACGGTGATGAGCAGCGCGCCGCATACGGCGATGCGCAGAAACAACCAACGCGAAGGATAGGAGCCAGTCATTGCTCCCCACTTATCCGAATCACGCAACGCCGTCACGCCCAATCACCGCAACCCCAGCAATCGCGGGATGATGACAAATGCCGTGTCCAGGTCACACACGAAGAGCACCCAGCCGATGCACACGAAGTGAAACGTCAGCCCCACATTCAAGGCGCCCGCCAAACGCGAGGTGCTCCCGCCGGCAGTCCAGCCGAGGCGGGCGCGCGCCAGCTGGTAGGCACGGTACAGATTCAGCCCGATGCCGTGGTACATCCCCCACACCATGAAATGGAACCCCGCGCCATGCCACAAGCCGCACAGGGTCATGGCGAGGAAGCGGTTGACGTACGCCCGCGCTTCGCCGCGCCGGTTTCCGCCCAGCGGAATGTAGAGATAGTCCGTGATCCATGACGTCAACGAGATGTGCCAGCTGCGCCAGAAGCGCGCGACGTTCGGCTGCAGGTAGGGATAGTTGAAGTTCTCTTGCACGGTGTAGCCGAAGAGCCGTGCGCTGCCGATGGCGATGTCGGAGTAGCCGGAGAAGTCGAAGTAAATCTGCATGGCATATCCATACACGGCGAGCCACAGCTGTACCCACGTGTAGGCTTCCGGATGTGCAAAGACCGGGCTGCAATACGGTGCGACGGTGTCGGCGATGAGCGTCTTCTTCGCCAGACCGAAGAGGATGCGTTCGAGGCCGGCGTTTACATCCGCGGGATTGAACCGCTGCTGGGCGTGCTCTTGCGGGTTGAACTGTTGAAACCGCTTGATCGGGCCGCAAATCAGCGTTGGAAAGAACATGATGAACAGCCCGAAATCGCGCGGCCCCGCCGGCGGGAACGTGCCGCGATAGACCTCGATGAGGTAGTGCACGAACTCGAAGGTGAAGAAGGAAATCGCCAGCGGCGCCCGCCACTGTGAGACGCTGCCCGCCAACGGCTGCGCGCTCGGGAACACCAGCGACAAGGATTCGAAGAAGAACCCGGAGTACTTGAAGTAGGCGAGTACACCGAGGCAGCCGGCGACACCAAAGGCAAACCACAGCCTGCGCTGCGCCACCGCGCGCCCGCCGATCACCTGGCCGAGCGCATACACCATTGCGGTCATCGCCAGGATGAGCAGCAGATGTGGTGGATAGTAGAACCAATAAAAGTAGCAGCCGAATGCCGTGAGCGCCCACGGCCGCCAGCGTGGCGGCAGGAGCCAGTAGACGCAGAAGCTAACGAGCAGGAAGAGACCGTAGACCCAGGTATTGAAGATCATCGCATCTCCACTGCCGCAACCCTCTCGTGCTCACCCCGGTGGTTTTGGCAGCCCGACCTACTTGAGGTAACCCAGGGCGCGCAGCTTCTCTTCCGTCGCCGGATCGAGGACAGGTGTGCGGCCCTCTTCGGGAGCATGTTTGCTCGCATCCTCGAGGTTCATGGCGCGTGCCCGCGCCGTGTGCTCGTACTCGTCGATCCGCGCGCGCATGTCGGTGACGCCCGGCGGCCCGTCCGCGTAGCGATTGGTGCGCTCTTCCGGATCGGTTGCAAGATCGTAGTACTCGTACACAAAGCCTCCGTCCTTCCGATAGCGCGACAGCTTGCGCGTCCCAATCTGCATCATGAAGGCGGGACGCTCAAACTCGACCGAGGTGTAGTCCGGCAAGACCGCGAGACCGCCCCACGCCTCGGCGAAGTGCGGTCGCTCGGTGTGGTCGCTCCGCGGTTTGTCGAACAGCAGGTCGGCGAAGCTCGTGCCCATGACCTGCGACGGATTGGAAACGCCGGCGATTTCGAGAATGGTCGGCATCAGGTCAATGTGTCCGACGGGGGCCGCCACGCGCTTGCCTGCGGGAATGTGTCCCGGCCCCCAGAACATGAGCGGGACGTGCGTGGTTTCCTCATAGAGGTGAGCGCCGTGACCCCAATAGCCGTGCTCGAAGAACTCTTCGCCGTGATCGGACACGAGAATGAAGATCGTATTCTGGCTCAATCCATCCTGCTCGAGCGTTTCGAATAAGGAGCGCAGCTCGTCATCGGTGTAGCGAATCTCCCGATCATAGGCGACTTGCTCACGCACCGCTTGCGGCGAGGCGTCGGTGATCGGTTGACCATGGTCGTCAAAGAAACCGAGGTACTCCGGTGGCGGCATGTAGGGATCGTGTACCTGAAACGTATGCAAGAAGAGGAAGAACCGCCGATCCTTGTTGTGAGCCAGCCAGGTGCGCGCCTTCTGGAACGTGAGCTTGACCTGCCCGAGCGGAGACATGACGTCCGGGCTCTTGTTCTCGGCGTAGCTATTGAACCCGCGCCCGAAGCCGAACTCAGTTCCCAACCACCCATCTTCGGTAACCGCGCCGGTTTCGAAGCCGCCGGCCCGCAGTGTCTCCGCCAGGGTCACCAGCCAATCCGGCAGCGTTTGGAGGAGACCGACGGTCAGCCCATGCACGCTCGGCTGCACCGAGGTGAACATTGTCATGTGCGATGGCGGCGTGGTGACTGCGGCGGCGACGCAGTGATCAAAGACGGTGCCCTGCTTGGCGAAGGTGGCGTCGATGAACGGTGCGGTGTCGCGCGTATAGCCATAGAGGGGAAGATGTTTTGCCGAGAGCGTATCGATCGACAGGAGGATGACGTTGGGTCCATCGGTCGGGACGCGCGGGACGTAGACGGTGGGATTGGACCATGCCGGAAGAGAAAACGCGTCTTTGTTTGGATTGCTGACGCGCGTTTCGAACAGGAACGCCCGTGTGCGGCCCGCGAGACTCTCGAGTGACACGGCGCGGTCCTGCCATCCGTGGGCATTCTCCGACGACGGATCGAGGCGTTCGGAGAACACCGGCTCACACACATCGGCTTCCTCGTCGCACGCCTTGATGGTGAAGACGACCGGACCTTGCGACCATGCCGGTCGCTTGATGCCCATACCAAAGGAAAGACGAGCCGCGGTGGGAAGCTGGACCGGTTGTGTGCGGTATGACGTCGTCCGTTCGGGCGCAATTGCGATGCCCTCGACATAGACCTCGATTTGTTTTCCCGCGGCAGCGGCCGGTAACGCCAGCCGCACGTGCACTCTTCGCTTGCCCTGACCGTCCTCGGTTTTCACAATCTCTGCCGGCAGACGTTGCCAATTCCGATCGACGTTGATCCGTGGCCGCAGCGCAATGCGCTCGACGTTCAGCAGCTTGTCCGGAACTTCCGGGAAAAACTGCACATGACCGTCCGCCGGCACCGTCACATCGCGTGCGAAAACCAGAACCTCCTGCCGGAAGGGAGTGAGGACGTAGCGGGTTTCACTGAGCAGGCTGCCAACCGGGAATGTTACGGTGCTCAGCTCTGCCACGCCGGATTTGTCCCGAGCGGGAGCGTGTCCCTTTAGACGCAGCTGGGGATCGACGAAGCGCAGCGGCTGCACGCCTGTCGTCCCCGTACGGCGGAGCAGCAGTACGCCGAGGAGCAGCGCGATGCACGCGAGCCCCGCCGGGACCCAGACCAGCGGCCGTCGGACAGAGCCGATGCGATTCAGAATCCGCATGTCGATGATTCCTCAGAGAATGAAAAACCGGAAACCGGGAACAGGAAACGAAAAACCGGCAAATGGGGTTGGACGGGAACATTCACCGGTTTTAAATATCGGGTTTCCCGTTTCCTGTTTTCCATTCTCTTCTCGCGTTGAGGTGCCGAGCACCTGCTAGCGGCCCGTCGGACTGGGAAATTCATAACGACCCAACGGGGAGCGAACCATAGAAGCGACGCCGCCCGCAGGTCCGCATCAGAACTCGGTGTAAATGAATTTCGACGGTTCCTCGGGGGTGAACAGGACGCACATGATGATCATCACGACGTACAGCGCGACCTTCCAGTTGTTAGCGGCGAAGCGCCGCAAAACGACCGTGACGTCGAAGGCTGGCGCAATGGGTGTGTGCGATGGCGGGGTTCCGGCGGTTTGGGTCGCAGCCATAACTCCGTCAAGCTGCCAACTTTGCCCCCGTATGTCGAGATCAAAGGACCCTGCGGCCCTGCGGGCGGCGTCCTTTCTATGGGCCGCTCCCCGTTGGGTCGCTGCGGGCTGCCACGGTCAGACAGGTTGCTGATTTCGGCGCTGTGCTCCATGGCCGAACCCACGACAGCCCGTAAGACTAAGCAACGTACCCTCCACGCCCATGCGGTCGTTTTCCGTTTCCTGTTTCCGGTTTCCTGTTTTTCATTCTTGTAGAGGCTCGGCGTCGCGGCTGCGAGGCGTCGCGGCTGCTGGCGTCGGTGTTCCCGGCGTTGTTTGTGGCGAACGTGTCTGGAGGGGTGTTGCTGTTGAGCGCACGCCAGCGCTTGGCGTCACCGACCCGGTCGTCGGCATCGTTGGCGTACGGTCACCCTCGGCGGTGCGTGCCACCATCGGTGTGCCCTCTGAATCGGACAGCTCCGCAGCCGGCGTCGCCAGCGGCGGCGATGGCGCGGCCAGCGGCTCGTTCGGTGTTGGACCTACCCACGAGTCCTCACCCACCCGAGCAGCGGGGACTGGTGCCGGCGCGATTTGCAAGCGTTGTCGTGTCTGTAGAGGAGCCGGTGGTGTTGGCGACGGGCCCACGTTGAGCGTGAACACCACCACTCCATCGGCCAGTCCATCCGGCGCAAACTTGTCCATGCCGACGCGATCAAGGTTCTCAAAAAGCTTCGTCCGCCATGGATTCGGGAGGCCCGTCGACGAGAAGAAAAATGCGGCGCTGAGAGCGACCTGGAAGGTGCCGTTGTCGAAGAGGAGCGCCGGGAGGCTCTCCGTATCGGCGAGGTCGAGGGAGATCGTCCGCGACGAGCGACTCATCAGAAATGCCGAGGGCGCTGCGTTGGCCGCTATGGTGGCGCTGATTCCAGGGGTCAAGTTGTCTCCGTCGAAATACAGGTTCATCACCATGGCGGGTGGAAATTCGTGATCGAGGCACTGAAAGAATCCGGCGATGTTGACGACGTTCAGCAGTGACACATCGATCTCGCCGTCTTCTCGGTTGAGTAGCGGCGCCTGACCCACCCCGGCCGGCGACGAGAGAGCCAAAGCGAGCGGCCGTCCCCCATTGCCGCTCGCAGTGTGCCAGACCGGACCCATGCGCTCTCCTTCCAGAGTAACCGGCAGCAGCAGGACGCCGGTCAATTCGATCGCCGCCGCGCCGCGCACAAACCCGAGCACGAGCACGCACGCCGAAAGCGCCACGAGAGCCCATCGATGCCGGACCGCGAAGTTCTGTCGATGACGTCTCATTGCGCTCTCCGCTTCGTGGTGCCGGTCCCAACCGCAGTGACGTTGCCGATCGCTTCTGCGACCGGTTGGGCGAGCAATTGCGCGAGCTTTGCTCTCCCGGCTTCATTGAGATGGATCGGGTCGCGCAGGCCGCCGTACCGTGGTGGGCGAAAATCTGCAGGGGTCATGGTGTCGCTGTAGTCGCGCCAGATCAAGCCGGAGCGCCCGGCAAGGACACGCAGGAAGGCCAGGTATTCCTCGTACAATCCGGGGTCGGCCAAAGCTTCGCGTCCGAGAGGATTCACCGGGCCGGCATAAAGGACGCACCGGCCCGGCGCGTAGCGCCGGCATAACTGCCCGATCAGCTCGAGGGCACGCCCGTTGGCGTTCAGCCCGCCGTAGTCGTCGCGGCTCCATTCGTAGGCGTGCGCCTTGGGCAATCGCGGTGCGACCGCGACCGGCTGTTGAAGTGGCGCCGGTTGGAGAGCCGCCTGCAGCGCGGGCCACTGCTGGACGAGCGGTTGCGCCGCACCCTCCCATAGCCAGCTGCGCAGGCTGCTGCGGTACGCGTAGGTGGCCCAGCTGCTGCGCACCGCCCCGGACAGCACCTGCTCCGCCGTCAGGTTGTCGATCAACCACGTCGAGCCGCCGGCGCGTGCAAGGCGGAGGACATCGGCAGGGCTGAGCTCGGAGCCGATGCGGCTGACATACTGGGTGACTGGGTACCGCGGCAGCGCGCGCAGCGATGCCCCGTAGACCACGACATCGGCGCCGGCGCCCAGCAACTTGTCGATGAACAACAGGGCATCGCCGCCGTAGAGACCGA
>Ga0265328_10001273_pt1 | contig 11631 bp, 10 predicted proteins | sample 41624metaG_FD_202086 | JGI IMG/M metagenome (GOLD analysis project Ga0265328, IMG submission 202086) | Rhizosphere microbial communities from Carex aquatilis grown in University of Washington, Seatle, WA, United States - 4-16-24 metaG | ecosystem: Host-associated > Plants > Roots > Rhizosphere...
TGCAGCTTCAGCTTGTAGTCGCGGCCCTGCACGAACGGTTTGCGCCCGAGCCAGATCAGGTTCGCCCGCAGGCGCGTGCTGACGAGCGGCGCCTGGTCGGCATGGCTCATGATCTCGCCGCGCGTCACATAGATCTCCTCGGACAGCGTGAAGCCCGTCGACCATCCGGCGTCGATCTCGGTGCGCGGAGGTTGCGGCGGTTGATGGAAGGCCTCGATGCTCTTCACCGTCGTGCTCTTGTTCGACGGCGAGAACACGACCTTGTCCCCTACCTTCACCCGACCGGACTCGATCCGCCCGGCCACGATGCGCCGATCGTCGCCGTGATTCGTGAACTTGTAGACGGCCTGCACCGGCATGCGAAACGAAGCGGCCGACTTGCTGGGCGCCATGGTGAACGCGTCCAGCGTCTCGAGCAGCGTCGGGCCCTTGTACCAGCCCATCTTCGTGCTCCGCGCCGCCAGGTTCTCGCCCGCGATGGCGCTGACGGGGATGAACTGCTTCGGGCTCACAGCGCCGATGTCGGCCAGGAAGGCGCGGTACTCGGCCTCGATCTTCAGGAAGTGGGCCTCGTCGTGCCCCACCAGATCCATCTTGTTCACGCACACGACCACCTGCCTGATGCCCAGCATCGACAGGATGTAGCCGTGGCGCCGGCTGTTCTCGCGCACGCCCTCCTTCGCGTCGATGACCAGCGCGGCCGCCTCGGCACGCGCCGCACCCGAGATCATGTTCTTCAGGAACTCGATGTGCCCGGGCGCGTCGATGATGATGTAGTCGCGCAGCGCCGTCTTGAAGAAGCAGCGCGCGGTGTCGATGGTGATGCCCTGATCCTGCTCGTCGATGAGGGCGTCCAGCAGGAACGCGTACTCGAACGGCTTTCCGGTCCGTTCGCATTCGCGGCGCACGGCTTCGAGCTTGCCCTGCGGCAGCGAGCCGGTATCGGCCAGCAGGCGCCCGACGACCGTGGACTTGCCGTGATCGACGTGACCCACGACGACGATCTGCATCTGCGGACGGACAACCTCGCGAAGGAGGCTCTCGTCACGACGGGCGGCCGGGCCACCCTCAACCGCTTTCATCACGTCAGTCATAAAAGTGCCTGGCTACTCCCGAAGTCGGCTCTGTTGTTTCGCCCCTGCAATTGTCGCGCGGCCATCACATGTAGCCGTCGCGGCGCAGCTCTTCGAGGCCGTGCTTGCCGTCCTGCAAGCGGCCCGATCGCTCGGCGATGTTCTTCAGCTTGCCGCTGCGCAGCTCGACGATGATCTCGTCGACGTTGCGGGCAGTGCTCTGGATGGGAGACTGGCAGGGCCCGCAGCCGAGGCTGCGGTATCGCGTCCCGGTGCCTTGATCGTAATACAGCGACACGGTGGGAATGCTCTCGCGCTTGATGTACTCCCAGACATGCAGCTCGGTCCAGTCCAGCAGCGGGTGGATCCGGACGTGGGTTCCGGGGGCGAAGTCCGTCTTGAACTGATTCCAGAATTCGGGCGGCTGGTCGCCCACGTCCCAGGCGTTGTTCTTGTCGCGGGGGGAGAAGTAGCGCTCCTTCGACCGGCTGCCCTCCTCGTCCGCGCGCGCGCCCACGATCACGCCGTGGTACGGCTCTCGATCGGGGTCCACGTCATAGCGCCCCGTCTTCAAGTTCAGGCGCTTGCGCGTCATGGTGCCCTGCAGGGTCCCCTTCAGCGCGTCGCGCTTCAGGATGCCGCAGCAATCGACGCGCGACAGCTTGTCCGGGTGCCCGTCGGGCAGGTGCTGGGTGGCCGGGAACGTTCGGCCCGCCGCGATGGCCTCGGCGTCCTGGCCGACGACCATTTGCAGCTTGTATTCCATCGCCAACCGATCGCGGTAGGCGATCATCTCGGGGAGCTTGTAGCTGGTGTCGATGTGGACCAGTGGAAACGGCACGTGGCCGAAGAACGCCTTGCGTGCCAGCCACAGCAACACCGTGGAATCCTTGCCGATCGACCACAACATGCACAGCCGTTCGAAGTGCCGAAAGGCCTCACGCAGGATGTAGACGCTTTGTTGTTCGAGTTGGTCCAGGCTGTCCATGTCGGGGCTCGTGAACATTGTCCGATCGAGGGGCCTGCCGCAAGAGCCGGGCGTCGACGAGGACGGCCTGGCAGCCCGCGATTCAGTTCGGCGCGGCCAGGAGCTCTCGCTCCGCCTCCTTAAGGGTCTGCTTCCATTCGGGATCGCCCGGCACGGCCGCCACAGCCTTCCGGTACATCCGGACGGCATCGCCGATCCGGCCCGACTTGCGCAACAGATCCCCGAAGTCGATCAAGGTCTGGTGACACCCGTCGCGGTCGTGCTTCAAGGCGGCCTCGAACAGCTCGCTGGCCCGCGACAGATGCCCCGCGTGACCGTGCTCGACGGCGGCCTGGTGCAGGGCCCAGTGATCCTCCGGATCGATCTTCAGCGCGTCGTCGTACGCTTCCGCCGCCTCCGTGTGCCGCTCCATCTCGGCATAGACGTCGCCCCGGATCGCCGCCACGAAGAAGGGATCGCCACCCCGCTCCGCGGCGGCGCCTATGGCCTCCAGGGCCTCCAGGGTGCGCTCCTGCTCCAGCAAGACCTGGGCAAGCTTCGCGAACCCCAGCCCGTAACTCTCGTCGATCTCGACCACCTTTCTGAAGGCCTTCTCCGCGGCGCGAAAGTCGCCGACCTCGAGCTCGGCGTCCCCGAGCTCGCGCCAGCCCTCGACGAGGCCGGGGTTCAGCGCTGTCGCCTTGCGGCTCGCGTCCAGCGCCGCTCGATCGTGCGTCGCGTTCAGCGCCTCGGCGAGCAGCGCCCAGGCCGCGCCCAGGTCCGGGAGCTGATCGACCGCCGAGCGCCCCAGTCGCACCGCCTCGTCGGGCCGCCCGAGCTCGAGGGCCTCACGCGCGCGCCGGAGCGTCCGCAATCCGGCGACGGTGGCCGGGGTGCGGGGCTCCTTGACGCGGGCGATGTCGGGATCATCGGGGACGAGGCCGGCCACGATTCGCGAGCCCAGGTCCACGCGCAGCCGAACCTCGGGCGCGTCAGCCTCGTCAGCCTCGGCGCCCATCGCGTGCAGGGCCTCGACACGCCAGAACGCGGCGGTGGCCGTCGCGCCATCGGCGAGCAAACGCCGCGCGGTCGCCACCGCCGCGGCGTCCCCGCGCTCCGACGCCAGCACGTAGACGACGGCCGCCGCGTCCAGGCGCGCGTCGTCGTCGCGCGCGGTGAGCGGCTCGAGGGCCATCGCGTCCTCGAACGCCCGTCCCGCCGCGGCCCAATCGCGGTGCAGGGCCGCGCGCATTCCGACCGCGAACAGCAGCGCCGGAGTTGGCGGCGTGGCTGCCCGGACCGCCGACGCCAGGGTGACGTCCACCCCGGCGTCATCCGCGGCCTCCTCCTGAATCTGCGCCAGCTCCAGCCAGTGATCGGCCAGCCCCGGATCGCGCTTGCAGCGCTCCTCCGCCAGGGCCTGGGTCAGGGCCTGGGAGCGTGAATCGGCCGAGGCCCCGGGCGGGCCCGCCGCCCCGGCTGTCAGCTCGGCGGCGAGCACATGGAGGAAGCGCAGGAGTGAGGTCCCGACCCGATCGAGGCCTCCCGAGACCAGCTCGACCACCGGCCATTCGCCCTCCGTAGTGGTCCCCTCGGCGTCGAGCGCGTACTGACGGCCGCCGTGCTCCAGGAAGGGCCAAAGGCCGGCGTGGCCCGCCGACGAAATGGCCGGGAGGCGCCCGGCCCCTTCCGATAGGGTCAAGAGCTTCGAGCCCCCGGGGAGGCGGCCGCCGTCGTGGACCACCAGGAACGCCTTCAGCCCGGCCGGCGGAGCGCTGCCGAAGACGGCCGAGAACCGCTCGGCCGCGTCCGCGCCCAGCCCGGGGAGCAAGGTCACACCCGGAACCGCCGCCAATTCCCGTTCCAGCGCGCCCACCAACGTCCGAACCGGGTCAACCATGGTGACGATTTATGCGGTCGATGCCGGCGAATCAAGGCGCAAATTCGCGGGCTTCCGATCCGCGGTAGCAAATCCCGGGCGAGGGTCGCCGCCGACGCCACCCTACCCTGTGGATAACTGTGAGTCCATGTCCGCAAATATTTGAAATACCAACAAAAAGGGGAACTGGTTTACAATGGATGTTGGCCAGCTTACGACCGCACCGATCGAACTACTTACGCGCCGACGAGGACGACAGATGGGGAAGATCTTGATTTGCGACGACGAGGAGCAGCTTTGCCGCGGGTTGAGCCGTCTCCTCCGGAGCGACGGCCACGACGTCGTCACCGCCGACGGCCCGGGGGGAGCAGAGAAGATTCGGACCGATCACTTCGACCTGATCTTGACGGATATTCGAATGCCCGGCGTCGATGGATTCGAGATCATCAAGACGGCGCGAAATCACGTCCCGCAGACGCCCGTGATCGCCATGAGCGGCAACGCCGAGATCCCGGACGCGGTGCGGGCCATGCACGCGGGGGCGCGCGACTTCCTCATCAAGCCCTTCGACAAGAACGCGCTTTCTGAAGCGATGGCAGCGGTGTTTCGCCCGGCGCCCCCCGTCGAGGATCCGCCGGATCCAAGGGCCTGGCGCGATCGTCATGCGCCGTGGTTGTTAGGCGATGATCCCGCCATGCTCCCGGTGCTGGCGCTGCTGGCGCAGGTCGCTGATACGCGCTGCACGGTGCTCATCACGGGAGAATCCGGGACGGGAAAGGAGCTGGCGGCGCGCTCGCTGCACGCGGGCTCGGCGCGATCGAAGCGCCCCTTCGTGGCGGTGAACTGCGCGGCAATTCCGCCGAATCTCGTCGAGTCCGAGCTGTTCGGCCACACGCGCGGCGCATTCACGGGCGCGACGTCGTCCCGTCAGGGGAAGTTCGGCCAGGCGGACACCGGAACGATCTTCCTCGACGAGGTGGGCGAAATGGAGCTGGGCGTCCAGGCGAAGTTGCTTCGTCTCATTCAGGACGGCGAGCTCACGCCGGTCGGCGAGGAGGTCTCACACAAGATCGACGTGCGCGTGGTCGCGGCCACCAACCGGGACCTCGAGCACGAGGTGAAGGCTGGACGATTTCGCGCGGATTTGTTCTGGCGTCTCAACGTCATCCCCGTGGAGATGCCGAGCCTTCGCTCACGGTCGACGGACATCGTGCGGCTGGCCGAGCACTTCATCACCCGCGCGAACGAGCGCCATCGCCGCCAGGTGCAGAGCATCGACCCGCAGACGTTCGCGCTCATGAAGGCCTACGCGTGGCCGGGCAACATTCGCGAGCTCGAGAATCTCATCGAGCGTCTGGTGATCGTGAAGGGCTCCGGCGTGTTGATGCCGACCGACCTTCCCCCGGCGCTGCGGATCGCGCTGGAGAAGGCCGCCACGACGCCCGTCCCGATGTTTCCCGAGAGCGGCGCCGACCTGAAGACGATCCTCGACGCGGTCGAGGAGAAGATGATCGGCGAGGCGCTCGAGCGAACTGGCGGCAACAAGAATCGCGCCGCCGAGCTCCTCGGCCTGAACCGCACCACGCTCGTCGAAAAGCTGCGCCGCCGAAAGACCGCGAACCCGCAGGCCTGAGCACCCGCGGGGGACCTAAAGGACCCTCCCAGGGTGCTTCCATCGCGTTGGTTGGGGCGAGCTTTGCTCGACCCAACCGTCGCGGGGGATTTAAAGGACCCCCAGGGTGCTTCGATCGCGTTGGTTGGGGCGAGCTTTGCTCGACCCAACCGTCGCGGGGGATTTAAAGGACCCTCTCAGGGTCCTTTTGATTACGACAATTTCGGCAGCGCGGCGGCGATGCGGGCGACACCTTCCTCGACGTTCTTCATCGACGTGGCGTACGAGAGGCGGACGTAGCCCGGGGCGCTGAAGGCGGAGCCCGGGACGACGGCGACCCGCGCGGCCTCGATGAGGTACTCGCACAGCTGCGCGTCGTTGGCGATGGTCTTGCCCTCGGGGGTCTTGCGACCGATGAACGCGGACAGATCCGGGAAGGCGTAGAACGCACCCTTCGGCTCGACGCAGGTCACCTCCGGGATCTCGCGCAGCGCCTTCACCATCGCCTTGCGCCGGCGATCGAACTCGACGCGCATCGTCTCGAGCTCGTCTGTCGGGCCCTCGATCGCCGCGAGCGCCGCCGCCTGGCTGACCGCCGCCGCGTTCGTCGTGGACTGCCCCTGCAGCGTCCCCATCGCGTTCACCAGCTCCTTCGGCGCGCAGGCAAACCCGATCCGCCAGCCCGTCATCGCGAACGCCTTGGACACCCCGTCGACGATGATCGTCCGCGCCCGCACCTCGGGCGAGATGGTCGCGGGCTGGAAGAACTTGGCGTCTCCGTAGATCAGCGTCCGGTAGATGTCGTCGGTGATGATCCAGAAATCGTGCTTCACCGCGAGGTCGGCGATGGCCCGCACCGTCTTCTCGTCGGTCATCGCGCCCGTCGGGTTCGAGGGCGACGAGTACAGGATGGCGCGTGTCCGCGGGGTGATCGCCTTCTCCAGGTCCGCCAGCCGCGGGACGAAGTTATCGGCGGCGGCGCCCAGCACGACGACCGGCCGCCCGCCCGCCATCTTCACGATCTCGTTGTAGCTGCCCCAGGCTGGGGCGGGAATGATCACCTCGTCACCCTCGTCGACGATCGCGTGCAGGGCGTTGAACAGCGATTGCTTGGCGCCTGCGCTGACGATGATCTCCCCCGGCTCGATCGACAGGCCGTGCGCCTTCCCCAGCCACTTCGCCACGGCCGCGCGCAGCGCAGGCGTGCCCTCGACCAGCGTGTACTTGGTGGCGCCAGCGTCGAGCGCGCGCTTCGCGGCTTCCTTGATGTGCGACGGGGTGTCGAAGTCGGGTTCGCCCGCTCCGAAGCTGATGACGTCGAGGCCCTTCGCGCGAAGCGCGGCGGCCTTGGCCGAGACGGCCAGTGTCGGGGATGGTTCGATGAGCGACAGACGGCGCGACAGCTTCACGGACGACTCCTTCTTTCAGGCTCGGTTGTTCGATCGGGTTTGCGGTGGGTGGTGTCAGGCGCGGCCGGGGCGAGCGTGGTGGCCCGTATCCTGCGCCGCTTTGAACTTGCGCGCCAGCGAGGCGGCGACGGCTGGCGGAACCATCCGCGAAACGTCTCCCCCCATCAGCGCCACCTCCTTCACGAGCGTAGAGGATACATAAAAGCTCTCCTCGCTGGTCATCAGAAATATCGTCTCGACCTCGGGCGCGAGGTGCCTGTTCATGTGGGCGGCCTGAAACTCGTACTCGAAGTCGGCCAAGGCCCTCAGGCCCCGGATGACCGTCGTCGCCCCGCGCCGCCTCACGTAGTCCACCAGGAGGCCCTCGAACGCATCGACCTCGACGCGGGGATCGCGATCCACCGCCTCCATGATCATCTCGCGCCGTTCCTCGACCGAGAACAGCGGCGTCTTGCGCACGTTGACGGCCAGCGCCACCACCAGCTTGTCGAAGATCTTCAGCGACCGCTTCAGGATGTACGCGTGCCCGTTCGTGATCGGGTCGAACGTGCCCGGATAGACCGCGATGCGAGTGGACTCGGGGGCGGCGGGGCCGGGGCGGCCGGTCACGACTGACCCGACCGGTAGAACGACAGCTCCGTGTCCCCATGTTCACGGTGATGGGTCAGGAACAACCCGCCCACCGACGCGGGGGGACGGTGGCGCTTGTCGTGCTCGACGATGACCACGGCGCAGCCGGTGAGCAGGCTCTTCTCCGAAAGCTCGGCCAGGATTGACTCAGTCTCGTCGGCGTAGGGCGGGTCCATGAACACCCACGAGAAGCGGTCTTCTTTTCCCAGGGAGGCGGCCAGCCGACGCAGGCCGGTTCGCACGTCCGCCCCGATGACGGTGCTGCGGCCGGCGGCCCCGAGCTCGCGCAGGTTGTGGCGAAGAGCGGTGAGGGCGTTGCGGTCCCGCTCGACGAACACGGCCCGCGGCGCGCCCCGCGACAGGGCCTCGATGCCCAGCGAGCCAGTGCCGGCGAACAGGTCCAGCACCGCGCCTCCAGGAGGAGGGCCGAGGATATTGAAGATCGCCTCGCGAATCTTGGCGGCCGTCGGACGCGTGCGAAGTCCCCGCGGCGCCTTGAGCCGTCGCCCCCGATCCAAACCTCCGGTCAGGCGCATTGTTGCGATTTCTCCTAGCCCGCCCGGCAATGGCCGTCAAATCACGGCCTCCAAGGGTGGCATTTCCGGGCAGGTTATTGATGCATCTAGTCGAAGCGGCCATCGCCTTTCAGGTGGCCGGATGGCGGGAATCGCAAGTCCGCCGTCGCCTTCTGTTAAAGTGATCTGTTAATGCCGCGCGTGGGTGCCTTTTTCGATCTCGACAGGACCCTCGTCGCTTGCAATACGGGGCGGCTGTTCTTGCGGGACCTGAGACGCCGGGGGGAGATCTCCTTGGTTCGAGTGGTGCGCGCGCTCGGCTGGCTGCTGAAGTATCACTTCTCGCTGATCGACATCGAGTCCATGGCGCAGAAGATCCTCGAAGGCGTCCGCGGGCACACGGAGCGTGACTTCGAGGAGCATTGCCGGCGCCTGGTGGAAGGGCACGTGCTGCCTCGCCTGTTGCCCGACGGCCTCCGCAAGATCGAGGAGCACCGGGCCGAGGGCCACCTCATCGCGATCCTGTCGACCTCGCCGTCGTACATCGCGCGGCCGGTCGCGGAGAGGCTGCGGATGGACGACGTGCTGTCCACGCAGCTCGAGGTCGAGGGCGGACGCTTCACGGGGCGGGTCGTGGGTCCGGCGTGTTTCGGGCGCGGCAAGGTCCACTGGGCCGAGCTGCTCGGCAACAAGCGGAGCCTGGACCTCGACAAGAGCTGGTTCTACACGGATTCGTACACGGACCTGCCCATGCTGGAACGGGTCGGGCATCGCGTGATCGTGAACCCGGATCCCCGATTGCGCCGAACCGCCCGCCAGCGGGGCTGGAGCGTCGAGAACTGGGCGGAGGCAGCCGCGTGAGCATCTTTCAAGCCCCCTGGTACACGCCCGCGGTGCAGCGCCTGCTGGACCTGACGCTCGAAGAGGACGCCGGCCGGGGCGATGTGACATCGGCCGCGCTCATCGACGAGGGCCAGGAGGCGGAGGCGGACATCGTCGCCAAGGAGCGGCTGGTCGTGTGCGGCCTCGGGATCGCGGAGGCGGTGTTCACGCGCTTCGACTGGCGGACGCGCATGCGGGCGCGCATCGCCGACGGCGATCCGGTGACGCCCGGAACGCTGGTGGCGTCGGTGCGCGGGCCGGCGCAGGCGGTGCTCGCGGGTGAGCGCGTGGCGCTGAACTTCATGCAGCATCTCTCGGGCATCGCGACGCTGACCCAGGCGTTCGTGGCGGCGGCCGAGGGCGCGAAGGTGCGCGTGACCGACACGCGCAAGACCACGCCCGGGCTGCGCGCGCTCGAGAAGTACGCCGTGCGCATGGGCGGGGGCTACAACCACCGGGCCGATCTGTCGTCAGGGTTGCTCATCAAGGACAACCACATCGCGCTCGTGGGTTCGGTGCGCGAGGCGGTGCGGCGCGCGCGGGCGAACGCGCCGCAGGGGCTGCGGGTCGAGGTCGAGGTGGAGTCGATGACTGATCTGGAGGAGGCGCTCGAAGCCGGCGCCGAGATCATCTTGCTGGACAACTTCGCCACCCGCGACATCAGCGACGCCGTGAAGCGCGTTCGCGAGCAGGCGCCGCGCACGCTGATCGAGGTGTCGGGGGGCGTGACCCTCGATCGCATGCGGGATCTCGCGAAGACCGGCGTGGACATCATCTCGGTGGGGTCGCTGACCCACTCGGCGCGGGCCGTCGACCTGTCGCTCGAGGCGCGCCCGGTGATCGGCGGGCGCATGGGCGCCGCGGACCGCTGAGCCGCGGAGTCCCCGGCCCGCCGCCCCAGGCGCGCGATCGCCGCGGATCCCAAGCGATGGACAGCCTCGACCCCGAAATCCTGCAGGCGCGCCTCGCCACGACGTGGCTCGGGCGCCGGCACGTTCACCTGGAAACTTGCGCGTCGACGAACGACGTCGCCGCCGCCGAAGCGCGCGCCGGCGCGCCCGAGGGCACGCTCGTGACGACTGATCGGCAAACGGCGGGACGGGGTCGGCTCGGTCGAACGTGGCACGCCGAGCCCGGCGAGACCTTGACGTTCTCGATCGTGTTGCGCCCCAGGCGGCCGTCACCAGAGATTCCGCCGCTGACCCTGCTCGCGGGCGCGGCGCTCGCCGGGGGGCTGGTCGAGCTGGGGTTCGACGCGCGCGTGAAGTGGCCGAACGACGTGCTCCTGCGGCCGGACGGTCGCGCGCGAAAGGTGGCTGGCATCCTGACCGAAGCCGCCACCGTGGGAGCCGAGATTGGCCACGTCATCGTGGGCATCGGACTGAACGTCAACGCGCAGGGCTTCCCGGACGAGCTCGCCGACAAGGCGACGTCGCTGCGACTGGTGCGCGGCGGGGCGCTATCTCGCGTCGACGTGCTGGCGACCGTGCTGGCCGCCCTGGAGCGTGCGGTCGACCAGTTTCAGGCGCGCGGGCCCGAGGCCGCCATCGCGCTGTGGGACGCGCGGGCGGACACCCAGTTGCGGTGTCGCGCCCGCGTCGAGGGCCGCGACGTGGAGGGCGTCACGGCCGGCGTCCTCCCCGACGGCTCGTTGCGAATTCGCGACGACAGCGGCGTGATCCACCGCGTCTTCTCCGGTGAGATCGTCACCACGTCCTGACGGCGGCGCCTCCGCGAGCGCGTCCTGTCGCCGCGCCGTCGATGAACCTCAAGCGCGACGGCGTCTCGCGCGGGCAATCACGAACATCGTGAGCGCGAACGACAGACCGAGCGCCGACACGGGGGCCGATTCAGCGATGGCGCATCCGCCGCTGCTGTTCGAGGCCTTCGGTCCCGCGCTGCCGCCCGTCCCGGCCGCGGTGGCGCCGCCCGAGCCGGCCGACGTCGTGCCGCCAGTTCCCGCCGGCGTCGTGCCGCCCGTCCCCGCCGAGGGCGTGCCACCCGTTCCGGCCGACGTCGTGCCGCCAGTCCCACCCGAGGTCGTTCCCCCCGTGCCAGTCGCACCGCCCGTGCCGCCCGGCGGCTGGGTGAAGGTGCAAAAGACGACCACGCAGGTGGCACCCTGCGCCTGGCACTTGCAATCGGAGTCCTGGCTACACCAGCCGTCCTCACCGACTTTCCCCGTGCCCGCGGGCTTGCAGGTCGGGGTTCCCGAGTAGTCGCAGACCTGTCCGCCACAGGCAGAGTCTGGACAGTCGATGTCGTTCACGCAGGAAAGCGCCTGTGCCCCACGGGAGGCGAGCATCGCCCCCGTGAAGACACCGACGATCATGACTCCCTTGATGGCGCTGGGAAGAGCTGACAAGCGCATTTGGCCCCCTTGATTTTGTTGGGGTCGAATCTTAGTGGGCGTTGCCGGTACGCGTCCACAGACGAGATCGGTTTTGTCGGGCGTGCGATCCGACGGCCCGTGGTCGGTGGGCTCCGTCACGGTCCAGGATGGGAAGGCATCGGCACGATGACGGAGATGAGAGTCACGATCTGACTCCACGTGTCCTCCCGCACCGCCTTCCTTGGGAGCACGCCGCCCATGGACATGCTGTTCCCGGCCGCCCGGCGGACGCCCTGATTGAGGTGCTCCAGATCGACGTATTCGTCCCCAGC
>Ga0265328_10001277_pt1 | contig 11613 bp, 13 predicted proteins | sample 41624metaG_FD_202086 | JGI IMG/M metagenome (GOLD analysis project Ga0265328, IMG submission 202086) | Rhizosphere microbial communities from Carex aquatilis grown in University of Washington, Seatle, WA, United States - 4-16-24 metaG | ecosystem: Host-associated > Plants > Roots > Rhizosphere...
GCCGAACTTGAGCGCGCGATCAAAACGTAGGTCGCCGGTTCGACCCTTCCGCTTCGTCCGATCAGGTGAAGAGCGGCGCAGCTGCGCCTAAAAATTGCGGGGTGGTGGGGGAGCCGCACCGCTTACGATAATCACGGCTCCTGTCCAAGCGCTTTCATCAGCGCCTCGTGCATCTGCATGAGGGAAAAATTCATCGCCTGTAATTCGTCGATCGCGGGCAAGGCGCGGGTGATGTTCGCATGGTGCGCGAGCTGGTTGACGTTCGAGCCGATCTTGCCGATTTCGCCAAAAATCCGCGCAAGCTCCTGCACGTCACGCGCCTTGCGGCGCGACGCGCGGGGCGGAGGACTCCCCAACAACACGGCGCGGGCAAATGCCCCACGGCTCACCCCTGCCCGCTCGGCAAGCTCGATCAATTCCGCCCTTTGCCCTCCGGTCAACCGGACGGTGAAGGCATGAATTTTCGCCTCCTTGACGCGCGGTCGCCCGCGCCAAGGGGCGGGACGTTTTGGCGGGATTAATGAAGCCGCCATCTCATGCCGCGCCTCCTCTCGCGGGGCGATTTTCAGGAGGGCGTAGCCCTCCTCTGGGGGATGCAACGGGGGCGCTCTGCGCCCCCTTGCCAAGACGTGGTGGAGGACGAAAAGAGGCGCTCGCGCCGGTTTTTCGTACTACAACACATGGCTTGCACACTCCGCCTAATCGCCCTCAATCCTACCCACGAAAAGGTTAATTCCTGTTAACGAGTTGAGGGGCTTTCCGTGTGGTGCGTGGTCTAGAGTGAGATGACCCTGTCCAGCGCGGCGACGATCTTTTCCGTTACCTCGTCGAGTGTCTGCTTGTCGGGCATCGAGCCGGCTGCATTCGCGTGGTGGGCGAGTTGATTGAGGTTGGTTCCGACATGGCGAATCTCGTTCGCCAGTTCCCGCATCGCCTCGGGGCTGCGGGCGGTCGGCGCGGGCTTCTTCAAGTCCGAAAGCGCGACAATCCGCAGAAACTCCGAGCGGCTGCAACCAATGGATTCCGCGCGGGCGTCGAGTTCGTCGCGCTCGGTTGGGGTCACGAAAAACGAGACATAGGCGGTGCGCCGTTCGCCCGTGTCGTCCTTGCGTAATCGCGCCATGTTTCCCCCTCGCCCCCGAGGGCAAGAAACAATCCTGTTAGGATTGTATATCTTGCTACCGCTCTCAAAATTCAAAATCGGAAACACCCAAACGGAAAAAATAATATAGACCCGCTCATCGCTGCTCACAGGTGACCGCACGCATTGCCCCGAGGGGTAATGCCTAAGTGCGCCCTTCATCGTTTTCGGGATTTATGGCGCTCGCTGCGCTCGCAAGTTTTTTATGCGAGGGCTCATTGCCGCCCTCGCGCTCCGGCTAGGATATTTTCAAGCAAGGTGATGGTGTGAGGGGCTATCGGATCGCGTTGCCCTTCACGTCGATCAGCCCCAATTGCAGTGCCGCCTTGTTCGAAAGATTGCCCGCAACATACCGTGACCGAAAGTTCGAAAGCGTCCGCGTCGCAAACTCCCGCTCAGCCGCCGTCGCCGCGCCGGATTCCACCTTCTCCAGCAATTGCGCCAGCGCTTCCACAGGAACGTAATAGTTTGCTTTCTTCCCTTGCCGATGCTCCGCTGCTTGCATCGTCACCCTGCTCCGACCGCTCCAGCCTTCGATAAATTCTAGCCGATTCGCGCTGCCTCAAAAGCCTTCGCCAAATCCATTGCCCCGCGCTAGAATCCCTCTCACGGGACAGCCGGGGACGGCGATGACCGTGCATGGTGATGGGGCTGGCGAGCGACAACGGGAAAGTGTCACTCGCTAGCCCTTTTTCAGATATGCAATCCCACATGTGGACATGCCTACATGTGGGATTGTGGATTTACGCAATGCGGTTAAGCCTATGCTTTTCAAAAAGCAGATTGATCGCTTCTTCGCCCAAACTCTGCGTCGAACTTTCAAGATTGAGGGACAGCATGCGCAGCTGCTTCCATGCCTCTGGCGTCAAATAAACCGACAAGACGCGCTTACCCTCGCGGCTTGGGGGTCTGCTCTTGGATTTCGCGGGCGGCTTTTTGATTTCCACGATCTGCGAGAGTGGTTCGGGCTGTTCCGCTTCAACAGCGGGAGCCGCCTGAGGTGCCTTGGCGGCAAAAAGAGAGGGGCGTTTGCTCATGATCTCATGCTGCCTTTCGGACGCGTCCACATGTGGGCATGCCCACAATTCCACATAGCCACGCATAAAGGCTGCCGATTTCCTCGGCGGCCTTTCCATCGGGTTCAAATTCTTGCGCTGTGCGGCCGTCAATCACCCCGTGGGTGAAAGCGGCACGCTGTGACAACATGACGGGGGCAACCTTCGCGCCTTGGGCGATTAGCCCTTCCGCAGCTTCGCGGCCAATCCCGCTCCGAGGCGGAATGGCGTTCAAAACCACAAACGCAGGCTTCTGCGCCAGTTGCCCCAGTGTGAGGGTCGCTTGAATGGCTTCAAGATCGAACGTCGCGGCACGGCACGGAATGAGAACCACATCGGCGATCTGCGCGGCGCGCAAAGCCGTCTGATCGGCATTTGGGGCTGTGTCGAGAATGAGGAAGTCGGCTTCGTTTGCCTCGGCGGCCTCGATCAAAACCGAAAGTCGGGCGGCTTGGCCGCTCACGACTTCGGGGGTTTCCGCTTCCCTGCGGTCGCCCCAGCTGGCCGCTGTGCCTTGCGGATCGAGGTCGATGATCGCGGCGTTGTGTCCGGCAAGAGCGGCGGCGGTCGCCAAATGAACCGAAAGCGTGGTTTTCCCAGCGCCGCCTTTCTGGCTAATGATGGCAATCGTTTTCATGGCGTCCCCTTGTCCGCGCGCCTACATGTGGGTATGTCCACACAACAGCATGCCGTCATTCCCACATGACTACACACCATGATTAAGAAACCTTTAAGATCCCGACTGCAAGCCGTTTAAGCGCGATCTCACCGCCCCCACTTTTCATCGCCGAGCAAATTTCTGCGCGCCGAAGGCGCGCGAACAAGAGTTCGCGCCCAAAGGGCGCGTCCGCTTAAGCTTGCCAGAGGAGGGGTAGGGCGCGCTCCGTCGCGCCCGCAGGGGAGGAGATGAGCAAATCATCTCCTCCCCTGACAGGAAAAAGTTGCGCCGAAGGCGCTCCGCTTATGCAACCGCCTTTGGAATAGCCCCGCAACTCTGTCCGAGACGGAAAAGAGCGGCGGAAAGGGGGTCGTCGGGTGGGGTGGTAAGAGAGAAGAACTCTTGAATCGAGGTTCCAGACGGACTTTCGGACTTAGAAGAATTATCCAAGCCTTCCGGCCTTTTAGCGGGCTGCGGGTCGTGAAACTGGTAGCCGTTGCTGATGCGAATGACGCGCGAGCGGGTGCCAAATTTTCCAAAGAGGTCGGAGCAACGCTCGCGAATGCGGGTGATGCGGTTCACCCATGACAACAGCCCCGCATCCTCCAGCGCCTTGATCGCCTCGCCGACCGTCGAGCGGGCGCAACCGGCCTTTTCGGCGATGCTCTCGTAGGACGGGAAGCAAAGCCCACTGCGGCAGTTGTGGAAACCCCACAACAGCACCTCGAGGACGGCAAGCGCCTTGGCGGTGATCGCGCCATAGTGCTTGCCCTTCTCAGTCCGGCGCAACAGGGCGCGCGCGCGCGTCATCACGCGCACCTTGGCGTTGCGGTCGAGGGGCAGGGGGCGGCCGTCGCCAAACACCTTCTCGCGGCGCGGCTTCAAATGATTCGGCAAAGGGACTGCAAAAGACATGACCTCTCCTTCGGTTTGATCGCTCAAACCGCCTCGGAAAGGGGCTAAAACCGGCCAAAAGGCTCCCATTAGCGAAAACGTTGTTTTCGCTTGACAGGAGGCTCGATTTCGGGGAATTTCAGTGTTGTCCAGACATGAAATTCCTCGGCCTCGGCCGACAAAGAAGCCCGCCTTTCAAGGCGGGTTTTTGCGTTTCTGGGTTCTCGCTCTCCCAAAAGTTGCACGGTTGCGCCGCGTGAATCACGCCGCGCATCGGGGCAGTCTGTCGATATTTTGTTGATTCGTCGAGAGTCTTGCCAAAAGCGCGGATTTTTGGTCGAAAGCGGTATTGCAAGCATGCGGATGGGTCACACGTATCAGATTGGTTTTTTATGGCTTTTTGCCCGTGTTTCGGCTATAATCTAGAATATCTGGAAGGTGAGAATGCACGACATGATCCGAGTATCGTCCACGGAATTTGGCAAAGAGGTTGGTCGTTACCAAGACGCCGCCCTGTCACAGGCCGTCATCGTCACCCGCAATGGTCGCGATCGGACGGTCATGATCTCTGCCGATGAATACCGGCGTCTGAAACGCCGTGATCGCGAAGTTCTCGGCCTCGGCGATTTTACCGCCGCCGATATTGAAGCCGTGCGCCGCGCGGAGCCGTCGCCTGAGTCGGCGGCATTCAACCACGAGCTGACGCCCGACACGTGAGTTTTCCAACTCCGAAACCCGGTCTGGTCGTTCGCTATTCCTATCTCTGGCGCAGCGACCATCTGCGCGGCCAAGAAGAAGGCGTCAAAGATCGCCCTTGCGCGGTTTTGCTCGCGGTCACAAACGAAGACGGCGAAGTGAACGTGCTGGTGTTGCCGATCACGCACACGCCTCCCGCTAATCTGGCCGACGCTGTAGAGATTCCCGCCGCCACCAAACGCCGTCTCGGTCTTGACGATGAACGTTCGTGGATCGTCCTCACGGAAAGCAACCGCTTCAAATGGCCTGGCCCCGATCTGCGACCGGCAAAATCGGGCGACGCTTCAAGCGTCGCCTATGGCGAATTACCGAGTGATCTTTTCAAGAAAATGAAGGGAAAATGGCTCGCACGGATCGACGCGCATCGCTCAATTGTCCCCCGCTCAGAATGACGGGGGTCGACGCGGCGAAGAACCAAAGCGCTCATGCCTCAAGCCGCGAAATTGTCGCGGCGCTAACATTGTAGCTGCGGGCAATCGAGCGCAGCGTTTCGCCGTCCTTGTCGCGCCGCTTGATCGCCTCGCGCTGCTGGTGCGGCGTGAGCTTGGGTTTGCGTCCAAATTTCACGCCCTTGGCCTTGGCGTCGGCGCGGCCTCGCGCCGTGCGCTCTTTAATCCGGCGGCGTTCAAGCTTCGCAGTAACGCCAAGGATGGCAAGCACAAGCTCGGCAAAATCCGAGGTCGTATCCACAACAGGCTCCGCGATCGAGCGCAGCCCCGCGCCCGCTTCCTGCAACTGGCGGGCGATCAGCAACAGGTCGGTCGTGTCGCGCGACAGTCGATCAACGGCGGGGATAATCACCACGTCGCCATGCGTCACCGCCGCGAGCAGCTTCTTGAGTTGCGGCCTATCGGCGGTCGCGCCGCTGATTTTTTCACGAAAGATGCGCTCGCATCCGGCGGCCTTGAGTTGGGCGAGCTGGCTGGTGAGGTCTTGCGCGTCCGTCGAGACGCGGGCGTAGCCGAAAATCATGATGCGCTGAAAAGCAGCTTACGCGTGATGTGACGGCTGCCATGAAGCACGCGAATGATGCCGACAAGATCGCTATCGGGGACATGTCGATAGAACACGAGATAGGGCAACACGATCCCCATGCGGACATGCCGCCCATAGACGGGGCGCGGCGCACCGCTGCCGGGATGGGTGGCTAATCGGTCGTAAAGCGCTTCAATGGAGGCCGCATAGTCGACGGCCACGCCATGCCCAGCCTTCGCCACAAGGTCACGGAGAATGGCGGCGGTGTCGGCCTGCGCGACGGTCGAGATGACGACCCGCGCCATCAAGCCTTGAGAGACGCCAGCAGCGCCGCGTTGTGCGCCTTGTGATCTTCGAGAGAAACAAACTCGCCGCGATCAAGCGCCGCCAATCCCTCATCGAGGTAAGGTTGCACCCATGCCATATCCTCGGACGCGCTATCCTCGCTCTTGGCGAGTTCAGCGATGCGCTCGCCGAGAAGCTGACGCGCCGCCGCGTCGACCGAGGCGAAGTCGCCGCTTGCCACGCGCGTTTTGAGCCATGCTTCCTGATCGGGGTGAAGTGTGATCGTCATGTTTCTTTATACCACAAAAGCCGTCCGGTTTCGACGGCCAAATCAGCCCGCATGATGCAACAGATATTTGCAACAGGAAAGCCCCGTAAAATCAAGGCGTAGCTGGCGTTTCAAATGTCTTGATTTTTGAGAGTTTGGAAAATGAGATTGAGCCGTTCATCGCAAAGCACGGGGAACAGCCCTGCCGGACGCGGATCAGTGTTTAACAGCGAACCCCACGGAATTGCCGATCAGTGCGCCGTTGGCGACGACGCCGTTCTGCATCGTCCAGTCGACGACGCTTCCGGCGCTGTTGGTCAAAAGAATGTCGCTAACCCCATTGCCAGCGTAGTCGCCAATCGCCGCGACCGTCCAGCCGGCATTGACGCCAAGATCATGGGCTCCCGTGATCGCGCCATTGCTCATGATCCAATCGACCAGATCGCCAGCCGCGTTCTGCAATAGGATGTCGGCGGTTCCATTGCCAGTGAAATCGCCGGTTCCGACAATGCTGTACCCGCCCGCGTTGCCGACGACGGCGGCGCTCGACACGGTTCCATTTTTCATCGTCCAATCGACGACGGTTTTCGTGGTGCTGTTTTCGAGCAGCACGTCGCTGGTTCCGTCACCGTTGAAGTCTCCAGTTCCGACGACGTTCCAACCGGGATTGGTCCCGAGGTTATTGCCGGCGGTGATCGCGCCATTGCTCACAATCCAATCGACGATCGTCCCGGTGCTGTTTTGCAAAAGGATGTCGCTGGTTCCGTCACCCGTGAAATCACCGGTTCCGACGATGTTAAAGCCGACGGTGTTGCCAAGCACGGCGGCATTCGACACGACGCCGTTATGCATGCTCCAGTCGACGATGGTCCCACTGCTGTTTTGCATCAGAATGTCGCTAGTTCCGTCACCGTTGAAATCACCGGTTCCCACGGGATTCCAGCCCGCGTTAGTTCCAAGACTATTACCGCTAGTAATCGTGCCATTGCTGACGATCCAGTCGACCAGCATGCCGGCGCCGTTCTGCAACAAGACATCGGACGTTCCCACACCGGTGAAATCATCGGATGGCGGGCCGATAACAAATATGTCATAGGCATTCGTAATATCAGCGAGCGCAGCCGCATCGTTGTTTAACTGTGCTTCTGTCAGCTTCAGAACAGGCGTTCCAGCTCCAGTATTGATCACGCTAATCGACTTTATATTCGACGCGTCAGAGTTGATATTGTTAAACGCGTGCCATATGTTTGCAGATGTATCTGCAATATTAAAGCCGCCTGTGACTTTGTCTAAGAACGATTGATAGACCGCAAAACCAGCTACCGACACGCTCACCGATCCGGTCGTCGACGCGACCGAGACGATGTTACCTTCCTCTACCAACCATCCAAGCTCATTCTCAATATTTGCCGCTGTGTCGGAAATAACGAACCCATCATTAATATTATGCAAAAACCCGCTGCCGGTGCTAAAAAATGTCGAGATGAAACTTGCAACTGACATGCTCACTAGTGTGTCAGTGGATGTGATTGAGGTAATGCTGGACCAATCGCCAGTAAGGCTGGCCAAACCGTTCTCGATATTCGCCGCGGTGTCTACGATGGCAACGCCGCCCTTGATATCGGGCACGATGGATTGATCGGCTAAGTAGGTTGCAACCGACATACTAACGGGCACGTCCGTCGCTGTGATAGAAACAATCTTACCGGCATTCTCCATTAAGCCGGCCAATCCACTCTGGATGTTGGCCGCTGTGTCAGAGATCGAATCCTTACCCTCTACGGTGCTGAATTGGCCAAGCTGGGCCACAGTCAAAGTAAAATTCCCGTCCAGCGTCTGGACGCCTGAGATTGAAATATCAGTAATATCACCACCGCCGAAGCCGTCTCCAAGCGTATCGTTGCCGCCGCCTGCAACAGTGGTTCCAGCTGAGAGTGTGCCTGCGAGTAAGAACGTATCATCGCCGGTGCCGCCTTTGACCGTATCGACGCCGCCGCCGAGGTAGAACGTGTCGCCGCCATTGCCGCCGGTCAAAATATCATTGCCGTCGCCGGCGGTAAGCGTGTCGCCAATGCCGTTGCCGGCGATAAGAGTGTCGTCGCCGAGGCTGCTGGCAGTCAGGGTTTGATTGTCATGATTGTTGCCAATAAGCGTGGTACCGCCAAAATCAGTGGCCATAAGGCCAAAGCCAGCATTGGGGGCGATATTGCTGCCTAAGAGACTGAACGTGCCCGCCGTCGTCGCCGTAAGCAAGCCCGCCCCCGTGATCAGAGGAAAGCTGTTAAACTGTTGCTCAGTTAAGCTTACACCGCTCGCTTCAAGCTCCTGTACATTACTGATCGCGTCTCGAGAAATATCGCCGCTCGCATAGACGATATTCGTCGCAGGAACGGAGATTTGAACATTCGTTTTGGTTGTCAGATCGTAAACAGTAATGTTAGCAGTGGTGCGTCCGGTAACTACGGCACCTGGAGCGCTCGCTGAGTAATAGACATCTGCGGCGGTGTTGGTGCTGTTAGCCACGGTTCCGCTGCTGGTCACCGTATAGGCCTGCGCGGCGGCATTGAGGTAGTTATAGTTGAGCTGGTCTAGCTGTGTTGCGGTCAGCGGATCTCCGAGTTGCGATAAATAGCTAAGCAGCACCTGTTCTGGATTTTCAGTTGGATCGGTTACGTTTCGTGCAGAACCCGCTGGCACGTTAATTACCGTGCCATCCGATAAAGTTACAACGCCGGCGCTCGTCAAAGGATTAAACGACAGGGCTCCTAAAGGATCACCAAATGCAGTGACCAAAGAAACATCAACATTGCCGTTGGCTTCTAGGCCGACGCCGGAATAGGTTCCAGCAGCAAAGGTCGTATAGCCCCCGGCTGCATTCGGCACATCAATAATCAACGCGCCGCTATTGCTTCCGTTGAGGCTCGCACCAACCGTGTAAACCTCGCTGGATGACGGATCGAGCACATAAGTCTCCCCGCTTGGTAAAGCTTGAAGCGTCTGGGAGGCGACCCCTGAGCTTCCGGCACTTAAGGCAATCCCTGCACCAATTGGAACATGAAGCAAACCGCCCACAGTAAATGTTCCGTCGCTGGATTGATTAACCCCAAGTGCCGCGTTGATGCGGATTAACGCATTTGCGTCAACGCCGTTTACGGCGCTGCCACCGCCGCTCAGCGCTCTGATAATGGACTGCGGCGTATCACCGGATTGCACGATGTAATAGCCCGACTGCTGATAGCTAATATCAACCGTAGAGACGGCGGCGCTTTGCTGATTTGTTGTAGTAGATGTAAATTGACTACTACCAACTATAGAATTAAAGAGAATATCAGCGGATGATATAAGATCGTTACATGAATTTATGAGATTATTAACGTTGCTTTTACTGTTTGGGTTATTGATTGCGGTTAGAATAGAGCTTAGAGTTACAGATAATGGCGCCTCAAATGAATTCCATTGGCCGCTTAAGGGGGCGCTCGTAGCAACTAACTGGGTAGAAACGCCAGATATTGCGGTTTGCAGCAAATGTATGCTTCTATTCAGAGATGATGTTAGAGCTACCTTGTTAGCTATGTCCTGGCCTTGCGCGTAAAGACTGCCAACACTGATAACGTCACCAAACAATTTTAAAGTAGAAATTAGAGTATTAACTTGAGGTGATGGGTTCAATGCGGCAAAAGACCCAGCAAATCCGCAGAGCGTCATAACCAAATCGCCAGCGACTGTGAACACGTCGCTTATAGTACTTTTACCAATCTGATTGTCATCAGATAAAACAACCACGCTTGTTTCAAGGGCTGCGACGCCAGTAAATATCGAAGCGACATTTGATGCTAAATTAGGCACAATCGCCTGCGGCGGAACAAATATTGATGCGAAAGAGACGCCTGCGGCTACCCTCTGCGTGACTGCATTTACTTTCTCGGCAACAGTGGAGTTGCTACTGCTAACAAAACTTCCCAAAAAACTGACGCCATTGACACTCAAATCAAATATAGATGGAAGTGCCATATTCCTACCTCCCTGAGATTGTTGCGAGCCTGTACATGAAGCACCACAAGAGCAATACGCTAAATCCAGTTAACAGGCCGAATGAGGATAGTTGCCCATTTTTTTTATGGCACTTATCGAAAAACGGATATTTGCCAGGAGGCGCAAATGCTAATTTCCATGCAAGCCAGACAGCGCCAAGGACTGCGGGAAGAACGTCCATTGCCAGTAGTGTTGTTCCAATATCCCAAGGTTCCCCTGGCCCCCTTGGGGGTGGTGGCGCAAATGCTCCCCATAAAGGAAAAATGAAAAGGTACAAAATAAACAAAAGCGCGGCGACATCAGCACATTTTCTTAACTTCGTGTTTTTTTCATTTTGCGACATTCCAAAGTCTTTTCGGTGCGGGTCCGGTTTGTCTGTGTCGTCATCTCTCAAGTTCTCTCAGAACCACAAACTCAAGTTAATCTTAGATTGTAATCCGTATTACGCCAAAAAGCCAATTCTCCTAGAAATTCTAGCTGAAGTCGCCCTGAAGAGCAAGCCTAAGCTGGCGGTTTAATGGACGACCTGTCGCACATTTAAAGGTAGATTGTTCGCCGCTACGCAGAGGCCCACTGACCCGCATATTTCTGAGGCTCTCGGCTCGCGTTGCGGCTGAGGTAAGGGTCGCTCGATTTAGACCGGTAGCGCCGCCTCCTCTAACGTTTTACGCCGTTTGTTTTGCACGCAAAAAAAAGTCTGCGACACAGTCGGTTCGTGGTGACGCAAGGCAATGCCACTCTGCGAGAAATCCACATTATGAAGGGTGGCGATTTCCGTTATTATTTATCCCCCCACTTCCTCGCGGTCGCTCCGGCGCTCCCCGCTTATCCCTCTGCGCCTGCCCACTGAGATACCCGCCCCATTTCTGCTCCCAAGCGTTGCGCTCCTGCGGCGTCCGGCAAGCCCGTAAGTCGCGCGTCATTTGCTCAGGCCATCCCCCGCCGCCCGCGTCGGCCACCACATGCGCGAGTGCAACAAACGCCCTGCCCTGCTGTTCCGTGTGCGCGACGCGCTCGGCCTGTTGCTGCTTATGCTTGGCGGCGACAAGCCCAAGTTTCCGCGCCTTGATCGGCGTCGGTCGGCGCAGGCGCGACTCCCGTCCGTCGCCGTAGCGGTGCCGACGCCCCCTTCGCTTCTTCTTCACAAGCCGCCGCGCTTTTGGCTTCGGCTTCGGCTGCGCCATCACCGAAAACTGAAACACAAACCGCCGACACAAACTCCCTCTGTCCAGCTCGCGCCATAACTGTGCCCGCGCGTCGATCTCCGGCGGCGGCGTGGCTTTCGCCTCCGGCGCTTTTTTGGGGCTGCTGGTCAACGCCCGTTCTTCACATGCGCGACCACGGCGCGGAGCTTCGGCGCCGTGGCCTATGCCGAATCCCTCCCCGCGCTGTCGTCCCTGCCGCGCCGTCTGGCGCGGCGGTTCTTGGGGTCATCGTGGAATCTTCCCCAAATCGTACGCTAAGGTTTTGAGGCTGGTTTTTCGGCGGCGCGTGCTTGGGAGACGAAGCGCGAGATGGTCGCACGGTGAATTTTGAAGAGGCGCGCCAT
>Ga0265328_10001278_pt1 | contig 11600 bp, 8 predicted proteins | sample 41624metaG_FD_202086 | JGI IMG/M metagenome (GOLD analysis project Ga0265328, IMG submission 202086) | Rhizosphere microbial communities from Carex aquatilis grown in University of Washington, Seatle, WA, United States - 4-16-24 metaG | ecosystem: Host-associated > Plants > Roots > Rhizosphere >...
TGTGGCTTCAATGTGGTCTTGGCCATGATCGAGCAAACTATCACGACCGCCGGTCCTTGTGCGTGACCGTCTGTTATCGTAGACGGCGTCCTGCGGAGAGCGACATTGAGCGCGTCGACCGCGAATTACGGCGTTCTGTCCTTAGATACGGACAAATGTCTTTTTTATTGACTGGTGCTCGGGCTCTTCAGTAGGGTCCCGTCCCGACGTGAAAGGACACCACATGAAGAGACTCGGCTTTGTCGTTCTCCTGCTCGGCGCGGGGACCGCGCTCTCGTGCAAGGACACGGGCACAACGTTCACCTTCGACGCCACCGCGACTCAGGGCAGTGACGGACCCAAGACCGACGCAGGGAGCATCGACGCCGTCGCACAGGATGTTGCCGACGCAGGAGCGCCTGCCGATGGACATGACGCTGCGGCCGTCAACGACGCCGGCGTCGACGTTCATGTCGGCGCTGATAGCGCGGACGCCACTGGCAGCACCGATGCCGCGAACGCCGACGCCGTCGGCGGCTAGTGCGGTGCACCAGGGGCCCGGGGCATTCGCCCAGGTTCCGGCGCGAGAGTTAGCGCGTCCGGCACGGGACGAAGTCGACCGTCCCGACGGCGACGGCATGGTCGCCCAGGCTCATGCCCGAATCCGGATCGAGGCGCATTTCACGCGTGCACTCCAGGCTGCCGCGGATCATGAAACGCAGCTCGAACGCCCGGGTCTCGCCGGTCGCGACCGCGATCGGCTCGTCAGCGCGCCAGGTCACTGTGGGAATGGCCCCGCCGTCGGGCGTGCGCAGGCGGAAAGCGTCGCGGTGGACGGCCAGCGGCGCGGCGCTCGCGTTCTTCACCTCGACCTCGAGCACTTCCTCCACGAGATCGTTGCCGGGCCAGTCGGGCTCGGTGGTCTGTGTGCAGTGCTGGCGCGCGACGGAGACGGCGATGCCGTCGGACGATTTGGCGACGCCGCTCGATCGAACGGGCGGTGTCAGCCCCGCGCAGGCCGCCGCGGGCCCCAGCGCCAGCAGAACCGCACCCAGGCGCAGGCTCGATGAAAGGCGGTGGAGCGACTGGTTCCACCAGGGAGTCGACGATGTGGTGACCTTCATGATCATGATGACTCAGCAGGAAGCGTACCACCTCGATTGGCCGCCTATTCGCGCACTTGCGCGGCCCCACGCACGCGCCCAGGGAGTCTCTCCCGAAGCCGGTGGGAAAATTTCCGGATCGCGTTGGACGGGGGCCACCTTCTTCTTCACGCTGGGCGACAGCGAATGATTTCAGGCGACATCGCCCGCGTTCGGCGGCGCCAGGTTCGCGCGTGGCTTCAGAACGCGGCGTCGAACACCACGTCGCCGATTACCCCGACCTGGTAGGCGGACACGCGTCGCTCGAAGAAGTTGGCCACCTCCTGCACGTCCTGCAGATCCATGAAGCTGAGCGGGTTTCGGGTGCCGTAAAGCTTGGGCAGGCCGAGCGTGGCCAGGCGCTGATCGGCGCAGTACTCGAGGTAGCGGCGGACGTCGCCGGTGGACAGGCCGGCCACGCCGCCGCCGAGCAGGTCCTCCGCGAACTGCGTCTCGCATTCCACCGCCTCGTCGAACATTTGGGCGACCGCGCGCTGCGTGCCGGTGTCGAGGAGCTCCGGCTCCTCACGGCGGATGGTCTTCACGGCCTCGAAGGCGAAGGACATGTGGGCGCTCTCGTCGCGGAAGACCCAGTTGGTGCCGGCAGCGAGTCCGTGCAACAGGCCGCGCGAGCGCAGGAAGTAGACGTAGGCGAAGGCGCCAAAGAAAAACAGGCCTTCGACGCAACCCGCGAAGCAGAGCAGGTTGAGCAGGAACTGGCGCCGGTGCTCGCGCGTCTCCAGCTTGTTCAAGCGCTGGATCGAGTCGAGCCAGCGCAGGCAGAACGCGGCCTTCTTCTGGATCGAGGGAATGTTTTCGACGGCCGCGAAGGCGCGGTGACGCTCGTCGGGATCGGGCACGTACGTGTCGAGCAGCGTCAGGTAGAACTGGACGTGCAGCGCCTCTTCGTAGAGCTGCCGCGATAGATACATGCGCGCCTCGGGCGCGTTGATGTGCCGGTACAGGTTCAGCACCAGGTTGTTGGCCACGATCGAGTCGCCGGTGGCGAAGAAGGCGACCAGCCGGTGCACCAGGTGGCGCTCGGCGTCGGTCATCTTCTTTTGCAGATCGGCGACGTCGGTCGAGAAGTCGACCTCTTCGACCGTCCAGGTGTTCTTGATCGCCGCCCGGTACATCTCGAAGAAGGCGGGGTAGGCCATCGGGCGCAGCGTGAGGCACAGGCCCGGGTCGAGCAGGCGCGCGGGACGATTGACCGCGTTCACTGGCAGGCCTCGCAGGTCTCGGGGTTCTCCAGCGAGCAGGCCACGGCGGCCGCGTCGGGCGTCGGCTGGTCGAAGATCTCGACGGTGTTCTCGACGGTGTTCTCGACGGTGGTCTTGGCGATCTTGGTCGCCGGCCGCGAGCGCAGGTAGTACGTGGTTTTCAAGCCGCGCTTCCAGGCGTGGAAGTACATCGAAGAGAGCTGCCCGATGTGAGGGCTCTCCGCGAACAGGTTCAGCGACTGGCTCTGATCGATGAAGGCGCCCCGATCGGCGGCCATGTCGATGAGCGAGCGCATCGGGATCTCCCAGACGGTGCGGTAGATCGCGCGGATATCGTCGGGCAACTCCGGGAGCGCCTGCGCGGACCCTTCGGCCATCTTGAGGCGGCTTCGCGTCGAGTCGGTCCACAGGCCGAGCGGCTTCAGCTCCGCCACCAGGTAGCGATTCACCTGCACGAAGTCGCCGGACAGCGTCTCGCGCTTGAAGAGGTTCGACACCTGCGGCTCGATGCACTCGTAGCAGCCCGCGATCGATGCGATGGTGGCGGTCGGCGCGATCGCCACCAGCAGCGAGTTGCGCAGACCGATCTCCCGCACACGCGTGCGCAGCGCTTCCCACCGCCCGAGATCCTCGGGCGCCACGCCCCACGCGTCGAACTGAAGCTCGCCGCGCGCCGCGCGCGTCTCGGCGAACGAGGGGTGACGTCCCTTCTCGGCCGCCAGCTCCGCCGACGCCGACAGCGCGTGAAAGTAGATCTCCTCGGCGATGCGCCGCGAGAGCGCACGCGCCTCCGGCGCGTCGAAGGGGAGCCTCATCTGGAAGAACACGTCCTGCAGACCCATGACGCCCAACCCCACCGGCCGCCAGCGCAGGTTCGACGCCTGCGTGCTGGGGATCGGATAGAAGTTGAGATCGATGACCTGATCGAGCTGGCGCACGGCGGTTCGAACCGTGCGCGCGAGCTTCTCGAAGTCGAACCTCGCTTCGCCGCCGCCGGCGCGAGCGACGTGACGGCCGAGGTTGATCGAACCGAGATTGCAGACGGCGGTCTCGCTACCGGACGTCACCTCGATGATCTCGGTGCACAGGTTCGAGAGATGGACCGTTCGTCCCGGCAGCGCCGTCTGGTTGCAGGCCCGGTTGGACTTGTCCTTGAACGTCATCCATCCGTTGCCGGTCTGGGCCAGCGACCGCATCATGCGCGCGTAGAGCTCGCGGGCCTTGATGGTCCTGGCGGCGAAGCCGGCCTGCTCGGCCTCGACGTAAGCGCGATCGAAGTCGTCGCCGTAGAGATCGGGGAGGGCGGGCACCACCTTCGGGTCGAAGAGGCTCCAGCTGGCGTCCGCCTCCACGCGCCGCATGAAGAGGTCCGGGATCCAGTTGGCCAGGTTGAGGTTGTGGGTGCGACTGGCCTCGTCGCCGGTGTTGTCACGCATCTCGAGGAACTCCTCGACGTCGGCGTGCCATGGCTCGAGGTAGACGCAGCAGGCTCCCTTGCGCTTGCCGCCCTGGTTGACGGCAGCGACCGAGGCGTCGAGCGTCTTCAACCACGGGACGATGCCGTTCGAGTGCCCGTTGGTGCTTTCGATCAGCGACCCGCGCGACCGGACGCGGTGATAGGCGAGGCCGATGCCACCCGAGAACTTCGAGAGCATCGCCGCATCGGTGTACTTCTGGTAGATGCCGGCGAGATGATCCTCGGGCGAGTCGAGGAGGAAGCAGCTCGACAGCTGTTCATGGCGCGTGCCGGCGTTGAACAGGGTGGGCGAGCTCGGCAGATACTCGAGCGTCGAGAACAGGCGATAGAGCTCCAGCGCCTCGGGCACGTTCGCGGACAGCGCGCAGGCGATGCGCAGGAAGAACTGCTGGGGCGTTTCGATGACGAGGCGGGTCTTCGGGTGCCGGAGCAGATACCGATCGTAGACGGTCCGCAGGCCGAAGTACTCGAACTCGCGGTCGCGCTCGACGGCGATCGCGTCATTCAACTTGCGCGCGTTGCCCGCGACGAACGCGCTGAGCCGGTCGTTGGCGATGCCGAGCCGCTGCGCCGTGAGCACCGACTGGGAGAACGCGTGGATCTCCTGCCCGCGCACCTCCTTGTCGATGTACGTCGCCAGTAACCTTGCGGCCAACCTCGCGTACTGCGGCTCTTCGGCGATCAAGCCTGCCGCCGTCCGGATCGAGAGCTGATCGAGCTCGCGGGTGGTAGCGCCGTCGTAGAGGCCGCTGATGGTCTTGGTCGCGACGCGCATCGCATCGACGTCGGACAGCCCGACGCTGCAGCGGCCCACGGCGCGGACAATCTTGTTGACGTCCACGGGTTCGGCCGACCCGTTACGCTTGCGCACCCGCATCGTGGTTTGCACATGGCCGTCGTCGTCGGCGGTGTGGTTTCGGTCGGGCCGGCGCGCCGGGGCGCGGTTGCTTCCGTTGATCTCGGTCTCGCTCAGCATCGGTTGTCTCCTCGTTTCGCCCCCGCGGGCGTGAAGGACGCCGCGCGGAACGACGGGAGAACCGTGGAGGCGCACGTCACCGTACGGACTGGCGCCAGCTCGGACCCTCCCGCCTCCCGCGAGGCGCCAGGTCGACCGCCGCCGGATTTTTCCCCGACGCCGGATGCTGGCAGGTCTTCGGGCTTGCGAGCATTCCGGCCTGAGACCGGTTTCCTAGCGTCCACCGCTTCCCAACCCCGGAGGGTCAGTGCGTGTCGTGGGCTTCGTTCTCGCTTACCGCTGCGGGGCAGCCCCGGATTCTCACCGGGTTCCCTTTTGGACCCGGGAGTTACATCCCCGGGTCACCAGCACGAGATGCAACGTACGGCATCGTATGGTCAGCCGTCAACTAAATACTGTGGTTCTATGGGAAGGACCTACCGTATGTAGTGTATCGGGCGCGGGCTCAGGCCGCCGGCGGCTTCGACAGAGCGAAAAACAGGCGGGACACAAAAAAGAGCGGACGGAAGTGGGGCGGGCGCATCCCGGGTGGGAGACGGGGAGAAACCTCCCCACCACCAACCCCGAAAGGACACCGCCATGAGCCAGCTCACGAACGATAAAGACCTGAACTCCGCCGCGACTCTCGCCCCCACCCTGACCACGCGCAGGACGGTGCGCGGGTGCGTCACACTGGCCGGCACCGCGGTGCTCGGCGCGGCCCTGACCCTGTCGCTGTTCGCAGGGCGCGCCGAGGCTGGGATGAAGGTGCACAACGGGCTCTTCTCGCAGAACGGGATGAAGGTGCACAACGGTCTCTTCTCGCAGAACGGCATGAAGGTGCACAACGGGCTCTTCTCGCAAAACGGGATGAAGGTGCACAACGGTCTCTTCTCGCAGAACGGCATGAAGGTGCACAACGGGCTCTTCTCGCAGAACGGCATGAAGATCCCCAACGGCCTCGGCATTCAAAACGGGATGAAGGTGCACAACGGGCTCTTTTCGCAGAACGGGATGAAGGTGCACAACGGGCTCTTCTCGCAGAACGGCATGAAGATCCCCAACGGCCTCGGCATTCACAAGGGGATGAGGGTCCACACCGTGACGGTCACGGGCGCCTGGGTCGCGCGCACGATTGACCCCCGCGCCCCTCTGGCCGCGGCGGCGAAGGCGCGACGTTAACCAGCTCGGACGACGAGGGCCCTGTCATGCGCCATCATAAAAAAAGCATCGTGATGTTGGCGATCGTGGCTGGCGCCGCTCTGGGCCGCCGGTCGACCGGCGACGGTGGCGGCCTCCGCGCACCACGCGTCGCGGGGCCGCCGGCGGGGTCCGCCCACCAAACCTGGAATGGGTTCCCACCCGCGGGATCGAGCCCTGACCAGGACACGGCCATGCTGCTGAAGTACACCGCGCGTTGCGCTCTGCCTGAAGGGCAGTTCCTCGAGTGGGACGGAGGCACGAACAGCGGCGCTCGCCTGCGCTTTTCCGGTTCGATCGGTCTCGCCCCGGAATGGCGCGACGGCACCTGTGACGTCGCCTGCCAGGAGAAGGTCTCGGCGTGCCTGATCTCCCTCAGCAACCGGACCGGCAAGCACGTCGAGCTCAGCCTCCTGGCCGCCGCCGCATCCTTCGGTGACAGGCTGCGGCCCGGCCCGGAGGACCGCGACTATCCGCACCAGGAGGGCGCCTTCTTCGGCAACGTGTTCTCTGGACAGGCGTTCGCTTGCCGCGGCCAGGCCGCCGGCAAGGCGCTGCAGGTCAAGCGCTTCTGTGCCGTCGCGCCCGAGACCTGCAGCGGCGTCGCTGAATTTCGCGACGCGGGCCTTTGCGAGGACGTCTGCGAGCAAGAATGCCGGCGGCTCCCCGACGGCAGCCAGCGCTGCGCGGCCACGTCCTGCCGGGATCCGGAAGGACACGTCTGGCGCTACCCGATCACCACGTACCTCCGCAATCGGATCGAGGCCGGGAACGCCGACGTCGTGATCGGGTCGGCGCGGCGCGACGGGGAGCTCGACAGCCTGGATCGCGGTGACAGCGCGCGGTTCGCGCTGGTCGACTTCGGTCGCGGTCTGGGATCGGTGTCCAAGCTCGTCCTGCGCATCGCGGGCCGCGGTCGCGGTGGGCGCATCGAAGCGTGGCTCGACGGCAAGCGGCGGCTCGGCGTGCTCGACGTCAGGGACACCGCCGGAATCGTCGAGGAGCAGATCGCCCCGCTGTCGGCCGGCGGGATCAGCGGCCGGCACACGTTGGTCTTGAAGGTCGTCTCGGGCCGGGACATCGGCCGGCTCTCGACGGTCGAGGTCCGCTGACCCGGGCGCGCCGCGCTCCGGCGAACGGATCGCGACGGGTGGTTGCGGCGATCAGTTCGATCCGTGCGCGAGCAACCAGGTCGAGACCTCGGTGGCACTCGCGGCGCGGGCGCGGTCGCGAAGGTAAGCGTCGCGCGCTTGCTCGGCCAGGTGTCGCGCGCGCGCTCGATCCGATCCGGCGCTCCACAGGGCTCTCGCGAGGGCGAAGCGTGTCTCCGCCACCATGTTGGGATCCGGCTCGCGCGCCTCTCGCAAGCGCAGCGCCCGTTCCAGCGGGGGCAGCGCCTCCGCGGGTCGGTCGGCAGCCAGGTGCGCCAACCCGAGCCCGGTGAGCGGATGCGCGAGGAAGGGGTGCTCGGGGCCGAGCTGCGGCTCCCAGCGCTCGAGCGCGCCGCGAAACGCGGCGATGGCCTCGTCGTGGCGGCCGAGCGCCACCAGGTACTCGCCGCGGTTGCTGAGGATGAGGGCGATCGAGGGACTGCCGGCGCCGTAGGCGCGCGTGAAGATCGCCTGCGCGCGGTCATTGGTCGCGAGCGCGGCCACGTCGTCGCCGCTCCGGTGAACCAGCCAGGCTTCGGTGACCAGGCTGGACGCCAGGTCGGGCGAGTCCGCGGGCAGCGTCTTCTCCTTGAGCGCGATCGCCCGTCGGATGAACACCAGCGCGCCCTCGATATCGTTGGCGCGTTCGCGGATGTCGCTGCGGTTTTGAAGCACCCAGGACCGGACGCGATCGTGGCCTTCACCCAGCCGATCGAGCTCCGCGTCCGCCAGCAGCGCCCAGCGCTCTCCGTCGTCGAATCGGGCGAGATAGACGCCTTCGACGCCGGCGAGCTGCGCCGCCGACTCCGCCGCGACGTCGTCGCGACGGGACGCCAGCGCCAGCCGCACCGACTCCTCGAGGTCGCTCTCCGCCGAGCGCTCGAAGGTCGATCCCGTGGTGCCGATCTCCAGCGACCCCACGCGCCCCATCAGCTCCGCCAGCAGCGGGCGATACGCGAGGGCCCGCGCTTCGGTGACGAGGCGGCGCGCCTCCTCCATGGCGCGCCGATGCTTGCCGGTGTTGTTGAGCGCCTCGGCGACCGCCACGCGACCGAGCAGCTCTTCGATCTTCACGCGCGCAGCCTGGTCGCGCGGCGGCTCGACGGGGGCTCGCAAGAGCTTGATGTCGGCGCACCGATCCAGCGGCGGCAGCGCGCTCGCCGCGTTGATGGCATTGTCGACGGTCTCTCGATCCGCGGCGGAGAAGACGTCGGCCAGCGCCCGTAGGCCCGGCAGGTGCTGGCCGAGGCAGGTCATGCGCAGATCCAGCACGTCGGCGGACTGCTCGCCACGAATGCTGGTCGCCTCGCAGGCGTCGCGATACTGCGCGAGCCAGCCAGCGACATATCGGTCGAGCAGGCGCGATACGCGATCCCAGGTCTCCGCGGAATAGGGCAGACCGGTGCGCAGGAACGCGGCGCGCGCGGCGTCGTGGCGCGGACCGCCGCTGCCGGCGTCCCACGCACCGCCGAGGCGCTCGCCGCCGGCCTGGCACAGGCGCTGCCTCTCGCCTCCGAGGCGGACCAAGCCCAGCGCGCCGACCAAGACGACCGCGACCGCGCCGGTTCCGATCGCCCACCGCCGCCGCGTGCGGGTCGGATCGCGTCCGAGCGCCGCCAGCAGCGCATCCATCGACGGCCAGCGCGCGTCCGGATCCACGCTGAGACCGCGCAGCAGCACCCGGCGCAGCCACGCAGGGACGGTGCTCTTGGCGGGAGGCGGCAAGACGCGGCCGGCGACCACGTCGCCCACGAGCGCGCCGAAGGTGTCGGTGCGAAAAGGGTGAGTGCCGTAAAGCGTCTGATAGAGCGCGACGCAGAAGCTGAACTGGTCGGTCTTCGCGTCGGCGCGCCCGGCGCGGAATTGCTCGGGCGCCATGTAGAGGGGCGTCCCCAGCAGCTCACCGGTGCGCGTCAGACTGAAATCCAGGCCCGCGCCCACAGGGCGGACGGCGTCGTCGACCTTGGCGTCCCCCTGCTCGGGCACCTCGTCGATCAGGCGGGCGAGGCCGAAGTCGGTGACGCGCACGCTACCGTCGTTGCCGACCATCACGTTCTGTGGCTTGAAGTCGCGGTGCACCAGTCCCGCAGCGTGGGCCGCGCCCAGCCCGCGCGCGGCCGCCGCGAACACCTCGAGGATCTGCGCGCGGCTTCGCGGCTGCTGGCCCAGCCAGGCGGCGACCGTCTGTCCGTCGATGAACTCCATCGCGACGAACACGCGCTCGTCGTAGGTGCCGCCATCGTGGACCACCACGACGTTCGGGTGCGACAGACGCGCGATCGCCTTCGCCTCGCGCAGCAGGCGGCCGCGCCCGCGCGCGCCCAGCGCTTCGCCCTCCGTGTGCAACAGCTTGAGCGCGATCTTGCGATCCAGCTCGGGATCGTAGGCTGCGTAGACCTCGCCCATTCCTCCGCGGCCGATGAGACCGAGGACCACGTAGCGCCCGATCGACGTCCCGGTCGCCAGAGGCGCCGCGGCGCCTCCGGGCTGCGCCGCGGCTTTCTCGCCGCGCGCGGACGTTGATTCCGTGCCGCGGCGTCCGGAGACCGCGACGGCCACCGCGGCCGAGAGCAGGTCGCGACAATCCGGGCAACCGCGGGTGTGCGCCTCGACGGACTCGATCGCGCCCGGGGCGAGCCGCCCTTCGACGAACCCGAGGATCGTATCTTCGTCGAGGCACATCATGGCGCGTTGCGGTCGGTTGCGATTCGGGAAGCCATCATGCCGGAGGTCCCCGGCTCCGTGATAAGCTGCACATAGTCTCACATGGGGAAACTGACGGACGCCTACCTCGCGGCGCGCGGCCCCGAGGGGGAAGGCGTCCCCGGATCGGCCGCCACGGCCCTCGAAGAAGCGATCCTGGCGCTCTGGGTCCGCGGACGCGCCGGGCACCCCGAGCTCGCCGTCGAGGACACGGCGTTCGCGGCCCACCTCGCGGCGTGTGGCGCCGCGATCGATCCCGGAACGCACGCCGAAGATCTGTACCTCGTGTGCGCCGGGCTCGGGGGCGACGCGGCCGCCATCTCGAAGCTGCGCCGGATCCACCGTCCGGTCCTGGCCGGCTACCTGCGTCGCATCGACGGATCGCCCGCGTTCGTCGATGAAGTCGAGCAGCAGGTGTGGGACGCTCTTCTCGTCGGAGGCGCCGGCGCTCGTCCCAAGCTCGGGTCCTACTTGGGCCAGGGGCAACTGGCGGGATGGATCGGCATCGCCGCCCAGCGGATCGCTCTCATGATTCGCCGGCACGAGGCGGCCCAGGAGCGGGCCCACGACGGCGCCGCCGCCGAGGCGCGGCTGGTCGCCGACGATCCGGAGCTGGGCTTCATCAAAGCCAGTCTGCGGGAGAAGTTCCGGGAGGCCATCACCCTCGCGATGGGCGCGCTCGAAGATCGCGAACGAATGATCTATCGCCTCCACTTGATCGATGGTCTCTCCGTGGAGGGCATCGGCAAGATGTATGGCGTCAGCCATTCGACGGTGTCCCGCTGGCTCGCGAAGGCGCGCGAGGCGATCATCGCCGAGGCGCGCCGCGTGCTCCGCGAGGACATGCGCCTGACTCCGGAAGAGTTCGATTCCGTCGCCGGCTTGGTCGTGAGCCGTCTGGATCTGAGCGTCAGCCGGATCCTGCTCCGGCCGGCGCAGTAGCCGACGTCAGTGGACGATCGTCGGAGTCGGGCGTTTTCCCAGCCAGCGAAAGAGCTCGGCGACGAAGCGTTCGAGCTCGATCGTGAGGGCGCGGCTTTCCCTGCGCGCGGTCTCGATGGCGCCGGTGCCACTCACCGACTCGAGCCGGGCAGCGAGCTCTGCCCCTTTGCGTGCGCCGAGAGTCAGAAGCGTCCCCTTCAGCTTGTGCGCCGCTGCTCTCACCGCGCGCGGATCGTCGCCAAGGAGGCTCATCTCGAGCTCCTTCTGCATGGAGGGCAGGTTCAGGAAGAAGGCCGTGACGACCTCGCGCCCGGCCTCTTGATCGCCGCCCAGCGCGTCGAGGAGCGTCTTGATATGGAAGCTCTGTGACGCGACAGCGGGTTGCGGCTCGACCGCTGGGAGGATCGGAATCACGGCCGATGGCGGCGCCGTCTCTCGAGGGCGACCACGAACGACCTTTCTCAGGATGAGGAAAAGCTCATCGGCGTTGAAGGGTTTCGTCAAGTAGGCGTCGGCGCCCGCATCGAGGCAGATCTCGCGATCGCCGCGCAGCGCCTGGGCGGTGAGCGCGACGATGGGGATGCGCTGCCCGGCGTGTTCCTGGGCTCGAATGGTCCGCGTCGCCTCGAGCCCGTCGACCTCCGGCATCTGAACGTCCATCAACACGACATCGAAGGGCTGCGTCGAGTAGGCGGCGAGCGCGAGCCGTCCGTTGGTCACGGGAAAGACGGAATGTCCGTCCGATTCGAGCAGGATCGTCGCCACACGTTCGTTGACGGGGTTGTCTTCCGCGAGAAGAATCCTGAGGGGGGGCAACCCCGACGGCGT
>Ga0265328_10001279_pt1 | contig 11599 bp, 2 predicted proteins | sample 41624metaG_FD_202086 | JGI IMG/M metagenome (GOLD analysis project Ga0265328, IMG submission 202086) | Rhizosphere microbial communities from Carex aquatilis grown in University of Washington, Seatle, WA, United States - 4-16-24 metaG | ecosystem: Host-associated > Plants > Roots > Rhizosphere >...
TCCGGTTCTCCGTGATGGCGAGCGAATCGCCAGTGAGCACGAAGATCCCGTTGATCGGCAGCGTCGGTGATGTGCCGTTGCCGGTGACGAGATTGCCGCGGATATCTGCGCCATGCGACGCGAGCGCGAGCGCGATGCCACCGAAGAACAGCGCCGGTTCGGAGACGTTCAACACCGGACGCGCGGTAGACAACCTCATCTGGGCCGTGGTTGGCGAAGCGGAGATCTGGCGCAGGTTGCCGCTGATGGTGTTGCGCTCGATGACCGCGCGCTGGACCTCGAGCAGCGCGCTCGATCCGTTGGCGGTCGGCATGCCCAGGAAGGTCAGCGCCGAGATTCCGTTCGTCCCCATGTTCTCGATGCGGTTCTCCGCGATGACGATGTCGGAGATCGGCCCCAGCCCGGCCACCAGCGCCTCGTCGACGGCGGTACGCACCCCCTGATTGACCAGCGTGGCTCTCAGATCGCCGGAGACCGTGTGCGGCAGCGTGGAGCGATCGGTCTGGCCCGCGCCCGCGCCCAGGCGCAGCGGCGGCTGCCCCGGCGTGGTCCAGAGGACGCTGCCCAGCGTGATGCCGTGTCCCAGGCCGCCGACGATCCGATTGTCGCGCAGCTGGCAGCGGGTCGTCGCGGCGCGCACCTGCAGGCCGCCCCAGGCCAAGAAATTGCCGTCGGCGAACGGGATCACCTCGATGTGGTTGCGCTCGATGACGTGCTCGTCGCCCCGGACCACGACGGCCGCGTGCGCGGTGAAGTCTGGGTCGAGCGTGATGTGGCTGTCCTCCAGCCTGACGCCCGAGCCGCCGTCGATGTCGACCGCGGTCTGCGTGTCGGTCGCGTCGGCGATCGACGCTGGCGTGGACTGCGCCGACGCCTGGATGACGAGAGTGCGCAAGGTGACGGCCTGGCTGCCGGTCACCGCGACGCCGATCTGGCGAAATGGATGAAGGACAGCGTCGGCGACCAGCGCGGTCGACACCTGGTTGAAGCTCAGCAGCGGGGCGGCCGCGAGCGCGGCCGGGTTCTGGGCGTCGCCGGTCCCGTCGCAGCGAATGCGCGTCACGGTGACGTGCTGCGAGCTCGAGGCCGACAGCCCCGGGCGTCGCTGCGCTGTGATCACCAGGTTGCTCACCGAGAGCCCGTCGACGCTGCTCGCGACCAGCAGCGGGATCTGCGAGTCGCCCGACGGAACCGCGGTGTCGATTCCGGTCGCCGTCGGCACGCCGGGCTGGACGTTGAGGGCGATGAGCGCGACCTCGCTGGCGTTGCGCGCGCGGATCGCCGTGTGCGACGGCCGCAGCGCCAGCCCGGAGATGGTGACACCGTTGGCGTCGACGATATCGACGATCACGTCATCGGGGTTCTCGGTCCCCTCGCTGGGATCACCCAGCGGCGGTTCGAGGATCGTCGACTCGCCGCAGCCCTGGATCACGACGCGGCCGCGGTTCTGGACCACGACGCGCTCCTGGTAGATACCCTGGTGAATCTCGACCAGTCCGCCCTCGACCGGCAGCGAGTCGATGGCGTCCTGGATGCTCGTGAAGTCGCCCAGGCTCACGCCGGGCTGGCCGACGGTGCGCGTGGCGCAGCCGCGCTCGGTCATGCGGCGCATGTGCGGGCGCCCGTCGCTGACCGTGAAGACCTGCTGGTTGTCGCCCTGGATCAGCGCGATCGGCGCGTAGAAATGGCGCGGGCCGTGCGGCGGCACGCCGTCGGTGCTCGACAGCAGATCGAACGGCACGATCCGCTCCGGCGCGCTGACCCGCAGCGCCGCGACCCAGAAATCGCCGCGCCGGCCGCTGCGGTGAAACACCGGGATCACCCCGGTGTCCCCGAGCGGGGCGCCGTTGGGATCGCTCTCGATCGGCAGCTCGATGTCGCGCGCGTGCAGCGCCTCGTGCCAGACGCGCATGTAGAAGAAGCGCGCGTCGGAGCCGTCGGTCGCGGGGATGTTGAGCTGCGCGGCGGCGGGGTGCTGCGCGTCCCAGCGGTAGACCAGGTCCTTGATGGCCTGGATCCGGCTGCCGCCTTCCAGCGTGAAGGTCTTGTCGCCCGGATTGTACGCATCGTGCACGCGCGCGAAGACGCCGACCTCGTCGGCGATCTTCTGGAACTGCGGATCGTTCGCGGGCGGATCGCCTGCGCCTTCGAGGATCGCCCCCCACGGGATGATCTCGACGACGCGCTTGCTCTTGATCTGATGCTCGACGTCGCGCGGCGGGGTCATCATCGTGACCTTCACCGGTCCCGCGGCGGGGTTGCTGAGCCCGGTGACGCGGATCCGGTACAGGGGAGCGGCGTCATCCAGGGCCCAGACATACGTGCCCGGCCCCGTGAGCATGATCCGCAGCGTCTCGTCCTCCGAGCCGGTGTACTGCGGTCCCGGCGTCGGGTCGCACGGCGGGCAGGGGCCGTCCTCGAGCGGCTGCTCGAACGTCAGCTGCAGGCGCGCCGTCGATCGCAGCTCGCCGGTGTTGCGGTCGAAGGATCCGTTGGCCGACTCGAGGCGCCGGATCAGCTCGTCGAACGCCAGCGGCGACGACGTGATGTCGGCCCCGAGATCGGACAGCACCTCGACGCGCCTCATCCGATGCACGCGCACCGAGGTGTCGGGGCCGCCCAGTCCTCGTTCGAGCAGCTCCTCGTCCTCGACGGCCGTCACCGACTGCTCCCACGCGTTCAGGTAGTAGAAGTCGTGGAACTCGGAAAAGGTCGGCGAGCGCGGCGACCGTGGCGAGAACGGCGACGGCGACCGGTCCTTGATCACCGGCGGCAGGTCGGCGGGCTTCATCTGCAAGAAGCCGCGCTGCAGGGGGAACGGCTCGACGTCGCCGAGCTGGCAGCGCATGCCGCCCGCGTAGATCGACCCCGGGCGCAGCGTGATCGGGCGGACATTGGTGGTCTGTCCGTTGATCTGGAGCTGCCGCACCGGCAGCGGATCGCCGTCGCGCAGCGCGCGCAGGAAGCGCCGCACGGTCGGCGAGAACAAGGCACCGTCGGGTAGCGGCTGGCCCAGCGAGAACCCCTGGTCCGGGCTGCCCGACGGCCCGATCAAGTCCAGCACGGCGTGCCGCCGGCTCTCCTGGTTCAGCGCGGCCGACTCGTTGAAGTCGGAGTCGAGCAGCGTGCGCCCCTGTTGCATGCGGGCGCCCGAGTAGTGCTTCGACGCTTGATTCAGCAGGCGAGTGATGTCCTGGGTGCCCATGCGCTCACTCGCTCGCTTCCGTGACGACGTCGATCGATTCGCCCTCCAGGACGAACTGCGGAACCACCGCGACCGGCCGGAACTCGTCGAACTTGGCGATGATGCCGGCCAGCCGGATGGGCAGGTTCTGCGACGAGAACGCACCCATCTCCGATCCCTTCTCCGCCCCCGTGCGCAGCGGGTCGGGCGCTAGCGCCGACAGCTGCGCGTATCCGGGATCGCCGAACCGCAGCGACGTGAAGAAGAACCGCTGGATCTCGTCGATCTGCGGCACGTGGAACAGCTCGGGCAGACGCGGCGTCAGCTCCAGCGGCGGCGCCACCGCGGCCAGCGACGCGGCGCTGAACCGGAAGCAGCTGTGCTGTACGTCGGCCGCGACCACCATGCCCATCACCAGGCAATCGGTCGCGGTCAGGACGTCGGCGTGCACGTCGCCGAGCACGGTGGTGCGCGCCATCCGTACCTCGCCGATCAGGCTGACGATCGCGCGCCGCCGGCCGGCTGCGTCGGGCGTCACCTGCTGAGCGTCGACGATGCTGTCGCTGATCTCGATCAGGTCGACGTTGCCGCCGGTGTCGACGACGATCGAGCCGACGATCGACTGCCGGATCACGAGGTGCCGAATGCGGCCGCTCACGCGCAGGCGCAGCGGCTGCAGGACCACGCCGTCGGCGCGCACGCCGCCCGGATCCAGCGTGCAGCTGCTGATGACGACCTGATCCCAGTCGACGTCGGCGGCCGTCGGCGCCTGCGCGCCCTGGATGACGAAGTCGCCGCTGCCCGTGAAGCTGGCCGCCCAGATGCCGTCGAGCGTGAAGTTTCCCGGGCCCGTCGCGCCGCCCACCGCCGTCAGGTCGGCCGCGTCGCCGCCGGCGCTCTCGAGCAACAGGAACGGGCGCAACTGATCCAGCGCCTGGATCGTCATGTTGCCGATCGGCGTCCCTGCGTCGAGCGTCAGCCGGTACGTGCGGTTGTCAGAGATGGTGAGCGGGCTGGTCGGCCCGACCGTCAAGATCCGGCTGGCCGGAGGCGGGGGCAGCGTTGCCGGATCGACCGGCGCCGCGGGCAGGCGCTCGTACGTCCCGGCGCCGACCGGGCCGGTGAAACCGTAGACGTACCGGGCGACTGTCGGCAGCCCCCCGCTGACGAAGCTGCTCACGGTGTTGCCCGGCGCCACTGTCAGCGACTGGGCAAAGAACTTGCCGGTGAAGGCCACTCCCGCGCCGTCGGTGCCCAGAATGAGCTGGGCGCTCGGCACGAACATCTGACCTGCGAGCGGCGCGCTCAGCACCAGGTTCGTCGTGCCCAGGTAGACCACCGTCAGATCGCTCGGGCCACCCCAGATGAAGCGCTGCCGTCCTTGAAAGGTGAGGCCGGTGCGGATGTTGATCTGAATCGGTCCCGCGGCGTCCAGGCGCAGCTCGGCGCCGGCGGCGACGGTCAGCGTGTCGAAGAAGTAAGTCCCGGCGCCGAGGATCGAGGTTCCGCCGGCGGCGACGGTGACCTGACCGTAGGCGCCGGGCGGGAGGGTCAGCGGCGTCGGTCCGCTGGCGGTCCGATCGCCCTGGTTGGTAGCCGGGAAGGTGACCGTGAGGCTGAGGGCGAGCCCCACCAGGAAAGGCGCGGCTGGCTGGGGCGGCAGATCGGTGGTGGCCGTCGAATCGATCGTGATCGTGCCGGCGGAGCGGACGACGCCCTCGACGCGTGAGCGCGCGCCCACCGTGACGTTGCCGTCGCTCCAGACCTCGCCGACGGTGGCGTCGGGGCCGATGGCGGTGAGGCCGCCCGAGAGGTTCACCGTCGTCGGGGGCCTGGCCTGCCCGCGCAGAACGCTGCCGCTGACCACCAGCGGACCGCCGTCGGAAAACAGCAGGACGTCCGCGATGTCGACCGCCATCGGCAGCTGCACGGTGATCGTCGAGGTTCCGTTGCTGTCGACGTTGACCAGCTGGGCAACCGGCACCGCGGCCGCCGTGAGCCGCGCGTCCTCCGGCGCGGCCTGGGCCTTGGCCTTGGCCGCTCGTGATGAAGTCTTCGCCGTCGTCGTCGCAGCATTGGTCGCAGCATTGGTTGCGGTCTTGGTCGCCGCTTTCGCCCGCGATGTCGACGCGCGCGTCGGGGTGCTCACGACCGCGGTGGCCACCACGGGCACCGACGCAGCCGTCCGAGCATTGAATTGAACCGGGGGCGACGGCAGTGTGCCGTCCCAGGGAGCGAGCACGCACGTCGCGTTCGCTTGCGTGACGATCGACTGGCCGAAGAAGGCGCCCGTGTTCGTCCCATTTCCGAACAGGAGAATCGGCGCGCCGGGCGCGATCACGACGCCGGTGAACGGCGCATTGAACGTTGCTTGCGTTCCCATCACCACCAGGCGCAGATCGGCGGGGCGGTTGGCGGTGGTCGCCAGCGTGCCGTTGAAGGCGACCGAGCTCTGGATGAAGACGGTGATCGGACCGGCCGTGACGTCGGCCTGGAGCTGCGCCTGCGCCTGCACCGTGAGCGAGCGGAAGAAATAGATTCCGCTGGCAAGCTGCAGGGTCCCCTGAGAGTTGACGGTGACGTCGCCCCAGGCCCCGCCCGCGGGCAGCGAGCTGCTGGTGGACGCGTTCACGACCAAGTTGCCCTGGTCGGTCGCGGGGAACTGCACGCTGAAGTTGAGCAGCGACGCGATCCCGCCCAGGGTGAGCGGTGTGTTCTGCTGTGTCGCGGGCAGGTTCGTGATCGTCGAACCGGCGTCTGCCTGCAGCGTGCCGCTGGTTTTGACGAAGCCGTTGACCTGGGCCTGCGATCGGACCTGCACCTGCGGCACGCTCCAGACGTTTCCGACCTGAGCCAGCGACGCCACCGACGTGGGCTGACTGCCGGCGTTCATGATCGTGGCGAATCCGGCCGCCCCTGCGCCTCGGACATTGAATCCGTCGGCGACGGTCAGCGGACCGACTGCCGCGAAGAGCGCGACGTCGGTGACCGCGACCGTGTCACCGCCGCCTCCGCCCGTTCCTCCCCCCGTGCCGGTTCCGGTTCCAGTTCCAGTTCCAGTTCCAGTTCCAGTTCCAGTTCCAGTTCCAGTTCCAGTCCCAGTCCCAGTCCCAGTCCCAGTTCCAGTCCCAGTTCCAGTCCCAGTTCCAGTCCCAGTTCCAGTTCCAGTTCCAGTTCCAGTTCCAGTTCCAGTTCCAGTTCCAGTCCCAGTTCCAGTCCCAGTTCCAGTTCCAGTTCCGGTACCCGTTCCAGTACCGGTACCCGTTCCCGTCCCCGTGCCAGTACCCGTTCCCGTCCCGGTTCCTCCTCCGGTGCCGCTCCCCGTGCCCGATCCGGTCCCGTCGTCGATGATGCCGCTGCCTTGCGCAGGTGTGGATGCGGCCGGGAAAGCGAACCGGCCGAGATCGGGATCGACCAGCAGCACGACGCCGGCATCGGTCGGAACCGGCTGGCAAATGCGCGAACCGAGATCCGCGCCGGTGACCTGGTCGAAGACCAGCGGCGTGCCGGCGTCCACGCGGATGTCGACGACCGACGGCACCAGGTTTGGCCTGCCCGAATCGGCGGTCACCGAGTTTCGCAGGAACGCCCGGTACCAGACCGGCTGCGGCGTGAAGCTGATGCCGATCTGGATCAGGCGCTGGCGCAGGCGCGCTTCGCTCTCGAACCGGAAGCCGATGAGAGCGCGAAGCGCGGCCTCGAGCGCCGGCGACCCGTCGGCGGCCTCGACCACGGCGTCGCCCGTGACGACGAAGGCGGCCTCGGCGAGCAAGCGGCAGGGAATCGGCCGCGCGACCTCCCATTCGAACACGGTGAGGCAACGCGCGGAATCTTCCGTCTGGCTGGCGATGGCGTCGTTGGTCGAGAACAGCGGGATGTCGCGCCCGCTGGGATCGACGACGAAGGTGGTCGGCCCGGCGTCCTGAAGCTGCACCGGCGTGGTGCCCTCGACACCGAACGGCGTCGTGCGAAACAGATGGACGTTCAACTTGGGGATGTTGTAGCGGCCGTCGACGCCGCCCCTGAAGCGCCGCACGTCGGCGGTGTGACTGAACTCGTCGAACGGACCCGCCGACAGGTCGCTGGAGCGCGCGCTGCGCAGATTCGCCATCCCTCCACGCGGCGTGCGCGTCACGCGCGAGACCGGAACCGGGAAGGCGTCCAGCCGGTGCGGTGCGCGTGCCAGCGCGCGGAACGCCTCGACCAGCAACGCGCCCCAGCCGTCCGACAGCTCGCGCGCCAGCTCCTCCAGCAGCGCCGGCGTGCCGCGCCTGCGCCGGAAATGGATCGTCTGCGCGACGTCGACGCGGCGGCCGGTGTTGTCGCTTTCCGGCAGCAGGCGCGTCCCGACCAGATCGGCGATGTACGGGACCGCCCAGTCGTCGCAGGTCTCGATGTGCTGGTCTTCCCACAGGCGGTCGATCGATCGCCGGCTGATGGCCGCCTGCTGCGCGATGATCGCAATGATCCCTCGTAAAACGCCGGCGCCGCCGCCGTCGGCGTCCGCGTTGCGATAGACCTCGGGGATCATGGCCCAGAGCTTCTCGGTGAAGTACCGCTCGAACTGATCGGCGGCGGGCGTGAGCGGGGGCGCCATCTCAGCTCCCTCCCGTCAGACGCGTCTGGTTGGCGACGTTGCCCGCCGGCTTGGTGCCGGTGATCTGGATGCGCCGCCCCTCGTCGAAGTCGAAGTAGCTCCCGGCCGGGATGCACACCAGATCGGTGCTGGCCAGCGAGAGCACGGCGCCGTTCTCGTCGGTCAACGTGGCGGATTGGACCTCGGTGACTCCGTCGACCGCCATGGCGACTTGGTAGAGGCGGCTGACCCAGAACTGGCCCCCGATGCTGGCGTTCTTGATCGCAAGCAGGCCGTTCTGCGGATCGCTCAGGGCCTGGACGACCGCCAGCGACACCTGCGTCGGATCGATGAAGCGCGTGTCGACACCGATGGTCATCGCCAGGATGCGCGGCAGCGCCGTCGCCTCGAACACCTTGATGGTCAGGTCGGGATCGGCCTGGGCTTGCAGCTGGCCCTGGAGATCGGCGGCGGCGCGCGTGCCGATGTACGTGACCTGGACGCCGGAGTGCTGCTCCTCGGGCAGCCACAGGAATCGAGCCGCCGCGCGAATCACGGTCCCCGGCGCCGGGGGCAGCAAGTTGTCGGCGTTGTTGGCCAGCGCCTCGAAGTCCGCCACCGAAACTGCGCGACCGATGAGCAGCGCCTGGGTGCCCGCATCCTGGCGCAGGTCGTCGAGGGTCTGCGGATCGTGGCCGCCGTCGGCATCGATCGGCGACACGACGGCGCGCAGTCCATCGACGGGTCGGGCCACCTGAGCGATCGCGCCGGCCGGCGGCGCGGCGTGGCCCGCGCCGACGCGGTAGGTGGCAACCACGTTCTTGATGCCCGACGGGAGCAGGCGCCCGTGGACGCCGTCGCCGAAGGTCACGAACGTCTCTTGATTGTCGTCGTGGGACAGAACGTAGATTTCGTCCGCGGGTCCGGCGTTGAAGAAGGTGGGCGCCTCCGTCCAACGAACGCCGTCCACCGTGACGGTGAGCGAGGCCTGGGGGCCGACGTAGGTCAGCGGCTTGCGCTGCAGCTTGAAGGCCTGACCGGGCGTACGTGGGTTTCCGCTGCCCAGCGCTTCGTTGAACACGCTCTCACCGCGAAACGCGTCGATCACGTTTCCAAAGACCGTCAGCGGTGTCTTCAGCCCGTCGAGCGTCCCCTCGACCAGCGTCTTGACCTGGAACTTTGCGCTGCCCGCCACGTCGAAGGTCAGCGTTCCCTCGACCAGCGCGCCGACCTTGTTCGCGTCCTGGAGCAGGAATTCTTGCTCGAGCACGTTGGCCGCCTGCTGGTTTGCGATCGGGGGCGGCACCTCGACGATGCCCAGCACCGAGACGCCGCTCGACGAGGTGAGATCGTCCTTGGTCACCTCGCGGCTGGCGACGGTGGTGACGGTGCCGGCGGCGATGAACGAGAAGTGCAGGCTCAGCTGGCGAAAGGCGTCCGCGTCGACCGCGCCGCTGAGATCCAGGCGCGTGACCAGGACCTGCGCAGGCGCGACGCTCGGGGTCGTGTCGAGGTTCAACCTGGCCATCGGATTGTTGAGGGCCGTTTGCTTGTTGACGCCGGTGGTGGTGATGAAGAACGCCGTCGACCGCGGCGCGGGGGGCGGGTTGGGAGGCGGTAGATTGACGTACACCTCGCGCACGCCCGTCACGGTGAAGACCTGCAGGGTCTTGGGCGGCGCCGACGATTCGCGCTGGATGATGATCGGATCGTTCTGCTTGATCTGCCGGTTGACCGAGTCGAGGAAGGCCACGCCGGCGCCGTGCAGGTTGCGCAGCGGCGATTGGGGCGATTCCGCGTTGTCGTCCTGGGTCAGGCCGGCCGTCGCGGTCGGCGTGAGCACCTTGATCGTCGTCGGGTCGGTGTTCGGCGGGATGTCGACCGGCGGATCCAGCTCGACCTCCATGTACTGCTGTCCGTCCTTGGCGTTGAACGGCTTGAAGCTCTTGACCTTGGAGACCAGCCCGGGCGATGGGAACGCGTCGGATTGAAAGAGGACCAGCCGATCGCGCGCCAGGCCGAAGTCGGACGTGCGGAAGACCAGGAAGGGAGTTGGCCGTTGCGGCGTGGTGATCCCCGCCGCCGCCAGGCTGGGGGTGACCTCGGGCAACGTCTTGTTGCGGATCGGGCCGATCGACCACTGGTTCCTGAGCGGGTGGATCGTGAAGTCCCGGATCGTCTCGAAGATCTGCGGTGGCTCCGAGCCGAAGGCGTCGGAGCGGAACGCCGTGCCTGCCGGCACCGTGACCTGCGCGTGCCCACCGGCCAGCGCGGCCAGGCTGACGCTGCCCGCGGTGCCCGGTCCGACCGCCAGGCCCAGTTGCTCGACCAGCCGGCGCACCGACGGACGCAGCGCGGCCGTGCGCAGGTAGCTCTCGTTCGCGATGCGCTCGTCGTAGAACCCGAGCACGTCGGAGACGTACGCCCACATCTCGAGCCACATGAGGCCGAGGTCGTCGCCTTCGGTCGATCGCCAGGCGCCGAGCGGCGCCACCGCGGGATCGATTCCTTGCCGCGCGCTCAGCAGCGCGGCGCGCACGTCGGGGAACGAGCGCAGCTGGCGCGGCAGCGCGTTCAACCCGGCCGCGATGCTCAGCACGAGCGTCGGCGGCGTGTCGCACTCGCAGTTGCTCACCGCGACCTCCCGCGCGCCCGCGCGCATCGCTCGGGCGCCGTCATGCGCCGCCCTCGGTGATCAGTGTCAGCGTGCCGTTTTCTGGCCGCAGCGGATCGTTGTCGAGACGGAGGATCTGATCCAACCCGACCGACAGCGTGAGCTTGTTCAGCACCTTGAACGCGGCGACCCCGCGCTTGCGCACGCGGACCAGCCGCACCGAGCGCACCCCCGGCACGGCCTGAATCGCCGCCTCCAGGGCGCTGCGCCGCAGGGGCGTGCCGAAGGTGAAGTTGTCAGGATGGAAGAACCCCTTGACCCGCGTCCCCGTCCCCGTCCCCAGCAAGACCTCTTGCAGCTGGGCGGCGACGTGCGCGGGGTAGGCGAAGCGCTCGATGCAGATGGTGATCTCGACGTCGATCGCGACCGTATCCGGAGCGCGTACGATGACGTCGCGTCCCGCCTGCCGGACGCAGTCGACGAGGTTCTGAACCTGCGTCTGTTGATCGCTGGTCAGGTTCGCCGCGCCGAACGGATCGGCCGACACGAACATCGACGACCAAGATCCGGTCCAGCGCTGCGAGCCGTGCGCGCGCTGCACGAAGCCGAGCTGCTGTTGCAGCTGCGTCTCGAAGTCCTCGGGCCGCACCGCGAAGAGCGGCGCACGAAAGGCTTGTGGCGCCGCCTGCTTGATCTCGTCTGCGCTCTCCGGATCGACGCCGCTGGTGACCGCTTGCGGGTTGGTCACGCCGTCGATGAAGGCCGGGATCTCGCGCGTCCGTCCCGGGACCACCGGCGCCGTGATGGTGTCGTGCGGGACGTTGGCGGCCGAGCCGGGGCCGGTGCGGTAGTGAACCACGAACCGCGCACCCTCGGCAGGCGGCAGACCGAAGTCACCGTCTCCGAAGCGCAGCGAGTATCCGAGCCCTCCGATGTAGTCCTGGTGCACGAACACCTGGCCCAGCGAGCGGAACTGGCGGATGGGGCCCCACTGGCCGTCCTCCAGCGTGAAGGCGGGCTCCTCGGGGCCAGCCTCCAGCAGCGACGGGAAGAACGTCCATGGCTCGGACACACCGATCTGTTCCAGCGTCAGCTCAGGAAGCGCGCCCCGCGGCTGCTCGCCGACGAAACCCAGGCCCAGCTGGTCGGTCTCGGGCAGGCTGAAGATGACGATGCGGCCGCGTTGCTGCGTGAGCACGTTGAGCGGCCCTTCGCGCTCCACCGC
>Ga0265328_10001284_pt1 | contig 11584 bp, 12 predicted proteins | sample 41624metaG_FD_202086 | JGI IMG/M metagenome (GOLD analysis project Ga0265328, IMG submission 202086) | Rhizosphere microbial communities from Carex aquatilis grown in University of Washington, Seatle, WA, United States - 4-16-24 metaG | ecosystem: Host-associated > Plants > Roots > Rhizosphere...
ATGATCCCGATCTCGACATCGTCCTCACCGAGACGGCGGATGGCGGCGCGATCTCGGCGGACTGGAAATACTGGGCGTCCTATCTCGATCTGCCGCGCCTCGCGGCGCGCGACGGGGATTTCGAGACGGTCGATCCGCGCCTCGGCGGCGTCGCTCTGCGCGAGACGATCGGCCGCCGCAAGAACACGACGGTCGCCCTGCGTCGTCCGCGCTTCTGCGCGCGCCGCAAAGAGGGCGATCACGCGCTGACGGCGACGGTCCACCGCGAGGAGCGCGAGATCGTCTGTTACGAATAGGCGAGGATCGCGGCCTGCGCCGCGAGGCCGGCGAAGAGCAAGAGGCCGGCGTCGCGATTGGAGCGGAACAACATCAGCGCGACCTCGGGCGAGGCGGCGTCGCTGGTGCGAAGAACCTGCCAGGAAAGATGCGCCGCATAGGCGGCGAGGCCGATCTGCGCCAAGCCGCCGACATCGGCGGTGAGCAGCGCGAATTCGGCGAAAACGACCGAAGCCAGATAGAGCGCGCCGACGGCGAGGCGCACATGCGCGCCGAACAGCAGCGCGGTCGAGCGCACCCCGGCGATGGCGTCGTCGCGCTTGTCCTGCAACGCATAGATGGTGTCGAAGCCGATCGTCCACAGGATCGCCGAAGCGTAGAGGAAGATCGCCGGCCATTCGAGCAGGCCGGTCGACGCCGTCCAGCCGAGCAGCGCGCCATAGGCGAAGGCGAGCCCAAGAACCGCCTGCGGCCAGGAGGTGAAGCGCTTGGCGAAAGGATAGATCAGCACGATCAGCGGCGAAGCCAAACCGAGCGCAATGGTCACGCCATTGAAGGACAGCAGAACGCCGAGTCCGACGAGACATTGCAGCACGAGAAAGACGATCGCCGCGCGCAAGGAGACGCGCCTGCTCGCGAGCGGGCGAAGGCGCGTGCGCTCCACTTTGGCGTCGATGTCGCGGTCGACGATGTCGTTATAGGTGGAGCCGGCGCCGCGCATCGAGACCGCGCCGATGAAGAAGAGGAGAAGATGCAAGACATGCGGCGGGGCCCCGAGCGCCGCCGAGGCGAGCGCGCTGCCCTGCCAGCAGGGAAGCAGCAGCAGCCACCAGCCGATCGGCCGATCGAGGCGGGCGAGCTGCACATAGGGGCGGAGCGGTTCGGGAGCGAAGCGCCAGAGCGGATGGTCGGCGACGGCGTCGGGCAGTCGCGGCTCCTCCTGGGGCCGTTCCGCGGCGCTCACAAGGGGCCGGCGGGGAGCTTCTGCGCCTGCGGGCCGATGCCGGCAGCCTGTTCTTCCTGCATCTTCTTGGCTTTGGCGGCGACGGCGCAGGCTTGGGCGGCGAAAGTCTGCGTCTTGCTGCGCGCCTGCTTGAAGCCATCGACCATATTTTCGGGAATGTTGCACCATTCCTTGTTCTTATCGATATAGGCGGCCATCTCGGTCTCTATGGAGACGAGCTTGCGCGCCACCGGACAGGCAGCGACCGGGTCCATCTTGCCCTTGGACGCTTTGCCGATGTTGTTGAGCGTCTGGATCTGCGACATGCGCCGCTGAGAGAGCTTCTGGAAGTCCTCCTGGCAGGATTGGGCGACGGCCGCCTCCGTCCCCGCCAGCGCGAGAAGCATTCCCAAAATCGGCGCGCCGGCGCTCATGCGCGCAATTCCGCGCTGTCTCCGCGCGTTCCCGCTCTCTATCTGCGCGTTCCGGCTTCTGGCCGTCATGGCGGCGATCCCCTTCATGGTTTAAGAGGTCTTAGCAAGAGACTTGCGCCCGTTGCAAGCATCCGGCAGTTTCGCGGATAAAGCGGCGGCTTGATGGCGGTCCGCCCCTCATCCCCCGGGAAAGCTCGTGTCACGCTATGATTTTTCCGCGCAGCGCCTCTTCGTCGAGGCGCGCCTCGAGGCCGGCGCGCGTATCGTCCCGGATGCCGACCGGCTCAATTATCTGTTGAATGTGCTGCGCCTGCGCGAGGGCGACGCGGTTTTGCTGTTCAACGGGCGCGACGGCGAGTGGCGGGCGCGGCTCGAGGAGGTGGCGCGGCGCAAGGCGATTCTCGTTCCCGTCGAGCGCCTGCGCGAGCAGACGGCGAGCGCCGATCTGCATTATTGCTTCGCGCCGCTCAAACACGCTCGGCTCGACTATCTGGCGCAAAAGGCGACCGAAATGGGCGTCTCGCGTCTTGCTCCCGTGATCACGCGCCGCACCCAGGCGCGCCGCGTCAATCTGGAGCGCCTCGCCGCCAATGTGGTGGAGGCGGCGGAGCAATGCGGCGTGCTGAGCGTGGCGGAGGTCGTCGAGGAGGTCTCTCTCGAGGCGCATCTCGCCGCGCGGCCGGCGGGGCGGCTGCTCGTCTTCTGCGACGAGGACGCCGAGGTCGCCGATCCGATCGCCGTCCTGCGCGCGGCGCCCGCGCATGAGGGCGTCGATGTGCTGGTCGGGCCGGAGGGCGGCTTCGATCCCGCCGAACGTGAGGCGATTCGCGCCGCTGGGCCGCTCATCGCGCGTCTGTCGCTCGGCCCACGCATTCTGCGCGCCGACACCGCCGCCGTCGCGGCGCTGACGATCGTCCAGGCGGTTCTGGGCGATTGGCGATGACCGGCGCGCGTGGAGCGACACGATCCTGCCACGATTATTCGACTGTATGGCGCCTAAGTGGTCGCCGTCGCGTGGCCTCTCGCGTCGAAGCGTGCGAAGTAACGAGTTGGTAAACATCGGGCGGCAACATCGAGAAGGGGCGCGAGATTGCGTCGACTCGGTTGTTGCGATGCGAGACTTTTCGAGGCTTATCTGCGAATGACCGTTTTCACCGCCGAACCGCTCGGGCTCGACGTCCGCCGTCTTTTCGCTTGTTTCTGCCTGTGCGCCGCCATCGGCGCGCCGGCGGCGGAGGCGCAGACGACGGGCTCTATTCCCGCCGGCGGCCGCTGCGCCCGTTTCGGCGAGGGCTTCGTCCCGGTCTCCGGCTCCGATAATTGCGTGCGTCTCGGCGGCCATGTGCGCGCCGGGGGCCTCGGCGGCCCGGTCTGGGCGCAGGATGGCATGCGGCCGGTCGGCCATTCCTATGTGCGCGCGCCGGGCGCGCCCGGACTCTACGCGCGCTGAACGCCGCCCGCGCGGCTCTAGAGCACCACCCGATCCAGTTGGATCGAATGGTGCTCTAGCTTTCTTTCGTTGGAGCGAATTCTGATCGATCGAACGATTCCGTTCGATCGGAAAGCGCTCTAGGCGCGGGCGTCGCTCCTTTTTACAACACGCACTCGTCGAAGGCCGGATCGACCGAACGGCCCCAGCGGCCGTGATAGGCGTCGAGCCGTTGCTGCGCCAGCGTGCGGCCGCTCTCGGCGATCTCCTCCAGCGGCGCGAGATAGATGGTCTCGTCGCGCCCCTGCGCGTCCCGCTTCGCCCTTCGGGCGAGGCCGGCGCGGGCCAGCGCCAACATGTCGCGGGCGATGTCGAGCGCGCGGCGGCCGCGGATGCGCGCCTCCAGCGCGAGGCGCGGAACGTCGGCGCGCAGCGTCTCTCTCTCCTCGGCGCTCCAGCCCTCGATGAGCGCCAGCGCGCCGTCCAGCGCCGCGCGATCATAGAAGAGGCCGACGAAGAGCGCCGGCAGCGCGGTCATATGCGAGCGCGGTCCGCCGTCGGCGCCGCGCATCTCCAGATAGCGCTTCAGCCGCGCCTCCGGGAAGATCGCGCCGAGATGATTGGCCCAGTCCGACATTGTCGCGCGCTCGCCGGGCAGCGCCGCGAGCTTTCCGTCCAACAGATCGCGGAAGCTCGCGCCGGCGACGTCGTGATAGACCTCGCCGCGCTTGACGAAATAGAGCGGCACATCCAGCGCATAGTCCACATAGCGCTCGAAGCCCATGCCCGGCTCGAAGGCGAAAGGCAGCATTCCGGTGCGGGCGGCGTCGGTGTCGCGCCAGATCTGCGAGCGCTGCGACAATACGCCCGCCGGCTCGCCGTCGATGAAGGGCGAATTGGCGAAGAGCGCGGTGACGATCGGCTGCAGCGCGAGGCCGACGCGCAGCTTGTCGACCATGTCCTTCTCGGAGGTGAAGTCGAGATTGACCTGAATGGTCGCCGTGCGGAACATCATGTCGAGGCCGAGCGAGCCGACCTTCGGCATATAGCCGGCCATGATGCCATAGCGCTGCTTGGGCATGGCGGGCGTCTCGGCGCGCCGCCATTTCGGGCTCGCGCCGAGATCGAGAAAGGCGACGCCGAACCGTCGGGCGACGGGCTCCAGCGCGGCGAAATGGACGTCGAGCTCGGCGTTTGTGCCATGGACGTCGGGCAGCGGCGCGCCGGACAATTCGAATTGGCCGCCCGGCTCCAACGACACCGCCCCGAGGGCATGCGGGTCATAGAGGCCGATGATCGCCCCGCGGTCGGTGATCGGCTCCCAGCCCAGCGCCGCGCCCAGCCCATCGAGCAGATCCTTGATGCCGCCGGCCGGGGACTCGTAGGGGACAGGCGCGCGGCTCGCGCCGAAAAACGGGATTTTCTCGTGCTCCGTGCCGACCTTGAGATCGTCGGGCGCCTTTATTCCAGCCTCGAACCACTCCACGAGCGCATTGCGCGACGTGATCGGCGTCGTATCGTTTACGTCGCGAGCCATCAGCAACTTTCAGTGAGGACCGGCGCAGCGGTCCATATAGGTCGACATCCCTTCCGGCGGGCGCGAAAGGGCGGGCGCGAACGACAGCGCTTCCGGCGTCGGCGCCGAAGCAATATGCGTTCCGGCTGCTGAATTGGCGGAAAAGCCGTCCGCGCGCAAGACCACCCATGTGCAAGACCGCCCCGCCGACCCCGGCGCCGGGGTGGAGGGAGGCTTAACCCTTTCGAGACGAATTATGCTTATCTTTCCGTTACCGTCCCGGCCGCGTCCCCGTCGCCGGGGCGCGACGAGGCGACGTTCGTCTCGGCCGGACCGCTCGAGGAATTTGACCCATGCCGAATTGCCTGCGCCGATTTCTGGCCGACGAAAGCGGAGCGACGGTCCTCGAATATGCGATGATCGGCTTCTTTCTCTCGATCGTGATCCTCGGGGCGACGCGGATCATCGGCACCAAACTGTCCTCGGCCTATTATCTGCCCGTCGCCAATAATCTGACCTGAGGCCTCACGAACCGAGGCGGGCGCCGAGGGGCTATTCTCGCCGAGGCTCTATCCTCGCCGTGGTCAGCTCTTCGCCGAGGCGAAAATCCGTCCGAGCAATTCATCGAGTCCGGCCTGCTGGTCGGCGTTGGCCGTGGTCGGGGGCGTCAGCGTCTCGAGGATCTGATCCCGCGCCTCTTCGAGCGCGTCGGCCTTTGCCGGCGGAGCCGCCTGCGGCTGCGGCGCCGGCTTGCTCCCGAACAAGGCTCCAAAGAGCACGCTCAGCCAGCCGCCGGACGGCGCCGGGGGCGTCGGCGCGGGGGCGGGCTGTTCGGCGGGATGGCCGAAGGCGGCGCCGACGCCCTGGCGCTCCAGCGTCGAGCCGAGTCCGCCGGCGGCGACGGAGACCAGAATCGGCAGCAGGCGCTGCAGCACATCGGCGCGCAGGCCGCTCTCGCGCGCGGCGAGCTGCGAGACCTCGCCGGCGGCCGAGGCGGAGCCGAATAAATGCGCGACAATGGCGTCGCCGCCTTCGACGCTCGCCTGCGAATGGGCGTCCTCGGCGCTCTCGAAAGCGGCGCGGTGGGCGGCGTCGTTGGCGGCGTCGATGACCGGGCGCAGCGACTCGGGCGCTTCGGCCGCCTTGCGCAGCGCCGCGACCAGCGCCGGCAATAGCGCCTCGACGGCCGATTGCGTCTGCCAGGTCGCGAGACCGAAGCGATTCGAGAGATTTTCGATGAGCTGGCCGCCTTGGGCGGACTGTATTATATCGACGATATTCGACACATTCGCCTCCGTCCCCTTATCGGGCCGCGAGACACTCCGGCAATCGCGCAGCCAGTCTTCGTCGATCGCCTCTCTAGCAGATTTTCGGGCGGGCCGCGAGGGAGCGGACCCTCGGCTTGACACCTATCCCCACGCGGGACATCACAGCGCGGCGCGCTTCGGCCGCCCACTTCGATAGAGAGGCGCCAGAGGATGAACATTCAGCACCGCCCGTCGCAGAAGCCGCCGTTGAAGATCCTGCTCTGCTCGCCGAGGGGCTTTTGCGCCGGCGTCGTGCGGGCGATCGACGCGGTGGAGCGGGCGCTCGCCAAATTCGGGCCGCCGGTCTATGTGCGTCACGAGATCGTCCACAATCGCTATGTGGTCGAGGCGCTGAAGGCCAAGGGCGCGATCTTCGTCGAGGAGCTCGAGGAGGTGCCGGACACCAAGGCGCCGGTGATCTTCTCCGCCCATGGCGTCGCGAAGTCCGTCTCCGCCGAGGCCGCCTCGCGCAATCTGCTCGCCATAGACGCGACCTGTCCGCTGGTGACAAAGGTCCATCGCGAGGCGGAAATTCATCATAAGCGCGGACGCAAAGTGCTGCTCGTCGGCCATTCCGGCCATCCGGAAGTGGTCGGCACCATGGGCCAGCTGCCGCAAGGCGCGGTGACGTTGGTCGAATCGGTCGAGGCCGTCCGCGATCTGCGGCTCGAGGACGAGGCCAATCTCGCCTATGTGACGCAGACCACTCTGTCGCTCGACGATTCGCAGACGATCGTGAGCGCGCTGACGCGACGTTTCCCGCAGATCGTCGGTCCTCACAAGGAGGACATCTGCTACGCGACGACCAATCGCCAGGCGGCGGTCAAGCAGGTCGCGCCGCAGGTCGACGCGGTGATCGTCGTCGGCTCGCCCAACTCCTCCAATTCGCAGCGCCTTCGCGAGGTGGCCGAGCGCGCCGGCGCGCCGGCGCAGCTCGTCCAGGGCCGTAGCGAGATCGACTGGAGCATGTTCACCGGCATAGGCTCGCTCGGCATCAGCGCCGGGGCCTCGGCGCCGGAGGTGCTCGTCGAGGAGATCATGGAGGCTTTCGCCGAGCGTTACGAAATCTCCGTCGAGACGGTGTCGGCCGCGCTGGAGGATGTCGCCTTCCCATTGCCCAAGGAGCTCCGCGCGCACGCCTGACGCGCGTTTCGCTTTTCCTCAAACCGCGCGGAACTCATGGCCGTCTATACGGATGTCGACGACGAGGAGCTGATCGCCTTTCTCGCCGGCTATGACCTCGGCGCGCTCTTGTCCTTGAAGGGCATCGCCGAAGGGGTCGAGAACTCCAATTACTTCCTGCATACGAGCGCCGGCAGTTTCATCCTCACGCTCTATGAGAAGCGCGTCGCCGAGGCGGATCTGCCCTTCTTTCTCGGGCTGATGGAGCATCTTTCCGCCAAGGGCCTCACCTGTCCCCAGCCGGTGCGCGATCGCGCCGGCGCGGCGCTCGGACGGCTCGCCGGAAAGCCGGCGGCGATCGTCACCTTTCTCGACGGCTATTCCATCCATCATCCGGAGCCCGCCCATTGCGCGCGGCTCGGCGAGGCGCTGGCGCAATTGCATCTCGCCGGCGCGGATTTTCCGCTGCGCCGCGCCAATGCGCTCTCGGTCGGCGGCTGGCGGCCGCTCTATGCGCCTTTCGCCGCGCGCGCGGGCGAGGTGGCGGCGGACCTCGGCGAGATCGTCGCCGCCGAGCTCGATTCGCTCGAGCGCGATTGGCCGCGCGGTCTGCCGGAGGGCGTCATCCACGCCGATCTCTTCCCGGACAATGTGTTCTTCCTCGGCGATCGCGTCTCCGGCCTCATCGACTTCTATTTCGCCTGCGTCGATTCGCTCGCCTATGATCTCGCCGTCTGCCTCAACGCCTGGTGCTTCGACGCCGCCGGGACATATGACGCCGACAAGGGCGCGGCGCTGCTCGAATCTTATTCCCGCGCCCGTCCGCTGTCGGCGGCGGAGGTGGAGGCCTTTCCGCTGCTCGCCCGCGGCGCGGCGCTGCGTTTCCTGCTGACGCGCTTCGTGGATTGGCTCGACGTTCCGCCCGGCGCCTTGGTGCGGCCCAAGGATCCGCGCGAATATCTCGCGCGCCTGCGCTTCCACAGGACGATCCGCGCCGCCCGCGACTACGGCCTTCGCGCGTGAGCGGGCGCGTCGCCATCTGGACCGACGGCGCCTGCTCGGGCAATCCGGGCCCCGGGGGCTGGGGCGCGATCCTGCGTTTCGGCGAGCGCGAGAAGGAAATTTGCGGCGGCGAGGCGGCGACCACCAATAATCGCATGGAGCTCACCGCGGCGATCGAGGCGCTCGACGCGCTGACGCGCTCCTGCAATGTCGATCTGCACACCGACTCCCAATATCTGCGCGACGGGATCACCTCCTGGCTGAAGGGCTGGAAGGCGCGCGGCTGGAAGACGGCCGACCGCAAGCCGGTCAAGAATGTCGATCTGTGGACGCGCCTCGATGCGGCGACGGAGCGCCATGACGTGGCGTGGCATTGGGTGCGCGGACACGCAGGCGACGAGATGAACGAGCGCGCCGACGCGCTCGCCCGCAAGGGCATGGCGCCGTTTCAGTCGAAATCGCGGTTTCTGTCGAAATCGGAATGAGGGGCGTCGGCCCCTTGTCGAATGAGACTCTAAATACCATTTTCATCGGAGCAGAGCTCTTCTTCTACTCCGGGCGCGGTCGAGGCCGCGCCCTTTTTATTGTGCCCAAAGGCTAATCCAGCGTCAGCGGAAGCTCGAATCCGCCGCTCTCGGTGCGGATCGTCGCGCGGGCTTCTATGGCGCCGTCCTGCTTTCCTTCGCCGAGCTTCAGCTCGAATCCGCCCTTTCCATCGGCGGCGCTGTCGATGATGAAGGGCTCCGGCGCCTCGATGAAGACGTCCGCCGCGCGGCCCGGTCCGAGATAGCGCAGTCGCCAAGCGCCCGCGCCGGCGCGGGCGACTTCCACGAACAGCTTCGCCTCGCCTGCGCCGATCGGACGCGGAACCAGCGTCTCCGCCGCCGCGAGCTTCGCCGCGAAGGGAGAGGCTCCCGCCGTCGGCAGAGCGAGGGAGAGCTTCGCCTTGGCCGGCAGGCAGATTTCTGCGCAGGCGGCATAGATCAGCGCAAGCTTCAGCACGACGGGCCTGCCCGCCTCCTTGGGCGTGACGCGCAGCGGAAAAATGAGGCTCTCGTCATAGCCCGCGACCGTCATGCCGGCCTCGGCGATATGTTTGGGCGCCGGATAGAGCGTCTCCACCGCGGCCACATTCTCCGAAGCGGAGAAGTCGAAGACGGGCGGCGCGCCGGCGTCGCCGGGATTGCGCCAATAGGTGACTGTTCCCGGATCGAGCGCGATCTCGACGCCGAGGCGATAGACGTCGCCGCTCGGCGCGCCGGCCGAGAGGAGCCGGGCCGACGAATGGGCGGCGCGGGCGGTCGGCGAGGCGAAGTCCGCGTCCTGCGCCCGCGCGCCGGGCGCGGCGGCGAGAAGAGCCGAGGCGAGCGCGGCCGTCGTCAAATTTGCGATGTTCATGGATCCTCGGGACGCCGCTTTCGCGATTTTTCCGTCGTCGAGCGGCGCTTGTTATGACTGGGCGCCGAGCGTAGTATGACCCTATGACCCCGGTCGGCAAGAAACAAGGCCTCGTGAAATCGGCCGTCCGCGCAGCCTCTCGGTTTGCGGGCTCGCGCTCCGCCGGCTCCGCCGTGCCGATCATTCGGGGCCCGGACGCAGGACAGGACCGCGGCGCGGGCTCCCAATCCTCCGGACGGCGCTATCTCGACGGGCAGATGCTCGTCGCCATGCCCGGCATGGTGGACCAGCGATTCGCCCGCTCGGTCATCTATCTCTGCGCCCATTCGGAAGACGGCGCCATGGGCATCGTCGTCAATCAGCCCTCGCAGGTCCGCAATTTCCCCGATCTCCTGGTGCAGCTGCAGATCATCGCGCCGCAGGAGCGCATCAGCCTGCCCAAGGAGACCGAGACAATTCAGGTGCTGCAGGGCGGCCCGGTGCAGACCGACCGCGGCTTCGTGCTGCATTCCTCGGATTTCTTCATCGACAATTCGACGCTGCCGATCGACGATGGCGTGTCCTTGACCGCGACGATCGACATTCTGCGCGCGATCGCCACTGGCGAAGGGCCCAATCAGGCGCTGTTGGCGCTGGGCTACGCCGGCTGGGATCCGGGCCAGCTCGAGAATGAGATCCAGCATAATGGCTGGCTCAACTGCCCGGCCGATCCCGCCATATTGTTCGACAGCGATCTCGAGTCGAAATATGTGCGCGCGCTGCGCCTCATCGGCATCGATCTCGCGCGCCTCTCCTCCGCCGCCGGCCACGCCTGAGCCGACGCCGGCCGGCTATTTCTCCATTTTGGCGTCCGGCGCTTCGAGCCCGAAGCGATAGGCGAGCGCGACCCGCATCGACTCGTCGCGCAGCCGAAGCCGATAGAGATTGCCGTCGAAATTGGCCGAGGCGAAAGCGATCTCGCCGGCGCGGCCATGGCGATATTCCAGCCGGCCGGTCCAATGATCGGCGATCGCATATTCGACCCCGCCGCCTATGGTCCAGCCGGTCTGCGCCCGATCGAAGGCTTCGCGCATGGCGGTGACGGCGAGGTCTGAGACCGTCACTCCGCCGGTCGCATAGAGCAGGCCGCGGTCGCGGGCGAGCCCGACGCGCCCGCGCAAGGACGCCCGCGCGTCATTGCGCAGCTTCACGCCGAACGCCGTTTTCGAGACGCTTCCCGCCTCGACATCCGTCTCGACGCCGAGGACGGCGCAACCGAATTGCGCGTCGAAGCCCGCGAATCCGCCGAGCGCCGTTCCGTTCGAGCCGGTCGCCGTCTCCGGCGCCCGCGAATAGTCGACGACGATCGTTGCTCCGGCGCGCCGATAGAGACGGCCGATCGAGAGGCCCGCGTGAAATCCGGACCAGTCGATCGCGGCCGCGGCGGAAGCGGGCGGCGTTTCGCCCGGGCCTTTGGCGGCCTCTTCGCCATCCGTCACCTGGAAGCCGAGATACCAGGAGAATTGGTCGCTGTCTTTAGGCCGCGTCAGGCCGCGCCCGACAGAGGCGAGCAAATGATAGCGGGGGGAGAGATCGAATATTCCGCCGATATTGAACCCTGTCGTGGAAGGGCCGCCGACCTCGCTCGACGTCTGGTGGAACAGCTCGGCGCCGAGCGTCAGCCGCTCGTCGATCTTGCGCAGCAGCGCCCAGCCGATAAAGCCGAAGTTGCGCGCGCCGGGGCCGGGGTTGATCCAATAGCCGCCGCCGCCGAATGTCGACCAGTCGCCGAAATCCTTTTGCGCCCAGACGGGGAGAAAGACGCGGGCGCGTCCGCCGCCGAGCCCGCGCGCCGCGTCTCCGGTCGGCGTCTCGATCAGCGGATAGAAAGCGGCGGAGGGCCTCGCTCCCTCCTTGTCCTGCTCGATGAAGCGATATTTCACGCCGAGCTCGACGTCGCCCGCGCCCCAGACGAGATCGCCGCCGCCCGGCCGGCGAAAGGCCATGGCGGGCTGCATGTGGAATTGCACATTGGGCAGCACGCCGAAATTGCAGTCGCAAGCGGGCGCGACGCCGCCCGTCTCGCCGCCGGCGCGCGCGCCTTGCGAGAAGACGTAGAATTCATAATGGCCGTAGTCGACCGGCTCCGGATCGTCGGTCAGAAAGGGCGGTCCGGCC
>Ga0265328_10001285_pt1 | contig 11580 bp, 12 predicted proteins | sample 41624metaG_FD_202086 | JGI IMG/M metagenome (GOLD analysis project Ga0265328, IMG submission 202086) | Rhizosphere microbial communities from Carex aquatilis grown in University of Washington, Seatle, WA, United States - 4-16-24 metaG | ecosystem: Host-associated > Plants > Roots > Rhizosphere...
CTCACAAAAAGAAACCGGCCGGGCGCGAGGCCCGGCCGGCGAATGTTTCAGCCTCTATTCGAGGTTCGCTCAGGGCATGTCGCCGGCGACGAACTTCGGAATGACCGGGCCGCCGATTTCGGTGGCGTAGCGCTTGCCCGACGGGCCGAAGAACATCAGCAGACCGCCGATCTGGCTGTCCGTGTCATAGGCCAGATCCGAGAGACGCTCGATATCCCAGCGCGCGTCCTGAACCTTCACCTCGATCGTCTTCGTCTCGCCCGGCGCGATCGGCGTCGGATCCGTCGACAGACCGCGGTCGGCCAGCAAATAGTCCGGGAACTCGGGCTTCGTCGTGAACACGTCGGGGTTCAGGAAGCGAAGGCCGGCAGCCGTATACTCGCCGAGCTTCAGCGGCTCGTCCGTCTTGTTGGTGATCTTGACCTGGACCGTCAGCTCGCGGCCCGGAACCTTGTAGACGCCGCCCTTGAGGTCGGCGAGAACAACCTTGGTTCCCACGCCGGCAGTGCCTTCTTCCAGGATCGGCGTCAGCGGCTTCTGCAAGCCGGCCTGAAGCGGGATCGTGCGCGGGAAGGTGCTGTTGGTCACGGCGTAGCCGATGATCGTCGCCAGGATCGTCACTGCGAGAACGATCGCGCCAACGCGGCGGTCGTCGTCACCGATCTGCTCGTCTTCCTTGCCTTCGCTGACGCGCAGGTAGGAAGCGATGAGGCCCTTCTTGAAGAACCAGTAGAGGATCCAGGCCGCAGCCGCGATCATCCACGGGAAATGCCAAGCGTAGATGCGGTCGATGCCGTAGGTCTCGAGGTCCACGGTCGTGCCGTCCAGCAGCGTGACAGGGTCGCGGAAGTCCGCCATGTCGCCCTTGATCTCGATCCACTGGCCGGGTCCGATGATCGGGCCGCCGCCTTCGACGTTGATCTGCGCATGAACGTGCCAACGGCCAGCGCGGCGCGCCTTCAGATCGATCTGGAACGCATAGTCCTTGCCGACCTCGAGCGAAATCGAGCGAGGAGCGAACTGCTCGCCGATGAACTGCGCCGTGCGGACCAGAACCGGACCCGGCTCGCCGGCGTTCAGGAACGACGACTTCGGATTGGCGACGGCCTGCGGCCAAGCCGAGAACACATGCACCTTGCCCGAAAGCACCAACGATTCGTTGACGTTCAGCGAGGTCTTCGACCACTTCACGTCATACCAGTTCAGCGTGCGCATGCGCAGGAACGCCTGCTGCGACTTCTCGCCATGCGCCGACGCCGGAGCGACGGAGCCCATCGTCGCGACGACCGCAGCCGCCATGCCCAGGCCGAAGAGCCGAGCGACCCGTCCGGTCGCCAGCACGGCCATTCTCTCCAACAGTTTCATGGAACAACCTCCCAAGTTTCTCTTCGCGGACCAGCCCGTCGGGCCGTTGCGTCCGCTGTCGTCCTTGTCGGGAGCGGCTCAGTCCCGGGCTCTCTTGCAGGAGCCCTTCGCAGCCGCCCCTCCTCGCGTGAGGGATCTCGCGATCCGCGACCTTCCGGTCGATCAGATCTTGGTGATCACCTTCGTGGTGGAGTACCACTTGCCGACGAACCACCACAGGAAGTACACGAGCATCGACACGAAGCCCGAGAAGAACGCGGCCACAGGCACGACGTCCTTACCGAAGGTGCGCAGCGTGCCGCGCTCGACCATGCGGATGTATTCCGGCATCGAGGTGCGGACGAAGTGGAGGCCGATCAGATCAGCCAGCGACATCAGCTGACCATGCTGCTCGGTCGCCTGGTGGAAGGCGGCGATCGCCGGCCAGTTGTTCGGATAGAACAGCAGGCCCCAGCCCAGAGCGCCGACAACGGCCGTGATCACATAGCTGCCAGACAGCAGCAGGATGATGTCCAGCCACAGAGCCGGAACGACCAGAGCCGACGGGAACACCAGGCTGATCGGGAAGTAGGTCCAGCCCCAGAAGTTCACGTAGCGGTTGATCCACTCGCCGATCAGAAGGCCCAGGACCGCGAAGGTCGCGCCGAACGGGAGCCTGAAGTTCTCCCACAGGAACGCCTGCGCCGCAGCCGCGAAGGTCACGCCCAGGATCGGGATGACCGTCGGCCACATACGACGGTCTTTCCAGTCGACCCAGAAGTCCCAGTCGCCCGCCGTCAGCATGAAGTGAATGTGATAGCCGCCCAGCACTGCCAGAAACAGCAGCGTCAGAATCAGCCAATCGGAGGTCTTGACGCATCCCGCCGCTTCCGCGACGGAATGGAAAGGCCCGATAGCCCCCCCGCTCTTCGATGTAGACATCACTCTTCTCCTTGGTGTCTGTCCGCCCGACGTCTTTGCGCCGGCGTCTCGAGACCTGTCTCCGGCTCTCTCGCGCCGGATTGTCCTTAGAATTCAGTCCCCGGCGGCTCTTCTCCCCGGACCCCTCGCCGAAACCCCGCCCGAACCGCCGCCCTGCGGCCGTTCGGACGAAGCCTTCGTTCCGGGAGCATTCGGAAATTTCATTCGCCGGAGGCGGCCGTCCGCGCCAAACGCGGGCGGCCGTTGTTCAGGCCGCTATCAGCCGATCAGAGCCTCGACGCCGTCCTTGCCGATCAGGCGCTTCACATTCGCCAGGATCTGCAGAACAACGCCGAACACGCCCAGCGCCATCCAGCCGAAGAACACGAAGCCCCAATGCAGCGGAGCGACGAACAGCTCTTCCATGAACCAGAAGGTGTGGCCCCACTCGTTGAGACCGACGTTCGGGATGATCATGAACGGGCCGATGGCGACGATCAGGAACGCCAGCGAGTAGCCGTGAGCGAAGAACGGAATGCGGGTCTTCGCGTAGAAGAACGAGCCGACGCCCATGATCGAGTAGATCGGATAGCTCAGGTAGAACTCGATGATGTGCGACGGGGTGAAGTCCGTGTCGCGAATCACCGTCATGTGCCAGGTGCCGTCCTGCTCCGTGAAGAAGCTCGCGCCCCAGTAGATCGCCACGGCGTAGACCGTCAGCCACTGCAGCAGAACGACATGGCGGCGCAGCTCTTCGCGCGGCGCCACCGCGTCGACGTTGCGGTCGCGCGTCTTCCACAGATAGCCGGCGAGGCCGAGACCGGCCACGAGCTCCAGCGGAATCTCCGTCCACAGCATCGTCAGCCAATACGTCTGGAACTCCGGAGCGAACGAGTCGAGGCCCGCGCGCCAGCCGAAGATCTGCTCATAGATACGGATGAACAGATAGAAAACGTTGAGGACCGCGATCCCGATCCACATGCCTTTCAGGTCCACGATGGCATCCGAGCCGGCGGCTGCGCCGGCTGATGTCTCTGTCGTTACGCTCATCTCAATTCCTCCTAAGTGCTCCCAGGGATTCTCGAAGCGATTTCGCCGCGTCCCGCCTCCCTGCTCGGCACGCGCCTTCGTCTCCGTGGTTGATGTCGTCGCAGTCGCTTCTTCTTACCGGACGAAGCGCCGTCCCGACCTCCCGTTCCCACCCCCGCGCCGCCCCTTATCCAAAGGACGACCGAAGGCTTTCTTCTTTTTTGCTCGGAGACGAATTCTTTCGAAATCGCCGCGCGAAACGAAAACCTCGGACCCCCCGCGCCTCCCAGCGCAAAAACATCCGAAACGCCCCCGTTCGGCGAGCCGCAACCATTTCCGTTCCGCCTCGTAATGACAATATCCAATGGGGTAGTATATGGCAATCTATTGAATGGTCTTGAAAACTTTTATGGATAGGGTCAATTCCACGTAGAAATTCGACACACCTGCCCAAAAGCACATTCATAGATTTCTTCGATCAATCTATACTATGCAATAATTCAGCTAGTTATGAGATTTATGCAGCCTCGGAACGCGCCCTACCCTTATGGACAATATGACCACCCTTTCGGGCTGTGGCGTCATGGCTCATTCGGCGTCCGTGGACTTTTCATCCCAGATTCCGATCCCATCTAGGGCGACCTCTTCTGCGGCGCGCGCGACCGACGCGCCATCGAGCGTCAGATCGCCTGCGATCTCGGCCAGCGGCTTCAGCACGAAAGCCCGCGAGAACAGCTCCTTATGCGGCAAGGTGAGCTCCGGATCGTCCAGAGTGTGATCGCCCAGGAACAGAATATCGACGTCGATGAGCCGCGGCCCCCAGCGCCGGGTCGGGGTGCGGCCCATATCCGCCTCTATGGTCTTGACCGCAGCCAGGAGCTCATAGGGCGAGAGCGTGGTCCAGCCGAGCGCGCAGGCGTTGGCGAAATCGCCCTGGTCGAGGTCGCCCCAGGGCGGCGTTCGGTAGATGCGCGAAACGGCGTCGAGGCGGGCGATCCCGCGCTGGCCGACGAGCGCGACGGCGCGCCGAATATTGGCGGGCTTATCCCCGAGATTGCTGCCGAAGCCAAAGCCGACCCGTGTCTCAGCCGTCGTCATGACCCTCGTCGTCCCTTCGTCAGAGTGTCGAGCACGGCGAAGGCCGCCCTGTGCTCGGCCGCGTCATGGACGCGGAAAATCCGCGCCCCATCCATCGCCGCGATCAGATTGGCCGCCACGGTGGCGATGAGCCGCGCGTCGACCTCAGCTCCCAGCAGCGCCCCGAAAAGCCGCTTACGCGACACGCCGATCAGCACCGGCCGCCCGAATCGCAGCAGCTCGGGAACCGCCCGCAAGGCCGCGAAATCCTGCTCGCGGGTCTTGCCGAAGCCGACGCCGGGATCGAGGATCACGCGGCATTCCGGCACGCCCGCCGCCGCCGCGATCTCCAGCGAGCGCTCGAAAAAGGCGAGCATATCCGAGACGATGTCTATTTCCGGGGCGACCTCGGCGCGATTATGCATGGCGACGACGCCGGCGCCGGCCTCTGCGATCGCCTGGGCCATCTCGGGATCGCGCTGCAAGCCCCAGATATCGTTGATAATCGTCACGCCCGCGGCGAGCGCGCGGCGCGCCGTCTGAGCCTTATAGGTGTCGATCGAGACCGGTACGCCGCATTGCGAGACGAGCGCGTCGAGCACAGGCGCGAGCCGCGTCCATTCTTCTTCCGCCGTGAGCGGCGTATGGCCCGGCCGCGTCGATTCGGCGCCGACGTCGACGATATCGGCGCCACCTGTCGCGAGCTTCTTGGCCTGCGCCAGCGCGGCCTCGGGTGCGAAAAAGCGGCCGCCGTCGGAAAAGGAATCGGGCGTCACATTGACGATGCCCATGATGACCGGCCGCGCCTCGACGAGCGAAAAGAATTGCTCGCGCGACGTCTCTCTCGTCGTCGTCACTCTCGTCTCCAATGGGAAGGAATTCGGTCAGTCGTATTTGATATAGGCGAAGCGCTGGTCGGTCTCCGGCGTTCCCTCGAGCGCGCCGCCGTCCTTGCCCGGACGCCAGGAGACGACCTCCTCGATCTTGCGGGCGAGCTCGAAATCCTTGTCGGTCACGCCCTTGGCCGTATGCGTCATCAGCTTCACCTCGACCCAAGCGTAGGAGGCGGCGATGTCCGGATGGTGCCAGGCGGCCTCGGCGAGATGGCCCACCGTATTGACGACCATCAGCGTGCCCTTCCAGCCGTGGGTCTTGAATTTGCGCCGAATCCAGCCGTTCTCGAACCGCCAATGCGGCAGCTCGGCGGCGAGGCGGGCGGCGATTTCCTCTTGCGAATACACGCGCTCTTCGGCGGCCATGGCGTCCCCCTCTCTGGCTCGTCTCTCGGGCGAGCTCTTGCCTTCGCACGCGCGGCGCCTTACTCGGCCTAGTCGAATGCGCGCGAGCCCCGTCGGCGACGGCGTGAAACCGCGTCGGGAAGCGAGATATAGCGGATATTCCGCGCAAAGTCCGAAAATGAGGCTCCATGCCGATCAGCGTGAGCGTCGCCGCCGCGGCGAGACTGCATCTCGGCTTCTTGGACATGAATGGCGCGCTCGGCCGCAAATTCGGCGGGCTGGGCCTCTCCATCGACGCGCCGGCGACCCATCTGACCTTGCGGCCGGCGGAGACGACGGAGGCTTCGGGCCCCGACGCCGAGCGCGCCTACGCGCTGCTCGAGAAAGCCGTCGCCGCGCTCGCCCCCGGCAAGCGCTACCGGCTGACCATAGAACGAGCAATCCCGCCGCATTCGGGTCTCGGCTCGGGCACGCAACTCGCGCTGGCGATCGCCGCCGCGCTGCGTCGCATAGAGGATCTGCCGCAGGATGCGGCGGCGGATGCGGCATTGCTGCAGCGCGGCGCGCGCTCCGGGCTCGGGGCCGGGCTGTTCACGCGCGGCGGCCTGGTCGTGGACGGCGGCCGCGGCGCCGATACGACGACGCCGCCCGTCGTCTCCCGCTTGGCGTTCCCGGAGGCCTGGCGCATTCTTTTGGTCTCGGACCCGGCCGCGATCGGCCTCCATGGCGCCGAGGAGCGAAAGGCCTTCGCCGAGCTGCCGCCTTTCTCGGAGGAGGACGCCGGAAAACTGTGCCGGCTCGTGCTGATGCAGGCGCTGCCGGCCGCGGCGGAAGCAGATTTCGCCGCTTTCGGCGCGGCGGTCACGGCGATTCAGGCGATCGTCGGGGATTATTTCGCGCCGGCGCAGGGCGGCCGACGCTTCACCAGCGCGGCCGTCGAAAGCCTGCTCGCCCGGCTGGCGGAGGCGGGCGCGACGGGCGTCGGCCAGACCTCCTGGGGACCGACCGGCTTCGCCTTCGCGCCGAATGATGCGGAGGCCCGCCGTCTCGAGTCCCTCGCGCGCGGCGCGGCCGAGGCGAGCGGATTGTCGCTCGCCGTCGTCGCGGGATCGGACCGGGGCGCGCGCATCGACGCAGTCTACGCCAATATCGCCGAAGGGCGGGCGTGAGCCCCAGCCTCTTGGACGAACGGCCGAAAGCCTTGGCCCCATAGGCGTTCCAGCCGCCGAAGGCGGCGAAGAAAATTTCCTGCTCGGCGAGCTTCGACCTCTCCATTCCGAGCGCATAGCCGCGCGGATCGGGCTCAGAAATTTCATGGCGCGCTCGCGAGACAGCAAGATCGGTCGAGCGCGCCGCGGACGCAACCGCCTAGATGATCGCGCCACGGAGAACGCGATGACGAAAACGGCGCGCGAGAATTACCACGCGAGGATGCGACGCGTGCTGGACTATATCGACCGGCGTCTCGACGAGGATCTGAGCCTCGCGACGCTCAGCGGCGTGGCGGCTTTCTCGAAGCATCACTTCCACCGGCAGTTCAGCGCGACTTTCGGCGTCTCGGCGCATCGCTATGTCCAGCTCGCCCGCATGAAGCGGGCGTCCTATCGGCTGGCCTTTCGCGATGACGCCGATGTGACCGAGATCGCCATGGACGCCGGCTATGAGGCGCCGGACGCTTTCGCCCGCGCCTTTCGGGACTGCGTCGGACAAGCGCCCTCGGCCTTTCGCAAATCCCCCGATTGGGAGCCGTGGCTCGCGGCCTTGGAGCCGCTCGACCGAGCCAGGAGCGCAAACATGACCTACCCATCGAACGATGTGACGATAAGGGATTTTCCGGCGACGCCAGTCGCCGCTCTGACGCATAGAGGCGATCCGGCGCTCGTCTATGAGACCGTGCGGCGTTTCATCGATTGGCGCAGAGCCGCAGGGCTCGGGCGCGACGTCGCCGCGACCTTCACGATTTTTCATTGCGACCCGCGGACCACGCCGCCGGGCGAATTCCGTCTCGACCTCTGCGCCGCCACGAACCGTCCGATCGAAGCCAATGCCCAGGGCGTGACCGCCGGCCTCATACCGGGCGGACGCTGCGCGGTTTTGCGCGTCATCGGCTCCAGCGAAAATCTGGAGCAGCCGGCGCTGTTCCTCTATCGCGACTGGCTGCCGGCGAGTGGCGAGGAGGCCCGCGACTTTCCGCTGTTCTGCCAGCGGCTCAGCTTCTATCCCGATGTCCTCGAGCATGAAACCGTCACGGAGCTGCTCCTGCCGATCGCATGATCGCGGGCGGAAAGCGGCGAAGCGGTCATCGCGCCGACATCGAATTTCGGCTAGAAAGCTCTACCCAAAGCGCGCGGCCGGGCGGCCCGGGGACCGCGCGCGACATCGAACGACGGCCGCCGGGACCAGCATAAATGAAGAAGACAGCCGCAACGATATTGATTTTCGCTGTGCTCTGCGCGCCCGCCGTCGCGCGCGACGCGGGCTTCGTCACGCCGGAGCAGAGCCACCCTCTCGAAATACTCGCCACGCCGCCCGCGCCGGATTCTGCTACCGCCAAGGCGGAGCTCGCCGAGCTGCATCGCATCGAGGCCGCGCGCACGGCCGAGCAAGCCGCCCGCGCCAAAGCCGACGACGAGAATGAGACGATCTTCCTGTACAAGACCGTTTTCGGCGACAAATTCGCCAAGGAAAATCTGCCCGCCGTCGACGCGCTCGGCGCGCGGCTGAAGTCGGACGAATCGGCCAATACGGGCGTCGCCAAGGAGGCCTTCCACCGCACGCGGCCCTATAATGTCGACAAGACGCTCCATCCCGTGTGCAAGACCAAAGTGAAGGACGATTCCTATCCGAGCGGCCATACGACGGTCGGCTATCTGATGGGTCTGGCGCTGATCGACCTCGCGCCGGAGCGACGCGATGAAATTCTCGCGCGGGCCGACGATTACGGCCACAATCGCCTCGTCTGCGGCGTGCATTTCCCGAGCGACATCGTGGCGGCGCGCCTGGTCGCCTATGCGGTCCACGCGATCATGGAACTCGATCCGGACTATCGCAAAATGGTCGCCGCCGCTCGGGCGGAGCTGCGCAGCGCCCTCGGCCTGGCGCGCGCCGATTGACGATGGCGCGGCGCGCTCGCCAGAATAAACGACGGACGCGGAGCGAGATGCTCCGCGTCCTCTGCAATTCAGTAGTTGTAATAGGCGACGCAGACGCGATTGCCGTAATAGTCCCAGCCCCAGCGGGCGCATTGCTGCGGCGGCGCCGTGGCCGCGCCGACCACGGCGCCCGTCGCCGCTCCGATCGCCGCGCCCGCGAGCGTGCCGCCGGCGCGGCCGCCGGACGCCGCAGCGCCGATCGCCGCGCCACCCGCTCCGCCGATCAGGGCGCCGCCTGCGGCGCGCTCGCCCGGCGTATTGCAGCCGGCGAGCGGCGCGGCCATGGCCAGCGCCGCCGCCAGAACGAAAATCTTTTTCATGGAGTGTCCTTCCCTCCGTGTGAGCCCATGCGAGGCGCCCGGCCAGCGGCGATTTCGTCGATGCGACGCTCGATTCGCAGCGGCCGAGCCCGAGACAACTTTCCGAAACCGGCGAAAAGATGACCTCTATCGACGCAACGCCACATGAATCCCACGCTTTCGACGCGAATGACAGAGGGGAATTTCTCCGTGCGGGCCCGCTGGCTCTGCTCCTCCTCCTCGTGTCGTCATTCGTCGGGCCGGCGCGCGCCGGCGACACCTATCGCTGGTTGCAGGCGACGACACAGGGTTGGCAGGCGCGCGCGATCACCCAGAGCGACTCCTGTCCCGCCGCGGAGATCGACGGCCGAGCAATGGTCATGACGCCGCGCGCGCGGCCGGGCGACGGCTTTCCGGTCAGCATCTGCACAGTGAACGTCCCGAAAGGCGCGAAAAGCCTCTCCGTCGATGGCGCGCCGCTCGCGCCGCCGCCCGCCCGCGTCGACAAGATTTTGGTGTTCGGCGACACGGGCTGCCGTCTGAAGGGCATGTTTCTGCAGGAATGCAATTCGATCCGGGCATGGCCCTTTCGCCTCACCGCCGATATGGCCGCGGAATTCGCGCCCGATCTCGTCGTCCATGTCGGCGACTATCACTATCGCGAAACCGCCTGCCCTGCGGGCGTAAAAGGCTGCGCCGGCTCGCCGCATGGCGACAATTGGGAGACGTGGAAAGCCGATTTCTTCGATCCCGGCGCGGCTCTGCTCAGCACGGCGCCATGGGTGCTCGTGCGCGGCAATCATGAGATCTGCGCTCGAGCCGGCAAGGGCTGGAGCCGCGCCCTCTCGCCGCTGCCGCCGACAGACGACGGACGCTGCGTCGAACGCGAGGACGCCTATCCAGTCGATCTCGAAAATCTGACGCTCTTCGTAATCGACACCACCGAGGCGGAGGAGCGCACCGTCGTCGGCGAACAGGCCGCCTTTCTGCGCACGCAACTCGCCGTGGCGAAGGATCTGCCCGGGCCGGTCTGGTATGCGTTCCACAAGCCGATATTTTCGCTCTTCCAGTCCAAGAAAGGCGAGAAGCTCGGCGTGAACGAGACGCTGGCGGCGGCGGCGCGGGACGCGTTGCCGCAAGGCGTTCAGGCAATCCTATCGGGGCATCTGCACGCTTTCGAAGCCATGAGCTACCGCGAGGATCGCCCGGCGCAATTCGTCGTCGGCGTCGGCGGAACGGCGATGGACCCGCACATTCCCGCCAATTTCGACGGAGCGCCGATCGGCGAGGCGACAGTGGAGCATGGCCGCGGCGTCGCCGCCACTTTCGGCTTCGCGACCTTCGAGCGCGGCGTGGGAGAGTGGATCGTCACCAATTATGACGCACATGCCGCGCCGCTGCTGCGCTGCCATTTGCGCGGGCGCAAAGTCGATTGCGACTGATCTCGCCGCGACCCGTCTCGGCGCCTCGGCGGCTCGAACGACCGCCGAGACCCCAGAGAAAACCGGATCAGCGCGAAAGCGCCTGCTCGATCGCGGCGCTGACGGCGTCGACCGGCTCCATGCCGTCGACCTGCTTCAGCTCGCCCTTGCCGGCGTAGAAATCCGAGACCGGCGCGGTCAGGCTGCGATAGGCGTCGAGTCTCGTCTTGAAGGCTTCCGGATTATCATCGGCGCGAATGTCGCCGCCGCGAGCCCGCGTCTCATCGACTCTGTTCTGCATGCGGGTGAGGAGCGCCGTCTCGTCGACGACGAGCTCGATCACCGCGTCGAGCTTCAGCCCCTCGTGGTCGAGCATCTCGTCGAGCGCGCGCGCCTGCGCGACGGTGCGCGGAAAACCGTCGAGAATGAAGCCGTTGGCGGCGTCCTTCTCTTTGACGCGCTGGCCGATGATGCCGACGAGCACCGCGTCCGGCACGAGTTCGCCGCGTTCCATGATCGGCTTCGCCTCGAGGCCGATCGGCGTCCGGGCCTCGACCGCGGCACGCAACATGTCGCCGGTCGAGAGCTGGGGGATCGCATATTTCGCGACGAGCCGGGCCGATTGCGTGCCCTTGCCCGCGCCCGGCGGTCCGAGCAGCACCAGCCTCATTTGCGTCGCCCGCGAAGTTTCGTCTTGCGGATCAGGCCTTCGTATTGATGGGCCTGGAGATGGCCATGGATCTGCGCGACCGTATCCATCGTCACGCTCACCACGATGAGCAGCGAGGTGCCGCCGAAATAGAAGGGCAGATTGGCGTAGGAGATCAGCATCTCCGGCAGCAGGCAGATGATCGCCAGATAGGCGGCGCCCAGCACGGTGATCCGCATCAGCACATCGTCGATGAACTTCGCCGTGCGCTCGCCCGGGCGGATGCCGGGGATGAAGCCGCCATGCTTTTTCAGATTGTCGGCGGTCTCCGCCGGATTGAAGACGATCGCCGTATAGAAGAACGCGAAGAACACGATCAGCCCCACATAGGACAGCATGTAGAGCGGCCGTCCATGCCCGAAATAGGCCGAGATGGTCGCAAAGACATTG
>Ga0265328_10001286_pt1 | contig 11579 bp, 15 predicted proteins | sample 41624metaG_FD_202086 | JGI IMG/M metagenome (GOLD analysis project Ga0265328, IMG submission 202086) | Rhizosphere microbial communities from Carex aquatilis grown in University of Washington, Seatle, WA, United States - 4-16-24 metaG | ecosystem: Host-associated > Plants > Roots > Rhizosphere...
ATATGACCTCATTGAAAGGCCATGACGGACCGCGCCGCTATCTCGACGCGCAATTCACCTATGAGCGAGCAGATCATCGCTCGAGGGTCTTGAAATCCGCTCTCGTGAAGATGCGCGTCTACTATGCGGGGGTCGAGTGCGTCGACAAGTTGTCGGGCTCACGCGAAGTTTGGGCGCTCGTTTGCCTTGTCGACTACAATCCTCGCGATCCTGAAGGCTACATCTTCGGATATAAGGAGCAATGTGAGTCGATGGGACCGAACGAAAGCGAATGTCCCAAGACGATTCTCGATTTGCTCACTCCAACAGAAGACGTGACTGCCATCGAGTGGCGCCGACGATGTCGCGATAGCGCCGTCTATCGAAGCGCCCGAGCACGAAAGCCCTCTCCGCAGCCTGGACAGACTATTTTTTTCGATCGGCCCATCGCCTTTGCGGACGGTCGCAGTTACAGCGAGCTGCAGGTGGTCGCAGATCCTCGCAAAAAGCGTCGCTCGGTGCTTTTTCGCGATCCGAAATCCGGCACGCTCTACAAGATCACGAAGATAAAGGATCGAAATTACCACTTGCGAGCATCTGGAGCCCATGGAACCGTGACGCTGAAACCCGCCGATTCCAGAGAATGCCGAGTAGACACGGCGCCTTGACAGAAGCGGCTTGGCGATGAGGATTGCAAAAGGAAGACTAGCGGGAGTTGCGCTATCCCGCATGTTCGTCGAGAAACTGGCGGCAGGCGTCGAAGTCCTGCTGATAGCCTTCGGGCAATTTCACTTTCTTTGCGCGCGCGAGACTTCGCGCATAGGCGACCATTTTGTCGGTCGGCGCTTTCGAACGCCCTGCGCGCGGGTCGCCGATGCTCTTGGTCGATGCATCCGATTTCGTCTTCGACGCCCGACGCGCCTTTGATCCACGGCGAAGCGGTTCCGTGCTCGAGTTCTTCGCTGCGGGCCGGGCGTCCCCCTGTCCGTTTCGGCGTCGACGTCCGGATCGACGCGCGGGCGCCGAGGTGGTCAGATCGACTTTTCCATTCGGTTTTTCGACCAAGGCCTCGATCAATTCTCTAGCAGCCGTGGCGATGCCGCCGATGACGGTTCGAAAGTCCGCCTTTCCGATCAGGATCTCGTCGAGGCGCATCTCCCACAGAGCGGTCGTGGCGGGATCGACGAGCGCAGGCGCCGCGCTATGCAACAGCTCGAATAATTGCAGTCCCGCCGCCGTCGGCAGCACGAGCTTGCCATCCGTGGTCAGCAAATTCTGCCGCTTCAATCCCTTTATGATTTCCGCCCGGGTCGCCGGCGTGCCGATTCCTTTGGCTTCCTTCAGCCGGTCGCGAAGGGCGGCGTCTTCGACGAAACGCCACGCATTCTGCATCGCATCGACCAGCGTTCCCTCATTGTAGCGGGGCGGCGGCTGCGTTCTTTTCGCTTCGACACGCGCGTCGGAAAGCGTCGCGCTCTCGCCATCGCGAAGGGAGGGCAGCATCTGCTCCGCCTCCGTCTCGGCGTCGGGATCGATCGCCTGATAGACGGCCTTCCAACCGAGTCGCAACGGAATGCGCCCGACGGCGCGGAATTCCGCTGTCGCTCGGCCAGGAATCGGAACGGCCATTGTGACGACGGTCTGCCGATATTCGTAGTCGGGCATCACAGCGGCGAGATAGGAACGGCAAATGAGCGCGAACAGCCGCTTTTCGTCCTCGTCGAGACGCGCTAATCGGGTTTCGAGGTCGTCGAGAACATTGACATTCGGCACGACTGCGTGATGCGACACGCCCTCCAGAGCCTTATCGCAGAAGTGGCCGGATTTGCCGCGTCGGATCACGGGAGTGGTGATTTCCAGCCGAGCGAAACCGCGCAGGCGCGTCAGCGCGGCGACGATCGCCGGGACGTCGCCGATCTGATTTTCGGTCAGATAGCGCGCTTCCGCACGCGGGTAGGTGATCAGCTTCTTGCCATCGCCGTCGTAGAGCTCTTGCGCCACAGACAGTGTCTTGTCGGCTGTCCATCCCCAGCGCTGGCCGCACGTCTTCTGCAACGACGGAAGATCGAAGAGACGCGGCGGCGCCTGACGCTTTTCGTCGACCGAAACGCCGAGTGGACCCTGATAGCTGGCGGCGGTTTTGGCGATCACTTCGGCTTGGGCGCGCTCTTTGATCCGCATCTTGGGCGTCGGAGCATGACGCATCAGAAAGCTGCCGCCCTCGACGGTCGCGGCAGCGACGACCTCGAAATAATCCTCGGGTCGGAAATTGCGGATTTCCAATTCGCGCAGGCAGACGATCGCCAAGGTCGGCGTCTTGACCCGCCCGATCCCGATCACACCGCGAACCCCGGGCGAGAGCAATGTCTTCGTCGCGGTCCGCGTGAGCGACAGATTGAAGATCTGGTCGGCCTGCTGGCGCGCCACCGCGGCCTCGTAGAGCGGGCGCATCTCGGCGTTGGGTTTCAGCCGAGCGAAAGCCTGCTGGAGCGTCTTCGGGTCCTGAGCGGTGAACAGAGCCCGCCGCACACGTCCGCGATAGCCGAGATGGTCGAGGATTTCCTGACCGATCAGTTGACCCTCGCGGTCGCAGTCGGTCGCCAATATGACGTCGTCGCATGTGGAGAGCGCCGTCGCGATGGCCCTGAGCTTCGCCGGCTTATTGCCTTGCGTGGCTGCACGGGTGGGATAGAGCCCATCCGGCTCGAGGACGACGCAGGACCAATTCTTCCAGGCGGGGTTGATCTCTTCGGGTTCGGCCAGACGAAGCAAATGGCCTTCGGCTGGCAATATTTGCCCGAAGCGGGCGCCGAGAGCCGCGCGCAGATCCTTCGCCTGACTGGCCTTTTCCGTGATGATCAGTGTCGCCATGCGTCACGCCGAATCGGAGAACTATTCAGCGTAACGCAATAATAAGAACAAATGGAGAACTCAACCCCGGCGACCGCTCGAGGCTTCCCAGAACAGAGCCTCCTGCGGCCCTCAGGATGTGGCACAGGCCGATCCAACCGCTTCTGGAGTTGCCCGAACCCTCGCCGGACGGCCGGGCGAGCAGCGATCTTTCTTTCGAAGTGTTGTAGGACGCCGTCACGGCTGCGTTCCATTTCTGGAACCTCCGTACGTATGCCGAACGGAGGTCGTCCGAATCGAGGACACGCGAGTGCGACCGACAGCGCATTTCCGATCCGTTAATGGCGGTTCGAAAGCCGCCGGTTACACCTTTTTCTTGGTCGTGCGACCGCGCTTGGCGGGCCCGCTGGCGACCGCCTTAGGGCTCGACGCCGCGCTTTTTCGAAGTCGGCCGAGCCCGAGCGTCTTCGCCATTTCCGATCGCTGCGCCGCGTAATTGGGCGCGACCATCGGATAGTCCGCAGGCAGGGCCCATTTCGCCCGATACTCCTCCGGACTCATGCCGAGCGCCCTCAAATGGCGTCGCAGCGATCTGAAGCTCTTCCCGTCTTCGAGACATATGATGAAATCAGGCGTGATCGACTTGCGGACCGAAACTGCCGGCTCCCGTTTCACCAGCGGCGGCGTTGTATCGATTGGCGCTTTGCCGAGAGTTTCCAGCGCTCCGCGTACTGCATGGATCAGCGAAGGCAGGTCTCCGATCGGCAGGGAGTTATTGGCGACGAAGGCCGCGACGACCTCCGCCGCGAGCGTGGTCGAACGAGAAGGTTCTGCCTCGGAAGCCGTCATTCGAATTTTCCTCGAAGTTCATGACGAATAAGATTTCGTAACTATTGGCCGCTCCTCGACACCAGCGCAAGCGCTTTCAGCCACTTTTCCTTGGAGACGGGTCGAACGGACTGCTTCTCGCCACGCGGAGCGTCTTCGGCCACGTGATAATCGGTGCATCCAGAAAACACCGACAGCCGAAGCAAAAAAAGATCGAAAAGCGCGAAGCGCCGTTCCCGCATGCACGTCCACCGCCGCATGGGTGAAGACGCGCGCGCCCGTTCTCGCCGCGAGCGGCGAGTCCGCCCTTGCCCCGGCGGCCGTGATGCGGGGCGTGGGATTTCTTTCCGAAACCTGAAACGGAGACGAATCCCATGAACAACAACATGAAGAGCAATGGACGCGCGTCCGCGCGTCGCGATCATTACCAAGACGTCACGGTGTCAATCCGAGTTCGACTCGCTGCTCGACCAGCTCGACGAACTGCACGATCTGCTCCAATGGCTCGAACGTAACAAGACGGACTTTCTCGCCTGGCGTGAAGCGAGAAGAGACGTCAAAAGCCAGTGAAGCAATGAGCTGCCCCTAGCGCGACCGTCGCCGCAAGGGGCTGTCGCTGCGCTCCCGCGCGTGCCGCGCGCCCTTGCCCCGCCGTCCGCGAAGGGGCGTTTCTCCTCTCGTTTCGAACGAAAAATATCGCAAAAGAGTGCGTTGGCGACGCGGCGAAAGCGCACGTCGCCACCATTCGGCGAAACTCGTTCGGCGCTCTGCCTAGAAGGAGATCACTATGCTCTACAAAGCGACCATTCAGATTCTCGTCGATGTGAACGACGAGCCGGAAGCCTGCGATTGTATCGCCGAAACGATGCGTCCGCTGCTCCGCGAATTCTCGCGGGACTCTGCGATCGTCGATTGGCGTTACGACTCCGACGGAGAGCCCATTCCCGACGACGGCCGCGGGTTCGAACACGCTCCCCAGCGCGTGGTGACGTCTGGCTTCACGACTTCGCAACCCGCCGGAGAATCGGAGATCGCAAAATGAGGACTCGCTTCGTTCTGCAAGACGGCTCCGTGGCGATCTTCGAATGCGTTGCGCGTGATGGGAGAGCACGGGTGACCGTCGATAATGGTCGCCTCGATCGCGTCGCTCATTACGCGCCCGGAATTTCCGATGAAGAGGCGATCGCCGCGGTCGACGCTTTTCGCGCGGGCGAATACGCAGAATTCCTGCAATGGGCGGCGCGTAACGGGATCGAGGTCGACGCCTCGCAATACCCGCCGCCACGACCGATCGCTCTCGAACGCTGAACGATCGACCCCGCATCCGGGGCAACGCATTTCATGGACCCGGTCTCACGCCGGATCGCTTTCACATTTTCAAATGACAAAGGAGATCATCATGGGCTGGCTATATATGAGATCGCTCGAAGGCCACAACGGGCCGGGAGCATATCTCGACGCGCAGTTCACCTACGAGAGGCCGGAGGTGGTTTCCAAGGTGCTGAAATCGGCGTTCGTGACGCCGCGCGTCTATTACGCCGCGGTCGAGTGCGTCAGCAAGGCGACTGGAGAGCGCGTCGTCTGGGCCTTGGTCTGCCTCGTTGACTACAATCCCAGAGATCGAGAAGGACTAATCTTCGGATACAAAGACATGGGCGAATCCGCTGGTCCCTGCGAAGCCGAATGTCCAGAGGCTATCCTCGATCTTTTGACGGAGACGGATAGGGAATACGCGCTCGAATGGCGCAAGCGCTGTCGAGAACACGCCGCCGCGCGACGCGCCAAAGCCCAGAAGCCGGTCCCACGCCCGGGACAAACGATCACTTTCGATGAGCCGGTTCAGTTCGCAAACGGCCGCAGCTTCACGACCATGCGGGTCGTCGCCAATCGACCCGGCCGGCGCCCCGCAGTCCTCTACCAGGATCCTGAGAACGGCGGATACTACCACATCCGCAACATCAAAAACCACGATTACCGCCTGGGCGCGGCACAAGAACGCGAGCAGCTCGAGATATTCTGAAATCGGAGCCGGTAAGCCGCATCGGCGCCGCACGCGCGCGGGGCATAGCCCCCGAAACTCAAGACAAACGTCGATCCGCCGATCGACGAGAAAGCATTCGCGAAAAGCCCGGCCCTTGCGCCGGGCTTTTGCTTTTTTGGAGACGACACATGGCCGATTATCTCACACCGACCGTCGTTCAGCAGAAAATCCCCGACAAGGATATCTCGCCATTCGAACGGCTCATGCTCGGAAACATATTCTCTGTCGAGCAATATGACGACGAGCTGTATTTCTTTTCCGAGGACGGGCCGTCCACGTTCCTGACCGTCGAGCGAGCGGAGCTCGAAGCCGCCCTCGACGCATCACGAGATCGGCCGAGCTCGGTCGCCGAAGAGATCGGCGCTCAGCTCATCAAAATCCCGATCGACGAACCTCTTGTGGAGCTCGATCTCAGCGCTGTTTCATGGGAGTTCATTTTCCAGGACATCGTTCGGCGCTCCGACACTCTGTCCTATCTGACCGTCGTGTCATCCTTCACTTGCACGAAGATGCGTCCCGACGGCTTCGGCGGCATGGCCGTGCTCATCACCAAGGACACTGTCGCCGGACAGTCGACGCACGATATTCTCGGCGATCTCATCTCGGAAGCTGGGGTCGACCGGCCGAGCCGAGATGCTCCTGCGACGCAGGAGAATTGTCATGACTGACCGATCATGGATAGGCGCCGTTACTCTTCGCCAACGCGTTCGTCTGTGGCGGCTTCGCGTTCGATCTCTCCTTCAGCGCCTCCGCCGAGGACTTCTCTACGGCCTCGGGCGTCTCTCGAAAGATGACGCCCAGCTGATCTTCGTCGATTGTCAAAGGCTCGCCGGTTGGCATCCGCTTTTGATCCTTTCAGACGACGATGTCCTCGAAGAGCTCAACGAAGCCTTCGAGGACGACCCGTCCCTCGCCGACCTCGTCAGCGCTGCGTGCTCGCGAGTCTCGCACAAATGGGAGAGCGTCGGCGATGAACTCTATGAAGCCCGTCGATGGGCCAGGAACCTCGTCGAGGACTATGCGCGCGACAACGACATCGCGCTGCGCTCGCGAGAATCGAATTCCGACCAAGACGACGACGAGCAACTCGCGTGATCGTGACGACAGTCGGCGGCGACGAGAGCGCGCCCCCTTTCTGCAATTCCTTTCTGCAATTTCATCCAAGGAGCATCCACCATGGCTATCCAGTATGCGAAATCCGGAAAGATCATCCCCAAGCGATTCACCCTCGAAGAAATCGAGGAAGCATCCGAGCTGATGCAGGGCTTTTGCGTCGCGTGCGGCGCGGTGAGAGAGTGCTGTGAACCAGACGCCCGCCGGTATGAATGCGAGGACTGCGGCAAGCGCCACGTCTACGGCGCGGAAGAAATCATGCTCATGGGACTCGTGGTCGAATCGTGATCGACGTCGCCGCTCATGTGTCCAGGCCGGCTCGACGACATGAGCGGATAACACAGCAGGACAGTGAGGGCCGCAACAAAAGGGAAGACACCAAAAGAGAAGATTTGAAGGCGTCATCCCGCATGCCCGCCCACCGCCGCAAGGGTCCGGCGCGAGCGCCCGGGCCGAGGCCCGCCCTTGCCCCGGCGGCCGTGATGCGGGGTGTGCAGGTTCGTTCCAAAACCAAAATGGAAAGGACGAACCAAATGAGCAATTTCAAGAAGCACAACGCCCACGCGCCGACGCGCCGCGATCACTATCAAGAAGTGACGGACCGCATCGTCGCCGCTCTCGAAGCGGGCACGCCTCCCTGGCGTCGGCCCTGGGATCCCGAAAAATCGGGTGCCCCGCTCTCGCCGATCAACGCCGTCACGGGGCGTCGCTATCACGGGATCAACGTCCTTTTGCTCGGCATGTCGCAATTATCCTTCGCGAGTGGCGATCCTCGCTTTTGCAGCTACAAGCAGGCGAAGGATCGCGGCTGGCAGGTTCGAGCAGGCGAGAGAGGCACGACCGTATATTTCTACAAGAGCCTACGCGTCGAAGACCGCGACGCTCCCGCGGATGGCGAGGAGCACACGCGCAACATTCCGCTGCTTCGCTCCTTCACTGTTTTCAACGGTTCGCAGATAGACGGCATTCCCGCCTTCACGCCGCCCACGATCGAAGAGGCGCCATGGCGTCGATTCGACGCGGCGGACATCATCATGCGCAACAGCGGCGCCGTCATCCGTATCGGCGGTGATCGCGCCTTCTACCGTCCGGCTACCGATAGCATTCATTTACCGCCGAAAAACGCGTTCCGTTCGCCGGAAGGACTCGCGTCGGTCGCGATTCATGAGCTCGCCCATTGGAGTGCGGCGCCAAGCCGTCTGAACCGAGATCTGACAGGAGAATTCGGCTCCGCGAAATACGCGCTCGAGGAACTAATCGCGGATATTACAAGTTGTCTCGTCAACACAGAACTCGGTCTGCCGACAGACATAGAGAACCACGCGAGCTATGTAGCGTTTTGGCTAGAGAGACTCAAGACCGACAAACGCGAAATCTTTCGCGCTGCGGCGGCGGCGCAGAAAGCCGCGGATTATTGCCTCGCCTTTCATCCGGACTTCGCCGAAAGCCAAAGCGACTCGGATGAACAGGACGCCGCTGATAGCGACGCGCCCCTCGTCGAGGCCGCGTGATCGCCATGACACGCGCCATATCGACGAACCCCGCAGGCGGCGAGCATCCGCACGCTCGCTCTCGCCCCGAAACCTCCATTGCTCCCGATCTCAGGAGCTACGATCACATTCTTGTCGCTTGCTCTGGCGGCAAAGATTCGCTCGCTTGTCTAATCCATCTCATTGATCAAGGAGCCGATCCCGCTCGTATCGAATTGCATCATCATGACGTCGACGGTCGCGGGCCGCCGACGTTCGATTGGCCGATCACCGCGGGCTACTGCCGAGCGATTGCCGCGGCGTTCGGCGTTCAGATTTATTTCTCCTGGCGCGACGGAGGCCTGCGCCGCGAGATGTTGCGTGATCACGAGCCCACCGCCTGCGTGGCGTTCGAAACGCCCGAGGGAAGTATCGCGACATTCTGCGGCCGCGGCGGTCCTGGCACGCGTCTGCGCTTCCCTCAGGTCACGGCCGATTTGCGGCTTCGATGGTGCAGTTCCGTCGCGAAAATCGACGTGATGCGAAGCATGATCTGCAATTCGCCGCGCTTCCTCGGCAAGCGCACGCTCGTCGTCACCGGCGAGCGCGCGGAGGAGAGCCCGGCGAGGGCTCGCTATCTGACGTTCGAACCGCATCGCACCGATACGCGCGGCGGAACCCGCCGGCGTCGCCACGTCGATCATTGGCGTCCGATCCACGGCTTGGAGGAACGACAAGTCTGGGATCTGCTCCGGCGTCACGGCGTCGTTCCGCATGTCGCCTATCAACTCGGCTTTGGACGCGTCTCCTGCATGCATTGCATCTTCGCCTCGCCCGATCAGCTGGCGACGGTCAGATCGATGGCGCCGGAGCGCTTCGAGACGATCGCCGAATACGAACGGCGCTTCGGCTGCACCGTCAAACGCGATGCTTCCATCCATGCCGTCGCCAATCGCGGCAGACCCTATCCAGCCGCGCTCGCTCGGCCTGACCTGGTCCAGCTCGCCCTCTCTGAGCATTGGGCTCCGGCGATACGCACATCTCCCGAGCGCTGGCGCCTGCCCGCCGGCGCCTTCGGCGACGCCGCCGGTCCCGGCTGACGTCCGCAGTTCTCGACTTCCCTTTTTCACAATCCGTTTCTCGCCTCGCAGAGGAGACATCGACATGTCCCGCTCCTACACGCATTTTTCCTGCGTCCTTCCCCTCGGCCGTTCCGAATTCGTGCCACCGGCCATTGCTCTCTATGAGCAATATGCCGACGAGCTCGACGCAAGATATGAACGCATCTGCTTCACGGTGAAAGCCAGCGACGCCGATAGGGGTTGTCTTCGTATCGTCTCCGGCGACGACGGCGATCCCGAACAAGTGATCGCATTCGTTCAGCGATGTGCGCGGACGTTCGGATTGACGGGCTTATGGGGCTTCCATTGGAGTCAGGGCTGCGCCTTCCCCTCATTCGACGCATTCGGCGGCGCGGCCTGCCTGCTCGATCTCGGCGCGCAGCGCGCCGTCGACAGGATCGATTGTCGGCGCTGGCTCTCAGAACGTATCGCGCGTGACAAGACGCCGGCGGCTCGACTCGTTCGGCACCATTCGTGAGTCTGCGCAATTCGGAGGTCTGAAAAGGAGAAAACCGAAAAGCAGAAGCAGAAGCAGAAGCAGAAAAGAAGTTGTTACCGCGAACGAACGGCCGCCGCAAAGGGTGGGCCGCTCCGGCCGCTTCGCTGGGCCGGATCGATCCCGGCGCACGAGGCGCCGCCTTTGCCCCAGCCGTTCGTCCTCGGTGCGTGATCGGGGTCTTCGAGAAGAAGATCGAGAGGAGACTCCGATGCAACAGTTCAGCACGACTGAATCCGAAAATCGCGATGCCGCCACCGCCGCGGCGTTCGGCCTCGACGCCTTCGACCACGACGCCGCGCGCCGCGATGGTTGGGTCATATCCGATTGCGGCAATTATCGCGACGGCGCGCCGCACATCGAGCTGCAGAAGTTCGACGACCCGAAGCAAGGTCCGCCGAAATTCCGCGACGACAGAGAGGCCTGGTCCCACGTCGTCGCGCGGGCGCGTGCGGGCTCCGCGCTTCACATTCGAGCGCTCGATCTCGTCGATCGACGCGAGCGTTCCGCCATCGAAGCCGCCTTCGGGCCTTGGTGAGTGCGGCGACCGCCGCCTGCCCGAACCGTCCCCTTCGCACATTCGTCCAACTGCCCATGCCCGGCCGCCCATCGCGCGCCGGGCTTTTTCGTGTTCGCCGAAAGGATTTCTCGCTATGGCCAAGGACAGCAATCAGCTGACGCTTTCTCTGTTCGATTCCACCAGCCTCTCCGGCGGCTTGACGCTCGACGGCGGAAGTTTTCGCCCGTCGACCGATCTCCCCGAAGAAGACGAAACGCCGACCGTCGCGGCGGCGCCCGCCATCCCCGCGCAGGACTTCGTGTTGCGCGGCGACCGCCAGCTCGCCCACGGCTGGAAGGCCCGCGCCGCCGACAATCTCGCCGCCATCCGGCTCGCCCTCGAAATCGAGGCTGAAAAGCGGAATGCGACTTCGGAGGAGCAGGACGTGCTGAGCCGCTTCGTCGGTTTCGGCGCGCGCGACCTCGCCGATATGATGTTCCGCCGCGCCGGCGAGACCTTCACTGAGGGCTGGGAGGATCTCGGCGAGGAGCTGGAACGGCTCGTCCCGCGCGAAGAGCTGGCGAGCCTCGCCCGCGCCACGCAATATGCCCATTACACGCCCGAGTTCATCATCCGCGCCATCTGGCGCGCCGTCCAGCGCATGGGCTTTGCCGGCGGCTCGATCCTGGAGCCCGGATGCGGGACTGGCCTCTTCTTCGCCCTTGCGCCCGAAGGCCTCGCCGGCAAATCGAGCCTCACCGGCGTCGAGATGGACGCCACCACCGCGCGCATCGCCGCTCAGCTGTTTCCCAACGCCTGGATCCGGCGCGAAGACTTCACCAAAGCGCGCCTCACCGAGAACTTCGAGCTCGTCATCGGCAATCCGCCGTTCAGCGACCGGCGCGCGCGTCTCGACGGAGCCGAGCGCCTCGACCTTTCGCTGCACGACTATTTCATCGCGCGGTCGATCGAGCGGTTGAAGCCGGGCGGTCTCGCCGCCTTCGTCACCAGCCGCTGGACCATGGACAAGGTCGACGACAAGGCGCGCGCCCATATCGCCGGCATGGCCGATCTCGTCGGCGCGATCCGGCTCCCAGAGGGAGCCATGAACGCCGCCGCCGGAACCGACGTCGTCGTCGACATTCTGTTCCTGCAAAGGCGCGCCGCTGACCAGGAGCCCGCC
>Ga0265328_10001288_pt1 | contig 11570 bp, 9 predicted proteins | sample 41624metaG_FD_202086 | JGI IMG/M metagenome (GOLD analysis project Ga0265328, IMG submission 202086) | Rhizosphere microbial communities from Carex aquatilis grown in University of Washington, Seatle, WA, United States - 4-16-24 metaG | ecosystem: Host-associated > Plants > Roots > Rhizosphere >...
CCCAAGCCGCGCCGCCGCTTCACATATCGTCGCTCCCCCGACCTTTACCAGCTCGACCAACTCCGACCGCTGCTTTGCCGTGTAATGCCTTCGCATGCCTGCATCCTGCAGGCCCGCCGCTCCGGCCGCTACGTGCGGTCCGTGCAGCGGTTACGGTGGACGTCGAGGCGCTGGCGCTGACGCTGGCGATCTCGACAGCGCCGTCGCAGAGCAACGCTTTCGTGAAGATCTCTATTTCCGCATCAACGTCATTCAGATCGCGGTGCCGCCCCTGCGCACCCGCGGAAACGACGTCCTTCTGCTGGCTCAATCGTTCGTCGAGCAGTTCGCCGCGCGTACGGGCAAAAGAGTCACCGGCCTCGGGGAGGCCGTCGCCCGGCGCCTCCTATCCTACAGCTGGCCGGGCAACGTGCGGGAGCTGGAGAACGCCATCGAGCGGGCGGTTGCGGTCATCCGCTTCGCCGAGATCACCGTCGACGATCTGCCGGAACGAATCCGCGACTATCACGTTTCCCACGTCCTCATCGCCGCCGAAGATCCGTCAGAGCTGGTGCCCATGGAGGAAGTCGAGCGCCGCTACATCGCGCGTGTGATGCAGGCCGTCGGGGATAACAAGACGCTGGCAGCAAAGATCCTCGGCTTCGATCGCAAGATCCTCTACAACAAGCTCGAGAAGCACGAAGCATAGCGGGGCTCGATGAGTCAGCTGTTGCCGGAAGGCAGGCCAGCCGCTTCTCGAACGATGGCCGCCAGGCCGGACCAGTCCCACTGGTCGTGCCCGCGCGCCAATGCTTCAATCAAGTGATCTCGGGTCAAGCCGGCCACTGGGAGGGGCACGCGCAGCTCGTGACCGACCGCCAGCGCGAGCTCTACGTCCTTGAGACCGAGCGCGACCCGGAAACCAGCCGGCTCGTGCTTTCCGGTCGCGATGCGAGACCCATAACTGCGGACCACTGGCGATCCGAACAGCGTGTCTGTTAGCAGCCGGATGACCTCCGCGGCGGGAAGACCGCCCTTTTCGCCGAGCGCGGTCGCTTCGCCCAAGAGCTCGATGGTGCCGGCGATCATCATGTTGGCGATGATCTTGCCGAGCATCGCCTGCGCGGCGCCTCCCAAGTGTATCTGGCCACGGCCGATAGCTTCGAAGATCGGTTGGCACCTAGCGACGGCCGGGCGGTCGCCGCCCGTCAAAACCCACAGCTCGCCCCGGCTGGCAGCGTCTGGCCGTCCCAAGACCGGAGCGGCCACGAACAACTGGCCGCGTCTCGCGTGTAACTCGACCAGCTCGCTAGCGAGGGCATGGGAGATGGTGCTCGCCCCCACGTGGATGCCGCCCTCGGCAAGGCCGGCCGCCACGCCTTCGTCGCCGAGCACGACCTCGCGGACGACTCGGTCATCGGCCAGGGAGCTGACGACGATCGCAGCGCCGTTCGCGGCTTGCCGCGCCGAACCGCACACATTCACGTTCGGACTGGCAGCCGCCAGCCGCTCCGAGTGGGCGCGCGTCCGGTTCCACACCCGTAGGGCAAAACCCGCGCCGACGAGGCGGGACGCCATCTCGAATCCCATCTGTCCCAGCCCGACAAAACCGATTGCTTCAACCATCGGAGCAAGATGAGCATTAAAACTCGCCCGGGGGCAGCGGTCGGCGGCTCTCTCGAGACCCTCGGTATCGCGGTTCAGTAGAGGCGCGTAGCGCTGAACGAGTTTCGAACGACGCCGGACTGGATCTCGAGACTCACGGTCCCGGAGTCATGAAATGCGTCACACGTGATCGCGTCGCCCGCAGCGAGGGTGACCTGCTGGGTGATGGTCTGTGAAAGGGCACCACTGATCACGGTTGTATCGGTGTTCGCCAGGACGGCGCCGTTCTTGTACAGCAAGACCGCCCAGTTGATCGTCGCGGCCGGCGCGAAGTTAAACTCCACCAGGCAGTTGATGAGATAGACGCCCCCGGCGTTGGGAACGAACGTACCGGTCACAGGGTTATACTCGCCAGCTGCGCCCCCCGTCGTCGCCAGATCGTAGTCAACATGATCGAAGATGACCTTCGTGATTGCGTTGGCCGGGATCGACGTCGCGGCGGTCAGGGTGGCGTGGAACGCGGACGGCGCGTGAGCCTGCCCCTCGAGCGCGGTCAGGCGATCGTCGAGGTTCTTGAAGGCGCCATTCAGATCGGTCGCCTGAAGGGTGTCTCCGGTTGCCCAGACGTGCAGCGGCCCCGCCGCGATGGCGACGGCCGCCGACCCCAACAAGAGGGCCAGAATCCCAATGCGGATCCCCCATGCCTTTACGCGGGCCGGGATCTCGAAAAGGGTGCATCCTCCCACGGTCGATTGCCCGAGCACGCACGGCGATCCAACGCCGGAACCGCCGGCCCCCGCCGCGCCGGTCACGCCGCCAGCGCCCGTCACACCTCCGGCGCCGGTCACGCCGCCAGCTCCCGTCATGCCCGCGGCGCCGCCGACGCCCGTCGCACCACCAGAGCCTGTGACACCGCCCCCGCGCTGTGGCCTCCGAGACTCGTGCCGGCATCCGGATTCCGCGAGGCGACCGAGCCGCATCCAAGCGAGAACAAGATTGCAGCCATGACCATGCCCCTCAACATCGGGCGGCGCTAGAGCGCTAGTTGTCTGCTCCTGTCAAGCGGGGTGATTGCCGACGCTCGTCAATTCATTCATGGCCAAGAAAAAGCCGGATCATTCCGCAACTGGCTCACGCGCACCCAGTAGACGACCCGCCTGCGCCGTCAAATGATCTGCGTGACACCTTGGATAGGCCCCCCGGCGCCCACCACTTTTTGCCCGTAGAGATGCCAGGTGCCTGCTTGCCGTACGCCGACCACGTAGGCGCGAGCGGGGTAATCGCCAAGGCCAAAGACGTGCGTCGCACGACCGTAGCCAGCGAAGCGCCCCATCAATTTCAACGTCTGGCGCAGCGTCGTCGCCGTCTGCCGTCCACCACCGGGTTGGATGTGCGCCACGATGAGCTGCGCGCCGACCTGCTGGACCACGAAGATGCATGCGCTGAGCTGCCCCGTGACCATGATGTCCGGCCCGCCTACCCCGAGGACGTACGGCTCGATAGCCGATACGTCCAGATCCTCGGTGTTGGGGTTCATTCGAACGCTGTGGACGCCGATGGCGGTGTAGGCCTTGCCGTCGATGCCCGTTGCTATCGAGTTGATAGGCGTCGGCCGGATACAGAAGCCCTCGTTCACCGTGTGCGCTATGCCATCGTAGCGGCAGAAGTAGCTCACCCGAGGCCCCGACGCGGGAGCGCCGGCGAGGTTCAGCAAGTTGGTTCCCAAGAACAGCTGGGGCTGGCTGCGGAGTTGGTAAATGGCTGTGTCAATCTTCATTGTGAGGCGCGCCGGCGAAAGGGGCCGTTGGCGACGGCATACTGTCGCAGTTGGGGGTTCGCCGTCAATCGGCGCCGGATGGGCGCTCGCAGGGCCGGAAGGGGTGCTCCAGGGCAAACAGGCAACCGCCGCCGTTGAACAGAGAAGTCTTTATCGGAGATTGACGCATGGTTGCTTCGATCGTTGTCCCCCTTCACACGTGTGCCGCGCTCGGCAACGGAACCGTCAAGTGCTGGGCCTCAACAATTCGGGCGAGCTGGGCATCCCCCTTTCCGACTTCTCCGCCACTCCCGCAACGGTGACCGGATTGCACCAGTCACACCTGCGCGATCGTAGGGGGCGGATCGGTGGAATGCTGGGTTACAACGGAGACGACGCGCTCGGCAACGGAGATGCATTCGAGACGCCCGGCGCGTCGGCGACACCCCTCGTAGTCCCAGGCGTGTCGAACGCGGTCGCGATCGCGGCCGGATTGGCCAACACCTGCGTCGCGCTCGCGACCGGTGAGGTGCAACGTTGGGGCATGAGCGACGACGGCCAGCTGGGGACTCTGGTGGCGAGGCCGACTCTCCGCTTCATTGTTTCACTGAGCCGTGACGGACGCCGTCGTGAAATTGATGCTGCCCGTGCCGCCGCCAGTCTCGATCAGGACCTTGGCCTCGAGCATGTTTCCCAGCGTCATGCCCGCCGCGGCCCAGGCCTTGAAGTGCTCGGTGATCGAGATTTGCCCGCACTGGCGAGCCGTCTGCCGCACGCTGTAAAACTGCGTCCAGCTGCCGACGCTGGCGCCACATCGCGATCCGCCGGTGCCGGTCGTCGGACGCGTGTACAAGTTGTATAGAGCGCCGTCGATCATCGCCGTACCCTTGCTCGTCGTGGTGCCCGGATTGACCGGCATCCGGTTGTACGAGTCGTCGATGATGTAGTACTCGATGCACGGAGTCGTCGACCACCCGTAGATCCCGATGTACGAGAAGCCGCCCGCGGTCCCGCTCTTGGTCTCGGCGAACTCGGCGGTGATCGTTCCGAACTTGTCGAACGTCTTGCCGCTGTTCCCCCACTCGAAGCCGAGGCGCGCCAGGTAGTCGCCCGAGTTGGTCCAGGTGGCGCCGAACGCGGGCGTGGTGTAGGTCGTGATGGTCCCCGGCGCGGTGTTGGTCCAGATCGACCAGGCGAGCGCGCCGGTGCCGCCGGTGAGATTCATCGAGGTGTGCACGGTTCCGCCCGCGGGCAACGTGCCCGCGCAGTTGACCGTCGAGCCGCCCGCGCCCCCCGCGCCGGTCGCTCCCGCCGTCCCGGTCGCGCCGCCGGCGCCGGTCCGGCCGCCCGCGCCGGTCGTCCCCGCCGTCCCCGTCCGTCCACCGATTCCGATCGCCCCGCCGCCCCCGATCGCGCCGCCCGACCCGGTCGCTCCGGCCGTACCGGTGGCGCCCGCCTGCCCCGCCCCGGCCGTCCCCGTGGCCCCGGCTTGATCGGACGACCCGCCAGCTCCCGAGGAGGACGACCCTCCCGCCCCATCGGGTTCGTTGCTCAGCACCGAGCCGGTGCAGGCGGCCAAGGCCGTTCCGGCGAGACCGACAATGACGCATACAGACCTGTAGGAGCGCTGGGGGCGAGACATCGCCAAGTACTATTCCGTCACAGCGCCAGATTGATCACGCCAGAGGTGAAGAAAGATTTGCCCCGGGAAGGATGCCCCTTCGGAGGGATAATTGCCGGAGCGGCGCGCGGCCGCTTCAGGGCGTCGCGGGAACGGCGACGGCGCGCACGCGGTGATAGGGCCCGGCGCCACCGTTGGTGCCGTCGGCGACATAGACCGTGAGGCCATCGGGCGTGACGGCGATGCCTTCCTGACCGTAGAACTCGGCGTCGTCCCCCGCGCCGTCGGCGAACCCATCGATGCCGTCGCCGGCCAACGTTTGCACGCGGCCGCCCGCCAGCCGGCGGATGCGATGGTTGGCTTGATCCGAGACGTAGATCGCGCCACTGGCGTCGACGGCCACGGCCTCGGGAAAATTGAACCGGGCCGCAGCGGGATCGCCGTCAAGCATTCCGTTCACGCCGTCGCCCGCGAGCGTGCCGACCGTGCCGTCGAGCGTGAGCGTGCGCAGGCGATGATTTCCCCAATCGGCGATGACCAGCGAGCCGTCAGGCCGCACCGCCAGGCCGTAAGGCATGTTGAACTGCGCCGCCGTCCCCTGTCCGTCGGCGTAGCCGGGACAACCGTTGCCGGCCAGGGGTGTGACCGCCCCGGTCTGCGGATCGAGCAGCAGCAAGCGGTGATTGCGATAGTCCGACAACACCATTCGCCCGTCGGACAGAATCGCGACGCCGCGCGGGCGGCCGATGTCGGCCTTGACGGGCGTCGCCGTCTGCGCCGACACGTCGACGCGCCAGATCGTCCCGCTGGTCAACGACTTCTGTCCCTGCGGATCATGATCGGTGTCGACGTAGAGGATACCGTTGCTGGCGGCGACCAGACCGAACGGCTGGTTCAAGATGCCGTCAGCGATGATCGTGCTCGAGTCACCCGCGGGGGTGAGCTGCCGGATCTGATTGTCATCGTACTCGGCCACGAACAGATTGCCGTTCGGCGCCAATGAGACGCTGACCGGGTTCGTGAGCCCGACCGCCGCGCCGCTGCCGTCGCCGGTGCCCGGAATCCCCGAGCCGGCGAACGTCGAGACGGTCACGCCGGTGACGAAATCTACACTCACGCCGACAGGCGGACCGGCCGCGGGGACCTCGGGACAGGACGGAGCGATGGCGCCGTCATTGGATCCCGTGTCGCCCCCGTCGGTGACGCTACTTCCCGCATCGGTTCCGCCGGCGCCGTCTCCACCGCTATCGACGGCTCCTCCAGCTCCCGCGTCGCTTCCGCCGGCGTCGCCTCCAGTCGCTCCTCCCGCGCCCGTGTCTCCACCGATCCCGATGTCGCCACCGATCCCGACGGCTCCACCCATCCCGACGGCTCCACCGATCCCGACGGCTCCACCGATCCCGACGGCTCCACCCATCCCGACGGCTCCGCCACTCCCGACGGCTCCACCAGTCCCGATGGCTCCACCGTCGCCGGCACCCGCGCCTCCGTCGAGGAAACCACCCAAGCCCGCACCCCCGTCGCCCACGCCCCCCATGCCGGTCTGCATGGTCGCGCCACCGATTCCACCGGAGCCGATCAGACCGCCCGAACCGCTCGATCGCGTATCGATGCCCGCATCGCGATCGCCCGACGGCGATGAACCACCGCACCCGCTCGCGGCGCCGAACAGCAACAGGATCGCCGGGCAAGCGAGCGAACGGATCGAACGGGAAATCGCGCGCGTTGCGCGCGCATCACGTCGCCGATCGCGGGCAGCGCCGTCTTCAGGGAATCGGCCGCCACCATCGATCTTCATTCTCTGCAAGGACAGTTTGTCTCAAAGCTGGACAGTCAAGGGGACGACCGATGAAATCGTCACTCGTCGCGTCGTCATGAAGAGTGGTGGGCCGCGAAGCGTCGTCACTATCAACGCACAGATCGGCGATGCTGCGCGCGGCCAGACCCGCGAAACGCCGGGCTGGTGGCGCATTGCGCTGGCGGAGCGCGGTCTTGGCCGTCCCGCGCGTCTGGCGAGCGGGTCGAGAAAGAAGGCAGCTGACGCCAGCGGACGTATATGATGCTCGTGTGAGCGATCCCTCCGACCGTCGATCGAGCAACGGCGGGACGCTCGCTGATCACTTTGCGAGGATGGGGTCGGTCAACCGAGCCGTCCTTGTGGGGTTGCTGCTGGTGTCGGGAACCACCTTCGGCGTCGAGACATTGTACACATCCCCGCGCACCGAGAAGCTGCAGTCCGCCGTGCGGGCGGTGAGGCTCAGTCACGTCGCGATGTTGAACCAGGAGACGGGTCTGCGAGGCTACATTCTGACGCACGACCCTCGCTACCTCGAGCCGTACGAGTTCGGCCGCCGCGAGTTGACCCACATGGACGCGTTGATTGGCTGGCTCGATGGCTGGCCGGATCTATCGGGGGAATATCTCGGCGTGCGGCTGTCCGAGGAGGCCTGGACGATCCAGATCGCCGAACCGACGATCCGGTCTGGCAGCGTCGATCTGGATCGCAGCAAGCACCTCTTCGATGTCTATCGAGACCACGAAGCCCGGCTGGAGCGTGGCCTCGACGGCCGCTTGAACAGCCTGTCCGGAGTCCGCAGCCGGATCCTCATCACCGGAGCTGCGGCGCAGCTCGCCTTCTTCGGACTGGCGCTCGTGATCAGCCGCCGGCGCATGCGGCGACTCCTGAGAGAGATCGTTCGCCCGGTGGCCGCCGTCCTGGGCGTCATTCACGCCGTGGGCGATGGCCGGCTGGATCCCGTCAAGCGCGAGCCAGGTCCGTCGGAGCTCAAGGACATTCAAGCTGGCCTCGACGACATGATCACCGCGCTCGCGAGCGAGCGCACCACGCGCGAAGCCAGGGCGCGCGAGGCCAGCGAGCGCGCCGCGTCTCTCGGACAGATCCTCGATAGCGCCCGGGAGTTTTCCGGCAGCTTGAACCTGCGCTATGTGCTGCGGACTCTGGGCCGGTCGGCCTGCGCGGCGAGCGAAGCCCCGCGCGTGGTGATCTGGATCTTCGACGACGCCGGGAGCCGATTGAACGCCCACTTCGACAGCGACGTGGCCGAGGGCGCGCCGCTTGCGCTGGCGCCGACCGATATCGGTTCCGGCCTGGTAGGCCGAGCGGCTCGTCATGGGCGAACCGTCACCCCGGACGCGGGGCTGGCGGCCGGAGAAAGCGCCAGGGCGCCCGAAGAGATGGCCGTGCCTTTGATCGTGGGCGCGCGCGTGGTGGGGGTATTGCAGCTCCTTGGCGGCTCCGTCGACCGGCTCCGTGCCGAAAGGCGCGAGATGCTCGAGATCCTCGCCAGTCACGGGGCGGCGGCGATGGAGTCCTCCCGCTTGCACCAGGCGGTCGAGGAGCGGAGCCACCGCGACGGTCTGACAAAACTATACAACCGCCGTCGGCTCGAAGAGGACCTCGTGATCGAGGTCAAACGCTCGCGGCGGTACCAGAGCGCCCTGTCCTTCGTGATGATCGACGTCGACCATTTCAAGCGCTTCAATGACAGCTACGGCCACATCAAGGGCGACGAGGTTCTGGAAGCGATCGGGCAAGTGATGGAGAAGACCCTGCGTGATACCGACACGGCCTATCGCTATGGCGGTGAGGAATTCTCGGTCCTGCTGCGCGACACCCCGCTGGCCGGCGCCGCCGAGTTCGCGGAACGGCTGCGCGGGCGCATCGAGAGCCACTTCCAGAAGTCGCTACCAGCGTCGCCGGTCACGGTGTCGATCGGGGCCGCGTTCTTCGCGGCCGAGATGAAGACGCCCTCCGCGCTGATCGAAGGAGCCGATTCCGCGCTTTACGAGGCCAAGCGCCTGGGACGAAATCACGTCGTCACGGGACCGCTGGCGTCGGGCGACGCCGCGAATCCGGACCGGCTCGACACTCTGCCGAGCTGACGGCCAGACCGGGCCACGGGCGTGGGCATGCCCCACCTCGGTGGCCAGGGTGCGTGCGCGCCGCCAAACGCCCTGGCTTCAGGCCGCTGCGCGCGAGGTCGGGCGAAGGGTGTCTCTGACCTTGCGCGCGAGCGCGTCGGGCGTGATCGGCTTCTGAAGAAACGCGATCGTGGAGTCGAGAATGCCGTGCAGCACGACGGCGTCGTTCGTGTAGCCGGACATGTACAGGACCTTCATCTGAGGGCGGAGGGCCAGCAATCGCCCGGCCAGCTGCGGTCCGCTCATGCGGGGCATCACCACGTCGGTCAGCAGCAGGTCGATCGCCGCCGGATGTTGTTCGCAGAAAAGAAGCGCGTCGCCACCGCTCTGGGCTTCGAGAACGTTGTATCCATACCTGGCCAGGATCGTGTGCACCAGGCTGCGAACGCGCTCTTCATCCTCGACCAGCAGGATGGTCTCGGAGCCGCGGAGCGTGCGGCGTTCGAGCGGCGGTGATGCCTTGCTGCCGGCGTCGATTGCTGTGGCCGCGGGCAAGTACACCTTGAAGGTCGTTCCCACCCCGGGCTCGCTGTCCACCCTGATGCCACCACCGCTCTGCCGGACAATGCCGAACACCGTGGCAAGCCCCAACCCCGTGCCCCTGCCTGGCGCCTTGGTCGTGAAGAAAGGCTCGAAGATCCGTGTCTGGATCGCGTCGGTCATACCGCACCCGGTGTCCCGCACCGCCAGCATGATGTGCGGTCCCACCTGTGCGCCGACGTAATGCCCGGCGTGGGACTCATCCAGAAGAATCTCCGCGGTCTCGATCGTCAGCTTGCCGCCGCGGGGCATGGCATCGCGAGCGTTGACCACCAGGTTCATGATCACCTGCTCCATCTGTCCGGTGTCGACCCTGACCAGGCAGATCGCCCGACTGGGGAGCGATGACAGCTCCAGGTCCTCGCCGAGGACGCGCCGGAGCATCGGCTCCATGCCGGCGAAGATCTCATTCAGGTCGACGACCACCGGCTGCAGCACCTGCTGCCGGCTGAACGCCAGCAACTGGTGCGTCAAGGCGGCCGCGCGCACGCCGGCTTCGTTTATCGCGCGCAGGTCGTCCCGCATGGGATCCTCGAGCTTGAGGTCGAGCGCCAGAAGCTCGCTGTAGCTGAGGATGACCGACAGCAGATTGTTGAAGTCGTGCGCCATTCCTCCGGCCAGGCTGCCGATGGCTTCCATCTTCTGCGACTGGCGAAGTTGATCCTCACTGCGGTGAAGCGCCAGCGCCGCGCTCTTGCGCTCGATCGCATGGCGGATCACCCTCTCGATGAGCTGGGGCGTGATCTGATCTTTGGCCAGATAGTCGGCGGCACCCGCCTTCATCGCCTCGACGTCCAGATCGTGATCGCCCTGCCCGGTGAGCAGGATCATCGGGCCCGGATAGCCGTCCGCGATCGCCTTTTCGATCAGATCCAGCCCGCTGTCGGGTCCCAGGCGATAGTCCACCAGGCAAGCGTCGTAGGGGTTCCGCAGCTCCGCCAGCGCGGCGTCGCACGTGCGAACCCACTTCACCTCGAACGCGGTGCGGTTGTTGCCGACCAGGAGCCGCCTGGTCAGCAGGTAGTCCTCCTCGTCGTCCTCGACCTGCAGGACGCGGATATGCGCAACGCTCACTCGGACCCCTTGTTGGCATCGGGGAGCGAGGCGGTCTTGAACCAGTATTCTCCCAGCACCTTCGTCACCTCGACCAGCCCCTTCAGGGTGACCGGCTTGCTGATGAACGAATTGCTCCCCAGGTCGTAAGCGATCGAGATGTCCTGCTCCGCGTTCGAGGTTGTGACGACGACGACGGGGATGCGGCGAAGCTGGGGGTGGGCCTTGATCTCCGCCAGCGCCTCCCGGCCGTCCTTCCTGGGCATGTTGAGATCCAGAAGGATCAGCCCCGGCCGGGGTGACGCCGCGGGCGGCGCGAAGCTGCCCCGGTGGTGGAGATAGTCCATCAGCTCCTCGCCGTCACGGACGGCGTGGAAGTCGCCCACCAGATTGTTCCTCTCCAGCGCCCGACGCATCATCTCTCGATCGTCGGGATCATCGTCCGCGAGAAGAATCACGACGGCCCTGGTGTCACTGTCCATGGGTCTCCGCGGTCACCTGCAACAGGGGTAGCGTGACGATGAAGGTCGCGCCGTTTCCCGGTGTACTGTGTGCCGTGATGGCACCGCCGTGCCGTTCGGCGATGCGGCGGCAGATGGCCAATCCGATCCCGTTGCCCTCGTACTCGCCGCGTCCGTGCAGGCGCTGGAAGATCGTGAACACGCGGTCCAGGTACTTTTCGTCGAAGCCGATGCCATTGTCGGCCACGGACAGCCGGCACACTCCGCCGGTCGTGCCTCGGCCACCTTCGTCGACGGCGCCGATGATCTCGGCGCTGACGCGAACCACGGGCGGCTCGTGCTTGCGATGAAACTTCAGCGCGTTGCCGATGAGGTTCTGCAGGAGCTGACGCATCTGGATCGGATCGCTGGCGACCGTCGGTAGATCGAGAATCTCCACACGCCCGCCGGTCTGGGACAGCCGCGTCTCCAGGTCGGAGACGACGCCGGAGATCACCTCGTTGAGGTTCACGGGTGAGAACCCTTTGCCTTTGGAGGAGACCCGAGAGAACTCCAGGAGATCGGCGACGAGACTCGTCATTCGCGACGCCGCGTTCTGGATACGATCCAGATA
>Ga0265328_10001289_pt1 | contig 11565 bp, 7 predicted proteins | sample 41624metaG_FD_202086 | JGI IMG/M metagenome (GOLD analysis project Ga0265328, IMG submission 202086) | Rhizosphere microbial communities from Carex aquatilis grown in University of Washington, Seatle, WA, United States - 4-16-24 metaG | ecosystem: Host-associated > Plants > Roots > Rhizosphere >...
GCCGCGCAACAGCCGCTCGATCTTCGACGCGTCATTGTCCACGCAGGTCACGACATGGCCAAAGTCCGCAAAACACGCCCCGGACACAAGGCCAACATAACCGGAACCAATCATTGTGATGTTCATCGTTCAGGATCTCGCAGTCTTCATGAAGTTGCAGGAACGGCGGAACATTCAGCCGCCGATGGAGAAAGCGGCCAAAGCCGCCATATTCACGATTTCCGTATCCGTCGCGCCGAGCTGCACGATCTGGATGGGCTTGTCGAGCCCGACGATCAGCGGGCCGAGCACGGTGGCTCCGCCCAGCTCCTGAAGCATTTTCGTCGAAATCGCCGCCGAGTGAAACGCCGGCATGACAAGCACATTCGCCGTGTCCTTCAGGCGGCAGAAGGGATAGGCCGCCATGAGATGCTTGTTGAGGGCGATGTCCGCCCCCATCTCGCCCTCATATTCGAAATCGACGTGACGCTCGTCGAGCACGCGCACGGCGTCGTGCACACGCTCCGTGCGCTCGCCGGGCGGATAGCCGAAAGTGGAAAAAGCCAGCATGGCGACGCGCGGCTCCAGCCCGATGCGCCGCGCGACGCCGGCCGCCTCGACAGCGATATCGGCTAACTCCACCGCGCTCGGCAATTCGGTGATCGCCGTATCGGCGGCGACCACGACGCGGCCATTGGCCAGCACCAGCGAGGCGCCGATGAGGCGATGGCCGGGCTTGTGATCGATGACGCGCAGCACTTCTTCGAGCGCGACCGAAAAATTGCGCGTGACGCCCGTGACCATCGCGTCGGCGTCGCCCTGCGCGACCATTGCGGCGGCGAAATGATTGCGGTCCTGATTGATGAGGCGCTGGCAGTCGCGAAAAAGATAGCCGCGCCGCTGCAGGCGCTCGAACAGAAACTGCGCATAGACGGCGTTGCGCGACGAGAGCTTCGCATTGTGGATTTCGACGTTCGGGCCAAGCTCCAGTCCGGCGCGCGCCGCGGTCTCGCGCACCCGGTCTTCGCGGCCGACGAGAATGGCGCGGCCAAGACCCTGATTGACGAAAGAAAGCGCCGCGTGAATGACCTGCTCCTCCTCGCCTTCGGCGAAGACGACGCGCTTGGGGTCGCGCTGCACGCGCTCGAACACGGTCTGCATCACCGCCGCGACCGGATCGCGCCGCGCCGACAGCTCCGCGCGATAACGCTGCATATTGGCGATCGGCCGACGCGCGACGCCCGTGTCCATAGCCGCTTTGGCGACAGCCACAGGCACGACGGAAATAAGCCGCGGATCGAAAGGCGCGGGGATGAGATAGTCGCGGCCAAAGCGCGGGCGCAGGCCCCGATAGGCCGCAGCCACTTCATCCGGCACATCTTCGCGCGCAAGCTCGGCGAGCGCTTTCGCCGCGGCGATTTTCATTTCCATATTGATCGTGCGGGCGCGCACATCGAGCGCGCCGCGGAAAATATAGGGAAAGCCGAGCACATTGTTGATCTGGTTCGGATAGTCCGAGCGCCCGGTCGCGACGATGGCGTCGGGGCGCACGGCGAGCGCGTCCTCGGGCGCGATTTCCGGATCGGGATTGGCCATGGCGAAAATAATGGGATCTTTCGCCATGGATTTCAGCATCGCCGGCGTCAGCGCGCCCTTCACCGACAGCCCGTAGAAAATATCGGCGCCGTCAAGCGCCTCGGTCAGCGTGCGCGCATTGGTGTCGACGGCGTGCGCGCTTTTCCATTGGTTCATGCCTTCCGCGCGGCCGCGATAGACGACGCCTTTCGTGTCGCAGAGCGTGACATTTTCCGCGGAGAAGCCGAGCGCCTTTGCAAGATCGAGGCAGGCGATGCCGGCGGCGCCGGCGCCATTGCACACAAGCTTCGCGGAGCGAATGTCGCGGCCGGTGAGCGTCAACGCATTCATGAGTCCGGCGGCGGAAATAATGGCGGTGCCGTGCTGATCGTCGTGAAAGACGGGAATGTCCATCATTTCGCGCAAGCGCTCTTCAATGATGAAGCACTCGGGGGCCTTTATGTCTTCGAGATTAATGCCGCCAAAGCTCGGGCCGAGATAGCGCACGGCCGCGATGAACTCCTCGACATCATGCGTGTCGACCTCAAGATCGATGGAGTCGATGTCGGCGAAACGCTTGAACAGCGCCGCCTTGCCCTCCATCACGGGCTTTGCGGCGAGCGCGCCGAGATCGCCAAGGCCAAGAATAGCCGTGCCATTGGTGATGACCGCGACCATATTGCCCTTGGCCGTATAGTCATAGGCGAGCGAGGCGTCCTTCGCGATGGCGAGCACGGGCGCGGCCACGCCGGGCGAGTAGGCCAGCGAGAGATCGTGCTGCGTCGCCATGGGCTTGGTCGCGACGACGGCGAGCTTGCCGGGTCGTCCGCGCGAATGGAACAGCAGCGCTTCCTTGTCGGTGAAAACGGGACGCTCCGGCGCCGGGGGCTTGCTCTCGCTCATGGGTTCGCCAGCTCTCCTGCGTCGGGCCGATTATGCGGCGCCGCGACAATATCCATACCCGCCGCGGTTGCACAAGCGCCCGCGCCGGCGACGGTTTCAGCCGCGACGAATAGCCCTACTGGCTTGCCCAAAGAATGCGCGCCATCCAGCTCACGTCTTCTTTTGCGAGAATGCGATCGGGATAGGCCGGGTTGAAGGAGCGCAATTCGATCGTCCGCGCGGTCTGGCGCTTGAGTTCCTTCGCCATGATTTCGCCCGTCACCGTCCTCACCACGACCCGGTCGCCGCGCCGCACCGGCGCCGACGGGGAGACGATGACGACGTCGCCGTCGCGATACAGGGGCGCCATGAAATCGCCGGTGATCTCCAGCGCATAGGAATTTTCGTCGGCGTCGGCGAGAAAATCGATTTCCTCCCAGCCGCTTCCGGTCGCAAAGCCGGCGTCGTCGAAAAAGCCGCCGGCCCCCGCCTGCGCGAGCCCGATCAGCGGATGCGCCCGCCGCTGCGCCCCGCCTTTCGCGGAGAGCAGCGCCATGAACTCATCGAGGCTGGCGCCCGTCGCCTGCAGCATTTTGGCGATGGATTCGGTCGAGGGCCAACGCAAATGCCCCTGCGGCGTCTGACGCTTGGAGCGGTTGAATGTTGTGGGATCGAGCCCCGCTTTTTTCGCGAGACCCGAAGGGGTCAAGCCATAGCGCTCGCCGAGCGCGTCGATCGCCGCCCAAATCTGGGCGTGGGTGAGCTTTTCGGCCATAGGCGGACCTTTTTCCTATGCCTAGGAATATATCAGCCCGCGCGGGGCCGCAATGATCCATCGCGTCGCAAGGCGATTACGGTTCGTCGTCGGAGTCATTGCGCGCGGCTCTGCGCCGCGCCAGTTCGCGCTTGCGCGCGCCGACGCGCTCATTGCGGCGGCGGCGCGCCTCTTCGCCCGAGGGTTGCAGCATTTTGCGATATTCGTCGCGCTTCTCATGGATGGAGGCGATAACGAAACCCATGGGCACGCCCACGTCGACGAGCACGGTTTCCGCAAGTTGCATACTTGCTTCAATGGTTTCGGGAATGGCGTCGCTGGCGCCGAGTTCGTAAAGCCGCGTCGCGTGGCTCGCGTCTCGCGCCCTTGCGACGATCAGGAGATCGGCGCGCTCGGCTTTCGCCATGCGCACAATTTCTTCCGCTGCGCGCGGCGCCTGCACGGTCACAACCAAAGCGCGCGCCTGCGCGACGCCGCAGCGCATCAGAAATTCCTTGCGCGCGGAATCGCCCCAATAGGCTTCGACGCCCGATGCGCGCGCCGCCGCCACCAAAGCTGCGTCATTATCGACAGCGACATAGGGAATGTCGTGACGCCGCAGCATGTCGCCGACCAAAGCGCCGACGCGGCCATAGCCGACAATGACGACGCGCCCCTGCGCCACTTCCGTCTCCGGCGCAAATTGCGCGCCGCTGTCGTCCTCCGGCCGCTTCTCGCTGTCGCGCGCACAGAAGGCGCCGAGCCGCCCGAGCGCCGGAATGGCGAAGACGGTCAAGGTCACGACGAGCATGGCGTCCGCGCCATGGCGATCCGGCAGGACGCCGGCGGAAATCGCCGTCGCCAGCAGCACGAAGGCGAATTCGCCGCCCGGCGCGAGCAGCAGCGCCGCCTCGCGCGCGGAACTCGTATCGAGACCGAAAAGACGCGCAAGCGCGAAGATCACCACCGCCTTGACGGCGATCAGCCCGGCGGCGTGCATCAATATGGCGCCGGGATCGGACGCAAGCGCGCCAATGTCGAGGCCGGCGCCGATGGAGACGAAAAACAAGCCGAGCAGCAGGCCCTTGAAGGGCTCGATGGTGACTTCTATCTCGCGGCGAAATTCCGTTTCCGCCAGCAGCAGACCCGCGACGAAAGCGCCGAGCCCCATGGACATGCCCGCAATAGCGCTCACCACCGCCGAGCCGACGACCACCAGCAGGCAGGCGGCCATGAACAGCTCCACCGATCGGGCGGCGGCGACGAGATGAAAAAAGGGCCGCAGCACCACGCGCCCGCCCGCTATCAGCAGCGCAAGCGCGGCGAAAGCCGGCACAAAGCTCCAGACGATCGTCCCGCCCGAGGCGCCGCTCGACGCATCCGCCATAACCGACACGAAGAACAGCAGCGGCGCCACCATCAAATCCTGCAACAGCAGAACCGAAAAGGCCGCGCGCCCCGATGGCTTCGACAGCCGCCGCGCTTCCGCGAGAACCGGAATGACGACGGCGGTGGAGGACATGGCCAGCGCCGAGCCCATCAGCACGGCCGGCCCCGGCGCGAGCTTGAACCAGAATGCGCCTATGGCCGCAAGCACGGCCGCGGTCGCGACGACCTGCGACAGGCCAAGGCCGAAGACGAGGCGGCGCATTCGCGACAGACGCTCGAACGACAGTTCGAGGCCGATCATGAACAGCAGAAACACCAGGCCGAATTCGGCGATGCGGGCGACGCCCTCGACATCCGCGAGGGCGAAATAAGAAAGGAAGGATTGCGGCGGCGCGATCCGCCCAAGGCCATTCGGCCCCAAAAGCGCGCCCGCAAAAAGAAAGCCGAGCACCGGGCTGAGACGCAGGCGATGAAACAGCGGCGCGGCGACGCCCGCCGTTGTCAGAAACACCAGAACTTCGCGATAATTATCCCATTGAAACGCGCTGACCATGCGCTACCGCCCCGCCATCTTCGAAAAAAAGGCGATTCGCCTTCATTTTCCGAATTAAACGCTTCCCGGCGGCAAAGGCCAAACCTGGATTGCGCGCCGCAGCGAAAAAGACGCCGCGGCGGGACTTTGCATAAATTTTCGGCGCGCCTATTCTTCGCGCGCCAGCGCCTGCGTCTGATGCTTCGGCGCAAGCGCCGTCGCTGGCGCCGCCGTGGCGACGCGCTTCCAGGTTTCGCCGCCGCACAATACGCCGAGCACGCAGCCTTTCAGCGTCAGCTCGCTGGCCGAGACGATGGTGATGACGCCGTCGTAAACTTTGCCGTCGTCCGCGTTATAGAGCTTGCCGCGCCATTCGTTGGGGCCGGTTTTCGCCGCGCCGCGCAGAATGATCGTGCCGATGGAGCTTTGATCCTCCGGCCGATGCACGCCGACGACCTTGGCGCAGAGCAAGGCGCCGCAATCGTAAAAGCTGAACTCGACGCCGCCCTCGGGACGCAGCCAGAGGCCATGCGGGTCGAGCGGACCCGCGGCTTTCGCGTCAAGCGGCGCGACCAGAAAGGCGGCGGCAAGCGCGCAAACGGCAAGCGCCGGCGAGATGGAGATGAGAGAGGGAAGTCGGCTCGACATGGTGAACGCTCCTGTTTTGCCGATAGCAGACGCGAACATTGCGCGTCTTCATGTCGAATATTCGGCGCAAACAGGTTTATTATTCGCTAACCATAAATTTTCGCAGCGAATGCAGGCTTCAGCGCGGCGGCTCCGCCAGCAATCGCTCGTAAACATCGAGCGTCGAAGAGCACATGCGCTCGATAAAATAGCGGCTCGCAATATGATCGCGCGCACGCAACGACAAAGCGTCGCGCTCCGATGCGGTGAGATCGAGCGCTTCGCCGATCTGACGCGCGAGCGCGCCCGGATCGCCCACAGGAAAACGCCACCCTGTCGCCTGCTCCGGCGGCGCTTCCGGCGGCCCCAGCACGACTTCCGGCGCGGCGCCGATGTCGGAGACGATCGTCGGCGCGCCCATCGCCTGCGCCTCGGCGGCGACGCGGCCGAAAGCCTCGGGCTCCGTCGCCGGCGCGACGATCGCCGCCGCGGCGAGATAGGCCGCGGGCATATCGGCGCAATAGCCGGCGAAGCGCACGCTTCCGATCAATCCCTCGCGCGTGATCTGCGCCTCCAGCGCGCGGCGAAACGACTCGCTCGGCGCGTCGCCGACGAAAATGAACCGCATGTCGCGGCGTCCCTGCTCGATCAACGCCTTCGCCGCCGCGACGAGCACAGCGTGGCCTTTGCGCGGCGCAAGCCGCGCAGGCAGAAGCACGATGCGCTCATGCGGCGCGACGCCCCAGGCGCCGCGCAGGCGCTCGACGCGGCGCGGATCGACGGCCGCCGGCGTGAAGAGGCGCGGATCGACGCCGCGCGGGATCACCACGATGCGGCCGATCGCCTGCGGATATAGATGCGCGATGCGCCGCGCCGTATAGCGCGAATTGGCGATGACGGCGTCGCCCGCCGCCATAATGGCGTTATACCGCCGCTTGATCGGCGAGGCGCCCGAGTAAATGCTGTGATAGGTGGTCACGAAACGCGCGCCGGCGCGCTGCGCCGCATAATAGGCCACCCAGGCGGGCGCCCGCGAGCGCGCGTGAACGATGTCGACGCCCTCCTCGCGAATAATGCGCGCAAGACGCAGCACATTCGCCGCCATGGAGAGCGGATTTTTCGTTGCGGCAGGAAAGGGAATCCACACGCCGCCCTTGCTTTGCAGCTCGCTGACCATGCGCCCGCCGCGCGAGACGACAAGGCTGCGCGCGCCGGCGAGCGCCAACGCTTCCGCCACGTCGACGGCCGAGCGCTCGGCTCCGCCCGATTGCAGATCGGGCACGATCTGGAGAATCGTTCGCCCCGCAACAGCGCGGCTCGACGGATCGGTGGTGGCGGGTGTCTGCAACATGAGCGGCTGTGCGCGATCCATATAGTCAGGCTTGTGGACGATCAGGCCGCCGACAAGCGGAAGAGCCCTCGTCTGCCCGGCCCGCCCGGCGGAAGAGCCTACAATGATGGTTTGATCTTTACCGATTGCTAACGCTCGCCCCTGTTGCGCTTCACCGACTCGACCCGTGTTGCAAATGCCGCGCCTTGAGCTAAGGAGAACAAGAAAAGGGCGGAAAAAGGGAGATTGGCGGCATGACCAAGGCGCAGGACAGCGAGCCCGGCCTTGATTTCGTCGAGGTTGCGCGCAAGGACGCGGCGCCCTGGCGCATTGCGCGCCGGCTCCGCAACGCGACGTCGCAAGGCGCGGAGCGACCGGGCCTCGTCTGGCTGGGCGGCTTCAATTCCGACATGCGCGGAACGAAAGCCGAATTTCTCGACGCCTGTGCGCACAAGCGCGGATGCGCCTTTTTGCGCTTCGACTATTCCGGCCATGGCGAGTCCGATGGCCGCTTTACGGACGGTGCCGTCGGCGACTGGTTCGAGCAAAGCTATCAGCTGTTCGTCGGCTCGACGCAGGGGCCGCAAATTCTCGTCGGCTCGTCCATGGGCGCATGGATTGCGCTGCTGCTGGCGCGGCGCCTTGCGGAGCGCGGCGAAACGCAGAGGCTGCGCGCGCTGGTGCTGCTCGCGCCCGCCGTTGATTTCACCGAGAGGCTGATTTGGGATCAGCTCAATGCTGACGCGCGCCGCGATATTGAAGAAAAGGGCGTCTGGCTGCGCCCCTCGCCCTATGCGCCGGAGCCGACGCCGATCACGAAGCGATTGATCGAAGACGGGCGCAATCATCTTCTGCTGGGCGACACGATCCGCTCCTATGCGCCCGTGCATATCTTGCAGGGGATGAAGGACGAGGACGCGCCCTGGCGCCATGCGCTGCAGACGCTGGAGCGCATCGTCTCCGATCCCGCCGACATCGCCTTCATTCCCGATGGCGATCATCGCCTGTCGCGCGCGGCGGATTTAGCGCAGCTTGAAGCCACGCTCGACGCAATCGCCTGAGCGGCGGCGGTGTGGTTGCGCATCCCCGGAAAGCGATCGCGTCGCATCACCCCGCGTAGGATTTTTCCTCGACGACCGCGGAGCCGAACAGCGTGTTGATCTCTTTCTTCAACGCTGCGCGCCTGTCGTTCTGCTTATAGACGCTGCGCGCCAGCGCGATGAATTTGTCGCCGAAATCGCCGGCTTTCTCGCAGATGCGAATATCGTCCTCAATCTCCCACAGGGCGAGATTGGTCGCGCGCAAGTCGCTTTCCACCGGCGCCAGGCGCGCTTCGTCCAAAGCCAGCGCCTGCTTTTGCGCGCTGAGGAGATCAAGCTCATAGCGCACATTTTTCAGCTTCGCGTCATCGGCGATGCGCTGCGCCTTAATGTCGAGGATGGCCATGCGATCGATCAATTCGCCGATCGAGCCGGGCAAGGCGAGGCCCGGCGCCGAACGCGCGTTCAAGCGCGGCCGGAGCGCATCCGCCATCGCGTTGAAGACGCTGTCCCAGTCTTCACGCTGCTTCTGGCGGAAGACGCGCATCGACGGATACCAGGGGTTGTCGTCGCGCCCGGTCATGAAGCGCCATTCCGGCACATTCTTCAGCGCGACCCAAACGGTCTTGCCCAACGCGCCCGCAAGATGCGCAATGGAGGTGTCGATGGTGACGACAAGATCGAGGCAGTCGATCACCGCCGCCGTATCGAGAAACGCGCCCTCGCCCGCATCGAAATCATCGCCCGGCGTTTCCACCCGCATCGATCCCGGCAGTTCCGCAAGCTGTTCGACGCCGACATTCTTTTGCAGGCTGATGAGCCGCACGCCGTCGATTCGCGCAAGCGGCGCAAAGGCCGCCAAAGGCGCGGCGCGGGCGTCGTCCGACCCCGCCTGCCAGCTGCCGCGCCAGGAGATTCCGATTTTGAAGCTCGCGGCGCCAAATTGTTGCGCCAGCCGCGCGCGCCATTGTTCGATGCGCTCCGGCGCCGCGCGCACATAAGCGGGGCGCGCCGGAATCGTGCTCGCGCGCAGCCCGAAAGGCAGCGGCAGGCTGCACAGCGGCGCGCAATAATCGAAATCGCCGTCGATATGATCGGGATCGATCAGCGTAACCGCTTCATTCTGCGCCGCGAGCAATGCGCGCATCGACGGTCGGCAGATATAGGACACCTTTGCGCCTTCCTGCGCCAGCAGCGGCAGAAAGCGCCAATATTGCAGCACGTCGCCAAGACCGGCTTCGTCGAGAATGACGATGCTCTTTCCGTGCAGATCCTGCCCGGTCCATTCCGGCCAGGGCAGGCGCGTGTCGGCGCGCGCGGTTTCCTCGCGCAGCCAGCGATATTCGAACAAGGGCAGACCATCGGCGTAATTGCCGAGCAGCAGCAGCAGCGCGCCCTTATTGGCGTTGGACTCGGCATGACGCGCGTCAAGCGCCAGCGCCGCATCGAAGCAGACGCGCGCCTCATCGAAGCGGCCAAGCTCCTTGCAGGCGATGCCGCGTCCGCAATGCAGATCGGCGTTGTCGCCGCCATGCCGGCTTGCGGCGTTGAAAGAGTCGATCGCCTCCTCGAAGCGTCCGAGTTTCAGCTCCGCTGCGCCCTTGCCGCGCCAGGCCAGCGCATTTTCGGGATCGAGCGCCAGAGCGCGCATGACGGAGGCGAGCGCCGGCTCGCGCAGGCCCAGCTCCAGCAGCGCCGCCGAGCGGTTGATCCATATGGAGACGTCCTGCGGCGCGAGCGCTATGGCGCGATCGTACAGCGTCGCCGCCTCCTGCCGGCGGCGCAATTCGCGCAACGCATTGGCCTTGGCGAACAGCGCCGCGACATGATCGCCGTCGAGCGCCAGCGCCGCGTCGCAAAAATCGATCGTATCGGCGTGACGCGCCAGCGCGAACAGCGCGAAGATCGCGCCGTCGTAAGCCGCGAGATAGTCGCGCCGCAACGCCAGCGCGCGGCGGAATGCGGCGAGCGCGTCTTCATGGCGCTCAAGCCGCAACAGCGATACGCCGAGATTGTTCCACAAGGACGCGTCGCCCGGCGCAAGGCCAAGCGCGCGATCGTAATCGACGAGCGCCTCTTCGTCGCGGCGCAACGCGTGGAGCGCCAGCGCGCGTCCGGTGAGCGCCTCGGCGTTGGAGGGCTCGAGCGCGGCGGCGCGGGAATAAGCGGCGCGCGCCGCCTCGAAGGCGCCCTGCGCATAGCGCAGCGATCCAAGGAGCGAAAGCCCCTCGGCGTTGCGCGGTTGAAGCCGCAACACGGCTTCGCAATCGTCGACCGCGTCGTCCAGGGCGCCGAGGCTCTGCAACGCGACCGCGCGCGCGAGCAGCGAGGGCGCGTGCGCCGCATCGAGCGTCAGCACGCAAGAAAAGTGCCGCGCCGCGCCTTTCGCGTCGCCCATGGAGGCGCGCAGCAATCCGGCGAGGTGGCTGGCGAAGACGTCGGCGTCGACGAGATCGGCGTTTTCGGACAGCTTCGCCAGAGCAAGCGGCGCCCGCCCGAGGCGGATGTCGGCGGCGATATCGGCGACGAAAGCGGCGACCGGGGGCGAAGGCTTCGCGGCGGAGCGGGCGCGCAATTTCGAATTTCGCATCTGTGTGACCGCAAGGAGGCGATGAGGGGATACCTGCAACGCCTAGCGGAAACGTCTTGCTCGAAGCTGGAACAGGGCCGCGCTTACGAAGCGTTAAGCATTCCGATTTGTTTCCCTAATTGTAAAGCTTCTCATTAACTGGCGTTCGCCATGATGGCCAAATCAAGGAAAGCGCCATGACGGCGCGCCGGTGCGAAGACGCAACTTCAGCGAACCATGCATGGTTTGCGCGCCTTCCCCGGAAACGAACACGGGACGGCATGATGCGCGCGTGGATCGGTTTCTCTTTGGCGTTCGCCGCGATGACTTGCGACGCGACCGCCGCCGACTGGTATACCGGCGTCCCCACGGACGGTCCGGCCAAATCGTCGTCTCCCGGCGTCGCCATCGACGTCGCCGTGGACGGAACATCTCAACGCGCTCTCTCGGGCGCTTTGATCGGCACTATCGCGCCCTTTACGTCGCTGGACGACAGCGGCTTCCGCGTTCGGCTCGGGGGGCTCGGCGGCACTTACGTCTACACCGCCTCGACTCCCGGCATCGGACGCGTGCACGGAACGCTGGAGCAGGGCTCCGTTCTGTTCGGCTATGAATGGGTGTCGCAGCGCGCAAAGCTTGCGGCCTATGGCGGCGGCGAAGTCACCCATAACAGCCTGTCGCCGGTCGATCCGCAAAACACCGTCAAGGGCACGCACGGCGGCTTCAAGCTCGGCGCGGAATTTTATATGACGCCTACCGATCTCACCATGGTGTCGGGCGTCACCACTTATTCCACCAACCACAACGCCTATTACGGCCGTTTCAAATTCGGCATGGCGGTGGCGGATCGTATGTATGTCGGCCCCGAAGCGCTGGCGCTCGGCGACG
>Ga0265328_10001291_pt1 | contig 11564 bp, 10 predicted proteins | sample 41624metaG_FD_202086 | JGI IMG/M metagenome (GOLD analysis project Ga0265328, IMG submission 202086) | Rhizosphere microbial communities from Carex aquatilis grown in University of Washington, Seatle, WA, United States - 4-16-24 metaG | ecosystem: Host-associated > Plants > Roots > Rhizosphere...
CGCCTTCACGCGGGCGAGACGCGCATTGAGCAACGTCTGCTCGGCGTTGAGCACGATCGAATAGGTCGTCGAGCCGGCGCGATATTGCGCGCGGGCGATTTCGAGGCTCTCGGCCGCCGCCTTCTCCGCCGCGACCTGAGCGCGCAAAGTGCCGGCGTCATACCTCACCGCCTGCAGCGCATCGGCGACATTCTGGAAAGCCGAGATGACCGTCGAGCGATATTGCGACGCCGCCTGCTCGAAGGCCGCGACCTTCGCCTCACGCGTATGGAACAGCGAACCGGCGTCGAAGGCCTTGGCCGAGGCTTGTGCGGCGAGCGTGTAGACCAATGTCTGCGGCGTGAAGAGCGTCGTGAAATTCGTCGCCTGGGCGCCGCCGGTGGCGGTGAGCGAGAATTGCGGCAACATGTTCGCGGTGGCGACGCCGATCTCCGCGCTCGCCTGATGCAGCTGATTCTCGGAGGCGAGAATATCCGGCCGCTGGCGCACCAGCGTCGAGGGCAGGCTGACCGGCAACTCACCGGGCAGGCGCAGGCCGGAAAGATCGACCGCCTCGCCTTTGTCGGCGTTGGGGAAACGGCCGAGATAGGCCATCAGCAGATTGCGCGTCTGCGCGCGCGCCTTCTCGAGCGGCGGCAGAGTCGCCTGCGCCTGTGCGAGCTGCGCCCGCTCGGAGAGCACGTCGGCCTGGCTGACGGCGCCGAGCTCGAAGCGCTTCTCGAGCAGATCGAGCTGCTGGCGATAAGCGCCGATGAGATCGCGCGTCACCTTGATCTGCGAGGCGAAGGAGGCGTCGGTTATCGCCGCGGTGACGACATTGGCGGTCAGCGCCAGATAGGTCGCCTCGAGTTGGAAGCGCTTCTGCTCGGCGGCGGCCGTGTCGCTCTCCAAAGTGCGCCAGGACTTGCCGAAGACGTCCGGCGCAAAAGAGACGGACACATTGGCGTTGTGCAGACCGTAGACGAAGCTCGAGGCCGAGCTGGAGGAGGACGATGACGAGGACGACGAGCTCGAGGAGGCGAGGCTGCCGTATTGCGCTGTCGTCACCTGTTGGCGCTGATAGCTGTCGCCGAGCGTCGCCTGCGGCAGGAAGGTTGCCGAATCGGCCTCGATCATCTCGCGGGCCTGACGCAGCGCCGCCTCGGCCGCCGCTATGTCCGGGTGACTCGCCACCGCCTCGGCGACGAGCGCCGATATCTGCTTGGAGCGGAACAGCTTCCACCATTCGCCAGGCACGTCGCGGCCATGAACGAATCGCTGCGAGGAGCCGCCGGCGACCGCCGCGGAGTCGGTGGAGGCTCCGACCTTGCCGTAACCAGCGCCCGCCGGCGCCGGAGGCGGAACGAAATCAGGCCCGACTGCGCAAGCGGAAAGCGCCAATGCCGCGACTGTGGTGGCGGCGAGCGTGGCTGCGCCGCGCGTTGCGGCCCGCCAGCGTCCCCGACAAGGCGCAGTTTTCGCTTGTCGGACACGGTTTCGCGAAAATTTCGGCATGACCCTCTCGAAAACTGAACCGTTCAGTTTTAATATTAATGCAAAGGCCGAGTGTCAATGCTAAAACTGAACGGTTCAGTTTTTCCCGGGGATGGAGCGGGAGGCGCAGAAGGCGCTAAAAGACCCGGGTCGCGGGTGCAGGGGGGTAGGATGACGGGGGTGGACCGATCGATATGACCGAAGGAGCGGAGTCGACAACGACGGAGCCGATCGGGGAGCATGTCCCGAGCCGAAAGGAATGTCAGATCCTCTCGGCGGCGCGGTCACAATTTCTGGAGCAGGGCTTCGCCGATACGTCCATGGACGCGATCGCGCGCGCCGCGTGCGTGTCGAAAGCGACGCTCTACGCCTATTTCCCCAGCAAAGAGGCGTTGTTTCGCAATCTCATCGAGATCGAATGCAACGAGAAATGCGTCAACGTTCCCTCACCGGCTTTCGACGCGGGAATCGCGGCGGCGCTGCGCGAACTCTGCGGGCACTTCGTCGCGCGCTTTCTCACCAAGGAATCTGCCGCCTTTTTTCAGGCGGTGTCGAGCGAGCGTTGGCGCTTCCCCGAGCTCTGCCATCTCTATTTCAACAGCGGCAAACAGAAAGTGCTCGATTTCGTCGCCGCCTATCTCGACGAAGCGAAGGCGAGAGGGCTGCTCGCCTTCGACGACGCATACATGGCGGCGGAGCAATTGCTGCATCTCACCGTCTCGGACCTGCCGATGCGCGTCGCGCTGGGTCTGGAGCTGCGCAGCGAAGCGGAATATGAACGCGTGATGGAGTCCGGCCTCGCGGTCTTCCTGAAAGCCTATGGGACGCCCGCCTCCTTCTGAGGCGCGCACGCAGCGAATATCCCAGGCCACCCTCCCCCGCATTCCGCGGGAGAGGGAGCAGTTTCGAAGCTTCGCGCAGATGACGTCGTCGCTAATGCGCGGGGCCCATGGCGCGCCGGCAGGCGCCCTCGCATTCCTTGCAGACATCCGCGCAGATGCGACAGTGCTCGTGATGCTTGGCGTGGCGCCGGCATTCCTTCTCGCAGGCGCGACACATATCGACACAGGCCTGCAGAATGGCGCGCATAGCCGTCTCATCCGTCGCGCTGCGACGCGAGGCGATGGCGCCGGCCGCGAGGCAGATGTCCGCACAATCCATGTCCAGGCGGATGCAGCGGCGCAGATCGGCGACATTCTCCTCCGTGAGGCAGGCGTCGGCGCAGACCGCGCAGGCCTGCGCGCAATCGAAGCAGGCCTCGACGCATCCGACGAGCGCCGCGTCGGCGCGGCCGCGCATCTGGGGATGGCTGGCGATGATGGCTTCGACATGCATGGGGTGTCCTCCTTCGTTCACATTCTTGCGATCACATTCTTGCTTGCGTTCACATTCTTGCGTTCACGATTTTGCGGCATGCTCCGGCCTGTCCTTGCGTTTGGTGGCGGCGAACTCCTCCAGCTGTTTCTCGCTCATCGATTCGAGCATGGATCGCGACGCCCCTTTGAGCGCGCTTTTCGGAATCTCGCCGCGCTTGGCCGCGAGCGCGGCGCCGGCGGCCATTTGCTGAGCCTTGGATTTGGCGGGCATGAGTTCCTCACCTTCGACGTCTCCGCGCCGCGGGACGGCGGCGCGGAGCGGAGGATAACCCCGACGGAAGGGACTGGTTCCGTCAGCCGCGCCGCAGCATCCTCAGGCGCGGCGCTCTGCCGCCGCTCGCGAGATAGACGCCGATAGAGACGCAGAGCAGCGCGATCTGCTCGGCGAGAGAGGGCGTCTCGCCGAGGATGGGAATAGCGATCAGCGCCGCCATGGGCGGCACCAGAGCCGAGAAGGCCGCGCCCGCCGAAGCGCCGAGAAGCTCTATGCCCTTGCCGAAGAGAAAAAGCGCCACCACCGACACCAGCACGCCTTGGAACAAAGTCTGGATCACAATGTCGCGCATCGGCGCGTCGAGCCCGTGCAGGCCGTGAAAGGCGAGATAGAATGGCGCATAGAGAATGAGCGAGCCCGTCGAGACCAGCGCCGCGGCATGCAGCGACTCGAGCCCGGAGGCGCGCAGCACCATCGCATAGCACGCCCAAATGAAGGCCGCGCTCAATAGCAGCAGATGCCCGAGTTGCATCTCGCCGGACGAAAAGGCCGCAGGCCCGGCGATGGCGACGCCGCCTATGGCGATCAGCGCATAGCCGACGAGACGGTTCGATGTGAAACGCTCCTTCGTCAGCACAGCGGAAAGCAGCGCGACGAACAGAGGCATGGAGCCCGGCAGCAGCGCGCCGGCATGTGCGGCGGGCGCGAGACGCAAGCCGCTCGCGGCGACGAGCACATAGGGCGCGCCGGCGCTGCATATGAGAATAAGCAGGCGCAAGGCGCCGAGCCGCTCGAGCGCGAGGCCCTTGCGCAGCACGACAGGGAAGAGCAGCACGCCGGCCGCGCCGAAACGCAGCATGGTGAGATCATAGACCGAAAGCGTGGTCGTCACGCCGAGGCGCGTGACCGCGATCCATGTCGCCCAGACGGTGACGGCGGAGACTCCGAACATCGCGCCCGTCGCATATCGCGTCGTCCGCGGAGCGCCTTCGACGATCCCCTCGCTCATCTCTCGTCCTTCCCGCTCGAAACGTCGCTGCACCGCACTCATAGTCGAGCGGGAACGAAAGCGCGAGCCTCTCCTTTTCGCCGCAATTTCACAGCAGCTGCGTTTGACCGCGGCGGCTCGCGCGCCATCTCACGCCCATGTCTTCTGCGACCATGTCTTCTGCGACCATGTCGGCGCCCTTGTCCGCCCCTCTCCCGATCGGCGAGCTCTTTCTGCTCGGCTTCCGCACGCCGCATGTCCCGTCCTGGATGCGCGATTTCGCACGCGACTATGGCCTCGGCGGCGTCATCCTCTTCGATTACGACTGCATCGACCGGAAATATGAGCGCAATATCTTCGATCCCGCTCGGGTGAAGGCGCTCTGCGAGGAGATTCACGCGCTGCCCTCGCGCCCTCTGATCTTCATCGATCAGGAGGGCGGCAAGGTCCGCCGGCTGAAGGAGGAGCGCGGCTTTGAGCCGCTGCCGAGCGCGCGCCAATTCGGTCGGCTCACTGCGCTCGAGCGGCTCGAGATCCTGCGGCCCGCCTATCTCGAATTGCGCGATCTCGGCATAGATGCCGATCTCGCGCCCGTCGTCGATCTCGACCTAGATCCGGACAGTCCCGACATAGGCTCGGCGCAGCGCAGCTTTTCCGCCGATCCGCAGATCGTCGAAGATTGCGTCGCGGCGCTCGTCGAAGTCGCGCGCTCGACCGGGCTGAAACTCTGCCTCAAACATTTTCCCGGCACCGGCGGCGCCAAGGTCAATCCGCACGACCATGTAATGGATCTCTCCGACTGCCTCACCGACACACAAGTGAAGATCTTCGAGACGCTGGCGCCGCGCGTGCCCATGGTTCTGTTCAGCCATGGCGTGGTGAATCAATGGGAGAAGGACACGCCGACCTGTCTCTCCAGCGTCGCCGTGCGCAAATTGCGCCAATGGGCGCCGGAGGCCGTCATATTGACCGACGATCTGCAGATGCAGGGCGTACAGAAACTGATGACGACGGGCGAAGCCTCTTTGCGCGCATTGCGCGCCGGCGCGGATTTCATCCTCATCGGCAATAATATGAAGGACGAGCAGGAAGAGTCGGCGCGCTATGCGCGCGATCTGCTCGACGCTTGCGAGAAGGACGCTTCGCTGCGCGACAATGCGCGAGCCGCGATCGAGCGCATCCGGCGGCTGAAGGCCTGACGCGAAGCGCATGCGGATCGAATGCGAGCCTGAAGGCTCGCGGTCCGGCGCGCTGTTTGGACCGCGAGCCTTCAGGCTCGCATCACGCGCCTCACCACTCCTCGGCCGAGCGCTCGCCGGCGACCCAGGTCGAAATGACGCGAAGACTCTGCGGATCGAAGGCTGTCATATCGGCGCGATAGCCCCCGACGAGCCGGCCGAGCCTCTTTCCGAGCCCCAAGAAATTCGCCGGATTGGCAGAAGCGAAAACGAGCGCGCGCTCGAGCGGGAGATCGAGCAGCAAGACGCAATTGCGCACCGCGCTCGCCATATCGAGCGACGCCCCAGCGAGCGTGCCATCCGCCGTCACGCAGCGTCCGTCACGCACGAGAATCGGACGACCCTGCAACGTGAATTCCTTCGCGCTTCCGCCGACCGGCGGCATTGCGTCAGTGACGAGCATGGGATGGCCGAGGCCTGCGCGCAGAGCGAGACGCAGAATCGCCGGATCGACATGCTCGCCGTCGACGATGAGGCCATAATAGGCGGACGAAGATTCGAGGGCGGCGGCGATCGGGCCGCCCTCGCGGCTCGCGAGCGGACGCATGGCGTTGAAGAGATGGGTGAAGCCGGTCAGGCCTTCGCTCATCGCCTGACGCGTCTGCGCATAGGTCGCCATGGAATGGCCGAGCGCGAGCTTGCAGCCGGAAGCGACGAGTTCCGCAACAAAACCCGGCGGCGCCTCCTCCGGCGCGAGCGTGACGAGCGAAACGCCGCCCGTCGGCGGCGCGAGCATTTCGATGTGATGCGGCTCCGGCGCGCGGCGCAGATCGGCGCGATGCACGCCGAGCCGCTCCGGCGACAGAAACGGCCCTTCGAAATGCACGCCGAGCACGCCGGGCGCATGCGGGATGATCTCGGTGACGGCGCGTTTCGCCGCGATCATCTTCTCATCCGTGTCGGTGATGAGAGTGGGCAGCAGCGACGTCGTGCCGAATTTGCGATGCGCGTGAAGGATCGTCGCGATCCCTTCCGGCGTCGGCTCGTCGTTGAACAGAACATCGCCGCCGCCATTCACCTGAATGTCGATGAAGCCGGGCGCGAGCCAAGCGCCTTTCGGCAGCTCGACGACATTCGCGCCGCGCGGAATCTCGCGGCGCAGAATGAGAGCGACAATGTCTTCGTCCTCGATCACCACGGCGCAGTCGCGATGCGCCGACTCGCCGTCGAACACGACATCCGCGGCGATCGTTCGGCGCGCTTCCTCGGTCATCGCGTGCGCGTCACCTTCTGCAAATGCCTCGGGCGATCGACATCGACGCCGCGCGCCGCGGCGAGCCGCGCCGCCATCGCATAGAAGCTCTGAATGAGGCAGATCGCGTCGGTCTCGGGATGATCCGGCGCGAGCGTCGGCAGGCGGTAGCGCGTCTCGTCCTCCCGATCGGTGGAGAACAGAGCAGCGCCTTTGCCGCGCAGATCCTCGGCGAGGCGGCGCATGCCGATCGCCGCTTCATCGGTCGGCGTGAACATCAAAATCGGATAGAGCGGCGAGACGAGCGAGACCGGGCCATGCATGAATTCCGCCGAGCTGAACGCCTCGGCGTGGAGATTGGCGGTCTCCTTCAGCTTCAACGCCGCCTCACGCGCGATGGCGAGCGTCGGTCCGCGCCCGATGGCCACGAGACTCTCGGCGCGCGAAAAAGCATCGACCAATCGCGACCAGTCGAGCTCGGCCGCGCGCGCGAGCCGCTCCGGCAGGCGCGTGAGCGCGTCGTCGAGCGCGCGATCCTGCGACCAGAGCGCGACGAGCCGCGCGAGCGCGGCGAGAGAGGCGATGAAGGTCTTCGTCGCCGGCACGGCGAATTCCGGCCCCGCCGCCATGGGCAGAACGAATTCGCATTGCGCGGCGAGATCGCTCTCGGTCTCATTGACGAGACAGGCGGTGACGGCGCCGCTGCGGCGCGCGGCGGCGGCCTGCTCGATGAGATCATTGCTGCCGCCCGATTGCGAGATCGCCAGAAAGAACTGGCCGTCGAGCCGCAGCGAGCCGCCATAGACGCTCGTAATGTTCGGCGCGGCGGCGGCGACCGGCAGGCCGAGGCGGCGCTCGATGAGATGTTTGGCGAATGTCGCCGCATGAGCGGAGCTGCCGCGCGCGCAGGTCACGACGACGCGCGGCGACACATCACGCAGGCGCGCGACGAGCGGCGCGAGACGCGGAGCGATCTGCTCCTGTTGTCGTGCGACCGCATGCGGCGCCTCGCGCGCTTCGATCGCCATTTGATTGTCATGCGTGATCATCGGCGGCTCTGCTGCAGCTTTATCGTCGCCCCCCGCCCACGCCCTTATGTCACAAGACCGCACGTCCGGCGAGCGCGAAATCCCTTACGCGGCTGCGTCCTCGCTTGCGATTTTCGCTTGAAGGGCCGAACTCTTTTCTCGAGGAGACGCGTCATGGAAACCGAACGTCCGAGCCCACGCTATACGACGATCGACGCATGGGAGCCGCGCGAAATTCTCGACGCGATGATCGAGGGGCAATTCGCCGCCGTCGCCTCTGTGCGCGCGGCGCGCCCTGCGATCGAGACAGCGGCGCTCGCCGTCGTGCAGCGATTGGCGCGCGGCGGACGCATCGTCTATGTCGGCGCCGGAACCTCGGGCCGGCTCGCGGTCCAGGACGGCGCCGAGCTGACGCCGACCTTCAGCTGGCCGAAGGAGCGGCTGCTGCTGCTGATGGCGGGCGGCGACGACGCGCTGCTGAAAGCCGTCGAAGGCGCGGAGGACGAGTCCGGCCTCGGCGCCGAGTTGATCCGCCGCCACGCGATCGGCGAGGCCGACGTCGTCATCGCCGTCGCCGCGAGCGGCACGACGCCTTTCACCCTCGCCTGCCTGCGCGAAGCGGGACGACGCGGCGCGCTGACGATCGGCGTCGCCAATAATCGCGACGCGCCGCTGCTCGCGGAGGCCGAACATGCGGTGTTTCTCGATACGGGATCGGAGGCGATCGCCGGCTCGACGCGGATGAAGGCCGGCACGGCGCAACGCAGCGCGCTGCTGATGCTCTCCTCGCTGGTGATGATTCTGCAGGGCAGAGTCTATGAGGGGCTGATGGTCGACGTGCAGGCCTCGAACAAAAAGCTCGTGCGCCGCAGCGAACGGATCCTCGCGCGGCTCACCGGCCGCGACGGCGCCGAGATCGGCGCGGCGCTCGGCCGCGCGGAAGGCAGCGTCAAACTGGCCTATCTTCTGCTGGAAGGCCATGGACTCGGCGAGGCGCAGGCGGCTCTCGAACGCTCGCGCGGACATTTGCGCCGAGCGGTCGAAGCGCTCGCCGCCGCGAAGCGATCCTGATGTTTCTGAGCGGCCAGCCGGATTTTTGATGCGTCTTCGCCGCGCTGCCGTATAAATACTCGCCAAATGAGGATCGCGAGAGCATGACAGTCAATAAGATCGACGCGCTGCTGGCTCTGCGCCGCGAAGGGCGCTTTCTCGTCGGGCGGGACCGCATCAAGCTGCTGGAGGCCGTGGCCGAATATGGCAGCATCACCAAGGCCGCAAAGGTCGTCGGCTTCAGCTATAAAACCGCCTGGGACGCGGTGAACGCCATCAACAATCTGCTGCCGAACCCCGCCTTCGTCACCAAGGCGGGCGGCCGCTCGGGCGGCGGCGCCGAGGTGACGGCGGAAGGACGCCGACTCATCGCCACCTTCCATCGGCTGGAGGAGAGGCTGTCGCGCATCTCCTCGCTCATCGCCGAGGAGGGTCTCGAGGATCAGGACGACTTCCTGCTCTGGAGCGTGGGCGTCAAAATTTCCGCCCGCAATGTATTCCAGACAGAGGTCGTTTCGGTGAAGAAATGGCCGGTCGACGTCGAGGTGACGCTGCGCGTCTCGCCGGAGACCTCCATTCACGCCATCGTCACCAATGATTCGGCGGTCGAGCTCGGCCTCGAGCCCGGACGCAAGACGCTGGCGCTGATCAAATCCTCCTTCGTCCATCTCACCCCGGCCGGGCACACTCCCGCCGGCACGCGCAATCAATTCGCCGGCGTGGTGCGGCGACGAATCGACGCGGAGCGCAACAGCGAGGTTCTGCTCGACATAGGCGCGGGCAAGACGATGCACGCCGTCGTGCCGCGCCAGACGGCGGAAGACCTCGGCATCGCCGAGGGCGAGCGGGCCGTCGCGAGCTTCAGCCCGACCGACGTCATTCTCGCGGTGGACTGACGTCGAGATCCCTAACGCTGGAAAACGATCAATCGGCGGGCCTTCCGCCGAGAAAATGAGCGCTCGTGTCGATTGACATGGCCACGGCGGCGCTTTTATGTTTTCATTATGTATCGTCTCAACATAACGAATCGGATCGCCCTCCGCCCCAGCCGACGCAGCATCGTCGCGGCCATCCCTTCTGCGCTCGGCGTCGCGCTGCTCGGCAGGCCCGCGCTGGCGGCGGACGAGCGCCTCGTCGTCGTCACCTCTTTCCCGGAAGAGCTGACGACGCGCTATGAATCGGAGTTCGAGAAGCTCCATCCGGGCGTTCACGTCCAATTCGTCTGGAAGCAGTCGCGCGACGCGCTCGCCCTGCTGAGCGAGAAGGACCAGGGCGGCGCCGACGTCTATTGGGCGCCGGCTCTCGGAAATTTTCCTATATTACGCGACCGCGGCGCTTTCCGGAAATTCTCGGTCGACCGCGCGGTCCTGCCGGGCCGGCTCGGCGGACAGATCCTGTCGGACCCGAATGGGCTGTTCGAGGCCTATGACGTCGCCGGCTATGGGATCGTCGTGGACCCTGCGGCGCTCTCGCGCAGCGGGCTGAAGGCGCCCAAAAGCTGGAGCGACCTCGCCTCGCCCGCCTATGCCGGGCGCATCGTCATGCCGATTCCCGCCAAGGTCGGCTTCTCCCCGGCGCTCTACGACATCATCCTGCAGTCGGAGAGCTGGGAGCGCGGCTGGGCGCTGCTCGCCGAGATCGCCGGCGGCGCGGAGCTGCTCGGCTCCGGCGCCGGCCCGACGGCGACCGTCAAGGAGGGGCGCGCGGCGCTCGGCCTGACGATCGATTTCTTCGCCTTCAACGCGCTGGCCAATGGCGAGAAGGTCGCCTTCGTCTATCCCGAGAAGACCGCCTTTCTGCCGGCCCATATCGCCATCACGGCGGGAACGCGCCGTTTCGAGGCGGCCGAGGCCTTCGTCGATTTCGCGCTCTCGACCAAGGGCCAGAAGCTGATGATGGAGGCCGACAGCAGCCGCCATCCGGCGCGGCCCGACGCCTATGCCGGCAAGCCGGCGGCGGTCGTCGATCCCTTCGCTCTACCGCCGGGAAGCTTCTACCCCTATGACGCCGAGATCGGCCGCCGTCGGCCGGGCGTCGTCAGCGTGCTCTTCGATCTCGCCATCACCGAGCGCCACGCCGAGACGCAGCGCCTGTGGCGCGCCATTCACGCCGCCGAGGCGCGGCTCGCCGCCGCCCCCGACGCCGCGGGAAGCGCCGCCGTCGCCAGGGCGCGCAAGCTCGCCGGCTTCACGCCCGTTTCCGAGGCGCAAGCGAATGATTCCGCTTTTCTCGATCGTTTTTCCAACCGCAAGCTGGAGGACGGCGATCTCGCCGCCCGCTGGCGCGCAGACATTTCATCGGCCCGAGCCGAGGCGCTGAGCCTCGTCGCTTCCGCCGAGCCGCATCTGTGAGGCGGCGGCTGCTCCTTCCGTTGGCGCTGCTTTTTCTCTCCGCCGGCGCGCCCTATGAAAACGCCAAGCTCGACGGCGAAGCCTTCTCCCGGCCGCTCGCCGGACTGGACGAGAGCTTTCTGCGGGCCTTTCGGCAGGGAAATGCGCTGTTTCGCCAGGCCTGGGTGATCGGCCCCTCGCAAGACGAGACCGAGATCACCGGGCTCGGCCCGCTCTATAATCGGCTTTCCTGCATCGCCTGCCATGTGAAGAACGGCCGCGGCCCGGCGCCGGATCCGGAGAACGGGATCGCCCGCGCCATGGTGGTGCGGCTCAGCCTCCCCGGCCGCGACGCCCATGGCGGCCCCCTGCCCCATCCGGCCTATGGCGGGCAGCTCAATCCGGAGGGCAATCCCGGCGTCGCCGGCGAGGGCCGCGCGATCGTCGAATTCGACGCGGTCGAGACGCGTCTTGCGGATGGCGACACCGTCTCGCTGCGCCGCCCGCGCCTCTCCTTCCGCGACCTCGCCTATGGGCCGCTCGGCGCCGATGTGCGGATTTCGCTGCGCAATGCGCCGCCGGTGTTCGGCCTCGGCCTGCTCGAGGCCGTGCCGGATGCGGAGATAACAAGCTATGCGGTGGGCCAGAGCCGCGGCCGGCCCAACCATGTCTATG
>Ga0265328_10001295_pt1 | contig 11545 bp, 8 predicted proteins | sample 41624metaG_FD_202086 | JGI IMG/M metagenome (GOLD analysis project Ga0265328, IMG submission 202086) | Rhizosphere microbial communities from Carex aquatilis grown in University of Washington, Seatle, WA, United States - 4-16-24 metaG | ecosystem: Host-associated > Plants > Roots > Rhizosphere >...
ACAACGGGTCGAGGCCGAGCTGCACCGTCTCGAAGGGACCATTCGTCTGCGGCGGGGAGAGATCGACGTAGCCCAGCGTTGCGTCTGCCGCGCCATTGAGCTCGCACGACAACAAGGGGCACGCTGGTGGGAACTCCGCGCCACGACGACGTGGGCGCGCTGGGCACTGCGCAACGGGGAGCCATTGTCGTCTCGGCGCAGCGCTCGCGATGCCCTGACGCGCATTGTCGATTCCTTCAGCGAAGGCCGTGATACCGTCGATCTCCAGGAGGCACACCGCCTACTCGCACAGGCTAAACTGCTTTGAGAGTGGGCTTGGGGGGGCTTGCGGGTTGGGTGATCCAGACCGCCGCATCCCCAGGAAATACGCGGGCCGAAATACAGAATTTACCCCATTGAATACGCGGTGCCGTTAATGGATATAAAGCAAAGTATGGCTCCTGCCCCGTTCAATCGGAAGCGCGCGGTGCTGCACACGATGCCCACCATCCGTTGGTTGCTGGCAAGGCACGGCTTTGAAATGGACGCGTATAGCGACGACACGATCGCCGATGCACTCATCGACACCTGCCCCGCGCCCAGCGACTTTTGGCTGAGATCCGAGCATCTCAACCTGGCGGTGCATCGCCTCAATGGAGCACGCACGCCGGTACCACCCCGCTGAGCTTCCCAGTCACGGCAACAGCTAGGACCTGCGGCCGACGGACCTGCGTCAGCGTCTCTCCTATCTTCTATGTGCCGGCCGCTCCCGTTGGTCGCTGGGGGCTGCCAAGTTTTACTGCTAGGGACTGCACGGCCGGGATCTGTTGCGTCAGACGATACGCCGCGCCGCCAACGGACGCCGAGGCGCCGGTCGCAGGTCTCCTGTATGGCGGATGACGGCTGTGCAACCGCTTGGCGCCGCGGTTCTCCGCCAGTGGGCACTCGGCAAGCGGGGAGCCATTTTGCCTTGCGGGCGCGTCTCTTGCACAACGCATCGAGTCCTCTCTTGAAACATGGTGACAGCAGAACACGGCTCTTTTGTTCGTTCGCAGTGAACGGTGTTCGTTGCAATGTTACGCGCCTGACTACACAGAGACGGAGGTGAAGATGGATCGACGGTGGCCACGAATGCTCGCGGTGGGGTTTGCCATGGCACTAGCGGCGCGATCCACGATGGCACAGGCGGGACCAAGCACCCCCTATCCTGTTCTCTTCGTCACGCAGGTGCCAATCGGCGCCGACTTCAGTGTCTCGGCATCCGCCTTCGCCAATCACCACGGAGACGTGTATGCGGCGCCGCGCGGCGGCGATCTGTGGATCCGCTACACGGACGGCACGCTGAAGAACCTGACGGCAGCCGCCGGCTACGGCAGCACCAACCCGAATGGCTTTCAGGATGCCACGGCAATCGCCGTGCGCGATCCGGCGGTCCACTGGAGCGGTGTCAAAGCCGTATTCAGCATGGTGATCGGATCGCCCAACCAGTACCAGTACACCACATACTACTGGCAGCTGTACGAGATCAGCGGGCTCGGCGCCCAGGAGACGCCGGTGATCACCAAGGTAGCGCATCAACCCGCAAACGCGAACAACATCAATCCGACCTACGGTTCGGACGATCGCATCCTCTTCATTTCGGATCGCCCACGCAATGGGCAGGCCCACCTGTACCCACAACTCGACGAGTACGAGCTGACGTCCACCAACACCGGCGTGTGGAGCCTCGACCCGGCGAGCGGCGACCTGCGGCTCCTCAATCATGCTCCGTCCGGCGATTTTGCCCCGATCGTCGACAGCTATGGGCGCGTCGTGTTCACGCAATGGGACCATCTGCAACGGGATCAGGAAGCCGACGCCGATGCCAACCTCGGCACCGGAGCCAACTGCGATGACGGCGCTCAGTTCGGAACCTTCAACTACACCGACGAATCCGCCGGCTCCGCATACAACCTCAACAATCGTACCGAGGTGTTCCCCGAGCCGCGCCCCTGTCGCGGCGATCTGCTCGCCGGCACGCCGTTCGTCGGACACACGTTCAACCATTTTTTCCCGTGGGCCGTGAATCAGGACGGGACGCAGTCCGAAGTCCTCAATCATCTCGGGCGCCACGAGTTGCACGGCTATATCCCGGCTGCCCGCAATGACGATCCGAATCTCATCGACTATTACGGGCAACTCAGCCGTTTCAATCCCAACTTCATCGAGAACATGTTTCAGATCGATGAGGATCCCACCAGTCCTGGTACCTACTACGGGGTCGACGCGCCCGAGTTCGCCACGCACGCCGCCGGTCAGGTGATCCGCCTCACGGCGCCTCCGGGGCTCGATGCGGACCACATCGCCGTCACCTACATCACGCATCGCGATACCGCCTCGACCACCGCCACCGCGAACCATAGCGGTCACTACCGCGACCCGCTGGTGCTGTCAGACGGCTCGGTGATCGCCGCGCACGATGCGCATACCGGCGCCGATACAGGGAACGGGACACCGGCAAGCTCGAGCTACGCCTTCCGCCTGCAGACGCTAGCGCCGGCATCGAACGGCTACATGGCCGCCAGCCAATACCTGACCGCGGGAGTGAGCAAGACCGTCGTCTACTGGAGCCCCGATGCTTCGGTCACCTACACGGGGCCCCTGTGGGAGCTGCATCCCGTCGAAGTTCGCCCACGCTCCGTACCGCCGGTGACGGCCTTCACGCTACCGGCAATCGAACAGGCGGTCTTCGATGCCGCCAACGTCGATCTGGTCACCTTCCAGAGTTACCTCGACGAGAACAGCTTGGCGTTGCTCGTCGGACGCAACACCACGACGCGCGACGACTTCGATTTGCAGCAGCCGTTCAACCTGCACGTCGCCGGCGGCACGCAGACCATCGGCAAGCCAGGCACAATCTACGACATCTCCTTCCTGCAGCTGTTCCAGGCGGATCAACTCCGCGGCAGCACGGGGGGATATGGCAGCAGCACCCCACGCCCAGGGCGCCGGGTGCTGGCGGAGCCGTTGCACGACGCGAACGCGCTCACCAACAATCCGCCGTCGGCAGGACCACAGGGTAGCGTCGCCGTCGGCGCGGACGGCTCGTGGGCAGCGTTTGTGCCGGCGCAACGCGCCATGACCTGGCAACTGATCGACGCCAGCGGGGCCAGCGTCGTGCGCGAACGCTACTGGGTTACCTTTCAACCCGGCGAGGTGCGCGTCTGCGGTTCGTGTCACGGCGTGAATCAGTTCGATCAGGCCGGACATTCGCCGCCGACCAACTCACCCCAAGCGCTGGCGGATCTGCTCGCCTACTGGAAGCAGGTCGCTGGTGGGTTCGTCCCGCCTACCGCACCCCCAACGCCGACGCCGCAACCAACGCCGACAGCCCCCGCGATCTTAGCCTGCAACAGCGGCATTCCGATCAGCATGCCGCGGTTGGCGGCGTCATCATCCGCGGGACGGTTGGCGCTCAGTGGAACGGCGACACTCCCCACGCCGTGGCAGGGAGTTGATCCCGCGGTCAATGGAGTGCGCATCGTTGTGAGCGGCTTGCTGGATGTCACCGTGCCAGGTGGTAGCGGCTGGATCACACACCCGGCTCAGTGGACGTTTCGCGATCCGACCGGGACATTCGGCGGCATCACACACATGACCGTCCGCAACCTCTCGCGCACACATAACGGCAAGCTGCGGGTTACGGCCACCGCCACCCACCTCGCCCTCGCATTGCCGGCGCCCGACGCGGTGCAGATGTCAGTCACACTGGGCACCACGCACGAGTGCGCTGCGACCCAATGGAACGCCCCGGGTGCCACACACCCACGCTGCACGCGTTACCCGTTACGGCTGGTGTGCGGCTAAAACCAGACCGCAGACTTGGAGACCGCAGACAACAGACGCTGGCATCGCCAGACATTGGGCTCCGATCTGCTGTCTGCCCGTCTGCTGTCTGTGGTCTGTGGTCCTTCTGGCCAGCCTGGTTTTGAGGCCAAATGACCTGTCCCAACATTAGCGCCGCCGCACGGGGACGAACGAGTCAGCTGCGATGAGGACGTACACGGCGGTCGGCGGAGCCGTGGCGTAAACCACGCCACTAAACGTGCCGTCGTTCAGGTCGGTCGCCTCCCACCCGTTGATGAATCCGTCAACCGTATCAAACAGCGTCGGCGCGATCGTCTGGAAGCTCCGGGAGTCTGACCAGCCACCGCCACGCCTGAAAGTGAAATCGTAGTCGACAGCGATGCCCCGAGTTTGCCATGCAAAGTCAAACTGGGAACCGACAAATTGCAGTTGGCCCACGGGCTTGACGCCAAGATGAATCTTAAAGTGCCATGCGTTCTGGCCAACTCGCCGCGGGTGCGCATCCACCCCGGACTGCCATTCCGTTGCGCGGCACGCGGTCGATGCAAGGCAAACCCAGAGCGCAACCGGCATGACGGCTGTCAGCACTTTGATGCCGAGTGCACGGAGGAGCTGCAGCAGGGAATGTTGTCCCGATATATTCCTCATCACGATATTTTCCTTTCGTTCCGGCGGGAAGGTTGAATTTCAAATTCGAGGTGGTTCAGCTCTGGCCTGAACAGCGGGACAAGAAGGCATTCGAACGTACCCGCTTCTTCGGATTGTGTCGCACAAAGATCGATGCGCCGACAATCGACCGAAGGCTGGATTTCTCGCTGGAACCTTTAGGGGAGGGGTCCCGGATCGGCGACTGCCAAGCCGGAGGAGGGGCAGCCAGCGCTGCGGGGCGCGTCCCGGAGAGCGCCCGCGGGCACAGCGCCTACACGGTCACGACACGCTGGTAGATTTTCGGCAGCTCGTGCGGTAGCGCCGCGATGTCTTCGATAACCATGTAGCGCGCGCCATCGCACATCTCGCGCAGGTAATCGTGGCCGGCCTTGTCGACGGTGATGCAGAAGGGGGTAATCCCTGCGGCCTCGACCTCACGTAAGGCCACCGTCGTGTCGCGCAACCCGTAGACGTTGCTGCGCCGATCCTGGCCGTAGTCGAAATCCTGCGGAAAGCCGTCGCTGAGCAGGATGATGTGGCGCGAGCGCGAGGTGATGCCCGCCATCTTCTCCATCGCGTGGCGCAACGCCGTGCCCATGCGCGTGCTGCGCTTGGGTTCGAGCGCCCCGATGCGGCCGCGCACCGCGGACGACAGGGATTCGTTGAAGGCCTTCACCAAGTAGAACTCGACATTCTGCCGCCCGTGGCCGGAGAAGCCGTAGATCGCGTACGCGTCGCCAATTTCCGCCAACGCCTCGGCCATGATGACCAGCGCCTCCTTGGTGACGTCGATGATGCGCCGGCCGGTCGCGGACGGACGGCGGAGAAACGCGGCGTCATCGTCGTCGGCGTCCGGCCCCATGACCGGCTTTTGCAGGGGCTCGTCGGTGGACGCGCTCATGTCGATCAGAAACAACGTCGCCACGTCGCGCTCCTCGCGCGTGCGCGCCACGTACAGTTTCGACGACGGCGCCCGGCGCGCGCGACGATCGACACGCGCATTCACCACGGCGTTCAGATCGAAGTCCTCGCCGTCTTCGAGGCCGCGCACGACGCGGTACATCTCCGGCCGGATGCGTTGGAACTGCCGGCGCACCTCCGGAATGACACTGGCATATTCGGAAAGCGTGCGGTTGAAGAACGCTCCGGAGTCGCCTTCGACCGGCACTTCATGCAACCGGCACCAGCGCTGTCGGTAGTCGCCAATGTGGTAGTCCCACTCGTCGTAGTAGAAGGACGCGCCCTCGCCGCGATGTTCGAGCCAACGGCGCACTGCCGGGCGATCCGCGGTCGTGGCCTCCTTGAGCAATTGCCGCAACTCGTCGAGCTGTTCGGAAGGCAGCTTACCGATCAGATCGGTGATGTAGAGGCCCAAACCCTCGATGTCCTCGCTGTAGCCTTGTTTCATGCGCAGGTCGGCGCCGGCTTCGATGAGCTTCTGCAGCTCCTCGGCGGACAACGGCGAGCTCATGCCATCGATGTCCTCGCTTTCCGGCTGCAGTTGCAGCTGCATGTCGTCCGGGAGTGTCGCCGGCGGTGGTGTGGTGGGTGGCGGTGCCTGGCTCGGGTCGCCCGATACGGTCTCGACCTCATCGTAGATGTACTGATCCAGCAACGCGTCGCCGGTCAGCTTGTCCAGAAACAGGTCGCCCAGCGACCCCTGCGGCCGGCGTTCTCCAGGCTCGGTAAGCTGCTCGACCAGCAGCTGCGCGACCGCGAGCGAGTCATTCGCGGTGGCGCCACGATTCGCCAATGGCGCCACGCAGGGTGCAACCACTGCCGCGATCGAGCGCAACCATACGGGCAGCCCGGTACTGTCGGAGGCCGCGATCAACCACATGAACAGCGCATCCATGAGCCTGGCCTGCGAAGGGAGCTCGGCCATCGGCAGCCGCGCCAGAACATGCCGCGCCAAGCCGCGCTGCTCACGCGCCAGGCCCGGATACGCGCGCGCCAGGTTGGCGGCGACGCGAAAGCCTTCGGCTACCAGGAATAACTCCTCGAGCAGATCCGGATGCTGCGGCGCCCGCAGAAACGCGAGCAGGCCACCGGTGGCGTCGCTGGGCAAGGTGATTCCGTACGTACTGAACTCCCGACGGCCGGCGAGCTGAGCAGCCAGAAAGCGATAGACACGCACGTTGTCCTCGTGCGTCTCGAAAAGATCGATCCGCAACGGCAGGGCGACCTCATTCTCGAGCGGGAACTCCTCCAGCGGCGAGCGCAGGCCGAATGAATCCGCGGAACGGATGGTTGCGGAAAACCCGCTCAGCATCTGTACGTACTTGCGCAAGAGTCCCTGAACATCGCTGAGCACGGCAGCGGTCGATGACGCCTGCAGTATTTTCAGGCTGGTGCGTGACTCAAGTGCGAAATATGCGGTGCCGGCGTCGGCGTTGTCCGCGGCGATCTGTAAACCGCGCCGTACCCATTGCGCGACCGCCGCGGGCGGCGCGTCTTCATACGCCGCCGGCAGCGAACGGAGGAGCGCGAGGCTGCCGCGTGGAAAGGCGCGCGCGACCTCGAGGCCGAGATCAAGCGCCGCAAGGCGCACCCCCCGGGGCAGGTCTTGAATCAGGGCGCCCACCACCGGCACGATATCCGGCAAGCCGGCAGCAACAGCCGGACCGGCAAGCCGGAAGATCTGCAGCAGCTTGTCACGCGCGGCGCTGTGCAGGCGACGCACCGCCGGCGGCAGCTGGAGATAAAACGTCGCGGCGGCGGGTGCCTGCACGCGCGCGATGTTCAATGCCGCGGCGAAGAAGCACTCGCGTTCGGCCGCTTTGAGTGCGGCACAGCCGTCGGGCAGTGCGCTGAAGAACTGCGATTCCTTGAGCACCGGCTGGAGAGCGGCACCGAGATCGGCCCAGACTCCAAACTCGCTGGCTTGCAGGTTGGGCAGAACGTGCGCCGCCGATGCCAGATACGCTTGCGCCAGGAACTCGCCGCGCCATCCAGACGTCCGCTGCAAGCGCGCGCCATGGAGCGCCCACTGCGCCAGCGTCTCGGTGGGCACCTTGGCCACGAGCGGCGCCGTGCTCTCAAAGAACGTCGCCCCCAGTCGGCGCGATACCGCCGCCAGCTCGCGACCAATGCCGCACCACGCGGTGAGCGCGGCACTCCCGGCGCGCGCCACCGCCGCCGGCGGCACCGAGAAGTAGGCCAGTGCCGCGTCGCGATTCGCCGGCTCAACCGTCAGCAGGTCCTGCCCGCGGTTGACCCAGCCGGTAAAGTCGTCGGCACCGACCGCTTGCCAGACCGCGGCCGCGTAACGGTAGAACTGCTGCGCCACCGCCGCCGACGTCGCCGCGAGTTGATCGCCGGCGACGAGAATCTGCTCATGAGCAGCGGCGCCCAGTTGCGTCGCGGCAGTGCGCGCGCGGCGTCCGGCCCGATCCGCGAAGAGATGCGATTCGAACCACAGGGAGCGCGTGGCGTTCACGGGCACGGGTGAGGATGCCCCGAAACCAAGAGAATGGAAAACCGGAAATGGGGAGCCCGGAACGCAGACCCGGCCAATCGAAGAGAACGCTCAGTAAAGAGTTCTCCATTCTTCATTCCCGATTCCCGCTTTTCCATTCTCTGCGCTTCACGCAAAGATTGCCGCCACGAGCGCATCAATGGCACGCTGAGATTCGACGTCATCGGTGAGTGATGTGCTGACCGCGACGCGGCAGGCGCGCCGCGGCGGCACGGTACGCTGAATGAGTTGGCCGGCATAGATCAGCAGGCGTGTGCTGACCCCTTCTTCGAGGCCGTTCGCTTTCAGATGTCGGACTTTCTCGCCCAGCTTGGCCAGCGACAGGGCGGTGTCCATATCGACGCCGCTCTCGTGCGCGATGATTTGCGCCTCCTTGTCGCGCGGTGGATAGTCGAAGTCGATGGTCACGAAACGTTGCCGCGTCGAGTGCTTGAGATCTTTGAGTACGCTTTGGTACCCGGGGTTGTACGAGATGACCAACAGGAAATCTGGATGCGCCTCGATGATCTCACCCTTCTTGTCGATCGGCAGGATGCGGCGATGATCGGTGAGTGGATGAATAAGGACAATGGTGTCCTTGCGCGCCTCGACGATCTCATCGAGATAGGCAATACAGCCGGCCTTCACCGCTTGCGTCAGTGGGCCATCAATCCAGATCGTTTCGTCGCCCTTGATCAGATAGCGGCCGACGAGGTCGCTGCCGGTAAGATCTTCATGGCATGCGACCGTAATCATATTGCCGGGCGGGAGCTCTTGTCCTGGCGCCGCGGCTTCGATTGAGCCGCGAAGCACATAGGCCATGTACTCGACAAAGCGGGTCTTCCCGCAACCGGTTGGTCCTTTGAGCAGGATGGGAAGGCGGCAAGCGTAGGCAGCTGTGAAGATGTCTACCTCGTCGCCAACGGGAAGGTAGTACGGCGTTTCGGCCACGATTTCTCCGGTTGCGTTGTCTGAACGGCGTGTCTCTGCCCGCACGCTGCTGAAAAACCGCTGTTGAGTCAAGGTGAGCCGCCATATGTTCGGTGCGTCGCTTTGGCCCACAGAAATTGGATGCTTTGGTGAATCGTTGCTGACGGCTCAGCGGGCGTTGCACACTGGGCGAGCAAGTGAAACGTGCGGCTCCCGACGGATGTGGACTCTATATCCGGCGAAATGCCTCGAACGCATCGCGCGGCGATTCCGACACCGCCGGATAAGCGGGATGTGAAAACAAGAAGAGCGCGGCTCGCAGACAGGAGCCGCGCTCTTCCAACAGCAGTGTTCGTTCCTTCGCCCTTGATTCTCTACATGAGACGACTGCGACTATTCCGCTTCCGCGTTCCAGGTTTGCGGAACGACATTCTCAACAAAAGCGACGCAGCGGACGCGCACTACGCACGTCCCTCGGGACCGACGTTCAGGTTGACGAGCGCGAAGAATAGCTCGTCCAGTGAGCCGTAGCGGAACCACGCGGGCATCTGTGGGTACAGGTCTCCCGGATCGACACTGAATCCGGAGCTTTCATCACCGTACACCGGGAACACTTCCAAGCCGATCTTCATCAGCTGAGCACTGACTGCCACCTGAGATTGGACCTGGGCTGGTTTCATTTTGACCTGTCTCCTCACCCGCAAAAGAAAGCAGGACGCATGCCAGAGTCGCACAGCCGTGAGAGCGACGCGGGCCACAGGCGTCACGGCGTCAAGACCCTGACTCTTTTGCAAGAGGACGGCACGGAGTGGCACAATTGCGCGAACCCGCGATGCGGAATCGCGGCCCAACCTAAATACAGAGCCGTTTTGATCTCCCCCCGCAGTCATTCCCCAATTTCGAGCGACTTATTCCCCTTTTGCCGTGATGGGCGCGTCCGCACCTTTCACGACTCTGCGGAACGTCGGCGTCGGTTACGCGGTGAATCGAAGTGGGATCGGAGACACGCGAGAGAGAAAGGAGAGAAGCCAGGTTTGCGGGTGGAAAACCGGGCAGGAGTCCCCTGCCCGGTGCTTCCAGATTTCAGGAGGATGTTCCGGTGTGGCCTGCGCCCGTCACCGGAACATCCCGCTGCATGGCTTACTCGACGCGTAGCTCGACGCGGCGGTTCTGCGCGCGACCGTCGGCAGTGTCGTTCGACGCTACCGGGTGCGACTCGCCGAAGCCTTCGGCACGAATACGGGTCGGCGCAATTCCGTGATCGACCAGATAAGCGCGCACGGAATTGGCGCGGCGTTGCGACAGTTTCATGTTGTAGGCATCAGTGCCGATGCTGTCGGTGTGCCCTTCGCAGATCACCGCGATGCCGCTCTGCTCCTTCAGTGTGCGCACAGCTTCATCCAGAACCGGTCTGGCGTCCGGCCGGATGTTGTACTTGTTGAAATCGAAATGCACGCTGCGCAGGACGATCTTCTGCTTGGCTGGCGGAGGCGGAGGCGGTGGCGGCGGTGGTGGTGGTGGTGGCGGTGGTGGCGGCGGCGGAGCCGCCTGCACGAATGAGTATTTCATGCCCACGCCGCCGGTCGCCCAGCGGGCGTCCTTTGGCCCTTGATCGTTGTCCGCATTGAAAGGGAGGCACCCGAAGCACCTCGGCTGCGGCGCCATGTATGCCCGATTCCAACGGCCGAACAAGCCAACGGCGACTTGCTCCGTTATATTGAAATCGACACCGCCGCCTACCGAGAAACCCGGCGCCCATTGATTCAGGCTTCCGCCGAGTCCCTTGAATGCCCCACCTTGCGCGGTCGCGTAGAGGGTTAGGAGGTCACCGATCGGCAAATCGAATCGGGGTCCGACCGTTGCGGCGAAGATCGTGGTGTTCTTCGACGTGTTGTTTCCTTCCCGCTCTGGGAACTGGGTGGTGAAGTGAAACTGGCCCTGCAGTCCGACGTACTTATCGAACATGTAGCCCACGAATGGGTTCCCCGTCATCCCGGTCTCAACGTGAGCCCGATAATTGTCGTTCGTCGGCTCAGACACACCGAGGTCGACGCCGACAAACGGAACGCCCTCGGCGCGTGCACGAGGGGCAAGTGCGAAGCAGCTCAGGGCCAGCAACGCGAGAAGAAACCGTGTTCGGTGCATGTGCAACCTCCTTCGAGCGAATGTTGACCGAGTACTTCCCCCCGGTCGCCCCTCCGGTTTAGCACCCTTTTGAGGCTTGTCCAACCCCCATTGGCGCTTGACCGCTGTGATGTCCATCATGTTTTGCGTGCAGAAGGGTCGCAAGCAAGCAATTTGACGAGGCGCGAGACGCGAGACTGTGGACTAACGGCCTGCGTTTTATCTTGTCTCTTGACGCCGCCCCACCTGCCCAACGCGTATCTTGACTAGAGATCCCCATCCGCGTTGACGTGTGTGCCAACCCCTTACGCAACAACGGATTCGACAGCGCAGACTGCTCAATCCGCGATTACCCCAGACACCGACGCAAGCGCGAGTTTCCGCGATTCCGTCGAGCTGATCGATTGCACGCCTATCGCCCAGACTGCAGAATCAAGTGCAGCGATGGTCCAACGGATACCAGGATGGACAGGATGCCGATGGCGATCCCCGTTGCCAACACGGCAGTCATGACGACAGACCGAGTATTCGTTCCAAATCCGCGTCTCATGGTGGCCTCCT
>Ga0265328_10001296_pt1 | contig 11542 bp, 8 predicted proteins | sample 41624metaG_FD_202086 | JGI IMG/M metagenome (GOLD analysis project Ga0265328, IMG submission 202086) | Rhizosphere microbial communities from Carex aquatilis grown in University of Washington, Seatle, WA, United States - 4-16-24 metaG | ecosystem: Host-associated > Plants > Roots > Rhizosphere >...
GGCCTGACCGTGGCCTCGGCGGCCCGCGAGGACGCTGGCCCAGTCCTGGCCGCGGTGCGGGCCCTCAGGCGGGATCACGATCCCGCGCGGGCGAGGGCTCTGCTCGATGTCTATCTGAGCGCCCATCCCTCGGGGGGACTGGCGGAGGAAGCCCTGGCCATCTCGATCGAGGCGGCGGCGGCCAACCATGACGCCGACGCCAACGTGCTGGCGTCGCGCTACCTGCGGCTCTATCCGAGCGGGCCTTTCCACGCGATCGCCCAGCGTACGCTCGGCGCGACCGGCGTCGCTCCGCGTTGAACCGGGCAGCGCCGCGGCCGGCCTGACGGGAGGGAGGCACCGCGGCGGCAGCGGGTGAGAAGATGTTGGTGAGGGCGATGACAATGTTGTGACCGAGACATTTCATCGCCCTGACAGACGGCCGTCTACAACCAACTCGTGGAAATCACACAACTCGCAACCGATTTTCGACCGCGCTGGACAACCTACATCCGGACCACGACCGTCCTCTTCTGGGCGGTTCACGTCGCCGCCGTCGTCGGCGTGGTCTTGTGCGGCTTTTCCTGGCGCGGCGTTGGACTGGCGCTCGCGTCGTACTACGTACGGATGTTCGTGGTCACGGCCGCGTACCACCGCTACTTCTCGCACCGGGCGTTCAAGACCTCGCGGTGGTTCCAGTTCCTCCTCGCGGTCGGGGCCCAGAGCGCGGCGCAGAACGGGGTGGTCTGGTGGGCCGGTCACCACCGCTGGCACCACAAGCACTCCGACAAGCCCGAGGACGTCCATTCGGCCAAGCTCCGGGGGTTCTGGTATGCGCACCTCGGCTGGATCATGCGGTCCGACTGGAACGACACCGACGAGCGGATGGTGGCCGACCTCGCGCGCTTTCCCGAGCTGCGCTGGCTGAACAAGCCGGTCGTCCACATCTTGCCGACGGTGGCCCTGGCGATCGGCTTCGCCCTCATCGGGGGGGCCCAGGCGCTGGTCTGGGGCTACTTCGTCTCGCTGGTGCTGCTCTGGCACGGGTGCTTCTCCATCAACTCGCTGGCCCACGTGATCGGTGACAAGCGCTACGCCACGGGCGACGAGTCTCGCAACCACTGGCTGCTCGCGCTCCTGACCACCGGCGAGGGATGGCACAACAACCACCACCACTATCAGAGCTCGGCCAACCAGGGCTTCGAGTGGTGGCAGATCGACGTGACATACTACCTGCTCAGGTTGATGGCGGCCGTGGGCCTGATCTGGGATCTCCGCCGGCCGCCGCAAGCTGTCATCGATGCACCTCGACCCGCTCAGCTGGAAGCCATGGACGCGACGACGTCCCGCGCGGCGTAATTCCCCGGACTCTGCCACAATGGCGGACGTGAAAGTCCGTTCCCCGACGGCTGTCCTCCTGCACCGCGCGCGCGTCGTCTTCATGATGACGGCGCTGATTCCGACCGTCCTCATCTCGGTCATCGGGATCGTCCTGCTCGCCACCCGGGAGTCGCGGTCGGCCCCGGTGGTCGCTGGCATCCTGTTGTTGTGTTTCTGCGCGACGGCGCTGGCGGGCTACACCCTCGGGACCATCTTCGTCACCCGTGGGGCCAGCCTGGCGACGGTCCAGAACGAGTTCCTGGCCTCGCTGTCCCACGAGCTGCGCACCCCGCTGACGTCCATCCGGATGTTCATCGACACCCTGCGGGAGGAGCGGGTGCGCGATCCGCTCGAGAAGCAGCGCTGCCTAACGGTGATTCACCAGGAGCTCACCCGCCTCGACGGCCTGGTGGGCAAGCTCTTCACGCTGTCCAAGATCGAGTCGCGGCACGCGGCCTTCGACCAGCGGATCATCCCGGTCGAGGAGATCGTCAGCGAGGCGCTGGTGGCGTTCGAGGCCATGAAGTTCGGCGAGCCGGTGGATCTGCAGGTCAAGGTCGAGCCGGGCTTGATGGTGCAGGGCGACCAGTCGGCGCTGGCGCAGGCGGTGGCGAACCTGCTCGGCAACGCCTGGAAGTACACCCGCCCCGAAGGCAAGAAGATCGAGCTGTCGGTGGTGGGCGAGCCCACCCACGTGGTGATCGTGGTGGCGGACAACGGGGTGGGGATTCCCGAGAACGAGCTCGAGCTCATCTTCGAGAAGTTCCAGCGGGGGACGGCGGCGCGCAACAGCGATCGCGCCGGCACGGGGCTCGGGTTGCCCATCGTGCGGGCCATCGTCAAGGCCCACCGGGGCAAGATCGACGTGCGCTCGGCGCCCGACGAGGGGGCACGCTTTCGAATCACCCTGCCGCGGCGGGATCCGGAGCCGGTGGGATGATCGCGCAGGGCAGCGACGTCCAGCAGCAGCTGGTGACGATCGTCGAGGACGATGCGGCGATCGCCGAGGGGCTGGCGATGAACCTGCGGTTGCAGGGGTACCGGACGGAGTCGATCGGGGACGGCGAGACCGCCCGGGCGCGCATCGAGGAGGAACATCCGGCATTGGTGCTGCTCGACATCTCGCTGCCGAAGCGCAGCGGGCTGTGGGTGCTCGAGCGCCTGCGCGAGACCGACAATCACGTCCCGGTCATCGTTCTGTCAGCGCGCCAGGACGAGTTCGACAAGGTGGCGGCGTTGCGCCTGGGAGCGGACGACTACGTGACCAAGCCGTTCGCGCTGGCGGAGCTGCTGGCGCGGGTGGCGGCGCTGTTGCGGCGGGCACGGCTCACCAGCATTGCTCCGGCGGGGGCGGGGCGAAGCCCCCCTGATGCGGCGCCCGCGGTCGGAGGAGGAGGCGGCGGCGGCGGCGGCGGCGGCGGCGAGGCGCCGGTTGCGGCGGCTGCGGTGGCGGTTGCGGCCGGGGCGGCGGCGGTGGCGCCGGTCGTGGCGGAGACGCCGGAGGGGGTCGCGGTCGAGCCGGTGGTGGCGGTGGCGGCAGCACCGGCGGTGCCGGCGGCCGCCCCCGAGGGAGATGCGCTGCTGCGGTTCGGCGACGTGACCGTCGACATCGACAAGCGCACCGTGACGCGCACGGGTCAGGAGGTGAGGATGACCCACCGCGAGTTCGAGCTGCTCAGGTTCTTCTATACCAGCGGCGGGCGGGTCTTCTCGCGGCGCGAGCTGGTGCGCGAGGTGTGGGGGCTGCACCACCTCGGACATCCCCGGACGGTCGACAACTTCATCGGTCAGCTGCGGGCCAAGCTCGAATGCGACCCGGATCGCCCCAGGCATTTTCTCACCGTGAGGGGCAGCGGGTATCGATTCGTTCAGGCGGGGTGAGCGAGGCCGCCGAGCCGGGACGCGAGGAGCGGCAAGACGGTGCCGGCGCGGGCGTGCACACGGACCTGGCAGAGCTCGTCGGCGCGCGTGGGACCGACGTTGACCACGGCGACCGGAATCCCGCGCTCGGCGGCGCCGCGCACGAAGCGCCAACCCGAATAGACGGCGAGGGACGAGCCGACGACCAGCAGGGCCTCGGCTGTCTCGACGAGGGCCCACGCGGCCTCGACCCTGGCCGGGGACACGGTCCCGCCGAAGAACACCACGTCCGGCATGAGCGGGCCACGCGCACAGGCCGCGCATGCCACGACCTCGAATCCGTCGACGTCGGCGGGCGTCAGCTCCGAGTCGCCGTCGGGGGCGACCTCGGCGAGACGGCCGCGTTCGGCTCGGGCGCTGCTCCAGCCTCGATTCGCGAGGAGCAGGCGCTCGTGCACGCTGGCGCGCTCTTCGCGGGCGCCGCATTCGAGGCAGAGGACATCCGCGAGGGCGCCGTGCAGCTCGACGACGTGGCGGCTGCCGGCGGCGTGATGCAGGCGATCCACGTTCTGCGTGACGATGCCGGCGAGGGCCCCACCGGCCTCCATGGCCGCGAGAGCCGCATGGGCCGGGTTGGGCCGCGCACCGGAGAACCGGCCCCAGCCGAGGGTGGCCCGCGCCCAGTAGCGCCGGCGCACGTCGGGGCGACGGACGAACGCGTCGTGCTGGATCGGCTTGCGGCTGGGCGGCTGCCCATTTCCCCGATAGTCCGGGATCCCGGACTCCGTGCTGCAGCCCGCCCCCGTCAAGGCCGCGAGCCGCCGCCCGGCAAGGCAGGCCACCAGGCCCTCGAGTTCCGGAATCGTCTGAAGATCTTCGAGCACGATGGGTCGCCCCGAAAGGATGGCCCGCCCCGGCCGGTGGATCAAGGTCGGGGAGACCTAGACCAGGGTCGCCCGCGGACCGTTTCGCTGGAAGGCTCGGTCCTTGGCGCGCAGGTGCTCCGACGACTCGGCGAGCTCGTCGCAGAACAGCTCGATGAGGACGGTCGCGTCGGCGTCGTCGCCCACGCCGCGCTGGGTCCAGCCGAGCTCGAGGAATCCAATCAGGGCCTTGGGGCCGACCAGGTTGAAGCGCCGCACGTGCAGCTCGAGCTCCCCGCCGGTCTCGAAGCCCGCCTCGAAGCGGACTGCCCTCGGGCTGGATGGCTCGGGGGCGCCGAGTTCCAGGCGCACACCGCGGGCACCGAAGACCTTGGCACAGCTCGAGACCACGCCCCACAGGTCGTCGAGCGAGAGGACCGTCTGCAAGCCGCGAGACAGTCGGCGGACCTCGGCGCGCCAGGCCCGGTTGCGTTTGCGCTTCTCGCTGAGCGCGCGCCCCGCCTCGAAGCGGATGTACCCGAGCCGGCGCAGGAAGAAGAAGGACACGGCCGCGAGCGCGACGATGATGCCGGCCGTCTGCGCCCCGCTGTTCACGAAGGTGAGCACCACCGACACGCTGCCGAAGAACACGCACATCCCGTAGAGCACCAGCACCGCCTGGCGGTGGCTGAAGCCCTTCGCCAGCAGCCGATGGTGGATGTGCTCGCGGTCGGCCTGGAAGATGGGTTGGCCCCGAACGGCCCGCCTGCTCATGGCCAGCAAGGTGTCGAGGATCGGCAGGCCGAGGGCGATCGCCGGCACCAGCACAGCCACCGCGGTCGCCGACTTCTGGTGCGTCCGCAGCGCGCTCGCCGCCAGCACGAACCCGAGGAACATGCTGCCCGTGTCGCCCATGAAGATGGACGCCGGGTTGAAGTTGTAAAACAGGAACCCGATGATGGCGCCGGCCACCGACGCACAGATCAGGATCATGAGCGGATGTCCCCGCTCGACCGAGATCGCGAAGGTGGTCGCCACCGCCACCAGCGCGACCCCGCCGGCCAGGCCGTCGAGCCCATCGATGAGATTCATGGCGTTGATGACGCCGACGAACCACAGCAAGGTGAACGGCAACGCCAGCCAGCCGAGCGAGATCGCATCGCCAAAGGGGTTCGCGATGGAGTCCACGCGGAAACCGAACCAGTACATCATTCCGGCCACGGCGAACTGAACCGCAAACTTCTTGCCGGCGTTGGCGCCCCGGATGTCGTCGTATACCCCGAGGGCCGCGATGAGGGGGCCACCGATGAAGAGGCCCAGCATGAGATCCCGCTCGGCCACAAACATCGCCCCGACTTCGGATCGCAGAAACAGCAAGCCGAGCAGCGGGACGAAGAAGCCAATCACGATCGCGATGCCACCGAGGCGCGGGATGGGCCGACCGTGGACCTTGCGCGCCGAGAGCGCATGATCGAGGAGATTCGACCGCAACGCCCACCTGCGGATGAACGGGGTGAGAATCGCGGCGCAGATCGTCGATAGGATGAGGGCTACAGTGGCTGTTCTCATGTCAAGCTAGGGCGGCGGGGAAAGGGCGGCCAAGGGCGGAGACGACCGCCGAGTTCGCGAAGGGCTTATTGTGGTGAGGGCGGACGCTCCACGATCCAGTTACCGAGCGCGAGAGTGTCCATGTTGGTCTTCAGATAGCAGGCGAGCGCCTCCCGCGGGGTCGCGACGATCGGCTCGTGTTCATTGAAGCTGGTGTTGAGGACGAGGGGAATTCCGGTTCGCTTTTCGAAGGCGCTGATCAGGGCATGATACCGCGGATTGGTGCGTGGGCTGACGGATTGGAGGCGCCCCGTGCCGTCCACGTGGGTGATGGCCGGGATACGGTCCTTCATCTCCGGACGTACCCGATAAACCATCAGCATGAACGGGGACGGCTCAGACCGCTCGAACACCTGCCCGACGCGCTCCTCGAGGACGCTCGGCGCGAACGGGCGGTAGGTCTCGCGGTGCTTGATGCGCGAGTTGAGGATGTCCTTCATGTCGGTCCGCCGTGGGTCGGCCACGATCGAGCGGTTGCCGAGCGCCCGGGGCCCGAACTCCATCCCTCCTTGAAACCAGCCCACGACCTTTCCGTCCGCGATGTGTCCGGAGATCTCGGCGAAGAGCTGGGCATCCTCGACCCTCTTCGCGGTGAATGGACGGTCGTCAGCGCTGCTGCGCGCCGCGTCGATGGCGGACTGAATCTGGGCGTCGTCGAAGCTCGGTCCAACGTAGGCGTGCTCCATCACGAAGCGTCGGGGCAGTCGCAGCACCGCGTGCTGGACATGAAACGCCGCCCCGATGGAGGTCCCGTCGTCCCCGGCGGCCGGCTGGACATACACCTCGCGAAAAGGCGTACGCTCGAAGATCTTGCCGTTGGCCACCGAGTTGAGGGCGCATCCACCCGCCAGGGCCAGGCGGTCGGATCGGGTGCGGCGGTGCAGGTCGTTGACGACGTGAAAGAAGATGTCCTCGTAGACGAGCTGGGCGCTGCGCGCGATGTCCGCCCACTTTCCGAAGAAGTCCGGGTCCTCGGGGGCGCGCGCCGGCCCGAGGAGCTCGGCCAGCTTGGGCGAGAACACCAGCCCCATGTGTGGGCTCCCGTCGTCCCAGGTCATCTCGACCCCGTCGGTATGGTGGCGGAAGTAGTCGAGGTTCAACTCGAACTGTCCGCCGTCAACGGGGCGAATCACTTGTTTCAGCTGGGTAACGTAGCGGGGCTGTCCGTACGGGGCGAGACCCATCATCTTCCATTCCTCGCCATAGCGGTGGAATCCCAGGAATTGGGTGATGGCCGTGTAGAAGAGCCCCGCCGAGTGCGGGAACTCCACCCGATCGAGCACCTCGATGTCGCGGTCGCGCCCGTGGCCGCGCATCGTCGAGACGAAGTCGCCGAACCCATCGATGGACAGGCAAGCCGCCTCCTCGAAGGGGGAGACAAAGAAGGCGCTGGCCATGTGGGACTTGTGATGCTCGACATGGTGGACCTTGGCCCCGAAGCGCTTGGGGTCGATGCCGAGCGCGTTCGCGACGTGGTCGCCGAGGCTACGCACCTTGGAAACATTGGCCAGGCGGTCCTTGACCAGCTTGGTGAACGAGGGCCGCTTCTGGAGGGCAAAGAGGATCTTCTTCTGGAGGTTGGCCTTGGGATCCCGGGAGATCGCGACGTGCTCGAGGGTCTCCGGGCGCAAACCCGTTCCCTCCACCACCGCACGGACGGCGAGGGCCGGGAACCCGGCGCAGTGCTTTCGGCGATTGAGCCGCTCTTCTTCGATGGCCAGGACCAGCTTCCCGTCGACGACCATGGCCGCCGCCGCGTCCCCATGGAACGCATTCACTCCCAGAATGTTCATCGGCAGCCAGTATAAGTGCACTTCCCGGCAACGTCGCCGTCATTGGCCGTGTATTGGGCGTCGGCTGGCGGGCATTGACGGTCATCGGCGCCGGCGCCCACCCGCGCGACTTGCCAGGCCGAGAGCATCCGGACATAAATGTCGCCCTCCATGAATCCATTGCCAGGTTTGCGCGGACCGCGACGCTCGGGGCTCATCGGACTGAGCATCGCGTTGTGGCTGGTGGTGATGGCCTGGGAGTGGCCAGTTGCGCTCAGCTTCGGAGACGAGGTGGGTTACGTCGGCCAGGCACGCCTCTTTCTTCAAGGCCAGATCAAGCCGACCATCAGCTCACCCGGGATCTGGCACACCACCGCGTCGGGGGGCTTGGTCGCGAAGTACCCGCTCTTTCATCCGGCCCTGCTGGCCCCGTTCATCGCGCTCTCGCCGCGAAGCGCCTTCCTGGTCGGGATCGTGACGGCGGTCCTGCTCGCGGTGATGGCCGGGCGTATCCTCCGCGAATGGGGAAAAGATCCCATGTGGGCGGTCCTGGTCCTCGCGCAACCGGCCATCACCTTGGTGGCGAGGACCCTGATGGCGGACTTGCTGCTCTCGGCGTTCTTGCTCGGTGCGTACTGCGCCATCCGGAAGAATCGCTTCGGCCCGACCATCCTGCTCATCGCCGCCACGCTGGTGGCCAAGCCAACCGGGCCGGTGCTCGCCGTCTTGCTCATCGGCGGTGAGCTGTCGAAGGACTGGCGGCCCCTCCGCGCCCGGGATCCTGTCGCGATGCGAAAGGTTCTGGCATGCGGGGTTGGCATGGCCGTCGGGATGGCCATCATCGTGGGAACGAACTTGATCGCGAATGGCAGTCCCTGGTACGGCTACCACGAACGGCTCGGTCCGCCGAACTTCATGGCCACGTTTCTCTTCACCTCGGGGGCGGCACACGCCAAGTCGCTCGCTCTGGTGCCGCCGCTGCTGTTCGTGGGCGCGTGGCCCTTCTGGGTCCGAAGGGACTACGGTCCGCTCGCGGTGATGGCGGGGTTGATTGGACTCATGGCCATCTACTACTTCGTGGACTGGGGACGAAGCTCGGTGGACTCCCTGGTCCTTTCGCAGCGGCTGATCCTGCCGGCCATCGTGTTTCTGATGATCGGCTACGCCGCGCTGCTGTCGGACCTTTGCCTGCACCTCGAAGCGCGCTGGGGACCCTGGGTGGGCTCGACCACGCTGGCGGGCCTGCTGATCCTACCGGGCCTCGCGGGGTACGCGATCTCGTCGCGACACCGCCGCTGGCAGGAGCCGATGCGACAGGCCCTGGCCTCCGTCAGCGAGGTCGCCGCGTCCCTCGGCACCAACCGCATCGCGCTCACCCCGAGCGCGCTCAAGTACGGCCTGATGTTCAACGGGCTCACCACCCTGCAGCCGAGTGAAAGGGCCCTCCTGGCGGAGGGTCCGGACCGGAAAGACCTCGATGGCCAGCCCCTGGCGGAGGTGATTCTGTGCGGCACCAAGAACACCTCCTACCGGGTGCTCTCCTCCGACCTATCTTGCGTGACCAAGGGCTACGAGACGGTCCGCGCGTTCGCGGGATGCGAGATCCTGGTTCGTTCCGACCGGATACCAAATAGATGAGCGTACTCTTGGCGATACTCATCGGTGCGCTCGGGTTCTCGGCGGTCGGCTGGGGCCTGACGATTCTTCTCATGCTGAAGCTGAAGTGCCCGGAGCGGCTCGAGCGAATCACGGTGGCCGCCGCCCTCGGAACGGCCTGGCTATCCTTCTCGGTGTTCGTGCTGGCGGCCACCGGGGTCCTTCATCGACCGGCGCTGGTGGCTCTGGTCCTGATAGGCGTCGGGCTCGGCGGGTGGCGGCTCCGGCTGAGTTCGGCGGCCCCGCCCCGGAACCTGCTCGCCAGCTCCACTGCGCGAAACCTGCTGGTGGCGGCGCTCTCGATCTGCGTGGTGGCCAACTTCATCGGTGGGCTCGCCCCCATCAGCTTCATCGATGCGCTGATGTATCACGTCTTCGAAGCCCGGGAATATCTGCGCGTGGGTCGCCTGATCGAACTGAAGCATACCTGGCAGAGCTACCAGCCCATCTCGGTGGAGATGCTGTACACCCTGGCCCTCGGCATCTTCGACGATCGCCTGGTCCCGCTGGTCGACTGGGCCTTGGGGGTGCTGGCCCTGTTCTCGACCCTGGCCCTCGGGCGACGGCTAGCCGGACCGCTGGTCGGCCTGCTCGCAGCCACCACCTTCTACTGCACGGCCATGGTGGCCTGGGAGTCGACCTCATGCTTCATCGAGCTCGGCATCGCCGCCGGGGGGGCGGTGTCGTTCCTCGCGCTCCTGCGCTGGAACGACACCGACGAATGGTCGTGGCTGGTGGTGGCGGGGCTCGCCGCGGGATTCGCCGCGGGTTGCAAGCTCACGGCCGCGCAGATGCCGCTGTATCTGACCTTGGTGATCCTGTACCTCTCCCACAAATCCGGACGCTCTTTTCAGCGCACGTTGACTTCGGCCGCGGCGTTCGCATCGATCGCGGTGGCGTTAGTCCTCCCGTGGTATCTGCGCTCTTACTTGCTGACGGGCAACCCTTTCTATCCGTTCTTGCCGTCCATCTTCGGAGCGAACCCCACCATCTCAGACATTCAGGTGATTTTGGGGTCCTACGGAATTGGCAAATCCACCTGGGACCTCCTGCTCTCCCCCTGGCTCCTGGTATCCGAAGGTGCCCGCTCCGAGAACGGCCAGTTCCTGAATCCCCTGCCGTTCCTGCTGGCGCCGGTCATTGTGTGGAGGGCGTACCAGGAGCGTGAGCGTCGGACGATGCTCGGCTTTTGCGTCCTGTGGTTTCTGTTCTGGCTCAAGACCGCCCAGGTCGCCCGATACCTGGTTCCGATTCAGCCGTTCGCGACGGTACTGGCCGCCGATGCGGCGATACTTCTCGCGAGCTCGAGCCGGCTCCGACGTCGGCTCTCGATCACCTGTTGCGCCCTGTTCGTGGGCTTCTCGGCTTTGACGGTGGTCCTGTATGATGCTCACTTCTTGCGGGTGGTGCTGGGGATCGAGACCCGAGAGGCCTACTTGACCAGGACCAGCTGGTTCTACGAGCTGTACCGAGACGTGGACCACGAGCTCCAGAATCACCCAACGAAGAGGGCCTACGTCCTGACCGACGAGGGACCAACTTACTATTTGCAGACCGCGCACAACCGGCTGCGCAACACCGACTTCGCCCAGCCACCCGCGGAGCTGTGGGCCACGATCGTCGCGGGCCACTACACGCACGTGCTGATTCACAACAACCCTGCGTCCGACGCGGCACTCGCGCGTCTCGGTCCGCACCTGGCCCGGGTGTGGAAGAAGCACTACGAGCTGCCGGTCAGCCGAAGCTTCGGCGGTACGACTCCGGCGTTTTCGACCTTCTGGAGAGTGAACTCGACCCAGGATTCGCTGCCATGATCCTCGCGTGAGCCTTTCAACCATTCAACCCTTTGCCCTCGCTCGAATCAAAAATGGACCAAACCCTCGTCAGCGTTGTCGTCCCGTGTTTCAACGAAAAGGCCACGATTCTGAAATTGCTCGAGAGCGTCATCGCGGCCCCCTTCGCAAAGGAGATTCTCCTGGTCGACGACGGCTCGACCGACGGGACCCGTGAATTGCTCGAGGAAAAGATCCCATCGATGCCCGGGGTCCGGTTGCTGTTGCAGGACCGTAATCGGGGCAAGGGTGCAGCCCTCCGGCGGGGTTTCCTCGAGGCGACGGGATCGATCGTGATTGTCCAGGATGCGGATCTGGAGTACGACCCCAAGGAGATTCCCCGGATCATCGAACCGATCGTGGAAGGGCACGCGGACGTGGTGTACGGCTCCCGCTTCCTCGGGGGACCACATCGGGTGCTCTACTACTGGCACTCGGTGGGCAATCGCCTGCTGACCACGCTGTCGAACATGGTATCCGACCTGAACCTCACCGACATGGAGACTTGCTACAAGGCCTTCCGTCGCGAGGTCATCCAGTCGATCCAGATCGAGGAAGATCGCTTCGGCTTCGAGCCCGAGGTGACGGTCAA
>Ga0265328_10001300_pt1 | contig 11535 bp, 10 predicted proteins | sample 41624metaG_FD_202086 | JGI IMG/M metagenome (GOLD analysis project Ga0265328, IMG submission 202086) | Rhizosphere microbial communities from Carex aquatilis grown in University of Washington, Seatle, WA, United States - 4-16-24 metaG | ecosystem: Host-associated > Plants > Roots > Rhizosphere...
GCGTGCGTGGCCGCCGCAAGCGTGCCGCGACGGCGCGGCCGCGCCGCTCAGAGTGCGGCGACGGCCTCGCCGATCGCCCGGGCCACCGCGCGCGGATCCTCCTCGTGCGCGAGGTGGCCGAGCCCCGGCAGGATGCGCAGCGTCGCGCCGGGCACGCGCTCGCAGACGCGCCTCGCCTCATCGACCGGCACCGCCTTGTCGCCACTGCCGACGATCAGCGATAGCGGAGTCCGGAGCGTCGGCAGGTCGCGCTCGAGCGGCGCGAGGTCCCAGCCGGCCATCATGTCGAGTGCCGCGCCGACGTGAGCTGCGTTCCGCACCAGTCGAGCGTAGAGCTCGACGCCGCGCGGCTCGAGCCGCGACCCGGTGCTCGCGACGAGGCGCACCACCGCCGCGCGGTTCGCGGCCCGCCAGGCGACCAGCCGCGGCACCAGCGCGTTCGCCGCGAACAGCCGCGCGAGCGGCGTAAACAACTCCATCGGCATCCATGCGAGGCGCAAGAGCGCGCCGTTGAGGCTGATGAGCGCGCGCGGCTGGATCTCGCGCCCGAGGCACAGGCGCGCGAGCACGGCGGCGCCTGCCGAATGCCCGATCGCGAGATCGGGACTCGCATCCAGCGCGACGAGCAGCCGCCCGACGGCCGCCGCCATCCGCGGTAGCGAGACTCGTCCTCGCGGCAGCGGATCGGTGAAGCCGTGGCCGGGCAGGTCGCAGGCGACGACCCGATAGCGCTTCGCGAGCAGCGGCGCGAGGCCGCGCCACGTGTGCGTCGCGGCGCCGGTGCCGTGCACGAGGAAGGCCGTCGGTCCGGAGCCAGAGATCTGCACGTGCCAGCGCATTCCGCCCGCCCGGACGAAGCGGCTGGACTCGTGACCGGGCCAGTCGTGCCCGTCGCTGTCCCACGAGAGCCGCGGGCCCCGGTTCCAGAGCGGACTCACGACGTCGCGGTCGCCGCGAGGCGCACGGCGCGGTTGAGCGCGGCCGCGTCGGCGTGCGGCAGCGGGAAATAACGTGCATGCATCTCGCCGGCGAGCTGCGCCGCGAACGGCTGCGGACGCGGCGAGGTGTCGATCAGCAGCGCGTTGAGTCCGGCCGCGAGGACGCCGCGGGCCGACTGCAGCGCGTCGGCCTCGGCCTGGCCGCGGCCGGGCGCCGCGTCGCGGGCGATGTTGGCGCGGCCGTCCGTGAGCAGCACGAGCACCGCGGTCCCGCCGCGCCGCTGCACGGCATCTGCGATCGCCAGCGCCGCATCGAGGCCGGCGGCCAGCGGTGTGCCGCCGCCGCCGGGCAGACCCGCGAGGCTGCGCTTGGCGCGCACCAGCGAGCGCGTCGGCGGCAGCAGCACGTCGGCGCCCCGGCCGCGGAACGCGACGACCGCCACGCGATCGCGGCGCACGTAGCAGTCCGCGAGCAGAAGTTCCACGGCACCCTTGGCTTCGGCCAGCCGGTGCAGCGCGGACGAGCCCGATGCATCCACGACGAAGATCGTCGTCGTCTCGCTGCGCTCCTTGAAGCGGCGGATGCGGAAGTCCGCGCCCTCGATGCGCACGCGCCGCGCCGACGCGTCTCCCGCCGCGGCGGCCGCCCGGCGCCGTACCGGCTGCCACGGCGCCGCCGCGCGCAGCGTCTCGACCAGGTCAAGGCGCGCGCCGCGCTCCGGAAGCCCCGCCCGTATGCCGACCGGCCGGCCGCGCAGTGCTCCGCCGCGCAGCGCGCCGGCGCGGCCGGCCGCGCCGCGCTGCGGCCGGCGGACGAGCCCGGCCTGGAGCTGCGCGAGCAGGCCGGCCGGGATCGCGGCGCGGGCCGCGGCGAGCACGACTTCGGCAGACTCATCGAGTGCCTGCGGCGGCGGCGCAGGCTCGTCGTTCGCGGCCGCCGGCTCCGCGGTCGGCGGCTCGGCCTCGGCCGGTTCGTCCGTCTCATCGCGCTCGTCCTCGGGCGCCGCCGGCAGCCGCGTCGCGCGCGGCGCGAGCACGAGCCGGGCCGCGATCGCCGCATCGGCCTCGCCGACGGCGCCCGCGCCGCGGAGTGCCGCGAGCGCGCAGCTCGCACGCAGCGCGAACCAGGACGCGCGCGCCGAGTGCACGCCGAGCGCGGCCGCGGTCGTCACGAGCGCGGTCAGCAGGTCCTCGGGCAGCGCGACGGAGGGCAGCCTGAGGCGCGCCGCCGCAACGGCCGCCGCATCGGCCGACACGGCGAGCGCAGCGCGCGGATCCAGCCCGGCGAGGTCGAGGTGGAACGCGAGGCGCTCGAGCAGTACCGCCGGTGCACGCTCGTCGGGCTCGATGCCCTCGTCGAGCGCGACCAGGGCGATCGCGGCGGGAATCCGCGCCGCGAGCCCGTCCCGCTCGAGGGTCACGCTGCGGCTGTCCAGGACAGCGGCGAGACGAGCGGCCGTGGCGATCGTGACGCGCTCGGCCATGGCCAGGACCACGACGCCGCCGTCCGCCTCGGCCAGCAGGCCCCGCTGCAGTGCGCGCCGGCCGGTCCTCAGCGTCGTCGCGAGGTCGAGGCCGCCGAGCAGGCGCTCGTCGGTGATGTGCAGCGGCACGCGCTTGAACGGCGCACCGGCCGGCAGCCGCGCGCGCAGTGCGGCGAGCCACTGGTCGCGCGGCGCGCCGGGCGCCGCGCGCAGCACCGCTCCGCCGAGACCCGAAGGATCGACGCTGAGCAGCAGCGCCGCGAGCGCCGCGTCGGCGCCCGCCGCAGGCACTGCGGCCGGCGGATTCGTCATGCCCCGAGGACGTCCGCGACCGCGCGCTCGACGCGCAGGCTCGACCCGGAATCATCCAGCGGGTCGCGACGCAGCCGGTGGCGCAGCGCCGGCGCGGCGACGCGGCGCAGGTGCGTCAGGTCGACCGTCCGCGCGCCCTCGAGGCCGGCGACCGCGCGTGCCGCGCGCATCAGCGTCAGCTCGCCCCGCAAGCCGTCCGTGCCGAGCTTCAGGCACAGGCGCGCCGCCTGCTCGAGCAGGGCGTCGCTGACGTCGATGTCGTCGATCAGCTCGCGCGCCCTCAGGATCAGCCGGCGCACGGCGGCGTCCTTGCGCTGCCAGCGCGCGACGAATGCCGCAGGATCGCGCTCGAACGCGTCCCGCCGGCGCAGCACCTCGATGCGGGCGCCGATTTCGCCCGGCGTGCGCACCTCGACCGACAGGCCGAACCGGTCGAGGAGCTGCGGACGCAGTTCGCCCTCCTCCGGGTTGCCGCTGCCGACCAGCACGAAGCGCGCCGGATGGCGCACGGACAGTCCTTCGCGCTCGACGACGTTCTCGCCGGACGCGGCGACGTCGATCAGCAGGTCGACGAGGTGGTCCTCGAGCAGGTTGACCTCGTCGATGTAGAGGAAGCCGCGGTTGGCGCGCGCCAGCAGCCCCGGCTCGAAGGCACGCACGCCATCGGCGAGCGCGCGCTCCAGGTCGAGCGCGCCGACGACGCGGTCCTCGGTCGCACCGAGCGGCAGGTCGACGACCGGCACCGGCGCCCGCCGGCTGGGCAGCGGCTCCTTGCGGCGCCGGGCACGGCACTCGTCGCAGTGAGTCGCGGGCGCGTCGGGATCGCAGCCGAAGCGGCAGCCGACGACGACCCGCATCGGTGGCATCAGCGCGGCGAGCGCGCGGACCGCCGTGGACTTGCCGGTCCCGCGGTCGCCGAAGACGAGCACCCCCCCGATCGTCGGGTCGACGGCGGTCGCCAGCAGAGCGAGCTTCATCTCCTCCTGGGCGACGATCGCCGAAAACGGGAACACAGCGCGCATGATCGGACCCCTCGTCGACGCGGGCGCGTCAGGTCAAGGGTGCTTCAGCCGACGGCGACGGCGCAAGCTGGTGAGGCCCACAATGCCGATTGCGAGCGCGCAGAACCCGAGGACGGGTCGGTTCCGGACCACCGCGTACGGGGTCAGCCCGGCATAGGGCACGACACTGCCCTTCAGCACTTCGGGCTCGAATTGCCGGCTGCGCGCGGCGACGCGGCCGTGCGGGTCGATCAGGGCGGAGATCCCGTTGTTGGTCGCCCGGATCATCCAGCGCCCCGCCTCCAGCGCGCGCATGCGCGTGATTTGCAGATGCTGGTGTGGCGCGGTCGAGTCGCCGAACCAGGCGTCGTTGCTGACGTTGACGAGCAGCGAGGCGTCCTTCAGCACCGCGAGCTGCTCGACGGCGTAGGCGTCCTCGTAGCAGATCGTCGCGCCGAGCTTCTGGCCGGCGGCGTCGAGCGGTCCCTGGTCGGCGGCGCCCGCCATGAAGTCGACGTAGGCGAGGCTCCTGAGGCGCATCCAGGCGCGGATGAACGCCGGCACCGGGAAGAACTCGCCGAACGGCACCAGCCGGCGCTTGTAGTACCACTCCTCCTCGTCGCCGAGCGCGACGAGCCCGTTGCGGACCTGGCCGCTCTGGAAGTCGTAGCGCACGAGCCCGAGCAGGAGGTCCGAGCCCTTCGCGCGCGCGTCGCGATAGATCTCTGCGAGCACCGGCACGGCCTCGTGGTACAGCATCGGCAGCGCCGACTCCGGCCAGACGACGATGCGCGCGCCGAGCGCCTGCTGCGTGAGGCCGCGGTAGACCTCGAGCGTGTGCTCGCGGTTGTCCTCGAGCCACTTGAGGTCCTGCGGGATCGCGCCCTGCACGATGGCGACCGTGAGCGCCGCGCCGCTCGGTCGCGTCCAGTCGATGCGCGCAAGCCCGAAGCCGCCTGCCCAGAGAACCGCGACGAGCGCGAGCGGCAGCGCACCCGCGCCGCGCCGGCCGTCCAGCGCGGCGACGAGCGCACCCGCCGTCAGCGTCGCGGCGAGGCTCACGCCGTAGATACCGACCAGCGGCGCGTAGCCCGCGAGCGGCGTGTCGAGCTGGCTGTAGCCGACCGCGAGCCACGGGAAGCCCGACAGGAACCAGCCGCGGAACCACTCGAGCAGCACCCACGCGGCCGGCAGCACCACGAGTTCGCGCCAGCGGCCGCGCGCCGGCGCGTAGCGCGCGACCAGCCAGCCGACGACCGCCGTGTAGGCGCCCATGATCGCGACGAGACCGAGCATCAGCAGGATCGCGAGCGCGAGCGGCGCCTTGCCGAACACGTGAATGCTCGTATAGAGCCAGTAGGTGCCGGCGAGGAACAGTCCCGCGCCGAAGCCGAAGCCGATCGCCGCCGCTCGCCCCGGCGTCGCGCCGGCCCACAGCAGCCAGAGCAGCGCCAGGCAGCCCGGGCCGAGCAGCCACAGGTCGAAGGGCGCGAACGCGAGCGACTGCAGCGCACCGAGCAGGAACGCCGTCCACGGTGCATAGCGCGCGAACAGGTCGGCGCGCCGCCTGAGGCCCGCGAGGGACGCCATCAGTCGCCCGCGCCCTCTGCGGGCCGGACGTCGCGCGGCGCGTGCACCTTGAGCAGGTCGATGCGGCGGCGATCGGCGCGCAGCACTCGGAACTCGAACTCCTCGAGCCGCACCGTGTCGCCGCGGCGCGGCACCCGGCCGAACGCGTGCGCCACGAGGCCGCCGATCGTATCGAACTCCTCGTCGCTCAGGTGGGTACCAAAGTACTCGTTGAACTCCGCGATGCGCGTCAGCGCGCGGACCGTGAACTGGCGCTCGCCGTCGCGCCGGATCGACTGGTCCTCCTCGACGTCGTACTCGTCGGCGATGTCGCCCACGATCTGCTCGATCACGTCCTCGATGGTCACGAGCCCGGCAACGCCGCCGTATTCGTCGACGACGATGGCCATGTGGTGCCGGTTCTTGCGGAACTCCTTGAGCAGCACGTTGAGGCGCTTGCTCTCCGGCACGACCACCGCCGGGCGGATGACCTCGCGGATGTCGAAATCCGCGGCGGCGTTCTCGGCGTAGTAGCGCAGCAGATCCTTGGCCAGCAGGATGCCGATGACCTGGTCGCGATCCTCGCCGATCACCGGGAACCGCGAATGGCCGGACTCGACGACCACCGGCAGCAGCTTCTCGATGCCGTCGTCGCGGGCGACGACCGTCATCTGCGAGCGCGGCACCATGATGTCGCGGACCTGCAGGTCGCCGACCGCGATCACGCCCTCGACCATCTCGAGCGCCTCGGCATCGAGCAGACCGCGCTCGGTCGCCTCGCGCAGGTCCTCGAGCAGCGCCTCGCGGTCCTGCGGCTCACCGGACATCTGCTGCTGCAGGCGCTTCAGCCAGCCGCGCCGCAGCGTGCGGATCGTGTCGTCAGCCATCGGCGCGCACCCGGTAAGGGTTCGGGAAGCCCAGCCGCTTCATCAGCGCCTTCTCGCGCCGCTCCATGCGGCGCGCGTCGGCGTCGCGCTCGTGGTCGTGGCCGACGAGGTGCAGGACGCCGTGCACGACCATGTGGGCCCAGTGCGCCGCGAGCGTCTTCTTCTGCGCGTGCGCCTCGCGGGCGACGACCCGTGCGCAGATCGCGAGGTCGCCGAGCGGCGCCGGTCCGTCCACGGCGGGGGCGGAACCGGCCGGAAAGCTGAGCACGTTCGTCGGGCGATCCTTGCCGCGGTAGGCGCGGTTGAGGCGCTGGCTCTCGGCGGGCGTCACGACCCGGATCGAGAGCGCGGCGCGCGCGCCGCGCCGCCCCGCCGCGGTCTGGGCCCAGTCGCCGAGCAGTCGCGCCGACGGCGCCCACGGGTGGCGCGTGCCGAACGCGACGTCGACTTCGAGGCTCACGTGCCGTCCCCTGCGCGCTCGTAGGCCTGGACGATGCGCTGTACGAGCGGATGGCGGACCACGTCGTGCGAGGTGAAGAACGTGAACGCGACGCCCTTGACGCCCTCGAGCACGGTGACGACGTGCCGCAGGCCCGAGACGCGGCTCGAGGGCAGGTCGGTCTGGGTGACGTCGCCGGTGACGACCGCCTTCGAGCCGAAGCCGATGCGCGTCAGGAACATCTTCATCTGCTCGATCGTCGTGTTCTGCGCCTCGTCGAGGATGATGAACGCATCGTTGAGCGTCCGGCCGCGCATGAACGCGAGCGGCGCGATCTCGATCACGTTGCGCTCGATCAGGCGCATCACGCGGTCGAAGCCGAGCATCTCGTAGAGCGCGTCGTACATCGGCCGCAGGTACGGGTCGACCTTCTGGGTCAGGTCGCCGGGCAGGAACCCGAGCCGCTCGCCGGCCTCGACGGCCGGCCGCACCAGCACGATGCGTCGCACGCGGTCGGCCTGCAGTGCCTCGACCGCGCAGGCGACCGCGAGGTAGGTCTTGCCGGTGCCCGCGGGACCGACGCCGAAGGTGAGGTCCGCCTCGCGGATCTGGGCGAGGTACTGCACCTGGTTGGCGCCGCGGCCACGGATCAGGCCGCGGTGCGTGTGGACGTGGACCTCGTCGATCGCGGCCGGGCCCGCCGCGGCACCGGCGCCGGCGGCCGCCATGCCGGCTTCCTGGATCGCGAGGTGCACGTCGCGCGGCTGGATCCCGTGCGTTGCGCGCGCGTACAGCTGCTCGAGCACCTGGACGGCGTCCTCGGCACGCGCGCCGCTGACGCGGAAGCGGCTGCCGCGCCGGTTCACGCTCACGCCGAGGCGCGACTCGATCTGCCGGAGGTGCTCGTCGAGCGGCCCGCAGAGTGCCGCGAGGCGCTCGTTGTCCGCCGGATCGAGCGACAGGTCGCGTACGGGACCGGGGGTGCTCAAGCGGCGCGCCCGGCGCTCGGCTCTGCAGGCACCGCGGGCTCGGTGAGCCGGCCGCGCAGCGAATTCGGCATGGCCTCGGTGATCGTGACGTCGGCGAAGCGGCCGATCAGCGCCGCCGGGCCGTCGAAGTTCACCCAGCGGTTGCACTCGGTGCGCCCGGCGAGCTGGCGACCGTCGCGGCGCGAGGGCCGCTCGACGAGCACCCGCTGGCGGCTGCCGACCAGAACGCGGCTGCGCGCCGCAGCGAGCGTATTCAAGCGCTCCTGCAGAACGCCGAGCCGTCGCTCCTTGACGTCCTCGGGCACGTCGTCGGCGAGCGCGGCGGCGGGCGTGCCGGGACGGCGGCTGTAGATGAAGCTGAACGACTGGTCGAAGCCGACGTCCGCGATCAGGTCGAGCGTCGCCTCAAAGTCACGGTCGCTCTCGCCCGGGAAGCCGACGATGAAGTCCGAGGTCACCGGGATCCCGGGACGCGCGGCGCGCACGCGCCGGATCTTCTGCTTGTACTCGAGCACCGTGTAGCCGCGCTTCATCGCGGCGAGAATGCGGTCTGATCCGGACTGCACCGGCAGGTGCAGGTGGTTGACGAGCTTCGGCACCCGCGCGTACGCGTCGATGAGCCGGTCGGTGAACTCCACCGGATGCGAGGTCGTGAAGCGAATGCGCTCGATACCGTCGATGGCCGCGACGTGCTCGATCAGCAGCGCGAGGTCCGCCGTCTCGCCGTCCGCGAGCGCGCCATCGTAGGCGTTGACGTTCTGGCCGAGCAACGTCACCTCGCGCACGCCCTGCAGCGCGAGCGCGCGGACCTCGCCGAGGACCTGCGCGAGCGGCCGGCTGATCTCCTCGCCGCGGGTGTACGGCACGACGCAGAAGGTGCAGTACTTGCTGCAGCCCTCCATGATCGAGACGAACGCGGTCGCCGCCGAGGCCTCCGGCAGCGGCAGTTCGTCGAACTTCTCGTTTTCCGGGAAGCTCACGTCGACCTGCGGCCGGCCGCTCGAGCGCACGGCGGCGAGGAGCTCGGGCAGGCGGTGGAGCGTCTGCGGGCCGAAGACGACGTCGACGTACGGTGCCCGGGCGAGGATCCCCTCGCCTTCCTGGCTCGCGACGCAGCCGCCGACGCCGATGAGGACGCCCGGACGCGCACGCTTCAGGTCCGCGTAGACGCCGAGGTGCGAGTAGACCTTGTCCTCGGCCTTCTCGCGGATCGAACAGGTGTTGAGGAGCACGACGTCCGCGCGGCCGGGATCCTCGGTGAGTTCGAGGCCCTCGGCGGCGCGGAGCACGTCCGCCATGCGGGCGGAGTCGTACTCGTTCATCTGGCAGCCGAAGGTCTTGAGGTAGAGGTAGCCGGGCATGGGCAGGAGCGACGCGGGGCCGGAAGCGTACCGCGTCCGACCCCGCACATAAAGGCGGCCGCAGGGCCGGTCCTCTACTAAGTCCTTTTAATTCAGTGTATTAGGTGACATCCGACGACGCATCTAGAACGGGATGTCGTCGTCGAAAGCCTCATCCTTGCCGCCGGCCGCCGCCGGCGCCTGCGAGTACTCGTCGGCCGGAGCCGGCTCGCGCCGGGGAGCGCCCGGGGAGGCTCCGGAAGCGGCCCCGCCACCGCCGCCACCGCCGCGGCCACCGAGCATCTGCATCTCGTTGGCCACGATCTCCGTCGTGTACCGGTCGTTGCCGCTCTTGTCCTGCCACTTGCGGGTCCGCAGCCGCCCCTCGACGTAGACCTGCGAGCCCTTACGCAGGTATTCGGCGGCGATCTCCGCCAGCCGATCGAAGAACACGACGCTGTGCCACTCCGTGTTCTCCTTCTGCTCGCCGCTCTGCTTGTCGCGCCAGCTGTCCGTCGTCGCGATCCGGACGTTCGTGACGGCCTTTCCGCTCGGCATGGCCCGTGTCTCCGGGTCCTGTCCGAGATTGCCCACCAGAATGACCTTGTTGATGCCGCGCGCCATGTCATCGACTCCTGTTGAGTGCGGGTCCGGGCCGGCGGCGGCCCGGGTCTGAATTGGAGGTCAAGAGTGTACGCCGCCGGACGGCCGGCGCATCTCGAGAATCGGCCGGATTCGCGCTGAAAAGGCGCGTTGTCAGCCCCGCTCGGACCGGGCGAGCAACAGCCAGGCGAGCGCCGCGAGGGAGGCGCCGCCGAACACGCCGACGAGCCCCATCGGGCTTCCGTAGAGCGCGCCGGCGGCCAGGCCGCCGGCGAAGGCGCCGAGGAACTGGGCGGTCGCGAAGATACCGAGTGCGGCGCCGCGGACCCCCGGCAGCGCGACCTGCGAGAGGCGGGCCGGCAGCCGGGCCTCCAGGTAGTTGAACGCGGCGAAGAACGCGATCAGCGCCGCATCGAGACCCCACCGGCTCGAGTAGACGAGGGCGAGGCAGCCGAGCGAGACCGTGAGGAGCGCGATCCCGAAGCGCATGACCTCCCCCGGCTTCGCGGTTCGTTCGGTCACGAGGACGAGCGGGATCGTCGGCAGGATCGAGGCCGTGAACACGGTGAGGTAGGTCTGCCAGTGATCGTGGACGTCGATGCGCAGCACGTCCCGCAGCACGTGCGGCACGCCGAAGAAGGTGGCCGTGAGCACGAAATTGAGCGCAAAGATGCCGACGTAGTACGGGACGAGCTCGGCGGTCAGGGCTTCCCGCAGCGGCGGGCGGGCCGCAGGGTGCGACGGCAGCGGCGGCGGCGGCGGCACGACGGCGTACAGCAGCAGCACGCAGAGCCCGGCAAGAGCCGTCAGGATCCAGAATATCCCCGGCACGCCGATGAGCGGCTCGAGAACGGGCGCCGCCAGCAGCGAGACGACGAACGAGGCGCCGATGCTGATGCCGATCAGCGCCATCGCGCGGGTGCGGACCTCGGTGCGTGTCTGGTCGGCGAGCAGCGCGGTCACCGGGCCCGACACCGCCCCAGCCCCCTGCACCATGCGTCCGACGACGACTCCCCAGATGCCCGTCGCCAGGGCCCCGAGCACCGAGCCGGCCGCGTACAGGACGAGGCCCGCCAGAATGACCGGCCGGCGCCCGACCCGGTCGGACAGCGCCCCGAACGGGATCTGGAGACAGGCCTGCGTCAGGCCGTAGGCCCCCAGGGCCAGGCCGACGAGCAGCGGCGTCGAGCCGGGAAGGCCGCCCGCGTAGAGCGCAAGCACCGGAAGCAGCAGGAAAAGCCCGAGCATCCGCGCGGCGTAGATCGCCGCCAGGCCGCCCAACGAGCGGCGTTCCTGCGGCTCCATGCGCAGGCGGGCGGGCCGGGTCCCGGGGTCGATTCCGGGCCCGTGGGGCGATGAGTCCACGAGGGTGTCTTACCTGAAGGGGAACGCGCCTTGTATTCTAGCGAATTCGCCCGAATTTCCCGGACTCACGATGCAGAAGATCAGTATCCGCGGCGCCCGGACCCACAACCTGCAGGGGATCGACCTCGATCTGCCCCGCGATCGGCTCATCGTGCTCACGGGCCTGTCCGGATCCGGCAAGTCCTCGCTCGCGTTCGACACCATCTACGCCGAGGGCCAGCGCCGCTACGTCGAGTCGCTGTCGGCGTACGCGCGGCAGTTCCTGTCGATGATGGAGAAGCCCGACGTCGACTCGATCGAGGGACTGTCGCCCGCGATCTCGATCGAACAGAAGTCGACCTCCCACAACCCGCGCTCGACGGTCGCGACCGTTACCGAGATCTACGATTACCTGCGGCTCCTGTACGCGCGCGCCGGCACGCCGCGCTGCCCCGACCATGGCCTCGAGCTCGCCGCACAGACGGTCAGCCAGATGGTGGACCAGGTGCTCGAGCTCGGCGAGGGGACGCCGCTGCTGCTGCTCGCGCCGGTGATCAAGGACCGCAAGGGCGAGCATGCGCAGGTGCTCGACGAGCTCAAGGGCAAGGGGTTCGTGCGGGCGCGCATCG
>Ga0265328_10001302_pt1 | contig 11532 bp, 12 predicted proteins | sample 41624metaG_FD_202086 | JGI IMG/M metagenome (GOLD analysis project Ga0265328, IMG submission 202086) | Rhizosphere microbial communities from Carex aquatilis grown in University of Washington, Seatle, WA, United States - 4-16-24 metaG | ecosystem: Host-associated > Plants > Roots > Rhizosphere...
CGATATGTTCGACACGCTGCAGAGGGCGTTCGAGGAGGCCGGATGATGCGGGGGCTGGTTCTTTCCATTCTGAGTTCGATGATTTTGGCAGGCGGCGCGCAGGCCGCCCAGCGCGAGGCGACGGGCGCGGCGTCCGAAGCCAGCCGTTATGACGGCGCCTGGGTTTTCGAGGCGCGCACGACGGTCGGCTCCTGCCCGGGGCTTCTACCCGATCAAATCGAGATTCACGGCGATCTCCTCGTCGGCACGCAGGCGGGCGTGGCGGCGCTCGCGGCCGGGCGTATGGCGCATTGGGGCTATGTGGAGAGCGACGGCGCGATCATGACGCGCTTCACCTCGCAGGGCGGCCATGTGGCGCGCGCCCATGGCAATCTGCGCGGCAATGCGGGACAGGGCGCCTGGTCTTCCTCGACTGACAAATGCGGCGGCACCTGGCGCGCCCATCGCGGCGGCGCCCAGCGCGCGGGATACTGAGGCCGTTCCTTCCCGATGCTCGAAAGTTCGCGCAAACCCTTCTCCCGCCAGCGGGAGAAGGTGGCCCGGCGCAGATCGGGGCTCGCCCTCATCCGACCCGCTTTCGCGGGGCGCCTTCTCCCGCGAGGGGAGAAGGAGTCGCGCACGGCAGATCGCGCCTTTCGAAAACTCAGTTCTCTTCTTCGCCGAACACCGGCAGCAGCTGCGACGAGCGCGCCGCCTGCCGTGAGGCGACCGGCGTCGCCGCGGGCGCGGATTGCGGCAGGGCGGCCGTGAGGCCGAGGCCGTCGCGCTGATAAATATCCTCGCGGAACTGCATCACGCCGTCGGGCGTCGCCCAGGCGGTGACATAGACCCAATAGACCGGCACGGCCGGCGCGATCTTCACGTCGATGCGCTCGCCGGAGCGGATCGCCTCGTCGATATGCTCGCGGTCCCAGCCGGGCGTCTCCTTCAAGAGCCAGGCGACATAGTCGCGCACATTCTGCAGGCGGATGCAGCCGGAGGAGACGAAGCGGAAATCGTCGCCGAAAATGCCCTTGGCCGGCGTGTCGTGCATATAGACGCCGTAAGGATTGGCGATGTCGATGCGCACCACGCCGAGCGAGTTGAAGTCGCCGCCCGTGTCCTGGCGGAACTTGTAGTTCAGCGCCTCGAGCGAGTTCCAATTGATCTGCTGCGGGGAGAGCTCGACGCCGTCCTTGTTGTAGACGCGGATGTGATTGTCCGCGAGATAGTTGGAGTCCGCCTGCATTTTCGGGATCAGATCCTTGCGGATGACCGAAGCCGGCACGGTCCAGAAGGGGTTGAAATTGACCTGGATCGCCTTGGTCTGCATGACCGGCGACTGGCGGTCGATCTTGCCGACCCCCGCGGTGTGATGGGTGACGACATAGCCGTTCTCCACCGTCTCCACAGTGGCGGCGGGAATATTGGCCGTCACATAGCGATTGCCGAGATCGCGCGAGAAGCTGCGCAGGCGCACGAGATTGGTCTCGAGCTGGCGCAGGCGCAGCTCGGCGGAGACGTTGAGCGCGGCGAAGGTCTGCGTCGAGACGACGCCCGTGGCGTTGACGCCGTGGCGCGCCTGGAAGCGGCGCACCGCGGCCTCCACGTAAGAGTCGAACACGGGGCTCGCTCCCGCCTCCGCGCCCATGTCGCCGGAGACGATGAGGCGGCGGCGCAGCGCCGAGACGGCCGGGCCGTTGGAGCCGAGGCGCAGCTGTTGGCCGGCCGGCACCATGGTCCAGCCGCCGCGCGCGACGATCTCCTGCAACTGCGTGATGGCGGCCTCGGTCGCGGCCACCGTCTGCGTGGAGAGGATGGGGGTGGTCGAACGCGAGACGGTGAGTCTCGGATCGGCGTCATAACGCTGCGCCCATTCGGCCTGGCCGTCATAGGCGTCGCCCGCGGCGATCGCCGCCGGAGCTGCGGCGCAGGCGAGCGCCAGGACGAGAGCATTGCGCGAAAAGACGGACTTCGAAAACCTACGCAAAGGGAAGCTCCAATCCGACTGCGCCCTCTCGAGGGCGAGGCCGCGGTCGCGCGGCGCGTCGATAGATTTGCGATTCTTTCGTTAAGAAGGCGCGAATAGTCCGGCGTTTTTGTGACGCGCTGCGAAATTCGCGAAGGCGCTCGACGCAGGCCCTGCGCATGACGTAACGAGAAGGCGTTTTTTCACGAATGGCATGGTGGACGTTTGGGAACGCCGAGAGCGGAGGAGGAATGGGCCGTGCTGATGCGCGCCGCCATAGCGGGCGATTCGGGCGCCTATAAGAGGCTGCTCGTGTCGCTGACGCCGGCGCTGCGCGGAATAGCGCGGCGCGATTGCGCGCGCCTCGGCCTCGATGTCGGCGAGGCGGAGGATGTGGTGCAGGAGACGCTGCTCGCGATCCATCTCAAGCGCGACACCTGGGATATGGATCGGCCGATCGGCCCCTGGATCATGACGATCGCGCGCAACAAGCTCGTCGACGCGCGCCGTCGGCGCGGCGCCAAGACGCCGCTGCCGATCGACGACGCATTCGATCTCGCGGCGCCCGAGGCGGCCGACGACGGGCTCGACCGGCAGGACGTCGATCGCCTGCTCGGCGAGCTCGGCGAACGCCCGCGCGATCTGGTGCGTTTCTTGTCTATCGACGGCCATTCGGTGAAGGAGGCGGCGGAGCGTCACGGCATGAGCGAGGGCGCCGTCCGCGTGGCCCTGCATCGGGCGATCAAGACTCTGGCGGCGCTCTATCGGAAAGGCGAGACATGAGAACGGAAGAGCTGATCGGCGCGCTCGTCGCGGACCATTCGCCGTCGCGTTTTCGCTTCGCGCGGATTTTCGCTCTGTCGCTCGCAGCCGCCGCCATTGTCGGCGCCATCGCGCTGTTCGCTTTCATCGGCGTGAGGTCCGATCTCGGCTCGGCCGTTCAGAGCCTGCGCTTTCTCGCGAAATTCGCCGTGACGCTCGGCCTGTTCGTGGCCGGCGTCGGCCTGTTGCGGCGCCTCGCCACGCCGGGCGCGCCCGTCGGCTATTGGCGATTCGCGCCGCTTTTGGCGCTGCTCGTGCTCGTCGTCGCTGTGGTCCTCGAGCTTTTCGCCGCGCCCGCGGGCTCATGGGGGGCGCGCCTCGTCGGGCTCAATGCGCGCGCCTGCCTGCTGCTCATTCCGCTCATCGCGATCGGCCCGCTGGCGATTTTGTTGCTGGCGCTGAGGCGCGGCGCGCCGAGCCGGCCGGCGCTCGCCGGCGCCGTCGCCGGCCTCGTCGCCGGCGCGCTGGCGGCGAGCTTCTATGCGACCCATTGCCAGGACGACAGCCCGCTGTTCGTCGCCGTCTGGTATTCGCTGGCGATCGGCGTGGTGGCGCTGGCCGGTTCGGCGCTCGGCTCGCGCTTGCTGCGATGGTGAGCCCGCGTGAGCCGCTTCGCGTCGATGTGGCGCTGTGCGAACGCGGCCTGTTCGAGAGCCGCGCCAAGGCGCGCGAGGCCATTCTCGCGGGCCTCGTCGAGGTCGACGGCCGCAGGATCGCCAAGCCCTCGCAACTCGTCGCGCCCGACGCCGAGATCGTGGCGCAGGCGCTCTATCCTTACGTATCGCGTGGTGGCGTGAAGCTCGCCCATGCGCTCGAGGCTTTCGGCGTCGACGCCAAAGATCGCCACTGCCTCGATGTCGGCGCCTCGACGGGCGGCTTCACCGACGCTCTGCTGCGTTCCGGGGCGCGCCATGTCGTCGCGGTGGATGTCGGCCATGACCAATTGCACGAGAAGCTGCGCCGCGATGCGCGCGTGACCTCTCTCGAAGGTCTCGACGCGCGCGCGCTGACGACGGAGCATCTCACGGAGGCTCCGTCGTTGATCGTCGTCGACGCGAGCTTCATTTCGCTCGCTCTGGTTCTGCCGTCGGCGCTCGGGCTCGCGGCTTCAGGGGCGGAGCTCGTCGCTCTGGTCAAGCCGCAGTTCGAGGCCGGCCGCAAGGCGGGCAAGAAGGGCGTCGTGCGCGACGAGGCCGTCCATGCCCAAGTCTGCGCGCGCGTCTCGGCGGAGGTCGAGGCGCTCTCCTGGCGCGTTCTCGGCCTTATCGCGTCGCCGATCGAGGGCGGCGACGGAAATCGTGAATTTCTTCTCCATGCGAGGCGGATGTGATGCGGCGGCTCGTGATCGAACGTTTGGGCCATCGCGGCGAGGGCGTCGCCCGCGCGGAGGAGGGGCTCGTCTTCGTGCCCTTCGCTCTGCCGGGCGAGACTGTGCTCGTCGAGGCCGAGGGCGAGCGCGCCCGTCTCTTGGACATCCTCGAACCTTCGCCGGATCGCATCGAGCCCTTCTGCCCGCATTACGGAATTTGCGGCGGCTGCGCCGTGCAGACGCTGGCCGAGCCGGCCTATGCGCGGTGGAAGCGCGGCCTCGCCGAGACGGCGCTGCGCAACGCCGGTCTCGACTGGCCCGTCGAGCCGCTCGTCGACGCCCATGGCGCCGGGCGTCGGCGCGTGACCTTTCACGCCCGCTTCGAGAAAGGCGCGGCGCGGGTCGGTTTCATGCGCGCGCGCTCGCATGATCTCGTCGAAATCGACGCCTGCCCGCTGTTGGAGGACGGCCTCGCCGGCGCGCCGGCGGCGGCGCGCGCATTGGCGCAAGCGCTGAGCGGACGGGGCAAACCGCTCGACGTCGCCGTGGCGTTGACGACGGGCGGGCTCGATGTCGACATTCGCGGCGCCGGCGCGCTGGAGGAGCGCGAGACTCTGGCGCTGCTCGAACTCGCCGAACGCCTCGATCTCGCCCGTCTCGCCAATCACGGGCGGCTGGTGACGCTGCGCCTCCCGCCCGGGGTGATGGTCGGCAACACGCAAGTCTTCCCGCCGCCCGGCGCGTTTCTCCAGGCGACGGCCGAGGGCGAGGCCGCCATCGCGCGCCTCGTCGCCCAGGGCGTCGGCGAGAAGGCCAAAAAAATCGCCGATCTCTTCTGCGGCGTCGGCGCCTTCGCGCTGCGGCTCGCGGCGCAGGCGCAAGTGACAGCCGTGGATTCCGATGTGGCGGCGGTGGAGGCGCTCGACCGCGCCGCCCGCACGGCGAGGGGGCTGCGGCCGATTTCGGCGCAGGCGCGCGATCTCTTCCGCCGTCCGCTCGACGCTCAGGAGCTGAACCGTTTCGACGCCGTGGTCTTCGATCCGCCGCGCTCCGGCGCAACGGCGCAGGCGCAGGCGCTCGCGGCTTCGACCGTGCGTCGCGTGGTCGCCGTCTCCTGCGATCCGCAGAGCTTCGCGCGTGACGCCGCAATTCTAGGCAAGGGCGGGTATGCTGAAAAATTCATCACGCCGATCGATCAATTTCGGCATTCGCCTCATCTCGAGGTCGTCGCTCTCTTCGAGCGGGCGGCCGAGGCTGCGCCGCGCCGACGCCTCCTGTCGCGCTGATGAGCAGGCTTCGCCCGCCCTGCGCTTTCGTCGACGCTCGCACCAGCGCGCTTTTTTACGTAGGTTCACTTATGGCGGAATGGGCCGGAGAACATAGATTCTCGCAACGTCTTTCATGTGACAACGAACGGATTTCAGAAAGCATTTCGGGACTGAGCGGGTTATTTTTCTTGCCAGCCCGGCCGAGTTGGGCATAGGATTTGCGTCCATGTCCAGCATGGGGAGCCGGCTCCTCGAGAGTCCGCGCTCGAATCTGGAAGGAGATGGTCACATGAATGCGCTTCTCGCCGCAACATTGTGCAGTATCGTCCTCGGCGGACTTCCGGTCGCCGCCGCCGCTTATGTGCGGGTTCGCCGGTCGGATGAAGCGCGTCGTCGTCGCCACTGGTGACTTTCGGAGCGAGGTGATCTCTGACCGCCGTCGAAACAGGACGCGATGACACGGGGCTGCTCGATCGCCTGAGCGCGATCGTGGGATCTGCCGGCGTCATCGTCGATCCTGAGGCCATGGCGGCCTATCTCCGCGAGCCGCGCGACTCCTTCCACGGCCGCGCTCTTTGCGTCGTCAAGCCGCGAAGCGCCCGCGAGGTCGCTTCCGTTCTCGCGCTCTGCAACGAGGCCGGCGTCAGCGTCGTTCCGCAGGGCGGCAATACAGGGCTCGTGGGCGGCCAGACGCCCGATGAGAGCGGCGCGCAGATCCTGCTGTCGCTGCAAAAGCTCGACAAAATCCGCGAGGTCGATCCCGCCTCCGACACGATGACTGTCGAAGCCGGCGTCATTCTCGCCAATGTCCAGGCCGCGGCCGAGGCAGCAGGCCGCTATTTCCCGCTCTCGCTCGGCGCCGAAGGCAGCTGCACGATCGGCGGCAATCTCGCGACCAACGCCGGCGGCGTGCATGTGATCGCCTATGGAGCGACGCGCGATCTCGCGCTCGGGCTCGAGGTGGCGCTGGCCGACGGGCGGCTTCTCTCGGGTCTCTCCAAGCTGCGCAAGGACAATACGGGCTATGACCTCGCCCATTTGTTCATCGGCTCGGAGGGGACGCTCGGCGTCATCACCGCGGCGACGCTGAAGCTGTTTCCGCTGCCGCGATCACGCGCGACCGCCTTCGTCGGCCTCGCCGATCCGCGCGCGGCGCTGGCGCTGCTGGCCCTCGCCAAGGCGCGCGCCGGCTCCGCGCTCGTCGCCTTCGAACTGATCCCGCGCATCGGCGTCGAATTCGTGCTGCGGCATATCAGCGGCGTGCGCGATCCGCTCGCCGGCGCGCATCGTTGGTATGTGCTGATCGAGCTCGCTTCGCCCGCCGAGAGCGGCGTCGAGGAGCTGCTGACCGAACTACTGGGCGACGCGATAGAGCAGGGAATCGCCGAGGACGCAGCGCTCGCCGCCACGCTCGAGCAGCGCGCCGGACTGTGGAAGCTGCGCGAGACGCTTCCGGAGGCGCAAAAGCCCGAGGGCGTCTCGATCAAGCACGACGTCTCCGTGCCGCTCGAATCGATCCCCGCTTTTCTGGAGGAGGCGAACGCTCTCGTCACGGCCCATGCGCCCGGCGCGCGGCCCACGCCCTTCGGCCATATGGGCGACGGTAATATCCACTATAATGTCTCACAGCCCGAGGGCGCCGATCGCGCCGCCTTCCTCGCCCGCCGCGAGGCGATCAACGAGATCGTGCATGGGCTGGTGACGAAATATGCGGGCTCGGTCTCCGCCGAGCACGGCGTCGGCGTGCTGAAGCGCGATCTCTTGCGCAAGGTGAAGGATCCGGTAGCGCTCGAGTTGATGCGCGCGATCAAATCGGCGCTCGACCCGAAGGGCGTCCTCAATCCGGGGAAGCTTCTGTAGGCGTGCGGGCGTGGCGCTTGCGACGCTTCTGCGCCGGCGCGGATTTGTCGACGGAGCCGCCCTCGAAGCCCACGAGAATCTCATAGTCGTCGGCCGCCTGCGCGCCGAGATAGGGGACCGACAGCGGCTCCGAGATCACGCGGAACTCGCCGCGCGCCGCGCCGGCGGGAACGCTCGCCGCGACATGATAGCTCTTGGAGGCGAGGATCGATTCGTCCTTCTGCCGCCGCGCGGCGATCTTCAGCGTGCCGGAAAAAGAGCCCGGCTGGCCGGTCGGGCCGAGCACGGACGCCCCCTCCACGCCCACCTTGATGAGGATCTGATCGCCCACGACCGAGCATTCGCGCGCGAGGTGCAGCAGCGAGAGCTGATAGCGGACCGAGGAATTATCCGCGCCCGGCGGAACGCGCAGAGTGGCGGCGCCGGTGTCGACGAGGATTTCGGGACAATCGACCGCGGCGCCCGGCGCGGCCTGCGTCGGCTGGCCGGATTTCTGCTGCTCCTTCTCGCCGCCGCCGAAGACGCCCGAGAAGGGATTGGGAATGTCGAAGGCGCGGGCGCCGCCCGTCGCAAGCCCCGCCATAAGCGCGGAAATCGAGAGAATCGCGCCAAAGCGTCGCATCATGCGTCCCGTGTCCATCGGCCTTTCACCCTCTGCTCGGCCGGCCCCCTCCCCAACCCTCCCCCGCTCCGCGGGAGAGGGAGTAGATTCGGCGCTTCATCCGAGGTTCGCGTCGCGCCCGCCGCCCCCTCTCCCGCTTAGCGGGGGAGGGTGAGGGAGGGGGCGCGCTCCATCCGTCTCGATGACGCCTTACCGCCATCACGGCAGTTTGGCGAATCCCTCCTTGAAGCCGGCGAGCGACAGCGGCAGGCCGACGCCCTCGTCCGGCGTCAAATAGATGACGAAGGTCGCCGTCTTGCCGTTCTTGAGCTGGTCGACGAGCGCATCGTCCATGACGACATCGGCGACGCAGCCCGAGGGCAGGCAGCGCACGAAGCCCGTGTCGCCGATGCGGGTCTTGTCGATGGTGAGGCCGAGCCCCTTGATCAGCAACACATTGAGCGGCGCGATGACGCGCAGAAGCCGGCTCTTGCCGTCGCTCGTCTTCAGTACGACGACGACCAGATTGACATTGGCCTTGTCCTCCGCCGCGACGCTCTGAATCAGCGCGCATTGCTCGGCGGCGGCGCCGGCCGGCGTCTCGCAGCGAATCTCCCAGTCGCCAAATTTGGATTTGACCGCCCCTTGCGCGGCGGCGGGCGATGCCGCCGTCCATGCTGCGACTGCGAGACCCAACCCCGCGACCACATGTCGCAACCTCGCGAGCCGGAGAACGGCGGCGTGCGGCCTCATTTTCGCTCCATGTTTCTTTCGATGCGGATTCAAATGGCCCTTAGGATGGAAACCGGGCCAAAACTGGGCGTTGCGAACAATCTCGAGGGCGACGCTTTGCGTAGCAAATGGCCGCGGCCTGTCAAGCGGAAGGGCGCCGACGCCGCAATTTTACGCATCGAGAGGTGGCGCGACTTTTTGTCAGGCAGACTGTGGCGCCGCAGCGATTGCGCGACAACGCCGTTTGTGGTTGAACCCGCCTGGGAATACCTGACGGGCCGGATTTGTGGCGGGTTCGGCTCGATCAAAACTACCGGATAACAGAATCATAACGACCTTGATCCAGAGGTCCGAGAGGCGATCTCCATGCTCATCGGCAGACGACCCATTCTCCGCCGCGCGGCCTTGACGGCCGGCGCCGTATCCACCCTCCTCCTGCTGGCGGGCGCTGCGACCGCCGAGGTGCTCGGCCAGCCCACTCCGGGAGGCCTCGGCCTTCCGGCGACGGTGACGGAAGTCGGCGCCGAGACGCAATTTTTCTACAATGTCGTTCTGCTTCCGATCATCAGCTTCATCGGTCTCTTCGTTCTCGGCCTTCTCATTTATGTCTGCTGGCGGTTCAACGAGCACGCCAACCCCGTTCCCTCCAAGCTCACCCATCACACCGGACTAGAGATCGTCTGGACGCTGGTTCCGGTCCTCATCCTGGTGTTCATCGCCATCCCCTCCTTCCGTCTGCTGGCCCATCAGGTGGAGATCCCCGAGCCGAAGGTGACGATCAAGGTCACGGGCAACCAGTGGTACTGGTCCTACGCCTATCCGGAGGATCAGGGCGGCGGCTTCTCCTTCGATCAGTTTCTGAAGCCGGAAGCGGAGCTCAAGCCGGAGAATGGCGACGTCCGCCTGCTCTCGGTGGACAATGAGGCGGTGGTGCCGGTCGGCGAGGTGGTCAAGCTGCAGGTGATCGCCTCGGACGTCATCCACTCCTACACCATTCCGGCCTTCACCATCCGCATCGATGCGGTGCCCGGCCGTCTCAACGAGACTTGGTTCAAGGCCGAGAAGGAAGGCCTCTTCTATGGCCAATGTTCGAAGATCTGCGGCAAGGATCATGCGTTCATGCCGGCCGCCATCCGCGTCGTCTCCAAGGAGAAATACGCCGAATGGCTGGTCGAGGCGAAGAAGAAGTTCGCCAAGGCCGACGACGGGCGCATGCGCGTCGCCGACGAGCGCGACGCGCGCTGACCAGTTTCCGAGCCGAACCGAACAAAACCCGAGCATTCTCCGAGGATCACGACCATGGACGCCATCTCGACCGAGGCGGGGGCCCACCACGACCATCCCACCGGCCTGCGCCGCTATCTCTTCTCGACCAACCACAAAGACATCGGCACGCTCTATCTGATCCTCGCCGTCGTCGGCGGCCTCATCGGCTTCCTGATGTCGATGGCCATTCGCGCCGAGCTCGCCCATCCCGGCATCTCCGTCTTCCCCGGGCTCTCGGCGCTGCTGCACGGGACCGATCCGACCAATATCGACGCGGCCAAGAATCTCTATAACGTCTTCATCACCGCCCATGGCGTGCTGATGATCTTCTTCTTCGTCATGCCGGCGCTGATGGGCGGCTTCGCCAATTGGTTCGTGCCGATCATGATCGGCGCGCCGGACATGGCCTTCCCGCGCCTCAACAACATCTCCTTCTGGCTGCTCGCCGTGGCGCTGGTGCTGGTCGTGCTGTCGACCTTCGCGGAGGGCGCTCCCGGCTCGCTCGGCTTCGGCGGCGGCTGGGTGTTCTACCCGCCGCTGTCGTCCAATACGGGCCATCCCGGGCCGGCGATGGATTATGTGATCCTGTCGTTGCATCTGGCCGGCGCCTCGTCGATCCTCGGCTCGATCAACTTCATCACCACCATCTTCAACATGCGCGCGCCGGGCATGACGCTGCACAAAATGCCGCTCTTCGCCTGGGGCATGCTGGTCACCGCCTTCCTGCTGGTGCTGACGCTGCCAGTGCTCGCCGGCGCGATCACCATGCTGCTCACCGACCGCAACTTCGGCACGACCTTCTATGATCCGGCGGGCGGCGGCGATCCGATCCTGTTCCAGCATCTGTTCTGGTTCTTCGGTCATCCGGAAGTCTATGTGCTGATCCTGCCGGCCTTCGGCATCATCAGCCACATCGTCTCCACCTTCTCGCGCAAGCCCGTGTTCGGCTATCTCGGCATGGCCTATGCGATGGTGTCGATCGGCTTCCTCGGCTGCATCGTGTGGGCGCACCACATGTATACGGTCGGCCTGTCGCTCAACGCGCAGCGCTACTTCGTCTTCGCCACCATGGTCATCGCGGTGCCGACCGGCATCAAGATCTTCTCCTGGATCGCGACGATGTGGGGCGGCTCGATCTCCTTCCGCGCGCCGATGTGGTGGGCGATCGGCTTCATCTTCGTGTTCACCCTCGGCGGCGTCACCGGCGTCGTGCTGGCGAACGCCTCGGCCGACCGTCAGCTGCACGAGACCTATTACGTTGTCGCGCACTTCCACTACACCATGTCGCTCGGCGCGGTGTTCGGCGTCTTCGCGGGCTTCTACTACTGGTTCCCGAAGATGACGGGTTACATGTACAACGAGACGCTGTCGAAGCTGCACTTCGTCACCTTGTTCATCGGCATCAATCTCGTCTTCTTCCCGCAGCACTTCCTCGGCCTCGCCGGCATGCCGCGCCGCTACATCGACTATCCGGACGCTTTCGCGCTGTGGAACTATTGGTCGTCGGTCGGCGCCGCCATCGCCGCGATCAGCGTGCTGGTGTTTTTCTACACGGTTGCGGAGGCCTTCCTGCGCAAGCGCGCCGCGGGCAACAATCCGTGGGGCGTGGGTGCGACGACGCTCGAGTGGACGCTGTCCTCGCCGCCGCCCTTCCATCAGTTCGAGACCCTGCCGCGCATCACCGGCTCGGGCCATCACTGACGAAATTCGTCGGGCCGCGGCGCAT
>Ga0265328_10001314_pt1 | contig 11477 bp, 9 predicted proteins | sample 41624metaG_FD_202086 | JGI IMG/M metagenome (GOLD analysis project Ga0265328, IMG submission 202086) | Rhizosphere microbial communities from Carex aquatilis grown in University of Washington, Seatle, WA, United States - 4-16-24 metaG | ecosystem: Host-associated > Plants > Roots > Rhizosphere >...
CGATGGTGCAGATTCGAACCGTGCCGGCCGCGACGGTCCCGAGCGCCGTGGTGGTGAACACACCCGACCCGGTGACGGTGCCATAGAGACCAGACACGGTTGAAAGGTCGGTGGTCCCGTTGACCGCCGCGATCGTGAACGTGCCCTGGTGAAGCGCGTCCGTCGCGGCGCCGGCCGTGGACTGCCCGGTCCCTCCGTTGAGGATCGGCAAGAGGCCCGTGACCTGCGTGGTCAGACTCGCGGTGCCGGAGACGTCGCTGAACGCCGGTTGCGACTGGAGCGACGAGCCGTCATCGGCGATCGAGCGAATCCAGTTACTGGCGACCGCGGCCTTCGTCTGCACTCCGTGGTTCACGGTACCCGCGTCGTTCTTGACCGCCAGGTTCTTCGAGGTGCTGTCGACGTAGACCGAGCCCTTGCCGGCCGCCGGGGTCCCGGGAGCTCCTACCGCGGTGAGCAGAAGCGACCCGAGCGCAGCCTGCCCGGCCGGGATGCTTCCCGTGAGGTCGGAGAAGTTCACCTGTGCGGTGGATAGCACTCCGGCGTCGTTGAGCCCGGTGACGAACTGCGAAGCTACCACCGCCAGCGTGCGCGCCGTGTGCGAGACAACGCCCGCGTCGTTCTTCACGGCGAGCGCCTTGGAGGTGCTGTCGATGTAGGCCACGCCGAATCCCGATGCCGGGGTCGCGGGGGCCGCGATAGCCTGGAGCGTGAGCGCGGACAGCCCCGAGATGGGGTCGCCCGCCAAGGTCACCTGCTTGATCACGCCGCTGTTGTCCCGCCAGTAGGGACGCCCGAGCACGTTCGTCAGTGCCTGGTTGGTGAGGTTGGTGGTCGTGTTGGCGAGCTGGTTGAAGACCGCCGCCACGAGGCCAGTCGCCTGGAAGCCGGCGAACGCGAGGTCGGCGTTGATGTTCAGGCCAGCCGTCGGGACGGGCAAGCCCTTCCCCGAGGTGTGGTTGTGCGCGTCGATCAGGTTGAGCGCCGCCGAGATGTTGGTGGCGTACCCGGTGCCCGCGTCCCCAACCAGGGGGACCGTCAGGCCCATGTTGGGAGACGTGGTCGGCATGGATCAGACCTCGCCCGAGTAGAACTGCCCGGAGTAGATCCCGGTGCCGCTGGCCTGGATCAGCGCGAACCGAATGAACGCGTATGGGCATACCCAAGACGAGAAGAAATCGTTCTGGCTGGCCCCTGTGAACGCGCCCTTGAAGTTGTGGACACCGGGGAAGGTGTGCGTGTCGGCGGCTCCGTAGGAGCCCGTCACGTCGAACCACTGGGCCGGATAGGCTGCGCCCTTGGAGTCCTGGTCCCAGTTGGACGCCTGGATCTTCCATGCGGTGTTGGCGGCCGGAGTTCCAGGAGACGCCGTTGCCGTGGCCACGCCGGTGGAACCAGCGCTGGACTGGACGAAGAACGAAAAGGACGTCTTCGCGTTGATCTTAAAAGGCTTCGTGAACAGGGTTGTGGCGCCCGTGGCGGTCGCGTTGCCCAAGGCGTCGACCACGACACCAGAGCTGGCGATGAAGGGTGCGACGTCGACGAAAAATGCTGGATTGCCCATGTGCTTCTCCCTTGCCGTGCCTATTTGGCGGCTGCGGCCCCGGCCGGCCCGTACGATTTGGCGACCCGCGATCCTGCCGCCGACGATGGTTTCGCGGGCGGTTTCTCGGCCGCCTTGAGGTCCTTGATCTGCTGCTGAATGGCGCTTTGGAGCCCGGGGGACGAGAAATCCCCAAGGAACAGGCTCAAGTAACGCTCCTTGTCACGCGGCAGGTTCCAGTTTTTGCCCTGGGCCGCCAGCGCCTGAATCAGCTCGGACGTGATGACCGCCAGGATGGCCGGATACATGACCTGGAGGCAGTCCACGTGCGCCCCGGTGAGGCGCCGGTCGTGGAGTTTCTGGAGCACGATCAGGGGCTCTTCAGCCACCTCCACGCAGCGCTGCCATCGGTACTGGTCCGAGAGGCAGGGCGGGCGCTTTCGGATCCCCTGCATCCTGACGTCGGCGTTGTGGGGCCGCTGCTGGTCGACGTAATCGAGCACGCGCATCATGGCCCCGGTGTACCCTCCCGATAGCTCGGCGTGCTCGGCGGGCAGGCACTGGACGAGCGCGGTCCACACGGCGGCGTTAGTCGGGTCGAAGTCCTCGCACTGCGAATCGATGCGCTTCCAGTTCCACGGTACGGCCTCCAGAGACAGCCCGGGCCATTCGGTGCCTGCCACGTAATGGCGCACGGCAGAGCGAATCTTGCGGGCCATCTGGTGCGCCTTCTCGTGGCGCACGATGGTCATGGTCTTCGGGTTGCCCGCGAGGAAGTCGAGAAAACCGGTGGTGGCCACGAGAAACTGGGGATCAAGATCCATAGGAGCCCTCGGCGGTCGAGCCGCGCGCGATGGCCGCGGCCAGTTGCGGCGCCGTCCAGCCCTGCTGGCGACCTACGGCGACCAGCTTGGCCAGTTGCGGATCGAGCTTCCGCAGCGCCTTGGGGGCCATGGTGAGCGCCGCATCCGCCGCGACGATGGCCGCCCCGACGCCGCCGTGGCCGAGCCCACCTGCCGCGAGGCCGGCGAGCGCCGCCCCACCGTGGCGGGCGCCATGGACGAGCGCGGTCAGGCGGTGGGGAGCGCCCGGGTTGCTGCCCGCGCGCGCGGCGACCACATCCTCGATCCGAGATGCCGCCGTGACCTTGCCGTTGGCCTTCAGGATTCGGTCAGCCAGGGAGCCTGGGTTCGCCTCGGCGTAGGCCGTGGCGTCCTTGAAGCCCATCCCGGTGACGTGCTCGAGCAGGGCATCCCCGACGGCCTTGGACGCCTCGGCGTTGGCCTTGGCCTTCACGGCCTCGGCGGCGGTCTGCCCAAACTTGGCCTGCCCCTGGTAATCGGACTGCTCCGCCCGGAGCTCGCGCGGGTGCATCTTCCCCGTGCGCGCTCCGGCGAATTCGTCGCGAATCCTAGCCAGCTCTGCCGCCTGCGCCCGCTCGGTCGATGTGCCCTTGGCGAGCTCTGAGATGCGGGCGTCGAGTTTCGCGGTGACGCTCTTCACCGGAACGCCACCGGCCGGGGCGGTCGACGCGGGGCCGGCCATCGACGGCGGAGCCACGTTCGGCCTGGTCACCGACTCGTCGGGCTCGGGCATTGGCCGCTGGCGCGCGGGCTGATCGGCTTTGGCCTGGAGCTTCGCCTCCGCCTCGGGGCCGAGATACTTATGGGCGACCGGGTTGGTGGCGACGTCGTCTGCGGCCTCGGGGACGCCCCCTGTGTCATGCAGGTAGTCGGTGGGGCGGTACCCGGGGGCGGCTGCCGAGTTGTAGATTTCGGCCAGCTCCTTGGAGCCCTGCTTCCGCAGCTTGTCGGCCTGCTCGAGCAACTTGGCGCCCTTGCCCGTGTTCGCGTGGATCTCGGCGGCCTTTCGCAGCGCCGGGCTGTCGGCCATGGCCTCGCCGATCTCGTCGGCCTTGGCCTGGACGGCCGCTGTGGCGCGCTTGCCTGCACCGACCCCTAGATCGTTGACCCCGCGCTCGACCATGCGGCCCTCAGCCGCCGAGCCCAGTGATTGCAGGCCCGCGCGGGCCGCCCCGGCCGCCTTGCTCACGATCGGCCCGACGAGCCCCTGCGTGGCCGCCCCGGTCCCCGCCGCCCCGAGCTGCTCGAGCACGGGCTTGCCCTGGGCGTTCGCTTCGCCGCCCGCTGTGAGGGCTCCAAGCGCGGCCTGGGCTGGAACGCCACCGGGGGCGAGCACGGACGCCGCGAGGCCGGTGCCCTTGCCGAGGTTCGACCACACGGGGCGCGCGGCCTCGCCCGCCTTGGTCCGGGCATTCACGTCGGCGAGGTTATCCGAGTAGGACTTGCCCGTCCCGACGATGGGCAGGGTGTTGAAGGCGGCTTCGGCCTGCTTCCCGAAGGGGACGAAGGAGGAGGCGCCACGGGAGAACGTCTCTCCGGCCCCGGGGGGCGCCGCGGGCGGCTTCGCTTCACCGGCCGGGGTCGCGCCCTGCGCCTTCAGGGCATCGAGGGTGACGGGTTTCGCGCCGGCCTTCTGGAGTTCCTCGAAGGTCATTGCGGCTGCCAGTCGTCCGGACCGACCTCGACGTAGGTCTTGCCCTTCAGGGACATGGGCGGGCGGGGGGTGAACCCCTTGGGCTTCTCGGTCGCCGTGGCTGCCGGCGCCGCGCTGCCCTTGCGGTAGGACTGGACCGTCTTGTTGACGGAGTCTTCGAGGTCTTTGATCACGGTGTCGGTGCCGGCGATCCCGTCTTTCGCTCCCGAACTGCCAGGGAGAGCGTAGATCCCGGTCTTGCCTAGGGTGCCTTCCTCGATGTGGGTCGAGTGATCAGAGGCGCCCATCGAGGTCACGGAGGCCACGGCGGACACGGCAGCCTGGTGCAGGCGCTCGCGGCGCGCGGTGGCTTCGGGGGTGTAGACGTTGCCGTTCTCGGCGAGATCGGCGCGGTACTGCTTGAGCTTTTCGAGCGCGTTCATTTTCGATTGGTACCCGGCGACGAACTGCGGGACCGCGCGCGCCGTCGGGAGTTTGAGGTCGGTCCCATCGTTGAGTTGGATGATCCGATCTTCCTCGCCGGCCTTCGCTTTTTCGCCGGCCGCCTGGCCCTTCTCGCGCTCCACAAAGGCGGCGTCGACCTGGTTTTTCCAGACCTTTTCGGGGAGCCCCGCCTTCGCCGCCGCGGCCACGATCTCGCTGCGCTTGGCGCCGTTCTCCGCCATCCTCACCAGCTCGACCGCGGGGTCCGTGCCGCCGCGCGCCGGGCCGCCCGCTCCCGCGCGTCCGGGGACGAAGCTGGTCCCGGTCGACACTTCGACGTCCTGGATCTTGCCGGCCTTCTGTTGAGCCTCGGCGATCTTCTGGTCCCAGTTCGCGTGAACCTCGGCGCCGGCGTTCGCGGCCGCCTGAGGCCCAAGGGCCGCGATCTGCGAGTCGTAGAACTTCCCCAGGTGCTCGTAGGTGCGGATTCGTAGCGCCTGGGTCGCCAGAACGTCCTGCTGGGCCTGCTTCGCAAGCTGGTCGTTGTAGCCGTCCTGCAGGGCGACCTGGTGATATCGCGCCTCGATCTCGGCTGAGTGCTGCTTCTGGGCCCGGTCCACCTGGGCGTCGATGAGTCCGAGCGTCTGGATTCCCAGGGACGCGGCGCCGCCCCAGTCCCGGCCGCGCCCGCTCGGCCCCGCGTTGCGCACCGACAACGTTCCGATGACCCCGACCAGCCCGAGGGCCGCTTCGAGGGCCTGGGTGACTCCGAACATGGGCGGCTTGCTCTTCGCGTCCTGCTGAAGCTGGGCCCACTGGACGGCGCGCTCCTTGGCAATCTCGGCCCGGCGATCCGCCTCGGCCTGCGCCTGCGCCTGCGCGTCGATATCGTCCCGGCGCTGCTGGTCGGCGATGGCCGCCGCCTTCTGAGCGTCGATGCCCGCCCGCTGCTGGCCGAGCTCGCCCTGCTGGTCCCCGGCCGCCTGCTGGGCCTTGAGGGCCGCCGTCTCGCCGGCGTTCCCCTCTTGGGACATGGCGCTCGGGAGGACCTGCTTGACCGTCTGCTCGCCCTTGACCGCGTGCGTCCCGGCGGGGACCGCCGGCGGAGCCGGGGCCACGGGGGGCGGAGCGAGCGCGGGCGGCGGTGCGCCGGGGATCGGGGTCTGCGGGATGGGCGGCGCGCCGGGGATGGGCGGCGGCCCCACGGGAGGCTCCACGCGGTCGCCCGGCATCTCGGCCGGGCCGGCGGTGCCCGCCGGAAGCTCGGGGCCGCTGGCGACGGGTGGGAGGCCCTGGGAGAGACGGCGGATGTCCTCGTCGGACGGCTGCTCAGCCACGGGCGGGGGCTCCCTTCGCCTTGCCCACCCGTTTCTCGAGATCGGCGATGGCCGCCATCATGGCAGGGACGGCCATCTGGATGTCGATGGCCTTCGTGCCGTTGACCTGGGTGATCATGCCCTTGCCGAGCGGCCCCGTGGCCTCCACCTGCTCGGCGATGGGTCCGAGGTGCTCCGTGCCCTCGGTCTGAGGCTCCGGAAGCCCGCGCGCGGCCATCTTGGCGGGGTCGTAGGCCCACTTCATGGGCACGATCTTCGAGAACGTGTCGCGCGCCGACTCGCCCGAGGGAGCCACGTCGCGCTTCACTTCCTTCGAGGAGAGCGCGATCAGGGGAGCCGCCGCGGCCGCCGCCCCGAGTCCCATGGTCAGATCCTTCTGCCAGGCGGGCGGGGAGGTGTCGCGGGCGATCTGCGAGCCGGCCGGGGTGACGGCGGTCGGCGGACGGTTGATGGCCGCGTTCGCGCCGTTGAGCGCCGAGAACAGGGCCGATACTTCGGCGCTGGTCGTGGGCTTCGGGTCGGTCTTCACCTCCTCGGAGCTCGGGGTGGGGCCGTTTCGCTGTATTGGCGCGGGCGTCGTGGTCGCCCCCGCGGGGAGTTCACCGTGGGCGCCGTAGGGATCGGCCTGGGCGGCGTTGCGGTCGGCGGTGCCGCGCGACTTGTCGACGTTCTCCTGCGCCGTTTCCGCGCTGGTTGCGCTCGTGACGGCGTTGCCGCCTGCCGCGTTCGCGTTGCCAGCCATGCCGGTCCGGTAGGCGAGGTCCTGGCCCGTGGTCGTGACGTTCGCGCCAGAATTCGTGGTCTGCGCAGCGAGGTTGTTGGCGGCGTTCGTACTGGCCGCCGTGAGGTCCTGCCCGCGCGCCGCGGTCCCGGTGGCCGCGAGGCCCGAGCCGACGCCCGCCAGGGTGTTCCCGCCCGCCACGATGTTCGCGCCGGTGTTGCCGACGGCGGTGCCGGTCCCGGTGACTGCCGTGCCGACGCCGCTCTGCGCCTGCCCGACGCTGGTCAGGCCCGAGCGTGCGGCGTTCTGCTCGTTCGCCCTGAGGATCGCCGACTGGGCCGCCTCCTGGGCGTTGAGGCCACCGCTGTTGTTCATCGCCGTGCGCAGCGCAAGGCCGCGGTTCGCGCCCGTAGCGCCCGCGGCAGCTCCGAACTGGGCCGCCTCGTTCTGGCCGGCCTGCTGCTCGCCTTGGAGCTGCGCGACCGACGGGGCCGCGCCTGAGAGCACGTCCTGGTAGGACTGCCCGGCCGCCCCGAGCGAGCCCCGGGCTGCGCCCTGGTCGGTGAGGCCAGAGAGCTGGACCCCGCCCGCGGCCTGCTCGGTATTCAGACCTGACCCGATCACGGGGATCGCGGATGCCTGGACGCCGGCTCCGCCCATCTGGAGGCCCCGGGACTGGTTCGCCGCCGACTGATCGAGCACCGGGGCCGTGACGGCTGGAGCGACCGCGCCCGAGCCCTTGGCCGCCATGGCCGCGAACTGGTTCTGGAGGGACTGCTGAGTCGCGCGCGTGTCGGCGAGCGCCCGGCCGGACTGGGTCGGGACGTAGGGGCCGGTCTGCACGGTGCCGTCGGGGAACTTCGTGAACTGGGTCCCGTCGGGGTTCGTAGTCGTCACGGACCCGTCGGGGTTCGTGATGGGACCGCCGCCGCCCTGCGCCGCCGCATCGGCCCTTACCTGCCCGAGGGCATTGGTGACGGGGGCCGCTAGATTCGGGAAAATTGCCATGTGTCTCTCCCTTGCTGTGCCCTGTTAGGTCTTCGTCATCCGGCCGCTGTTGGGAACCCGGCCCAGGTTGCGCTCGACGCCGATGGCCGCTACCACCGCCTGGAGGGTGAATCCCTGGGTGGCCCCCGACGACAGGGACGCGTCCCAGATTTGGAGCTGGTAGCTGGACGACTGGCGCTTCTTCGGGCGAATCTCGGGCTTCAGCACGTTATCGACCGCGCCGCCCCACACCCCGTCGCCCCAGTTGCCATCGCCCCAGTGCGTCTGACCCGTCACGGCGAAGGAATACTGCGTGGTGACGAAGTCCTGGCCGTCGTATCCGAGGCTGGCATTGAGGGTGTGCGCGCCCTTGACCTCGCCGAGAAGCTGCAAGGCGAAGAGGCAGAAGTACCCACGGAGCCCGGCCGGGGAGTGAATCGCAAGGCCGATCAGGCTCTGAATCCAGGCGCCGTTGTCGCCGTAGACGCCGGGGGTTTCGTACCAGACTGAGCCGTCGGCGCGCGCGTAACAGGGCTGGCCGAGCCAGTTGCAGGCGCTGGTCGCCGGCTGGCCGTCGAAGCTGGTCCAGAGGTTGAAGACGGTGTCCCAGACCAGCGTCACGCCAGCCGAGGTGTAGAGGCGCACCTGGTGCAGAGACGGGACCTCGAGCCCCCCTACGATGGCCGCGGTGCCAAGCACGTCCTCGGCGTCCTTTCCGATGTAGGTCGCGCCCCATCCCCAGTCGAGCAGGTGGATGCCCTTCGTGGACTGGAAGAAGATGCCGATCGAGGTCGTCACGATCGACTGTGGGGCGACGGCGCCGAGCTGGTGGGGGAGCTTGAACGGGGTGGGAATCTGCGCCCCGCCGCCGGTGGCATCGGGAAACTCGCCCGTGGCGGTCCAGATTGCCGGCTCTGACGTGAAGACGACCGAGTTGCGGTCGCGGCCCACGCCAGCGGTTACGGTGCCCTGGACGCGAAACAGGAAGCCGTCGAAGAAGGAGATTCCCTCCTTCGGGTTCGCCTGGTTCGAGAACCACACGGCACTCGGGTCCTGGTCGATGCCCGCCAGGAAAATGCGGTTCTGCGCGGTCCAGGCGATCGTGCACGCGGGCGGAGGGACGTGCTCCAGCGCCACCTGGTCAGCGCTGGCGCCGCCGTCGCCGTTGTAGAGCAAGGCGCGCGTGCTCCAGTCGGGGAGCGTCGGGTTCACGGCGAGGTCGTTCAGCGAGTCGAGCACCGTCACGGTGTCGGCGCCCGTGTTGTTGGGGACCGGGAGCGCATTCACGAGCCGGAACACGCTCGGCTGGGTGGGGTCGTCGCGATAGACGTTGATGAACACGTCGGCGCGCGTGGTCTGGCGGTAGGTCGGCACGATCACGTTGAGATCGTGGGCGTTCGAGGTCGTGAAGGTGAAGGTGGGGCTCGGGACCGACTCGTAGACGTTCCCAGCGGCGTCACGCCACACGTAGGTGGCTCGGTAAGCGTAGGTGGCCGCAGACACCTTCGAGGTGCCCGAGCCGCTGTCCGCCACGCCGAGGGCGTCGGGGTAGAGGGAGAAGCCCGACTCTACCGCGTTGGCCCCGTCGAAGATCCACGGGATGCCGCCAGGGTAGAACAGGACTCCGCCGAGCTCGACCGGCTTGGACAGCGCGGGCGCGGCGTTGAACGTGGCCAGCGAGATGCCCTGAATCGTCGTCCCGAGCGGCACGGACGCGGTCTGACCGAGCGCGGTATGACCCGCCATGAGGGGAATCTTCGCGAGCTGGCCGCTCTGGGAAACCCACGGGAGCGTGCCATAGACCGGGAGGTAGCTCGACCACTGCCCCACGCCGATGTTGATTTTGGCGACAATGCGCGTGGTGCCCAACTCCATGAGAAACAGGTTCGGCTGCACCGGGGAATCGAAGCGCACCAGTGCGTACCAGGTTCCGTTGTTCAGGAACGCGCGCGAAGCGAAGATGACTCCGCGCTCGAAGATGAAACCACCGCTGTAGAGGTAGAAGAACGACGTCACCCGGTTGTCCACAAAAACCTGTGGTCCGAGAGTCGGATCATTGTAGCCCACGACGTTGCCGAAAAGGTGGGTGGCGTCCACGACGTTGTTGCTCACGGGGCTGAGGGTGCCGTCGAAGACGTAGAGCACGGTGCCATTGGTGGCGTCAGTGGTCGCCAGGTAGTAGCGGCGAAGCGCCCCTACGCCGAAAGGGTTTTGCGTGAGGAAACTGGCCTGTTGGCAGGACACCGCGGTCCCGACCGAGCCGGTGAGTGTGATGTTCTGCACCGTCTTGTCGAACAGCCAGAGCACGATGTTGGTGCTCGACGCGAGCCGCACTGCGATCAGGATGTTGCCCTCGGGCGTGAGCTGGCCATCGAAGGGAGTGCCGACCGCATCGGTGCCGCCAAGGGGGATGACGGTGAGCGGGTCGCGCGGGGCGAGCACGTTCACGCGGGTGATCTGAAGAGCGAGGGTGCCGCTGGTGGGCCCAAGGATGTAGAAGAACCCGTCGCCGGGGGCGAACACCTGCACCTTGTAGGCGATCGAGAACGCCGCCATGCCGGCGCTGCGCTCGAACACACCGACGTCCCCCGTGGTCCCGTAGACGGTGAACTTGACGCCGTCGATCGCATCGTACCAGGCCACGATTTCACACCCGGTGGTCGGGTCGATGGCGTGCGCCGGGCTCACCTTCTGGTAGAGCGACTCGCTCACGATGGCGCGGGCGGCACCCCACACGAAGCCGCCGCCGTCTCGCGCCAGCCAGCGATTCTGAGAGACGTCGAACGAGAAGATCGCCTGGTTGTTGGACAGGACCAGGCTGCTCCCGAGGGTGGCGATCGACCGCGGGGCCGCGACGGTGGCGTTGATGCTGTCCGTGGTCGTCGGGAGCGGCGCCGTGCCGTACCGCTTCGAGAGCTCGATGCCGTTCTCGCCGCCCTTGAGCACCTGGACGTTGACGGCGTCGGTCAACTCCCCCGGCATGGACAGGTTCGAGGGGGACTTCTGGGACAGGCCCTTGAGCGTCACGGGGACGAGTTGCTGGTCGACGAATGCCATCGCCCATCCCTTGCCGTGCCGATTTTCCTTGCGCACTCACGAAATGCGTATACAGTCTGTATATGCCCATTGCACAAACGACGAAGCCACCGCGGAAGGCCCTGACGCTGACCATCCGCCTCACCGTGGCACAGGAGAAGCGCCTGCGCGAAGCCGTGAAGCTCTCGGAGTCCCGGGACCGAACGGACCTGATCCTCCGCCTCGTGGACGGCTACCTGGCCGAGCAGGGGGTGCTGTGAGGCGGCCGTTCCTCTGTGGCCTCGCTCTTGGGGCGGGGGTGGTGCTCGGCATCGCGGTCGGCCACTTCGTGGTCCCGCCCGATTGCGACGGGCCGGTACTTGAGGCCCGGAAGTCCCTGCAGCAACAGCACGACGACGAGGAGGCACTGCGGCCCATCATCGCCCCCGATAGCTCTACCCCGGCCGAGGCCGGCATCGAGCCGCCGACCGAGACGCGCCCATGGCGCAAGACCGAACGCCACCAGCACACCACCACCACCGGCGCAAACGGCGCCCCCATCCTGGAGTAGAGCCATGGCCAATCGTAACCGCACCCAGTTCCCCGCCACGACCTTCACCGACGTCCTGGTTGTTCTCGTCGCCATCCTCCTGCTCGGCCTCGTGGCGGGACTGCTGGACGGATGCGCGAGCGAAGTGCCGATGCCCCAGGAAACCGTTACCCGTGAGTGTATCGGCTATATGGTGACGTCGCAGTGCCCGGGGGCGCCGATGTCGATGGGAATGCCGGTCATCGGCTGCCACGATGACGCTGGCGTGTTCCACGGCGGCTGCACCTACAACGCCGGGCCGGCTGGCCATGAGACGACGTCGCTCTGTGCGCTCGTCTGCCCCGGCTTCTAGCTGCTGAATTCCCAGACCACGATCCGGCCAGT
>Ga0265328_10001316_pt1 | contig 11469 bp, 14 predicted proteins | sample 41624metaG_FD_202086 | JGI IMG/M metagenome (GOLD analysis project Ga0265328, IMG submission 202086) | Rhizosphere microbial communities from Carex aquatilis grown in University of Washington, Seatle, WA, United States - 4-16-24 metaG | ecosystem: Host-associated > Plants > Roots > Rhizosphere...
GACACCGCCATGCGGCTCGGCGCCAATCATCCGATGGGGCCGCTGCAGCTCGCCGATTTCATCGGCCTCGACGTGTGCCTCTCGGTGATGCAGGTGCTGCACGAGGGGCTCGCCGATTCGAAATATCGGCCTTGTCCGCTGCTGGTGAAATATGTCGAGGCCGGCTGGCTCGGCCGCAAGACGCAGCGGGGCTTCTACGATTATCGCAGCGGCACGCCGGTCCCGACGCGCTGAGGCGACGCCTACCCGATCAGGACGCCGGCGCCGTCCGCGCGCGACGCAGCGCCGCTGGAAAGGCCCGTACCGCCAGCAACGCCGCTGTCGCGGCGGCGTAGAGCAGGGGCTCCGCCGGCCAGGACTTCACGATCAGCAGAAAATGCGCCGCCGCCAATATGGCCGCGACATAGACGAGGCGATGCAGCCGCGCCCAGACTTTGCCGCCCAGCCGGCGAATGGCGGCGTTATTGGAGGTCGCGGCCAGCGGGATGAGGATGACGAAAGCCGCCATGCCGATCGTCACATAGGGCCGCTTCAAAATGTCGCGGCCGATGGCCGGCCAGTCGAAGCCGTGGTCCAGCGCGACATAGGCGGCAAGATGCAGCGCCGCATAATAGAAGGCGAGCAGCCCCAGCGCGCGGCGATAGCGAAGCAGGTCGACGCCGGCGGCGCGGCGCAGCGGCGAGATCATCAGGCAGAGCAGCAGAAAGCGCAGCGACCAGAGCCCGAGATCCTGCTCCAGCGCCTTGATCGGCTCCGGCCCCAGTCGGTCGACGAGGCCGAGAGAGAAGGTCCAGACCGCCGGGACGAAGCCCGCGACATAGACCGCGAGCTTGGGAACGCGCCAGCGAGCGGGCGGGGATACGGGCGCGGCGCGCATCAAAAATATCGCTCGAGGTCCATGCCGCCATAGAGCGAGGCGACCTGATCGCCATAGCCGTTGAACATCAGTGTCGGCCGCCGCTTGGCGAAGAGTCCGCCCTCGCCGATGCGGCGCTCCGACGCCTGGGTCCAGCGGGGATGGTCGACGCTCGGATTGACGTTGGAATAGAAGCCGTATTCGCGTGGATTTTGAATGTTCCAGGAGGTCTTGGGCTGCGTCTCCACGAGAGAGATGCGCACGATCGATTTGATGCCCTTGAAGCCATATTTCCACGGCACGACGAGCCGCAGCGGCGCGCCATTCTGATTGGGCAGAGTCTCGCCATAGAGGCCGACGGCGAGAATGGTGAGCGGATGCAGCGCTTCGTCGAGCCGCAGCCCTTCGACATAAGGCCAGGGCAGGAGTTGCAGCAGGCCCTTTTGGCCGGGCATCTCCTCAGGCCGCACGAGCGTTTCGAAGGCGACATATTTGGCGGAGCCCAAAGGCTCGGCGCGCTTCAAAATCTCCGAGAGCTGCACGCCGATCCATGGAATGACCATGGACCAGCCCTCGACGCAGCGCATGCGATAGATACGCTCCTCGAGCGCGAAGGGCTTGATCAAATCCTCGAGCCGATAGTCGGCGGCCTTGGCGACGAGGCCGTCGATCGTCACCTTCCAGGGCGAGGTGGTGAGCGTATGGGCGTTGTCGGCCGGGTCGCTCTTGCGGCCGCCGAACTCGTAGAAATTATTATAGGCGAGCACATCGGCGCGCGGAGTCTTCGGCTCGTCGGTCGAGAAAGGGCTCTTGGCGGAAGCGAGCGGCTTCGCCTGCGCCGCGCCTGCGAAGGCCATGGCCGCGCCCATGCCCAGCAGGACGTCGCGCCGCCGCAGATAGGCCTCGCGCGGCGTGATCTCGGACGGGGCGATATCGGGCGAATGACGGATCAGCATGGTTCACGCCTCGAACAAAAAGAAAGAGCGGACGGCCCGGCGTCTCTCCGCACGGGCCGGCCGCTCCTATTTCGCAAGCCGGCGCGAGAGCGTTACGCCGCTCTCGCGTTTTGCACGTCAGAGCGAGGCCGCGGGCAGCGCCTCGAGCTGCGCTATTCCGGCGCGAACCGCGGACTGCACTTTCTCGAAGGCGCGGACCTCGATCTGCCGCACGCGTTCGCGGGAGACGCCGAACTCCTCCGACAGATCCTCGAGCGTGACGGGATCGTCGGAGAGACGGCGCGCCTCGAAGATGCGGCGCTCGCGCGGATTGAGAACCGTCAGCGCGCCGCGCAGCGCGTCGAGCCGATTGTCGCTCTCCTCCTGACGCATCAGCACATGCTCTTGATCGGTCGCAGAATCGTCGACGAGCCAGTCCTGCCACTCGCCTTCGCCCTCCTCGCGCAGAGGCGCATTGAGCGAAGCATCGCCGGCCATGCGGCGATTCATTTCGATGACGTCCTGCTTCGAGACGCCGAGGCGTGTGGCGATCTTCTCGACATGCTCGGGCGTGAGATCGCCGTCCTCGAAGGCGGAGATGCGGCTCTTGGCCTTGCGGAGATTGAAGAACAGTTTTTTCTGGCTCGCGGTGGTGCCCATTTTCACGAGCGACCAGGAGCGCAGTATGTATTCCTGGATCGAGGCGCGGATCCACCACATCGCGTAGGTGGCCAGCCGAAAGCCGCGGTCCGGTTCGAAGCGCTTGACGGCCTGCATGAGGCCGACATTGCCCTCGGACACGATCTCGCCGATCGGCAATCCGTAGCCGCGATAGCCCATGGCGATCTTGGCGACGAGCCGAAGGTGGGACGTGACGAGCTTCTGCGCGGCTTTCGGGTCTTCGTGCTCGCGCCAGCGCTTTGCGAGCATATATTCTTCCTGCGGCTCCAGCATGGGGAACCGGCGGATCTCGGCGAGGTAGCGCGCGAGGCCGCTGTCGCCGGAGACGAGGGGCAGGGCGTTCGCCATTTTCACCTCCTGACGGGCCCCCGAATGCGGCGAGCCCGTAATGCGCGACCGCAAGCGCCGGCCGCAACGCCTCAATATAGACCGATCCGAGCATGGCCGAAAGATGGCTCGTCGCTAAGCGCCAAATGACGGCCGGGTTAAATTTCTGTAATGTGCGTAGGGGCTTCGGCAATTCGCGTTTGCTCAACTAGGGCGGCGCGAGCGCGCGTCACGCGCATCGCCTGCGCCAGATCAGATTGTTACGACGATCTTTCCGATCTGCTCGTTCGACTCGAGATAGCGATGCGCTTCGACGATCCGCTCCAGCGGAAAGCTGCGCGCGATGATCGGCCACAACCGTCCAGACGCCAATCCGTCGAGCACGAAGCGGACGCCGCGCTCGCGCTTCTGCGGATCGCGCGTCACCGAGAACAGCGTGTAGCCGCGAAGCGTGAGCTGCTTGCGAATAGCGGCGAACAAGGGAAACGGCGTCGGCGCGCTCGACAGCGCGCCATAGAGGAAAATCGTTCCGCCGAGTGCCGTCGCTTCCGCGAGCGCCTCGACGCCGGGGCCGCCGATCGGATCGAAGACGAGACGCGCGCCTTCGCCTTTCGTGATGCGCAATGTCTCGGCGACGAGATCGTCGTTCTCTGTCACCACGACATGCCGCGCGCCGGCTTTCTCCAAAGCCTCGCGCTTGGCTTGCGTGCGCGTGACGGCGATCGGCGTCGCGCCGGCGGCGTTCACGATCTGAATGGCGGCGAGGCCGACGCTGCTCGAAGCCGCGGTGACGACGACCGCATCGCCGGGCGAGACGCCGCCGATTTCGACGAGCGCGCCATAGGCGGTGAGATATTGCATCCAGATCGCGGCGGCCTCACTCCAGTCGAGGGAGCTCGGATGTTTCACCACGGCATGGGCGGGGACGATCGCAGCGTCGCCATAGACGCCATATTCGGTCATCGAGAAGGCCGGCATGGTGCTCACCGCATCGCCGATCGCAAATCCCGTCACCCCTTCGCCGATCGCCTCGATCTCGCCCGCGGCCTCATAGCCGAGCCGGGAGGGCAGGCTCGGCGCTTCGATATAGGCGCCGGAGCGGAACATCGACTCGGCGCGATTGAGGCCGATCGCGCGGACGCGAAGGCGAATCTCGCCGGATTTCGGAGCCCCGAGCTCCAATTCGTCGATTTGGAGCGCCTCCGGGCCGCCGAGACGATGAAAGCGGACAATGCGCGACATTTGCGGATCTCCTCATTGGCAATATCGGTCGATCTTAGCGATGGGCGAACTGGGCGAAAATTCGGTGAGCGCTCACAGGAATCGTGCAATAATTCACCGATGGATTGGGAAGACCTGCGCTTTTTTCTGGTTTTGTCACGCTGCGGCTCGCTGTCGGCGGCGGCGCGCGAACTCGAGGTCGATCATGCGACGGTCGGCCGGCGCATCGCCGCTCTGGAGGCGTCGCTGGGGCTGCGGCTGATCGACCGCCTGCCGCGCAGCCGGCCGCTCACGGAGGACGGCGCCGCCATCGCCGCGGCGGCGGAGCGCATGGAGGCGCTCGCCGAAGAGGTGCTGCGGCGCTCGCGCGGAGCCTCGCTGACCCTGTCAGGCGCCGTGCGCGTCAGCCTTCCGCCGGTTCTGGCGACGCTCTGCGTCGCGCCGCGGATCGAGACGCTGCGTCGGCTTCATCCGCAGTTGAAGCTCGTGCTGCTCGCCTCGCCGACCTTTGCGGCGCTCGATCGCGGCGAGGCCGATATAGCGATCCGCATGAGCCGGCCCGAGGAGCCGGACGCCGTCGCGCGCCGGGTCGGCGCCATGCGTTTTCGTCTCTACGCCAGCCGGGATTTGGCGGCGCGGCCGCCGGAGGAATGGGAGTTCGTCGGCTTCGACGAATCGCTCGGCCATTTGGCGCAGCAGCTCTGGCTGCGCAAAGTCGCGGGCGGACGTCGGCTCGCCTTCGAGGCCAATGATCTCTTCGCCCAGCAGGCCGCCGCGCGCGCCGGAGCGGGCGCGGCGGCGCTGCCGACCTTCATGGGCGACGAGGATGAGGCTCTCGTGAGCCTGCCGATCGAGTCGGAGCCGCCGAAACGGGATCTTTGGCTGATCGCCTATCCGGACCTGCGTCGCTCGCCCGCGGTGCGCGCCGTCATGGATTTTCTCGCCGATTGCATCGGCGCCGAGCCGCGCCTGCGGCCTTGAATCGTCAGCCGCGCCAAAAGTCCGCGGCTCCGGGTGGAAGCGTCGCCAGAAGGCGATCGAATTCCGCTCCGTCGAGGCAGGCGCGCAGGGCGTAGGCGACATCTGCGATGGCGCTGTCGGGCGAGAAATTATGGTCCAGCCGCAGCGACCTGACCTCCTCGAGCAGAGCCGCTCGGGATGAAAAAGCGCGCGGCTCCTCCTGCGTGTCCCAATCGGCGACGAATATCGCCCGTAACACGGGCGGAAGCACGCCGGCGAAGCGGATCGCATCGCGCATCTCGAGGCGGCGGCGGAATGTCAGCAGGACGCTCTGGGCTGTCGTATAGGCTTGGTTGCGCGTCGTCAGGCCCGAGCGCTCGATGACGAGTCGCAAGAAGCGTTCGAACTCCTCCGACGCGTGCTGATAGTCCATCGGAATGGGCATAGCAGTCTCCGCGTCCGGTCAGTTTCCTCCGAGCGCCTCCTGCAGAGCGGCGAGGTCCGGAGGCAGCTCGCTCTCGAACAGCAATTCCTCGCGCGTCACCGGATGCGCGAAGCCGAGCGTCGCTGCGTGCAGCGCCTGACGTCCCAGCGCCTCGACGGCGGCGCGGGCGGCGGGCGAGAGCAGGGCGGTTTTGGTCTTGAAGCCGGCGCCATAGGTCGCGTCGCCGATCAGCGGATGGCCGATATGCGCCATATGCACGCGAATCTGATGCGTGCGGCCGGTTTCCAGCCGGCAGGCGACGAGCGAGGCCGGCCCCAGATTTTCGACCAGCTCCCAATGCGTCACCGCCTCGCGGCCGCGTTCTTCCGGCGCCACGGCCATTTTCTCGCGCTGGGTCGAGTGGCGGCCGATGGGCGCTTCGATCACGCCATGACGGCGCTCGGGCGCCCCCCAGACAAAGGCGAGGTATTCGCGCACCAGATGCAGCTTGCGGCCGTGATCCTCGAAGAGCCGCGAGAGCCCTTTGTGCGCGGCGTCGGTCTTGGCGACGACGAGCAGGCCCGAGGTGTCCTTGTCGATGCGATGCACGATGCCGGGCTTTTTGACGCCGCCTATGCCGGAGAGGCTGGCGCCGCAATGGGCGAGGAGGGCGTTCACCAGCGTCCCGCTCTCATGGCCATGGGCGGGATGCACCACGAGGCCCGCGGGTTTGTCGACGACGAGCAGATGCGCGTCCTCGAACACGACATTCAGCGGAATATTTTCCGGCTGCGGCTCGGCGGGCTCGGGCGGCGGCACGGCGAGCGCGACCTGGTCGCCCGCGGCGAGGCGACGGCTGGCGTCGCGCACGGCCGCGGCGCCGATGGTGAGCCGTCCGTCCTCGATCAGCGCCTTGAGCCGCGTGCGGGAGAGATGCGCGGCGACGAGCTCCGGCCGCTCGGCGAGGAAACGGTCCAGCCGCGACCCCGCCACCTCGGGCGGAACCTCGAAGGAGAACATCAGGTTCTCGTCGTCGTCGATGAGCTCGCTCGCGTCGATCGGCTCTCTTTTGTCGATCTCCGGGGCCGGGGCGTGCTCGCGCATAAATTTCCTTCTCGTGCTGTCGGCGTGCTAACCAGCGCGCCTGTCCTCGATCCGCATCGGAGCCGCGCCATCCCGCCCGCCCCTCGCTCGCCGAATTGCGCCATCGTCGGCGGCGGGCCGGCCGGCCTCTTCGCCGCGGACCTCCTCTCGCGCCAGGGCGCGAGCGTGACGGTCTATGAGCGTAAGCCGAGCGTCGCCCGCAAATTTCTGATGGCGGGGCGTGGCGGCCTCAATATCACGCATAGCGAGCCGTTCGATAGATTTGTCGCCCGCTATGGCGCGGCCGCCGAGCCTCTGGCCTCGATCATCGGCGCTTTTCCACCCGAGCGGCTGCGCGCCTTTTGCGCCGAATTCGGCGAGGAGACATTCGTCGGCTCGAGCGGGCGCGTCTTTCCCAAGAGCTTCAAGGCTTCGCCTCTGCTGCGCGGGCTGCTCGCGCGCCTCGCCGCAAATGCGGTCCGCATCGAGACGCGGTCTCGTTTCGACGGCTTTTCGGAAAGCGGCGAATTGCTGATCGCGGATGCGAACGGCGAGCGGCGCGTCGTCGCCGCCGACGCCACGATTTTGGCGCTCGGCGGGGCCTCCTGGCCGCGGCTCGGCGCCGATGGCGGCTGGGTCGATCGTCTCGCGGCGAAGGGCGTCGGGATCGAGCCGCTGGCGCCCGCCAATAGCGCTGCGATCGTCGAGTGGCCGGAGGGATTCGCGCAAGCCTTCGAAGGCGCGCCGCTGAAGACGATCGCTCTGCGCCACGGCGAGGAGCGTGCCTTCGGCGACATCGTCGTCACGCGGAGCGGCCTCGAGGGCGGCCCCGTCTATGCGCTCTCCTCTCGCCTGCGGCGGGCGGTCCAATGCGACGGCGCCGCGACGCTGCATATCGATCTGCGTCCGAGCAGCCCGGTCGAGGCGCTGGCGCAAAAGCTCGCGCGTCCGCGCGAAAAACAATCGCTCTCGACTTTCCTGCGCAAGACGCTCCGGCTGTCGAAACAGGAGATTGCGCTGCTGCGCCTCGCCGCGCCTTTGCCGGAGGATCCCGGCGCGCTCGCCTCGCGCGTGAAAAATCTGCCGCTCGCGGTCGTCGCCACAGCGGGGCTGGAGCGCGCGATTTCCAGCGCCGGCGGCGTGCGTTTCGACGAGCTCGACGATGATCTGATGCTGACGAAGCTGCCCGGCGTCTTCCTCGCCGGCGAGATGCTCGATTTCGACGCGCCGACGGGCGGCTATCTGCTGCAGGCGGCTTTTTCCAGCGCTTTCGTCGCGGCCCGCGGCGCGGCGCGGCGCCTCGGCCTCCGGGACGGCGTCGCCTGAACGGAATGACGACCTCTTTAAGTCGGCTGGCGCAGCACATCGGTCCTTCCGGACTGACCTTCCTTGCGAAATTCCCCCCAATCGACAAGAGCCGCAATTAAACCCATTGCGTCTATAGGAATTATAATCTTTAATAGAGAATAATGTTTCGCACGAGGGGGTCATTCCATGACGGCTGCGGCTGCAGAGGCGCTCATTAGCGCGCAGGAAACGATCGGGACGACGGGGGAATTCCGCAACACCCAATCTCTTTTGCTGCCCGACGGAGGTCGCCCGAATTATCCGGTGCGCGCCGCCGCTGTGCTCGCCTATGCGCTGCTTCTCACGGCGGCGGTGAATTTCTCCCTGCCGCATACGGAGACGCCCGCCGAGGAGCCGCTCGAGCTGGTCGTCGTTCCCAATCCGGCGGTCGACCAGCCGCCGCCGGAGGAAATTCCGCAACCCGAGGAGCTTGACGACACGCCGCCGCCGCCCGAGGCGATAGAGCCTGTCGCGCCGATCGAGCCGCCGAAGCCGCCGGCGCCCAAGCCCGTTCCCAAGGTGGTGGAGAAGAATCCGCCGACGCCGCGCCCCGCCACAGCGCGCACCGACGTCGCTCCTACGCAGAGCGCCGCCGCCAGCGCCAATGCGCAGCAGTCCATCGCCACCAATCAGTTCCTGTCCTGCATGCAGCGCTCGGCGCGAAACGCCGCTCCCGACTCGCCCATTCCCAAGCATGGCCGCGTCGTCTATCGCGCGACATTCAGCGCCAGCGGCGCGATGACGGGCTTCAGCATCCTGTCTTCCTCCGGCATTCCCAGTTTCGACGCCGTAGCCACGCGCGTCGGCTCGCGCTGCGGAACGCTGCCGGCGATCGGACGCGTCTTCACGATCACCGGCGGCGTCCTCTTCTGACGCCTGTCCGTCCCGCGCCTTTGTGTCACCAGTTACAGGCACCGACATGAGTGGTCCAGCAATCGACACTGCCGCCATGGCCGTCGCCCACGCTCACTTGGTCGTTTCCGAAGGCCCGCGCTCGCCTCTGTTCGAGCGCGTCCATCGCATCGCCCTCCGGTCGAGCGCCTCCATGCTCGACAAGCGGCGGCGCCGCTCGTCGGCGCCGGCGACGATCGGTTTCTTCGCGCCCTTTATCGGCATGATCGGCGCGGTCTGACGCCGTGATCTCCACAATCTTCGACACGAGGACAGACAGAAAATGAGTGATCCAGCAATCGGCGCGGCTTCGGCCGCGGTCGCCCACGCCCTCTCACCGGTCGAGCTGTTTCTGCAGGCGGATTCGATCGTCAAGACGGTCATCGTCCTGCTGCTGCTCGCTTCGGCCTGGGGCTGGGGCGTGATCGCCGAAAAGCTCATCCGCCTCACGCTGCTGCATCGGCGCGCCAACGTGCTCATCGACAGCGTCCAGAACGATCTTCCGGTGACGGAAGTGGCTCCCGGCTTTCTCGCCGCGCCGGCCAATGATCCGCTGGTGCAGGTCTATAAGGCCGCGGTCGAAGAATATCAGCGCTCCTCCGATCTCGTCGCCAGCGAGTCGCAGCGCGACGCTCTGCAAGAGCGCATCCATCGCGTCTCCGTGCTGGCGAGCGCCGCGGCCCTCGATCAGCTGCAGCAGCGTCTGCCGGCGCTCGCCACCATCGGCGCCGTCGCGCCCTTCGTCGGCCTGTTCGGCACGGTGTGGGGCATTATGAACTCCTTCCAGGGCATCGCCGCCTCCAACAACACCAGCCTCGCCGTCGTCGCGCCGGGCATCGCCGAGGCGCTGTTCGCGACGGCGCTCGGCCTCGTGGCCGCTATTCCGGCCGTCATTTTCTACAACCGCATCAGCGGCGACATCGGCGCCTATGGCAAGCGCCTGACCGCCTTCATCGGCGTCTTCGAGGTCGAGCTGTCCCGTCACCTGTCGCGCAAGGGAGAGCGTCATGGCCTTCGCGTTGCGTAAGCACGATTCCGAATTCGATTCTCAGCCGATCGCCGACATCAATGTCACGCCGCTCGTCGATGTGATGCTCGTCCTGCTCATCGTCTTCATGGTCGCCGCGCCGTTGATGACCTCCGGCATTCCCGTCGATCTGCCGAAGGTGCAGGCCAAGCAGCTCAACGATCAGAAGCCGCCGATCGTCGTCAGCGTCGACGCCGGGGGCGGGTTCTTCGTCGACAAGCGCGAGGTGCCGGCCGACGGATTGCTCGCCGCGCTGAGCGACGGCAGCGACAATAATAAGGATCGCCGCATCCATGTGCGCGCCGACAAAGCCGTGGCCTATGGGCGCGTCGTCGAAGCCATGGGCGCGATCAATTCGGCCGGCTACACCAAGGTGGCGCTGGTCTCCGAGGCCCCGACCGGCGGCGCGAAAACCGCCGCCGCGCCGTGAGCGGCGCGGCTCTCCGATTTTTCGATCCTGAAGTTTTCTAGGCTTCCCCGACTTTTCTCTATCTTCGACTTTTCTCTATCTTCGACTTGGCCCGACTGCGGGTCGTCGGCGCAACACCTCCCCAGGCGCGCCGGCGACCCGGTTTTTCTTTTCGAGAGGGCGGTCAAAGGGTTTCCGCATGGCTGGCGGCCTGACCGGCCCTTGCGTTTCTCCCCGGCGAGTGGGCCGCGTCAGCCGAAAAGGCTTCGGATCGGCTGTCGCAGAATCAGACAAAAACTCATCAGAACGCCGTGCGCCGCTCGAGCGCCGCTGCGAGCGTGCCTTCGTCGAGATAATCGAGTTCGCCGCCGACGGGCACGCCATGGGCGAGACGCGTCGTCTTGACGCCGAGCGGCGCCAGCAGATCGGCGAGATAATGCGCCGTCGTCTGGCCGTCGACAGTGGCGTTCACCGCTATGATCGCCTCGCGCAGGCCGCCGTCCGAGACGCGCTGCACCAGGCTCGCAAGGTTCAGCTCATTCGGGCCGACGCCGTCTAGCGGCGACAGCACGCCGCCGAGAACGTGATAGCGCGCGGCGAGCAGGCCGGCGCGCTCCAGCGCCCAGAGATCGGCCACAGTCTCGACGATCACCAGAATGCCGGGGTCGCGCCGCGCGTCGCTGCAGATCGCGCAAGGGTCGCTGGTGTCGATATTGCCGCAGGTCTTGCAGGTGAGAATGCGCTCATGGGCGACGCGCATCGCCTCGCCGAGCGGGCCCAGCAATTCCTCGCGCTTGCGGATAAGATGCAGAACGGCGCGCCGCGCCGAACGCGGCCCGAGGCCGGGCAGCCGCGCCAGCAATTGCACGAGGCGCTCGATTTCCGGTCCGGCGATGCGTTCGGCCACGATAATTCGCTCGAAGCGATCAGAACGGCAGTTTCAGTCCCGGCGGCAATTGCAGGCCGCCGGTCACTTCCTTCATCTTCTCGGCGAGCGTCTCTTCCGCCTTGGCGCGCGCCTGCGCATGGGCGGTGACGATCAGATCCTCGACAATATCGCTCTCTTCCGGCTTCAGCAGGCTCGGATCGATGGCGACGCGCTGCAGCGCGCCTTTGGCGGTGAGCGTCACTTTCACCAGTCCGCCGCCCGCCTCGCCCTCGACCAGAGTCTGGTCGAGCTCACTCTGCAGCTCGGCCATTTTCGATTGCATGGCTTGCGCCTGCTTCATCAGTCCCATGAAGTCGAGCATGTCTTTAACTCCTCGCGCGTCGACGCGACTCACGCGTCGTCCGGCTCCTCGTCGTCAT
>Ga0265328_10001328_pt1 | contig 11413 bp, 9 predicted proteins | sample 41624metaG_FD_202086 | JGI IMG/M metagenome (GOLD analysis project Ga0265328, IMG submission 202086) | Rhizosphere microbial communities from Carex aquatilis grown in University of Washington, Seatle, WA, United States - 4-16-24 metaG | ecosystem: Host-associated > Plants > Roots > Rhizosphere >...
GCCCGGCTTGTCTTTGCGGCGTCGGGCGTGACATTATACGTCACGACGCGCGACGCCAGCAAGCGAGCCTTCGCAGGCGCGAAAAAGCTGTCGTGACAGGCCGGCCGGCCCTGTTTCCGCCTCCTTCGGCGCCTAGAGGACGGCGCGCGGAACGGGAGCGATTCGCGAGATGGAAGCCCGCGCCGCGGCCGACCGAGGCGAGAGCCCCCGATAGCCTGCCCCCGAGGGCCTAAAGCCGATGAGACACGGATTCGCTTCGCTGACGATCGTCGCCGCGCTCGCCGCCGCCACTCCGGCCGTCGCGCATCCCCATGTGTGGGTCGCGGTGCGCAGCGAAGTGCTGTTCACCGACGACGGCAAGATCAAGGGCGTGCGTCACGCCTGGACCTTCGACGAAATGTATTCGGCCTTTGCGCTGCAGGGCCTCGGCAAGGACGGCAAGCCGCCGAGCCGCGAGGAGCTCGCCCCTCTCGCCAAGACCAACGCCGAATCGCTCGCCGAATTCGACTATTTCACTTTCGCCAAATATCAGAACGCCAAGACCGCCTTCGGGGCGCCAGAGGACGTCTGGCTCGAGGCCGACGACAAGAAGATCGTCACGATGCATTTCACTTTGCCGCTGGAAAAACCCCTGCCGGCGCAAAAGCCCTTCTCCTTCCAGATCTATGATCCGACCTATTTCGTCGCCTTCGATTTCGAGAAGCAGAATGCGGTGACGCTGACCAAGGCGCCGGCCGGCTGCTCGACGAGCGTCGTGGAGCCGAAGCCTCTGCTCGCGATCGACACGCAAAAGCTCAGCGAGGCTTTCTTCGCCAATATGTCGCCCGGCGCCGATTTCGGCATGAAGCTCGCGGCGCGCGTCGTCGTGGCCTGCCCGTGAGGGTTGCGCCGCGGGATTGCGCGCTTCTCCTCGCGGCGCTCGCGGTTCTGGTCCTTTTGCCGGACGCCGCATTCGCCCAAGCCGCGCGCCATCCTTTCGCGGTCGGTCCCTCGGAGGGCCCGGTCGGCGCAGCGAGCGGCTTCGCCGGCCTCTTGCTCGCCTGGCAGAGCAAGTTTCATTTGGAGCTGCAGAGCGCCGCGAGAGCGCTGAAAACCGACCCCTCCGCCTTCGCGACCCTGGCGGCGGCGAGTTTCGCCTATGGCGTGTTTCACGCCGCCGGGCCGGGCCATGGCAAGGCGGTGCTCGCCTCCTATATGATCGCCAATGAGACGGCGCTGAAGCGCGGGCTGACGCTCGCCGCGCTGGCGGCCCTGTTGCAAGGCGCAGTGGCCATTGCGCTCGTCGGCGCGGCGGCGATCCTCTTCGGAGCCACGGCGCAGCGAATGACCGAGGCGGCGACATGGATCGAGACGGCGAGCTACGCCGCCATCGCCGCGCTCGGGGCGCGCCTCGCCTATGTCAAAGGGCGCGCGCTGCTCGCTGCATTGCGGGAGCCGGCGCCCGCGCTCGCCCCGGCGCGGCGCGGCGCCTTCGCCTGCGAGGCCGTCGACGATCCGACCCATGTCCACGACCCCGACTGCGGCCATATGCATGCGATCGACGCCGCGCGTCTCGGCGCGGGCTTTCGCTGGGGGGATGCGCTGGCCACCGTCGTCGCGGCGGGGTTGCGGCCCTGCTCCGGCGCCATTCTCGTGCTCGTCTTCACTCTGTCACAAGGCGTCTTCATAGCCGGCGCGGGGGCGACGCTGCTGATGTCCGCCGGCACGGCGATCACCACCGGAGCCTTGGCGGCGACGGCCGTCTTCGCCAAGGATTTCGCGGCGCGTCTCGCCGCGCGAAAATCGCGGCGCGCCGAGACGCTGCTGCGCTCCGCCGAGCTTCTCGCCGCTCTCCTCGTGCTCGCCGTCGGCCTCGCGCTGCTTCTGGGCGCGCGCATGGGCGTCGCCGGAGCCTAGTGGTCTGCGTCAGCCAGATCGAAGGGAGCAGAAGAGCGAGCCTGAAGGCTCGCGGTCCAGATGCGTCCTTGGACCGCGAGCCTTCAGGCTCGCTCTCGACACCAAGCAAATTGGATGGCGCAGACCACTAGCGCTTTCCGCTCGAACCCGCGCAAAGCGCGGAATTGTGCGCTGCGACGACGATCGACCCACGCCTGGGGCTGCGCTCGCGCCCGCGGCGCGCTATATTTTCGTCAGCAAATAGTCGCTATTCCAAATAGTCGCTATCCATGGAGAGGACAGCAGGGCCGCAGTCAGTCGCGCCCACGCCCGGAGGCCCCTTATGACTGCCGCTACCCTCACGTCCGATCCCTATGCCGCTCGGCCCTGGGTCGCGTCCTATCCGCCGTCCGTTCTCGCCGAGATCGACGCGACGAGCTATTCGACTCTCGTCGACATGTTCCGCCAGAGCGTCCTCGAATTTTCCGGCCGCACGGCTCTCGAGAGCTTCGGCGCGACGCTCACCTATGCCGAATTCGGCCACGCCGCGCGCGCCGTCGCCGCCTGGCTGCAGTCGCAGGGCATAGCCAAGGGCGATCGCGTCGCGATCATGGCGCCCAATGTGATGGCCTATCCGCCCCTGATCTTCGGCGTGCTGCTCGCCGGCGCGATCGTCGTCAACGTCAATCCGCTCTACACGCCCAACGAGCTCGCTCATCAGATCGAGGACTCCGGCGCGCGCATGATCTTCGTGCTAGAGAATTTCGCCCATACCGTCGAAGCGGCGTGGCCGTCGATGCGAGTCGAAAAAGCCGTCGTCATCGCCCCCGGCGACCTGCTCGGTCTGCGCGGTCCTATCGTGAATTTCGTCTCGCGCTACGTCAAATGCGCCGTGCGGCGCTATCGCCTGCCGCAGAGCGTGCGCTTTTCGCAGGTGCTGCGCGCCGGCGCCGCGGCGCCGCTGCGGGACACAAACGTCTGCCCCGACGACATCGCCTTTCTGCAATATACGGGCGGGACGACCGGCGTCGCCAAAGGCGCGATGTTGCGGCATCGCAATGTCGCGGCCAATGTGACGCAGTCCGCGGCCTGGCTCTGTCCCTTCCTGCCGGCGGCGCGCGATCAGGTGATGGTGACGGCGCTGCCGCTCTACCACATATTCGGCCTGACCGCCTGTTGCCTGCTGATCGTGAAGATCGGCGGCTCCTGCCTGCTCATCGCCAATCCGCGCGACATCGCCGGCTTCGTGAAGACGCTGCGCAAATCGCGTTTCACCATGATTTCCGGCGTCAACACGCTCTATGCGGCGCTCGCCAATCATCCGAAATTCCCGCTCGTCGATTTCTCCGATCTCGTCTTCTGCATCTCCGGCGGCATGGCGACGCAGGACGTCGTCGCGCGCAAATGGAAAGAGGTCACCGGCCATCCGATCATCGAGGGCTACGGCCTCTCGGAGACGTCGCCGGTCATCGCCTGCAACCGACCCGATCTCGAGGAATTCTCCGGCTCGATCGGCTATCCCTATCCCTCGACGCAAGTGTCGATCCGCCTGCCCACGGGCGAGCCCGCGCCTTTCGGCGAGCGCGGCGAACTCTGCGTGAAGGGGCCGCAGATCATGGCCGGCTATTGGAACAAGCCGGAGGAGACCGCCGCATCGACGACAGAGGACGGCTTCTTCCGCACCGGCGACGTCGCCGTGATGCTGCCAGACGGACAATTGAAGATCGTCGACCGCCTCAAGGAGATGATCCTCGTCTCGGGCTTCAACGTCTATCCGAATGAAGTCGAGAATGTGCTGACGCGCCATCCGAAAGTGAAGGAGGCCGCGGTCATCGGCATTCCAGATCCGCATTCGGGCGAGGCGCCGCTCGCCTTCATCGTGCCGCACGACGCCAGCGTCACCGGGACGGAGTTGCATGATTTCTGCCGCGAGACGCTGACGCATTACAAAGCGCCGCGCCATTTCGAATTCCGCGATAGCCTTCCCAGGAGCACTGTCGGCAAAGTGCTGCGCCGCGTGCTGAAGGAAGAGTATCTCGCCCGCGAGACGCAGCGCTCATGACGACGCCCGCCGCCGATGCGCGTCCGCTCTCACTTGTGCTGATCGGCGGAAGTCTTCGCGCCGGCTCGGTCAATAGCGCGGCGCTCGCCGTCGCCGCCGAGACCTGCCCCGCCGGCGCGCGCGCTTTCATCTATGCGCGCATGGGCGATCTGCCGCATTTCAATCCGGACGATGATCGCGATCCACTTCCCGAAACCGTCGCCGAAATGCGGGCGCTGCTCGCAGCGGCGGACGCGGTTCTGCTCTCGACGCCGGAATATGCCGGCTCCCTGCCCGGCAGTTTCAAAAATCTGCTGGACTGGACGATCGGCGGCGGAAGTCTCGACCGCTTACCCGTCGGATGGTTAAATCCATCGACGCATGACGGCGCTCGGGACACCTATGCGGCGCTGCGCATCGTTCTCGACCGAGCCGGCGCGAATGTCGTCGCGGAGGCTTGCGTCGACGTTCCCATTCGCCGCGACGCCATCGGGCCCGACGGCCGCATCGACGCTCCGGACATACGAGCGGCGATCGCGACGGCGATGGTCGAACTCTCGAATGCGGCCCGAATCCGCCGCGAGACGATGGCGGCGGAGTCCTGACGCGTGTTCACTTCGGCTGGAACGCTCTATCGGCCGCCGAATTTCGTCCCCGCCTCGTCGATCGCCGCATAGAGAGCGTCGAGCTCGCTCGCCTCGATGCAATAGGGCGGCAGAATATAGATCGTATTGCCGAGCGGCCGCAGCATCAGCCCCCGCGAGACGAAGAATTCATAGAGCGCCGGACCGACGGTCGCGAGATAGCCGGCGTCGCCGGCGCGCAGATCGAGCGCCGTGATCGTGCCGATCTGCCGCGCATCCGAGAAACGCGCGTCATTCGCAAAGCGTCGCAACCGCTCGTCCTGCACGGCGACGAGGCGTGCGATACGGCCGCGCACATCCTCGCTCTCCCATATGTCGAGGTTCGCCAGCGCCGCAGCGCAGGCGATGGGGTTCGCGGTGAATGAGCTCGAGTGAAAGAAAGTGCGCGAGCGGTCGGTGGAATAATGCGCCTGAAAAATCTCCGCCGAGCACATCGTGACGGCGAGCGGCAGCGAACCGCCCGTGATGCCCTTGGCGTAGCAGGCGATGTCGGGCACGATCGCGGCCTGCTCGCAGGCGAAGAGCGTTCCCGTGCGGCCGAAGCCGGTCATCACCTCATCGGCGACGAAGAGCACGCCATGCGTCGCGCAAATGCGCCGCATCTCGCGCAGCGTATCCGCCCCATAGACGAGCATGCCGCCGGCGCCGAGCACCAGCGGCTCGACGACGAAAGCCGCGGCGTCGGCGCCGCGACAAGCCGCCTCCAGCGCGTCGAGTGTTTCCTGCTCGCGTCCGGGGTGCGGAAACGGAATGCGCGTCACATCGAACAGCAGCGGCTCATAGGCGGCGTTGAAGACGGAGCGCGCGCCGGTCGACATGGCGCCGATGGTGTCGCCGTGATAGCCATGCTCGAGCGCGATCACGCGATTGCGGGCGACGCCGCGATTGCGGAAATAACCCAGCGCCATTTTGATCGCGACCTCCACCGAGGTGGAGCCGCTGTCGGAATAAAACACATGATCGAGCCCCGGCGGCGTCAGCGCGACGAGCCGGCGCGCGAGCGTCTCGGCGGGCTCATGGGTGAAGCCGGCGAAAATGACCTGATCGAGCCGATCCGCCTGATCCTTGATCGCCTGCACGATCTTCGGATGACGATGGCCATGGGTGATGACCCACCATGACGAGATCGCATCGAGAATCCGGCGGCCATCCGCCGTCTCGAGCCAGGCGCCCTCGCCGCGCGCGACGAGGATCGCCTGACTTTGCAGCGCATGCTGGGTGAAGGGGCGCCAAACCGGCGAATCCGTCATTTCAGCCTCCTCGAGCTAGCGTCATTACGAAGACGTCCTGTCGAAATCGGCGCGGCGGAAATGCGCCGCGAAAGTCGCGCCCAATGTCTCTACGGTGAGCGGTGAGACGAAGGGTAGACGGCCGAGCGCGCGCGCGCCGGACATTTTGACGATTATTCGCTGCGTATCTTCATTCTCCTCGCCGACGAAGACGACGCCGAAGACCGGAATCTCGCGTCGCCGCAGCGCCTCGAGCGACAACAGGCTGTGATTGATCGTCCCGAGCGTGGTGCGCGCGCAGAGGATCACCGGAAGCCGCCAGCGCGCGAGAAGATCGATCGTCGAAAACTCTTCCGTCAGCGGCGTCATCACACCGCCGGCGGTCTCGACGACGAGCGGCGCGCGATCCGGCGGAGCGAGGCGATCCACGTCGATCGTGACGCCGTCGAGGCGCGCGGCGAGATGCGGAGACGCCGGCGTCGTCAGACGATAGGCTTCGGGCAGCAACCTGTCGGCGGAGAGCCCCGAGAGCCGCGCGACAGTCATCGTGTCCGTCTCGCCCTCGAGGCCCGATTGCACGGGCTTCCAATAATAGGCGCCGAGCGCGCCGACGAGCGCGGCGGAAAACACCGTCTTGCCGACATTGGTGTCGGTTCCGACGATGAAAAAGCGCGTCATGTCGGCAGTCTCGAGAGCTCATGCGCGAGATCGTCGATCATCGCGGAAATCTGCGTCTCGCTCACATGCAGAGTAAGGGAGATGCGCAGGCGCGCGGTTCCTTCCGCCACCGTCGGCGGACGGATCGCGCGAATGTCATAGCCGAGCGCCTGCATCGCCGCAGCCAACGCCAGCGCGCGGGCGTTGGAGCCGACGACAATGGGCGCGATCTGCGATTGCGGCGGCGCGAGTCCGACGGCCTGCAATTCGCGCGCGGCGACCGCGATGCGCGAGCGCAGCGCGGCGCGGCGTCCTTCCGCCTGCCCGACGATCGGTAGAGCGGCGCGCACGCAAGCGGCGACGAGCGGCGAAGGCGCCGTCGCGAAGATGAACTGGCGGCAGCGGTTGATCAGAAATTCACGCAAGACGCCGGGCAGTAGCACGAGGCCGCCGAACACGCCGAGCGCCTTGCCGCATGTGTGCAGGGTGACGACATTTTCGCGCCCCTCGAGAGCGGCTGCGAGCCCGCGCCCGCCGGGACCGTAGACGCCCGTCGCATGGGCCTCGTCGATGAGAAGGAAACCGTCGTGACGCGCGGCGATCTCGGCGAGAGCATCGAGCGGCGCGAAATCGCCGTCCATACTGTAGAGGCTCTCGACGACGATCCAGGGTCGGCCCATCCCGCCGCCGCGTCGCCATGCGGCGATCTCATCCTCGAAAGCGTCGGCGTCATTATGCAGAGCGGCGACGCTCTCCGCGCGCGAAAGACGCATGCCCTCATGCGCGCTGGCGTGCACGAGCGCGTCATGGACGATGAGATCGCCCTTTTGCGGCAAGGTCGAGAGCAGCGCCTCATTCGCCGAAAAGCCCGCGCCGAAATAGAGCGCGCTCTCGGCACGGAAGAAGCCCGCCGCCTCGCGCTCCAGCGCCTCATGCTCCTCGTGATCGCCGCGCAGCAGGCGCGAGCCGCCGGAGCCGATGGAAACGCCGCGCGCGAGCGCCGCCGCGGCCGCTCCGCGATACTCCTCGGACTCGGCGAGAGCGAGAAAATCATTGGAGGTGAAGTCGAGTCCGCGGCGCGGCGCGAGCGCCCGCAGGCGGTCCTGCGCCGCGAGGCTCGCGAGGTCCGCGGAGTAGAAGTCGAGCATCCCGTCCCCGCGCTGATCTGTCGTCACGTAACCCTTTCCGGGCGGCTCGGCCCGATGCGCCGAGCGCGCGATATTTCCCTCGCGGCGCGGCTTTTGTCGCGCCGCGGCGGCGGTTACATAGCCGGCCGGCGACGAGACGGCAAGAAACGCCTCTGCGCCCGCTTTTCTTCGCGGCGCCGCTTGAAATTCCAAGGAGCCAACGCGATCTGAGCAGAAAGAAGAGGACGCGCGCATGCCCACCAACGCCAGCGAAGCCGAGGCCGATCCGCCGTCCCGGATCGCATGGCCGCCGAGGCTCCTCGTCGTGGCGATCGCGGCCGGCGCGCTTCTCGACGTAATTCTCCCGCTCTCCGACGCCGCCTGGCCCGCGAGCATGCGCGTGGCGGGCGTCGTCATCGTCGCGCTGGCGCTCGCCAGTGACGTCTGGTGCGCGCGGCTGATGCGGCGGCAGGGCACGACGATCCGGCCCGACCGCGCCGTCTCGAGCCTCGTCACCGCGGGGCCGTTCCGCTGGTCGCGCAACCCCATCTATGTCGCGCATGTGGCGCTGGTCGCGGGCCTCGGCCTCGCTCTCGGGTCGGTCTGGATGATTTTGCTGACGCCCGCGCTGGCCTTCGGTCTCCAGCGACTCGCCATAGAGCGGGAGGAGCGCCATTTGTCGCAGCGGTTCGGCGCGGAATTCGACGCCTATGTCGCGAGCACCCGACGTTGGCTGTAGTAGACTGACGCGCGAGAGGAGCGAACGAATGCCCGACGCCTCGACTCGCGCAGACTCGCCCGCCGCGGACGATGGGACGCATCTTTCCTTCGGCGTGCGCGGAATGACCTGCGCGTCCTGCGTGTCGCATGTCGAAAAGGCGCTCGCCGCGGCGCCCGGCGTCCTCTCGGCCTCCGTCAATCTGGCGACCGAGCGCGCCGATGTCGCGCTCGCGCCGGGCGCCGATCTCGGGAAGCTGGCGGAAGCCGTGAACGAAGCCGGCTATGAGGCTTCCATCGAGACGATCGAATTCGGCGTTGGCGGCATGACCTGCGCCTCCTGCGTCGCGCATGTCGAAAAGGCGCTGCGCGCCGTCCCCGGCGTGATCGGCGCCGAGGTCAATCTGGCGACCGAGCGAGCGCGCGTGAGGGCGCTCGGCGGCGGCGAGACGCCCAAGGCGCTGCGCCGCGCCGTGGCGGAGGCCGGCTATGAGCCGCGCGAGCTCGAGACGGGATCGAAAGCCGCGGATCGCGAGAAAGACGCGCGCGAGCAAGAGGCGGCGGCGCTGCGGCGACGGCTGCTCATCGCTGCGGCGCTGAGCGCGCCGGTCGTCTTCCTCGAGATGGGCGCGCATATGATTCGGGGGCTCGGCGATTGGGTCATGGCCACTATCGGCCATGAGACGACGCGCTATGTCTCCTTCGCGCTGGCGACGTTGGTTCTCGCCGGACCGGGGCGCCCCTTCTACGAGAAGGGTTTTCCCTCGCTCTGGCGCGGCCATCCGGACATGAATTCGCTCGTCGCCATCGGCACGATGAGCGCCTATCTCTATTCGGTCGTCGCGACTTTCGCCCCCGGCCTGCTGCCGCATGGCGCCGCCAATGTCTATTATGAATCGGCCGTCGTCATCGTGACGCTGATCCTGTTCGGCCGCACGCTGGAGGCCCGCGCCAAAGGCCGCACTTCCGAGGCGATCCGCGCGCTCGCCGCGCTGCAGCCGAAGACCGCGCGCGTGCTGCGCGGCGCCGAGCAGATCGAGCTGCCGATCGACGAGGTCGTCGTCGGCGACATTGTCGAGGTGCGGCCGGGAGAGCGCGTCGCGACCGACGGCATAGTGGCAGACGGCGCCTCTTACGTCGATGAATCCATGATCACCGGCGAGCCGGCGCCCATCGGCAAGCGCAAGGGCTCGGAAGTCACCGGCGCGACAGTGAACACGACCGGCGCCTTCACTTTCCGCGCGACGCGCGTCGGCGCGGACACTGTGCTCGCCGGCGTCATCCGCATGGTGGAGCAGGCGCAGGGCGCCAAGCTGCCGATTCAGGCGCTCGTCGATCGCGTGACCGGCGTCTTCGTCCCCGCGGTTCTGGCCATCGCATTCGTCACCTTCGTCGTTTGGCTGGCCTTCGGGCCGCAGCGCGACGCCTCTTACGCGCTGGTGGCGGCGGTCGCCGTGCTGATCATCGCCTGCCCCTGCGCGATGGGCCTCGCCACGCCCGCCGCCATCATGACCGGCACCGGCCGAGCGGCCGAGCTCGGCATTTTGTTCCGCAAGGGCGAGGCGCTGCAGAGCCTGCGCGATGTGACGCTGATCGCCTTCGACAAGACCGGCACGCTCACCCGCGGCAAGCCGGAGCTCACCGATCTCGAGGCGGCGCCGGGCGCGGACGCGAACGAAGCGCTCCGGCTCGCGGCCAGCGTCGAGGCGCGCTCGGAACATCCGATCGCCGGCGCGCTGGTCGCCGCGGCGAAAGCGCGCGGCCTCGCCATCGTCGAGACGCGGGATTTTTCGGCGACGCCCGGAATGGGCGTCGAGGCGATCGCCGATGGACGCGAGATCGCCGTGGGCGCCGCCCGCTTCATGGTGGCGCGCGGCCTCGACGTCGGCGCTTTCGAGACGGTGGCGGCGCGGCTCGCGGCGGAGGGCAAGACCCCGCTCTATGTCGCGATCGACAAGCGGCTCGCCGCCATTCTCTGCGTCGCCGACGCGCTCGAGGAGACGAGCGTCGCCGCTATCGCCGCACTGCACGCCCAAGGCGTGGCGACGGCGATGATCACCGGCGACGATGAGCGCACGGCGCGCGCCATAGCAGCGAAGCTCGGCATCGACGAAGTCATCGCCGGCGTGTTGCCGGAGGGCAAAGTGGCGGCGCTCCAGCGCCTGCGCGAGGGACGCAAAATCGCCTTTGTCGGCGATGGCGTGAATGATGCGCCCGCGCTCGCCGCCGCCGATGTCGGAATCGCGATCGGCACGGGAACCGACATAGCGATCGAAGCCGCCGATGTCGTGCTGATGTCCGGCCATGTGTCGAAAGTGCCGGCCGCGCTCGCCCTCTCGCGGGCGACGATGCGCAATATCGCGCAGAATCTCTTCTGGGCCTTCGCCTATAATGTGATTCTGATTCCCGTCGCGGCGGGCGCGCTCTATCCGGTCAATGGAACGCTGCTCTCGCCCATGCTCGGCGCCGGCGCCATGGCCTTTTCCAGCGTCTTCGTGCTGACGAATGCGCTGCGGCTGAGACGGTTCCGGCCGCCGGTGGAGGCGAGCGCGACGCCGAAGAGGCTGGAAGAGAGCGAGCCCGAAGGCTCGCTTTCGCAAGAGACGAGAGAGGAGGAAGCCACTATGACGACGACATTCGACGTTCAGGAAATGTCCTGCGGCAAATGCGTGAAGCATGTGACCGAGGCGGTGCAGAAGGCCGAGCCGCAGGCGCAGGTTAAGATCGATCTCGCCACCGGCAAGGTCGAGGTCTCGCCTTCGTCGAAAGACCCGGAAGGCCTCGCCAAGATCATCACCGACGCCGGCTATCCGGCGCGCGTCGCGGCCTGACGAGACAAATCACATGGCGGGATCGCTCTTTGGCAAGACGCTGTTCATCACCGGCGCGAGCCGCGGCATCGGCCTCGCCATAGCGGAGCGCGCCGCGCGCGACGGCGCCAATGTGGCGATCGTCGCCAAGAGCGTCTCCGAACATCCCAAGCTTCCGGGGACGATCTACACCGCCGCCGCCGCGATCGAGAAGGCCGGCGGGCGAGCGCTCGCTCTGCCCTGCGACATTCGCTTCGACGCGCAGGTGGACGAAGCCTTCGACAAAGCGGCGGCGATCTTCGGCGGCGTCGAT
>Ga0265328_10001330_pt1 | contig 11406 bp, 10 predicted proteins | sample 41624metaG_FD_202086 | JGI IMG/M metagenome (GOLD analysis project Ga0265328, IMG submission 202086) | Rhizosphere microbial communities from Carex aquatilis grown in University of Washington, Seatle, WA, United States - 4-16-24 metaG | ecosystem: Host-associated > Plants > Roots > Rhizosphere...
GTTCTCGCTCCGGACTGACATGGAATCCGCAGTTCCAGGCACTGCGTCGTGCGCTGCCCCCAGCGGCAAGCTACAATTGCGACCATCATGAGCGAGCAACTCGATAGTGTCGTAAACCAGGTCGGCAAAGTCATACTCGGCAAGGAACACCAGATTCGCCTCGCCATCGCGTGCATCCTGGCGCGCGGTCACCTGTTGATTGAAGACATCCCCGGCGTTGGCAAGACGACGCTCGCGCACGCTCTCGCGATCACGCTCGGTCTGCAATTTCAGCGCATCCAGTTTACGAGCGACCTGCTGCCCGCCGATATTCTCGGCGTTTCGATATTCGACCGCGAAGCCAGCGATTTCCGCTTCCACCCGGGTCCCATATTCGCGCAGGTGATCCTCGCCGACGAAGTCAATCGCGCGACCCCCAAGACGCAGAGTGCGCTGCTCGAGGCGATGGAAGAGCACCAGGTGACTGCGGAAGGCGAAACCCGCCCGCTGCCCGAACCTTTTTTCGTGATCGCCACCCAGAACCCCTCTTCCCAGGTCGGCACGTTTCCCCTTCCGGAATCGCAGCTTGACCGTTTCCTGATGCGCATCGAACTGGGCTATCCGGACGCCGGCGCCGAACGCGCGTTACTGCAGGGTATCGACCGCCGCGACCTGCTGCCCCGACTCGTGCCATGCATACAACCGGCCGACCTCACGGCATTGCAACTCGCCGCACGTGAAGTACACGCTTCAGCCGCCCTGCTCGACTATCTGCAGGCGCTCGTCAACTACAGCCGCAAATCGCCGGAATATGTAAATGGACTGTCGCCGCGCGCGGCGCTCGCCCTGCTCAATGCCGCGCGCGCGTGGGCGATGATGCACAACCGCCGTCAGGTCCTGCCCGAAGACGTGCAGGCCATCGTGCCTGCAGTGGTGGGCCACCGGCTGTACATCGCTCGCGACAACATGCGCATCAACGGCGCAGCCGTTGCCGAGCAGTTGATCGAAGCAGTGCCGATCCCGTGACGGGCCGGCCATGAGGCGTGCCGGCTAAGACCGCACCGCAGCCATGACTGCATTCGCCGCGCCGCTACGGTCCGTCGCGCATATTCTGGCGGCGCCGTACCGCGCCTTGCGCGCGCATATCGACCGCTGGTTGTTTCAGCTCGGCGGCGCGGAAACCACCAGCGTCGTGCTCGTGCAGCGGCGCATTTTCATCCTGCCTTCGCGCCACGGCCTGCTGTTCGTCGGCGCGCTCGGATTGATGCTGAGCGGCTCGATCAACTACAACCTGAGCCTGGGCTTTATTTTGACGTTTCTGCTCGCCGCGCTGGGCGTCAACGCGATCCTGCACACGTTCCGCAACCTCGCGCGCCTCAAGATCGAGGCTGGCCGCGTGCCGCCCGTGTTCGCCGGCGACACCGCGCGCTTCGCGCTGGTGATCGACAATCCGACCACGCTCGAGCGCTACAGCATTGGCATAGAGCGCGACGCACGCGAGTTGTTGTTCACCGACGCACCGGCATTGCAGTCGACCACGGTCGGCGTGCCCGTGCCGGCACCGCGCCGCGGCCTGTTGCGCCCGGGGCGGCTCAAATTGTTTACCCAGTTTCCGCTCGGCCTCTGCTATGCGTGGGCGTATGCGGAACTCGACATGCAGTGCGTCGTCTATCCGCGGCCGGAAGGCGGCCGCGTGCCGTTGCCGCCTTCCGCGTCCGATGACGCGACCGGCATCACCCACGGCACGGGGCAGGAGGACTTCGCCGGCCTGCGCTCCTATCATCCCGGCGATTCGCCGCGCCATATCGCCTGGAAAGCCGCGGCGCGCGGCGAAGCGCTGCTCACCAAACAATTCAGCGGCCGCGCTGCCAGCGAACTGTGGCTCGACTGGCAGTCGACCGCTGAAACCGCGGGGGTCGAAGCGCGACTCGCGCGACTCGCGCGCTGGGTCATCGACGCTCACGCCGCTGGGCTCAGTTTCGGCCTGCGCCTTCCCGGGGCGACGCTGCCTCCCGCGCCCGGCGACGCGCAACGCGAACGTTGCCTCGAAGCGCTCGCTTTATATCGGGAAGACCGCGCGTGAACAACGCGCTCGAACGCTTTCATCTGCGCCACGTCGGGTGGCTGTTGGGTTCTCTGGCACTCGTCACCGCGCCGCATACCGAACGCCTGCCGTGGTGGATCACGCTGCTCGTGATAATGCTGTTCATCTGGCGCGCGTACGTCGCCGTGGGCGGCCTCGCGCTGCCGCGCAAATGGGTGCTGTTGCTCATTGCAGCCGGCGCGCTAGGCGGCATTTACATCAGCTACGGACGCGTCCTTGGCCGCGACTCCGGCATCGCGCTGCTCGTGGTCATGCTCGCGCTTAAGCTGATGGAAATGGCGACCCTGCGCGACGCGATGGTGCTCATATTCATCGCCTACTTTCTCGTCATCACGAATTTCCTGTACTCGCAAACCATTCCGACCACGGTATTCATGCTGTTCGTAATATGGATGATCACCGCCACGATGATCGGTTTCCAGTTCCGCACGCGCCAGCCCGGCTACCGCCACCAACTGAGCACCGCCGGCATCATGCTGCTGCAGGCGGTGCCCCTGATGCTGGTCCTGTTTCTGCTCTTCCCGCGCGTGCAAGGGCCGCTATGGGGCATGCCGCAGGATGCATATTCGGGGGTAACCGGGCTGTCGGACGATATGTCGCCGGGCAGCGTGAGCAATCTCCTGACGTCTGACGCCGTCGCGTTTCGCGTCAACTTCGAATCCGCGACAATTCCGACGGCCCAGCAGCTCTACTGGCGCGGACCCGTGATGTGGGATTTCGACGGCTATACGTGGAGCGCGTCGCGCGTTCCGTACGTGATTCCGCGAACATTCGAACCGCTCGACCGCGCGGTCGAGTACACGGTCACCGTCGAGCCGCACGGCAAGCGCTGGCTCTTCGCGCTCGATCTGCCGGGAAAACTCCCGCCGCGCAGCGTGATGACGGGCGATTTTCAGGTACTTTTCCAGGGGCCGGTCACGAACCGCCTGCGCTACGACATGATCTCCTACCTAAAGTATCGCGACGCGGCGGAACTGCCCCGCTACGAACTGCAGCGCGCGCTGCGCCTGCCGCGCGCGGCCAATCCGCGCACGCGCGAACTCGCTCTCGACATGCGCAAGCGCGCGCCCGATGAGCGCGCGTACGTCAACGCGGTGCTCGGCATGTTTCGCAACCAGAATTTCTCCTACACCACCACACCGCCGCTGCTCGGTGCCAACCCCGTCGACGAATTCCTGTTCACGACGTTGGCAGGTTATTGTGAGCACTACGCCTCGGCCTTTGCCGTGCTCATGCGGGCCGGCGGCGTCCCCGCCCGCATCGTGACCGGTTACCAGGGCGGCGAACTCAATACCGTAGGCAACTACATGATCGTGCGCCAGGCCGATGCGCACGCTTGGGTCGAAGTGTGGCTGACCGGCGAGGGCTGGACGCGGGTCGATCCTACGGCCGCGGTCGCGCCTTCACGCGTGCAATCCGGCGCGGTCGCCGCGGTTCCGCAGGGCGAAGCGTTGCCGTTGTTACTGCGCGGCGATTTGCGCTGGTTGCACCGCGCGCGCCTCACCTGGGATTTGCTCGCCAATTCCTGGAACCAAGCCGTGCTTGGCTACACGATGGACAGCCAGCGCCAGTTGATGCGCCGCATCGGCATCGACGACGCGACGTGGCAGAGCATGGTGATGGTGATGTTTGCCGTCACTGGCGTTATTACGTTGGCGCTCGCGTTGGTCACCCTGCGCAAACTCAGGGCAATGCGCCCCGATCCGGCGGTCGCCGCGTACGCGCAGTTCTGCGCACGACTCTCGCGCCGCGGCGTGAGCCGTCATCCGAGCGAAGGACCGATCGCTTTCAGCAAACGCGCAGCTGCCGCGTATCCGGAACTCGCGGCGGGCATCGCGGCTATCAGCGATTTATATGTCCAATTGCGCTATGGCAGCCACGTAGAGCCGCGTGACGTCGCGGAATTACAACGCGCTGTGGCTGGTTTTCGCGTGCGCGCCTAGGCGCGGGCGATCCGGCGCACGGCCGGCCAGGCTATGACGGGCGGTCCGGCGGCAGCAGCTTGAGCGGATCGACCGGCTTGCCGAAGCGCCGGATTTCGAAGTGTAGTTTGACCTGGTCTGAATCGCTGGAACCCATGTCCGCGATTTTCTGGCCTTTAACTACGTTCTGGCCTTCCTTCACGAGCAACTGCTGGTTGTGCGCGTAGACGCTGATGTACACCTTGTTGTGCTTGATAATGACCAGCTTGCCGTAGCCGCGTATGCCGTCGCCGCTGTACAGCACCTTGCCCGGCGCGCTGGCGATCACCGCCTGGCCGAGTTTGCCGGCGATGCCGATGCCTTTCAGATTGGTGGATTCGTTGAAGGTACTCAAAACATTGCCGCTCGCCGGCCAGCCCCAGTCGATTTTTTCGTCATCTTCGTCAGTGGCGACCGGTTTCTCGTCCGGTCGCGTATCCGCCTTGGCAACGGGCGAAGGCACGATCGCGGCCGCCACCGGCTTGGGCTGGATTGGTGCGGATAGCTGAGCGAGCGCCTGGTCCGAATACGGGACCTTGACCGCCTTGGGCTGCGACTTCACGGCTTCGTTCACGGCTGCCGGCGGCGTACTGGCAACCGGCGGCGGCGCGCTGCCGACCGGGCGGCCTTCAACTTTCGGCGCGGTCTTTAGCGGCGCGGTGACCACCGGAGACGATGGCGCGTGCAAACGCAATTGCTGTCCGAGGCGTATCACGTTCGGATTATCAAGGTTGTTCCACTCTGCCAGTTCCTTGTAGTCGAGACCGTGATCGAGCGCGATCAAATAAAGAGTGTCGCCTTTTTTGACCGTGTAAAACTCGGGACGCGAATCCGGTTCCCGCGCAACGGCGGCAGGCGCGGGCGAGGTCGCGGGTTTCGCGGCCGGTGCCGGCGGCGGACGGGTGCGATCGCTGACCGGCGCCGGCGCGCGGGTCATGCAGCCGTAGCCGGCAAGCATCGCCAGAACCGCCGCACCGCATGTGCAACGCAAGCGCGCGCCGGTCATCAATTGAGCCCCGATAACATGGGCACGAATTTAACCGCGTCGAGCTTCGCTTCGGTAAATCCGCGCGCGCCGCGTTCGATCACGCACAGGTATTGCTCGCGCGTACCCATCGGCACGACCATCCTGCCGCCAACCGCCAGTTGTTCCTTCAGCGCCGCGGGCACATGCGTGGCCGCGGCCGTCACCAGTATGGCGGCGAAGGGTGCCGCTTCCGGTATCCCGACATGGCCGTCGGCATGCTTGAACCTCACGTTGCTGATGCGCAGTTCGCGCAGATTCTTGCGCGCCTTGGCGAGCAACTGGGTAAGACGCTCGACCGAATAGACCTCGGCGGCGAGCCGCGCAAGTATCGCCGTCTGGTAGCCGCAGCCGGTGCCGATTTCCAGCACCTTTCCCAGCGGTCCGCCGGCCGCCAGGAGTTCGGTCATGCGCGCGACTATGTACGGTTGCGAAATGGTCTGTCCAAAGCCGAGCGGCAATGCGATGTCCTCGTAGGCACGGCTGGCGAGCGCCTCTTCGACGAAGATGTGACGCGGAATCTCGTTCATCACGTTCAATACCGCTTCGTTCACGATGCCCTGCTTGCGCAGGCGCTCGATCATGCGCATGCGCGTGCGCTGCGACGTCATGCCGATTCCGGAAATCCGCTCGCTCACGCGAACCAGTCCTTCACCGTCTGCAGTTGCGCGTAATGCGTGAGATCGATCTGCAACGGCGTCACCGATACTACCGTGCGCGCAACTGCATGGAAATCTGTGCCTTCCCCCGCGTCCTGCGCACCACCCGCGGCACCGACCCAATACACCGTACCGCCACGCGGCGTAGTGGCTTTCACCACGGGCTCCGCCTTGTGACGCTTGCCCAGACGCGTAATTTCGACGCCCTTCAACCGCTCGTAGGCGACGTCGGGGACGTTCACGTTAAGCAATGCGCGCTGCCCGAGCGGCTTGTCTTTGAACCTGCGCGTGATGTCGGCGGCGATGCGGGCCGCGGTGACGAAATTGTCGCTGCCCGCGGCGACCAGCGAAATCGCGACCGAAGGTATGCCGAGCAGGAAGCCCTCTGTAGCGGCGGCCACCGTCCCCGAATAAATTGTGTCGTCCCCCATGTTGGCGCCGTGGTTCACGCCCGATATCACGATGTCCGGCAAATCGCCGAGCAACCCGGTGACCGCAAGGTGCACGCAATCGGTCGGCGTGCCGTTGACGTAAAAAAAGCCGTTGGCCGCCTTGCGCACCGTTAACGGCCGGTCGAGCGTCAGAGAATTGCTGGCGCCGCTGCGGTCGCGCTCCGGCGCGACGACGGTGACGGTACCGAGCGAGGCCAGGATGTCGGCGAGTATCGCGAGCCCCGGCGCGAAATAGCCGTCGTCGTTGCTCAGGAGAATATGCATGGTGCTACACCGGCAGTGGATTGCGAACTCGGCTTGCGCTGCGGCCGTGCTGGCCGCCGGAATTGATACACCATCGCGTGGATGTTTTTTAAGACCGTTGCAGGTAATTTTTCCCGTCAAATTATAACACGCGCACCATGTGCCCCGCCCCTGTCCGCGGGACGCCGCCGCTCGTTGCGCCCGCACGGATGAGTCCGGACCGGATTGGTGTAGCATGAAGCCTTTTTGAAACTCGACCGGCGCCGCGCATGCGCCGGCGGCAGAGGATCCCGCAAAATGAGCTTAATCGCCCCGCGCATGAACCGCATCAAGCCTTCGCCGAGTTCGATGGCGACGATGCGTGTGCGCGAACTGCAACTCGCCGGCCGCAAGGTCATCGGCCTGACCGTCGGGGAACCCGACTTCGACACGCCGGCCAATATCATCGAAGCGTCCATCCGCGCGTTAAGGACCGGCCAGACCCGCTATACGAATGTCGACGGCACGCCCGAATTGAAAGACGCCGTGGCTCTCAAATTCAAGCGCGAAAACGTCCTCACTTATGCGCGCGATCAGATCACCTGCGCCAACGGCAGCAAGCAAGTCATCTTCAACGCGCTGATGGCGACGGTAACTGCGGGCGACGAAGTGATCGTGCCGGCGCCCTATTACGTGTCGTATCCGGACATGGTGCAGCTTGCGGGCGGCACGCCCGTGCCAGTCGACTGCGCCGAGGCCGCCGGGTTCAAACTGCAAGCGGCCGATCTCGAGCGCGCAATCACGCCGCGCACGAAGTGGCTCATGCTCAATTCGCCGTGCAATCCGACCGGCGCCGTGTATACCGCCGCCGACTTGAAGCCGCTCACCGACGTGCTCAAACGCCATCCGCACGTCTGGGTGCTTACCGACGAAGTCTACGAGCATATCGTCTATGACGGGCTCAAAAGCGCGACACCCGCGCAAGTCGAGCCGGCGCTGTATGACCGCACGTTGACCGTCAACGGCGTTTCCAAGGCGTACGCGATGACGGGTTTCCGCATCGGCTTCGCGGGCGGCCCCAAAGAGCTCATCAAGACCATCCTCAAGATGCAATCGCAAAGCACGACCAATCCCTCGTCAATCAGCCAGGCGGCGGCCATCGAAGCGCTGACCGGCCCGCAGGATTTTCTGGCCGAACGCGCAGAGAACTTCCGCGCGCGCCGCGATCTCGTCGTCGCGATGCTGAACGAAGCGCCGGGCATCAAGTGCCGCAAACCCGAAGGCGCATTCTATGTGTTTCCGAACATCTCCGGCGTGATCGGCAAATCGACGCCGCAAGGCAAGATCATCGCCACCGATCTCGATTTCGTCATGTATCTGCTCGATGCCGCGGAAGTCGGCGTGCTGCAGGGTGCGGCCTACGGCATGTCGCCGTACATCCGCATCTCGTATTCGACCTCGACCGAGAAACTCCAGGAAGCCTGCACGCGCATACAGCGCGCGTGCGTCGCACTGGTATCGCGCCCCGCCGTCGCTTCATAAACCATACACTTCTCGACTGACATGAGCGGTCCGCTGGCCGGCATCCGGATCATCGACCTGACGACGGTCATCCTGGGGCCCTATGCGACCCAGAAACTCGGCGATCTCGGCGCCGACGTCATCAAGATCGAATCGCGCGAGGGCGACAACATGCGCCACTCGGCGCCGATGAAGCACGCGGGCATGGGCCACATCTTCCTGCATCTGAACCGCAACAAGCGCTCCATCGTGCTCGATCTCAAGCAGCCTGCCGGTCATGCCGCAATGCTGAAACTGTGCGCAACCGCCGACGTATTGATATACAACGTGCGCCCGCAGGCGATGGCGCGTTTGAAGCTCACTTACGAAGATGTGCGTGCGGTGAACCCGCGGATCATCTACGTCGGCGCGTACGGCTTCAGCCAGGACGGACCATACGCAGCGAAGCCCGCGTACGACGACTTGATCCAGGGGATGGTCGCGTTGCCTTCGGTCATCGAACAGGCCGGCGCCGACCGCCCGCGTTTCGTGCCTTCGACTGTCGCCGACCGCATCACCGGGCTCAACGCCGTGAACGCCGTCACGACCGCCCTCTTCCAGCGCGAGCGTACAGGCCGCGGCCAGGCGGTCGAAGTCACGATGTTCGAATGCCTGACCGAGTTCGTGCTCTCCGATCACATGGGCGGCAAAACCTTCGAGCCGCCACTCGGGCCCATGGGCTATCCGCGCCTGCTTGCCGAGCATCGCAATCCTTACGCGACCAGCGACGGCTACCTGTGCCTGCTGATATACAACGACAAGCAATGGCGGAATTTTTTTCGCATCATCGGCTGCGAAGAGATGTTCGAGCAGGACCCGCGCTATTCGACCCAGGCCAATCGTTCGCAGCATTTCGCCGAGTGCTACGCTTTTGTCGCCGGCCATATCAGGACGCGCACCAACGCGGAATGGCTGGACCTCCTGACCAAGGCTGATATTCCCGTGATGCCGCTCAATTCGCTCGAAGAGCTGCTCGCCGATCCCCATCTCAACCAGACCGGCTTTTTCTCGCTCGTCGAGCATCCGAGCGAAGGAACGCTTCGTTCAATGGGCGCGACCAGCCGATGGTCGGCAACGCCCACGGATACACCGCAGCCGGCGCCGCGACTCGGCGAGCATAGCGCCGAAGTGTTGCGCGAAGCCGGTTATACCGACGCTGAGATAGAGGCGATGATTGCGTCTGGCATTACGCAGACCGCGAGCTGAGGCAACCATGAACTTTGCGTTTTCCGAAGATCAAATAGGAATCCGCGCCGCAATCGAAAAAATCTGCGCGCGCTTCGATGCCGAATACTGGTTGCGCAAAGACACCGAAGGCGGTTTTCCAGCCGACTTTCATCAGGCCTTTGCGCGCGACGGCTGGCTCGGCATCGCCATGCCCGAGCAATACGGCGGCGCGGGTCTGGGCGTCGCCGAAGCTGCGCTCATGATGCATACGGTCGCCGCATCGGGCGCCGGCATGTCGGGCGCTTCGGCGCTGCACATGAACATCTTCGGTTTGAATCCCGTAGTCGTGTTCGGCACGGACGAGCAGAAACAGCGCTGGCTGCCGCCATTGATTGCCGGCGCCGACAAAGCCTCGTTTTGCGTGACCGAACCCGACACCGGGCTCAATACGACGCGATTGAAAACCAAAGCCGAGAAACGCGGCGACCATTACGTCGTGTCGGGCCAGAAGATCTGGATCTCGACCGCGCAGGTCACCAACAAGATGCTGCTGCTCGCGCGCACGACGCCGCTTGATCAGACCAAAAAGCCAACGCAGGGCCTGAGCCTCTTCTATACGGATTTCGACCGCCGGTTCGTGGAAGCCCGCGAAATACCGAAAATGGGACGCAAGGCTGTCGACTCGAACCAGGTTTTCATCGACGGCCTCAAGGTGCCCATCGCCGATCGCATCGGCGAAGAAGGCCGCGGCTTCGAATACATCCTGCACGGGATGAATCCGGAGCGCATTCTGATTGCGGCCGAAGCGGTCGGTCTCGGACAGATCGCGTTAAAACGCGCGGCGGACTACGCCAGGGAACGCGTCGTATTCGACCGGCCGATCGGGCAGAACCAGGCGATCCAGCATCCGCTCGCGCAACGCTGGATAGAACTCGAAGCGGCCAACCTGCTCGTGTTCAAAGCCGCGTCGCTCTACGACGCGGGCGAGCCTTGCGGCGCGGAAGCGAATGCCGCCAAATACTATGCGGGGGAAGTCGGCTTCAAAGCCTGCGAAACCGCCGTGATGACCATGGGCGGTATGGGCTACGCGAAAGAATTCCATGTCGAGCGTTACCTGCGCGAAGCGTTGATTCCACGCATAGCGCCCGTCAGCCCGCATCTGATTCTGTGCTTTATCGCGGAAAAGGTGATGGGGATGCCGAAATCCTACTAAAGCCGCAGCTGACCCGCGGTCTTGCAGGCTAAATCAGACTGCGGGCCCACTGAACGCACGATCATGCTCCAGCGACGGTAGCATCCCCCGCACGCGCAGAACTTCATCGACGTTGATATCAGCAATCGCGATGCCCGGCTCCGCGCCGAGTTCCGCGACGATCCTGCCCCACGGGTCGATGATGAGCGAATGACCATATGTCATGCGGTTGCCGGGGTGATCGCCGCACATCGCCGGCGCGAATACATAGCTCAAATTCTCGATCGCTCGCGCGCGCAGCAACGCGTGCCAGTGCGCAACGCCCGTTTCGCGCTGAAACGACGACGGCACCGCGAGAAACAACGCGCCTGCCTTGGCGAGCGCGCGATACAGCTGGGGAAACCTCAAGTCGTAACAAATCGTCATGCCGAGCGGCCCCCACGGCGTCGTCGCGACGACCGCCTGCCCGCCGGGCCGGTACGCGCTCGATTCCCTGATCACTTTGCCGCTTGGCAACGTGACATCGAACATATGGATCTTGTCGTAGCGCGCGGCGATCTCGCCTGCGGGCGACAGCAGGTACGAGCGGTTGGCCATGAGCGCGTCGTCGACCTTGACGGTCAACGATCCGACCAATAGCCACGCCCTGCTCTCCTGCGCGAACGCGCGGAATTTCGCGAGCGCGGGATGCCGGTCCTCGACTGCGGAATTCTCGCGCATCACGCGTCCGCTGCCGTCGAGCAACGCGATATATTCCGGCAGCAGGATGAGTTCAGCGCCGCTGCCGGCCGCGGAGCGGATTGCCGTTTCCGCCGCCTGCAGATTCGCAGCCATATCGTTGCCGGAATTGAGTTGCACGCAGGCAGCCTTGAACGCCGTCATAAGTTGCGACACTCCGAACTTGATTTAGCGCACGGCGCCCCGCCCGGCGCCTGGCGGACTACCGTTGCGCGGCCGGCCTATTTCGCAGCGGCACGCTTGGCAAGTTCTTTCATCACTTCTTCGGTGATATCGGTCTGCGCGCTGTTGTAGACCGCCTGCTGAAGGATCAGGTCGTACTTGCCGGCCTCGGCGATGTTCTTGATG
>Ga0265328_10001331_pt1 | contig 11404 bp, 10 predicted proteins | sample 41624metaG_FD_202086 | JGI IMG/M metagenome (GOLD analysis project Ga0265328, IMG submission 202086) | Rhizosphere microbial communities from Carex aquatilis grown in University of Washington, Seatle, WA, United States - 4-16-24 metaG | ecosystem: Host-associated > Plants > Roots > Rhizosphere...
GCATTGTCGGACATACCCGTCCGAGATTGCATGCCAGTCGCCCGAACGCCGGGAAAGGGGACCGGGGCGTCGGCGGCACCGGCGCCCGGCGGCCGTTGCGGTGCCGCTGGTCGGATCCGCAGTCCCGGCGAGCTCAATGGCCGCCGGCGCGTGACGCGGGCAGCGCGACCGGGCCGGAAGACCCGGTTTGAACTCTGAACGCGAGCGCCGTCGTCAGGGGCAGCTCATCCAACCGATAATCGCGAGCATGTAGCCCGACAGATGCACGGACGTCGATCCCATGCTGGCCTGCGCGGTTGCGGGGTTCGCTGCGCCGCAACACTAATGCGCGCGCAACGACTAGATCCGCGACACGGCTGGCCGCCGTGACCGCTATTGAGGGCGAGGGATCGACCCCGCCAGGTACTCCGCAAGCCGCTCCGCATGCCCGCGAAGTTCCGCAACCGCGGTCGCCTCCCAATAGGCCGCGCGGAGCATCGGGCCGACATAGAAAAGGCCGCGTGTCGCAAGGCCGTCTCGTCCTAACACTTCCCCGTTCGGCCCGGTAAGCAGACCGAGACGCAGCTCGTCCTGAGTCGCGAGACCGGATTCCAGCAGCGACCGCCACAGCGGATCCGCAGTTTGGCTGAGATCATAGTCAGGTCCGGTGCAGTTATAGACCGCGCTGACCAGCGTCGCGCGATCGTCGCGTTCGCCGCGCGCGCGCCATCTCGCTCGAATCTGAGACCCGGCCGCCTCCAATCGCAACAAGCGGCCGGCGTGAATCGTCATTTGACCCGAGGCCTCGAGGCGCTTGAGCTGCGACCGGACCGGCTCCGGGAACCGGTGACGATGCACGTCCCAGTAAGCCCTGACGTGGCGGAGGAACCGGCGCCGATCCGCAGCTGCCAGTCGATGCCAAATCTGCGGCGCACGATGGCGGACCTGCATGATCACGTCGCGCCAGTCACGACCATCCGCCGTCGCCTGGCGCGCCGTCCTCGCAATTGCACGGACGATCATTCTGAGCGACGTCGCCGACTTCAATGCGCGGTCGAGCCCGCCCTCCTCGGCCGCGCCAACACCGACATCCGTCTGACTCAGCGGGAGGAGGCCATGTCGCGACAGGACATGAATGGTGCGTGCCGGATCGGTCGCGACACTCGCGCAGACGACGTCGACCATGGTGAGGCCGGAGCCGATCATGAGTACCGGCCCGGCCGGCGGCCGGTGATTTGGCACGGCCCAGGGATCGTTGACGTAGCCGGGGAACGTGCGAACTGCCTCGGCCCCGGGCGGTACTCGCGGCGGCGGATTGCCGAGCGCGAGCACGACGTCGTCGGCGTTCATCTCTCCGCCCCGCTCGAGGGCCAGCTGGAACGCTGCGCCACCCTTGGACTGGCGGATACCGGTAGCGGTGTCCCGCAGGAATTCGAGGCGAACGGACGGTCGCGCGGTCACCGCTGAGCGATCTAGCAGCTCGCGCAGATACTTGCCATAGACGTCTCGCGGCAGGAAGTCCTGACCGCTGGCATCGGGGGCTCCGGTGCGCGCGAAATTGAGGAACTCTTCTGGGACCGTGGATGATGCCGACATTCGCGACGCCGGGACGTTCAGGATGTAGCGATAGTCGTGGCGCGCATAGGCAACACCGCAACCTACTGTCGGCGCCCGCTCGATCAGGACGATGCGCGTCGACTCAACGGGCGGCCGGCGCAGCAGATTGACTGCGACCAGAGTTCCGGAAAATCCGGCTCCAACGATGGCGATCGTGCGCGGTGCGCGGTGCTGCATGAATTGGTCGCCGTCTGTGATGCGGGCAGTACCCTATCAGACCCGGTCTGGCGGGCGAAGGCGGCAATTCCGCAGCAGAGGGCCGGCGATGTCAGCCGCCGATTGCGCCGGGACCTGCCACTCCGTCGCGTGCCGCGTTCGCGTTACCCGCAAGACATTGGGGAAGCGCTTCAACCGAGGAGGCGAACGTGCAGGTCCCCGAGCGTGACATCGAGCTCCGCCTGGTCGGCCGTCTGCCCGCACTCGTCTATGAACGTTCTCGACAGATGCGGCGCCAGCATTTCGAGGAACTCATAGGCGAAGGCACGCAGCGCTGCGCCGCGGCGCAGCCCGACCCACGTGGTCTGCGTGTCGAAAAGGTGTGAAGCGTCCACCGTGACCAGATCTGGGATGTGACGATCGGTGGTCACTGCGACGATGCCGACCCCAATGCCGTGCCGCACGTACGCCTCGATGACATCGCTGCCGATCGCCGTCATGACGACTCGCCCGGCGAGGCCTGAGGCTTCGAAGCTCGCCTCCAGAGACGGCCGCCCCGCCGGGCCGGTCGGCGCCGTGATGAGCGGGTACTTGATCAGATCCGTCATCAGCGGTTGACCTGCTCGCAGCAGCGCGTGTCCCTCCGGAACGACGAGGCGATACTGCCACCGGTAGCAGGGAAGCCAGAGGAGTCCCGCATCGAGGGCGCGAGCATCGGTCACAAATGCCACGTCAACGCGCTGGCGCAGCAGCAGATCGATCACCTGCTCGGGAGCGCCGTGGTGAAGGTGCAGGGCGACCTCGGGGAAGCCGGCCCGGAAGGCCCCGATCACCCCCGGCAGCACATGCCGCAGCTCGGGGTCGGAAGCCGCGATTGAGAGCGAGCCCAGATCGGGCGTTCGGACGTCATCGCACTCCTGCCGGAGCATTCGTGCCTCGCGCAGCAGTTCGGTCGCACGGGCAATGAGCTCGGTTCCCGCAGGAGTCGGGCGCGGCCGGCTCGGGTTGCTGCGATCGAAGATCGGAAAGCCGATCTCGGTCTCGAGCAACCGGATCTGCCGGCTGATACCGGGCTGCGATTTGCGCAGACGGCGGGACGCCAGCGATACGTTGCAGGCGTTCTCGTAGACAGCGACGACGTAGCGAAGTTGCTGCAGTTCCACGGAGGAGTGGCCAGGGCGACGCGGTGCCGCGACGCGGAGACGCTACGCGGCGCTTGCCCGCTCCAGCCAATCACGATGTGTCATACCGACCGAAGCGAAGGCGTGTCGCAGATTGGACACTGCCGATCGTTCGCTGCAGGCCGAACTCTCGCGTTCCGAGGGCTCCCCGCGGATTCTCGAAGGCTCTGCGGCTGTCATCGCGAACTCGCGATGGATCCGCCTGCGGTCGCGTTCCGAAGCGGCGGGATGCGAGATCCTCGGCAAGGCTGAATTCCAGAACCCTGGCGGATCCGTCAAGGATCGCGCCGCGCTCAACTCCCTGCGGACGATCGGGATGCCCAGCATCGAGCGCGACGAGTCGGCGCTGCTCGCCTATGCGACGTTGCGGCTCAAGGCCGTGCCGGGACTGACGCCCGTGGGGACCGCTGCCTACAAGGCGAGCCTTCTGTCGTTTGTCATCGCGGGCATCGACCTGGTCGCCATCGGCGCCGCCCTCAACCAGGACGGCATTGCCGTCCGGACAGGGCACCATTGCACCCAACCCATCTTGCGACGCTTCGGTTGCGAGGCGACGGTGAGGGATTCGCTTGCGTTCCGCAACGCGTGCCAGGAAGTAGATGCGTTCGTGCGCGCGCTGCATCGGCTGGCTGGTTCGTCGGGGGCACGGGCCCGCGGTGACGGCGAGTTGAGCGAGCACGTCCGTCGTCGCGATCGTGCGACCCGCAACTCGGCTCACGAGGATGCGGTCATGCCCGACATCGGGTCATGACGCCAGAACGTTTCGTGATTAGAACAACTTTCCCCGCTCCTCCAGCATGCAGGACAGAACTCATGCGGTGATGGGGAGATGATCATGTCGATATCCGTTCGCGCCTCCGTGGGCGCCGTGCTGCTTGGCGCCGCTGCCCTGGCGTCCGATCCCGCGTCCGCCACCAACGGCTACTACGCGCACGGCTATGGCATCAAGGCGGAGGGTGAGGCAGGTGCGGGAATAGCGTTCCCGCAGGACTCACTCACCATAGCGACCAATCCGGCGGGTCTCGTCGAGGTTGCCGATGGATTCGATGCGGGTCTTGATGTCTTCCTTCCCCGGCGTGAGACGACCCTTGTCCAGGGCGGGGCCGCGCAGACCTACGATGGGAACGATACCGGCACGTTCTACCTCCCGAGCCTCGGCTACAGCCACCACCTGAGCCCGAAGCTCGCGCTGGGCGTCGCTCTTTACGGCAATGGCGGCCTTGACACCGATTACGCCTCCAATCCGTTCTCCCGCTTTGGCGCAACAGGCTCCGCCGGCGTCGACCTGCAACAGGCGTTCCTGTCCCCCGCCATCGCCTACGAGATCGCGACAGGCCAGACGATCGGGCTCGCGCTCAACGTCGGCTACGAGAAATTCAAGGCGAAGGGCGTCGGACTGTTCGCCGGCTTTTCGTCGGATCCCCCCAACGTCAGCGATCGTGGCTACGACAGCGCCTTCGGCGCGGGCGCGCATGTCGGCTGGATCGGGCACCTGAACCAGTACGTCGCTCTCGGGGCCACGTGGCAGTCGAAGACGTACTTCGGCAAGCTCAAGAGGTATTCCGGGCTTTTCGCCGACGGCGGGGGATTCGATGCGCCCTCGACCTATGGGGTCGGGGCGGCGTTCACGCCGACCGACGCCTGGACGGTCGCGCTCGACTGGCAGGAGATTGAGTACTCGAAGATCGCATCGGTCGGCAATAGCATCGCGAGCCTCTTCTCCGGCGTGCCCCTCGGCGCGAACAACGGCCCCGGCTTCGGCTGGCGCGACGTGTCGGTGGTCAAGCTCGGCGTGACATTCCGGGCGAGCGAGCAATGGACCGTCCGCGCCGGCGTCAGCAACGGTCGCCAGCCCGTGCCCGCGTCGCAGACATTCTTCAACATCCTGGCCCCGGGCGTCGTCGAGACCCACCTGACGGCGGGCCTCAGCTGGAAGCCAAACGCCACAAATGAAGTAAGCTTCAGCGTGCTCCACGCGCCCAAGAAGACGGTCAACGGCGCGGGCTCGATTCCGGCCGCCTTTGGCGGCGGTGAAGCGAATGTCAGTCTCGAGGAGACGTCGATTGGCATCGGCTGGTCGCACAGGCTCTGAGCGTACCTAGGCGGGCACCTTTGGGCGGATTGGTGATTCCGGTTTGGCAGTCGCTTGCGGGCGGTGCGCTGATTGGCGCAGGCGCCGCGGTGCTCTTGCTATTCGACGGTCAGGTCGCGGGTATCAGCGGCATCGTAGACCGGGTCCTCCATGGGGCGTTGGGGGAGCAGGCGTGGCGGGTCGCCTTCCTCATGGGGTTGCTGCTGCCGGCGACCATCCTCGGAACCGGCCCGGTGAGCTGGCAGGCGTCGCCCGGCATGCTCTCGATTGCCGGAGTGCTGGTCGGATTCGGAACACGGGTCGGGTCCGGCTGCACCAGTGGACACGGCGTCTGCGGCGCAGCAAACCTCTCGCCGCGATCCGTCGTCGCGACGCTGACGTTCATCGCGGTGGCGGTCGTCACCGTCGCCATCGTCCGAAGAGTGACCGGCGCATGACGGCGGTCGTCGCCCTCGTTGCCGGCCTCCTCTTCGGGCTCGGTCTGCTCCTCTCCGGAATGACCGATCCGGCGAATATCATCGCCTTCCTGGACGTCACCGGAGCCTGGCGGCCGAGCCTCGCGCTGACGATGACGGCGGCCTTCGCCGTTGCCCTGCCGGCATTCACGTTCGCCCGGGTCCGCGGCGTCTCGCTGCGCAACGTCCTGATTCCACAAAACGACCGATTCCGGATCGACCGCCCGCTCTTGCTCGGCAGTGCGATCTTTGGCGCCGGCTGGGGCCTGAGCGGCATCTGCCCCGGCCCCGGGCTCATGCTGCTGGCCGGTGGGGACACGCGCGCGTATCTTTTTGTCGCTGGAGTCGCGGTCGGCGTGTTCGCGGCCGGGAAGTTCTCCCCCCTTCGCATCAAGAAGGTCGCTGGCGACGCGCAATCGACGCTACCGCCGGTCTAGGCATGCGCTGACGCTGGCGGCGGGGCCGCGGTACCCGGCTGCGACCATGAATTCGGCTACAGATCCCGGTAACGACGTGGGTTGGCGTGACCCAGTCCACGCCGCGCCGATGTGGTGGGTATCCGGGCGGCTGGCAAAACCTACTCGAGGGGGGCTAAAGAGGAAGTCCCAGCCGCCCGGCACCCTGTGGACAATGTACAGCGGCGCCCGCGATCTGGGAAAGACGCTTTCGCTCTAGCGCCATGCGCTCATCGCATCGACTAGCGCGTCGGTAGCTCGATGTCCTCGAACAGCCGCTCGAGCGCTTCGCGATTCGGCGCGCGAACCGCATGATCCACGAGCCTAGTCGTGAGATGCGGAGCGAAGCGCCGCAGAAATTCATGCATGTAGCCGCGCAGCAGCCGTCCGCGTCGAAAGCCGATCCACGTGACATGCGATGTGAACAGGTGATCGGCATTGAGCTCCACGAGTTCCGGGTCATCCTGCGGCCGGATCGCCATGCTCGCCACGATGCCAACGCCGAGGCCGAGCTTGACGTAGGTCTTGATGATGTCGGCATCGCTCGCCGTCAGCGAGACGTTGAGGTTGAGCCCCGCGCTTTCGAACAGTGCCGGAAGCGAGGAGCGACCGCTGAAGCTGAACGTGTACGTGACAATCGGATAGCGCGCGAGCGCGACCAGCGTCAGTTGTCGCTCCGTCGCGAGGGGGTGTCCACGCGGCACGACCACCCGCCGATGCCAACGGTAGGCAGGCAGGAGCACGAGCCCCGGAAAGAGTTCGGCGCCACCGGTTGCAATCGCAAAGTCGATACGATCGAGCTTCGCGAGCTCCGCAATCTGCTCGGACGTTCCCTGGTGAAGGTGCAGGTCGATTTCCGGGTAACGGGCGCGGAAGTCCTGGACGATCGGCGGCAACACATAGCGGGCTTGCGTGTGTGTCGTGCCGATCGAGAGCGACCCGTGCTGTTCGTCGCGCGCCTCCTGCGAGAGGCGCCGGATATTCTGCGCTTCCTCCAGGATCCGCAGTGCCCGATCGACGACCGCCTGGCCCGCGGCAGTCACCGCGACAATGTTGCGCCCTTCCCGCTCGAACAGCGGAAACCCTAGCTCATCTTCGAGCAGTTTGAGCTGCTTGCTGACGCCCGGTTGGGACGTATGCAGCTTCCGGGCGGCGGTAGTGATATTGAGATCGTTCTGAACGACGGCGGTGAGGTATCGGAGTTGCGTTAGCTTCATGCGGACGACTGCATAGGCATATAGCGGCTACGCTACTGGCCGTCGGGCAACGTCCGCCAATGCTCTTCCGTGATGGGTACATAACGAACGACCGGCGCATCGGGGTAGCAGCGCACACCTGCCGTCATCGGCGATCCCGACCGGAACCGAAGACGCCCTATCGCACGTAAGCGATGCCTGCCCTGAGCGAGACCGTGTGCGAGTGGGCAAGACCGGCGTCGCGCGGGGCTCAAGCCCCGGTGCGCGCCGGCATCAGCTCTTCAGCCCGTCTTGGCGAGGTCCTCGCCAAGTTTCGCGCTGACAAAGTTCTTGAGCGGCGTTGTGCGTCGTCCGATGAGACGGCTCAACTGGCCACCGTCATCGAACAGAGCGCCAGCGGCGATGCCCACGTCCCAGGAGGCGAGCGCCTTTGCGATGACGGCAGGAATGCCATGCTTCGCAAGTTGAGTCGCGTACTCCGACTCCGGGAGGTCGCGGTAGGCGATCCTGCGTCCCGTCAGGCGGGCGAGTTCCGCCGCCAGGTCGCCCAGCGTGAAGGAGTTGTCGCCGGCGAGCTCGTAAGTGTTGCCGTCATGCCCAAGGCTCGTCACCACGGCGGCCGCGGCCTCGGCATAGTCGGCGCGTGCCGCTGCCGAAATCCGTCCATGGCCCGCACCGCCCGACAGCGTGCCGGTCGCGAGCGCACCATGGACAGCGTTCGTATAGTTTTCGAGATACCAGCCATTCCGGAGGATCGTAAACGCCAGGCCGGACGCCCGAACGATACTCTCTGTCTCGAGGTGCTCGGACGCGAGGCTCAAGGGTGAACGGTCGGCGTGAAGGAGGCTCGTGTAGACGACGCGCCGCACCCCGGAGGCCTTCGCCGCCTCGACCACGTTCCGGTGCTGAACGGCGCGCTGGCCAAGCTCGCTGCCCGATACGAGTACGAGCTCACGAACGCCGCTGAATGCGGCCGCGAGTGATGACGGATCGGCGTAGTCGCCGTGCCGGACCGCGACACGTAGATCAGCGGCCTTCGCGGGAGTGCGCGCGACGGCGACGATTTCCGAGGCCGCGACTTTGGCGCGGAGCCTCTCGATGATGAGCCGACCCAGGTGTCCGGTCGAACCTGTCACTGCAATAGTCATGGGGAGTCCTCTCCGAGGGGGGATGTGTTGCTGTGCCATTGCCGGCACCTCTCGGGGGACCATACGCGCCCGCATGGCTGCATCAAAGAAACTAGAGGCTATGCGGCTATGCCGGACTTCCCGGGCCGCGGCGCCCTGGACTCAGCGCTCACTTGGCCGTGGCAATCTTGTCCTGCGTCTTGGTGTCGAAGTCGCTTGCGTCGTGGCGTTCGTGGAGTTGGCTCGCGGTGTCGCCATGAGTGCGGTTCACCATCCGCCCGCGCTTCACCGCGGGCCGCTCGGCGATGGCATCCGTCCAGCGCTGGACGTTCCCGTAGGTGCCTACCTGCAAGAACTCGCCGGCCTCGTAGACCAGGCCCTTGGCGAGCGCGCCGTACCACGGCCAGACCGCGATGTCGGCAATCGTGTACTCAGCCCCGGCCAGGAACTCGCTCTCAGCGAGGCGCCGGTCGAGCACGTCCAGCTGCCGCTTCACCTCCATGGCGAAGCGGTCGATGGCGTACTCGATCTTGATCGGCGCATAGGCGTAGAAGTGCCCGAAGCCGCCGCCCAGATAGGGCGCGGCGCCCATTTGCCACATCAGCCAGGACAGGCACTCCGCCCGCGTGGTCGGCTCGGTGGGCAGGAAGGCGCCGAACTTTTCGGCAAGGTGAATCAGTATTGCGCCGGATTCGAAGACGCGGATGGGGGTCGGCCCGCTGCGATCCAAAAGGGCCGGAATCTTGGAGTTCGGGTTCACGCCCACGAAGCCCGAGCCGAACTGATCGCCCTCGCGGATGTTGATCAGCCACGCGTCATACTCCGCGCCGGCGTAACCGAGCGCCAGCAGTTCCTCGAGCATCACCGTGACCTTCACGCCATTGGGCGTGGCCAGGGAGTAGAGCTGCAGCGGGTGCCGGCCGACGGGCAGAACCTTCTCGTGCGTCGGCCCTGCCACGGGGCGGTTGATGTTCGCGAACTGGCCGCCGTTCGCCTTGTTCCAGGTCCAGACTTTGGGAGGCGTGTAGGCGGTGGCATCAGTCATGGTGGGTGCTCCGAGCCTGGACCTGTACGTGGCGTGTCGACCTGGCTCTGGACGTGGGCTGCACCGCCGCACAGCGCGCCACGGCTCCCCCGTGATCCCTGCGGGCGGGATTCGCGCAGGTGCCGCCAGGGACGCCGGGTGCCTGAGCGCCGCGTGTCTGTCCCCGTCGCAGCGTCAAACTACGGCCCGGGACGAACGCTGCCGAAGTCGGCCCGGCTGCAAGCAAGGTCGCCGTCGCCTACGCAGACCGTCGAGCATTCACGGCGACCCACCCGGCGCCGGCCCCGGGGCGATTGCGAGTATATGCCCCGCAGTTGCCAGGGTACCGCGCCTCTCTGGCGTCCATTCGTCTCAGCCGCGCGCCGGCGACTCTGTGAGCTGCCGGAACCGGTTCCGGCGGCCCACGATCACACGGCCGCGAGCGCAGCATCCAGATCGGCCAGCAGATCGGCGATGTCCTCGATGCCGATCGAGAGCCGGACGGTATCCTCGGTCACCCCGGATTGCGCGAGTTCGGCTCCCGAAAGCTGACGGTGCGTCGTGGAGGCCGGGTGGGTTGCGAGAGAGCGGACGTCGCCGATGTTGACGAGGCGCGTAAAGAGCTGCAGTGCATCGAGAAAGCGCGCACCGCGCTGACGCCCCTCTCCCGCCGGGCCCTTGAGGCCGAACGTCAGGATTCCAGACGCCTTGCCCGACAAGTACTTCTGCACCAGCCGATGATCCGGGTGGTCCGGCAGGCCGGCGTAGTTGACCCAGCCCACCTTCGGATGGCTTTGCAGGTGCTGCGCGACCTTCAAGGCGCTTTCGCTGATGCGGTTGATGCGCAGGGACAGCGTTTCGATGCCCTGGAGGATCAGGAAGGCATTGAACGGCGAGATGGCGGCACCGGTATTTCGAAGCGGCACGACCCTGGCGCGGCCGATGTAGGCGGCGGGCCCGAGCGCCTGCGTGTAGACCACCCCGTGGTAGCTGACATCCGGTTCGTTGAGCCGGCGAAAGCGCTTTGCGTGCTTCGCCCAGGGGAAATTCCCCGAATCGACGATGGCGCCACCGATGCTCGTGCCGTGGCCACCGAGGTACTTCGTCAGGGAATGCACGACGATATCGGCGCCGTGCTTGAACGGCTGGCTCAGGTACGGTGTCGGGACCGTGTTGTCGACGATCAGCGGCACACCGTGGCGGTGCGCAATCTCGGCGATCCGCTCGAAGTCGGTGACGTTGCCCTGTGGGTTGCCGAGCGACTCCACGAAGACGGCCTTCGTCTGGTCATCAATCAGGGGCTCGAAGGATTCCGGCTTGCGGTAGTCGGCGAAGCGCGTCTGGATCCCGAACTGGGGCAGCGTGTGCGCGAACAGGTTGTAGGTTCCGCCATAGAGCGCGCTCGAGGAAACGATGTTATCGCCAGCCTCGGCGATGGTCAGAATCGAGTAGGTTACCGCGGCCTGCCCTGAGGCGAGGGCGAGAGCCGCTACCCCTCCCTCGAGCGCCGCAAGTCGTTGCTCCAGGACGTCCTGGGTCGGGTTGTTGATGCGAGTGTAGATGTTTCCCGTGACCTTGAGGTCGAAGAGGTCCGCTCCATGCTGCGCGCTGTCGAACGCGTAGGCGACCGTCTGGTAGATCGGCACGGCCACAGCCTTCGTGGTCGGATCCGGTGCGTAACCGCCGTGGACGGCGATGGTGTCGAAACGCCAGTTCTCGCGGCCGGACGTCTGAGCCATTTCAGTCTCCCCCTGGATATCGACCTGCAGGCTACAAGGTCTATCCGACGTCGGACCAATGACGATTCGTCATGGCACCAGTTTCATTGATGCTGCGTGGCGGGGTTCGAGCGGGACCTCGCGCTCACGCAGTTCGGCCGTGGTCCCGCACCGCACTTGCCATCCGCCGTGTGCGGTGCCTCGACTCAACCGGCGGCGGCGGTGAGTTGCTGGCCGCGGTGCGCGTCACATCGCGCTGGCACGTGGCGGCCAGGTGCATCCGGTCGCCGGCGTAGCGGCGATGCTTGTCGCGTGTGGGTTGGGCCTACTCGTGGGCCTTGAGGCTGCGCGGGGATCGGTCGAGACCGGCTCTGACGCAGGAAGCCGTGCCGCCGGCCTGTGGT
>Ga0265328_10001333_pt1 | contig 11389 bp, 6 predicted proteins | sample 41624metaG_FD_202086 | JGI IMG/M metagenome (GOLD analysis project Ga0265328, IMG submission 202086) | Rhizosphere microbial communities from Carex aquatilis grown in University of Washington, Seatle, WA, United States - 4-16-24 metaG | ecosystem: Host-associated > Plants > Roots > Rhizosphere >...
CCGTGCGCTTCCAAAGATTGGGACCGGACGCGAGACGCCGAACATATTTCGCGAACCCCCGATCAATCGCCCTGCGAATGCGGGAATTGTAGGGAGCAAGCGCAGCCTGCACGTCGCGTTCAGTAGCCAATGGCATCGCAGAACCCTCTGGGACCGATGCCGCTCAAGCTGACACATGAATAGGATAAAATCAACGGAAAAATTTCATAAAATTCTATTTTGTCGTAAAGCGTTGTTTTATAAATATTTTGTCGCAGGCTTTCCCTACTGCCTAGGCAGGAATTTCGGCGATGGGATTCTCAAGCGAGCAGAGATGGCTCTAGGGGAGCGAGCGCTTCGCTCAGCCAACCGAAGGTCCAACGCCAGATTTGCAATCCCGTGTTGCGTCGCGGTCGCTACGAGATCCACTCAAAGGTCGGCTGCGAGCAGCCGCAGCCAGCCTATCGCCGCCCCTCCAGCTTGGGAAAAACGCCGGAGGAGTCCTCCCAAATTGAATCGCTCCTATCCTGCCAAATTACGTTTTGAGTCGCTCTTGTCCTGCCGAGTTTTTATCAACTATTTGAGTTTATTACCTTAAATTGAGTCGCTCTTACCTTGTCCGGGCTCTTTGGCCTGCGTGCGCCGGCGTCGCGGGCCCCGAGCGGGGCGCCCCCGGGTCCATCACGGCCCCGCCTCTGCCTTGACGACGGTGCCGGCGATCGTGCAGACGGGCCGGTGGATTGATCCCGGCGCGGGAGGCGGCGATGCGACCTGCCCCCGGCTCTCTGATCCGTAAGCGTAAAAAAAAGAACTCGATTGTACCTAGAAGAAGCATGCCGGTTAAATTCGATTCCGGCCAATAACTGCGAAAGAGAACGACTTTGAATTTCGACGTCCTTGGCCCATTCGTCATCACCAGGCATGGCCCCAAAAATCTGATCAGTAAGCAGTCCTTCATCGACCTTCGAGAAGAGGTCGAAAAGAAGCGCATAGGGCTTTCGAACGCCTGCGGCTGCTATGTCTTCGCGATGCGAGCTGGCAAGGGGATCACGCCCTTTTATGCGGGCCAAGCATGCGCCACACCCCTCATCGGAGAGGCGATGAACCCTTCAAACATCGCGAAATACAACGATGTGCCCCACCGCAAGGGCAACCCGGTCATGTTCCTACTTCCGATGGTCACGCCGACCGGAAAGCTCAGGAAGCGGCCCACGAACGGCAAGCCTCTGCGCTCTATCGACTTCCTTGAGGAGTGGCTGATAGCGACGTGCCTCATCAAGAACCCCAATCTCATCAACAACAAGAAGACAAAAATCCTGAGGAACATCCATGTGACCGGCATCCTGAACGCGAAGCCGGGCTCGGGGAAAAATCGTGCCTCATCCGCCCTAAAACGCGCCATCTTCTGAAAGCGAAGCCATCGTAAACGGGAGGGGGAGCCCGCTCCTGGGAGGCTGCTGTCGACCCAGATTCACATTGAGTCGCTCTTATCTCGGAAAGCGCCCTGTTTGAGTCGGTCCTAGCCTGCATTTTGAATCAGGCCATTTTTCGAGACCTCAGGAAATGCCTAGGGATCGCTGAATCGCTCTTATCCTGTGACGACACAAACGTCGCGTCGCGTAAATCGCTGAAAATAAATAGTTTGATGCCGTCGCCCGGCTCTTGCACTCGCAAGAACTGCATAACATAATGCAGCACATGGACGACGAAATGCCCTTTGCGTCCCATATCGTGAAACGCGGCCGCATGTACCAATACGTGCGTCGTGTCCCTTCCCCTTCTCCCGCATCCAGCGTTCGCTCCGCACGCCGGAAAAAGCCCGCGCCTTCGAAGCCGCCGCGAGGGTTCACGCAGAGGTCGAGCAGCAGTTCGCTCACGCCCGCCGCAACAAGGGCGCGACGCTCGATCTCACGCCCGTCGACGATTGGGAGTGGCCCGATTGGCGCGTCCTCGCCGACTGGTTCAAGGCTGTCCTCATCGAGGACGATTGGCAGGCTTGGTCGAGGCAGCTTCCGGGCGCCGCCTTCGACACGGGCGTCGCGCGCAATCTCTTTTGGCGCGACAAAAAGGTGGCGCAGGACCATCTCGATCTGCGGGCGACTCTTCGCGAGATGACGATCAGCCGATATGCGGAAGAGCGCATCGGCTACGTCCAGAGCATCGTCCGCCGCTTGGGCGTCCCCGTGTCGAAATCCTCCTATTTCGAGCGCTTCATGGGCGCGTGTCTGCGCGCGGAACTCGAATATCTCACGGTCTTTTTCGATCGCGAGGGCGGCCGGATGGAGGAAGCGCCCCACCCCGACACCATCAAAGGCAAGTGGCGAAAGGCGGCGGAACAGCTCCGCGAGCAACGCGCCATCTCGCTCGGCATCGACATCGCGAAATCCAAAAAAGCCGGCAAAACGCTGACCGACTGTTTCGAGAAATGGAAGCTCGATCGTCAGCAGGCCAATAAGAAAACCACCCGCCATGGCGCCGACGAGAAAGAGCTCGCGATCGAAGATTTTCAGAAGCACGCTCGCGTGCGCGACATCGGCGAGATCACGCGCGCCCAAATCGTCGCTTTCCGCGACCACCTTTTCACGACGGGCCTGAAGACGCCGACCGTGAACAAACGCGTCGGCCAAATCACGACGCTGCTCGCCACGGCGCAAAGAGCCGGCTGGATCGATACGGCCATCACAGGCGGCATCTATATCGAGATCCCCGCAGGTACGAACGAGCGCGAGCCCTTCGATAGAGCAGAGCTCGACTTCGTCTTCGTCCATGACGTGGCGCAGGACTTCTATGGCGACGAATGGCTCGCAATGTTCGAGAGCGCGCGCCTCGGAGCCTTTCGCGCGCTCGACCGACTGCGCGACGAGGGCGTGATCGTGGGATGGGGCCTCGGCGTGAACCGCGTCGAGCCGATCGAGATCGTTATGGAGCTCGACGAGCCGCGTCCCGACATATTCCTGCTCGCCGGCCGCTACACGCTGCTCGACCATGACAAGGCGCTCCAGCGCATGATGCCGATGGCGGCGGAGCGCGGCCTTCGCATCGTCGTGGGCGGGCCATACAGCTCGGGCGCGCTGGTGGGCGGCCCCAATTTCGAATATGCGCCGGCGACGCCGGCCGTTCTCGACAAGGTCGCGCGGATCAAGGCGATCGCCGACGAGCATGGAGTCGGCATGAAGGCGGCCGGCCTGCAATTCCCGCTCGCCCATCCGGCGGTCGCAGCAGTGATTCCGGGCGCGAGCCGTCCGAGCCGAATTGTAGAGGATCGCGCCGCCATGGATGAGATCATTCCGGTGGAGTTCTGGCGCCGGCTGCGCGACGCCGGCCTCATCGGCCCCGCCGCTCCAACTCCTGCCGCCCAGTGATCCCGCGGCCCAGTGGCCGTTCTGGCGCGAGACAATGGGATGACGGTGGTGACGAAGACGCATCATCCTCATCATGCCTTGGCCGTCGTCGACGACGCAAAGAGCTGGGCGCCGCCGATCACGACACTCACCAGCCGCCGCCCAGCGCGCGATAGAGCTGGATGGTCATGGCCGATTGCGCCATCTGGGTTTCCAGCAAATCATTCTCGCGCTCGAATACGTCGAGCTCTGCGTTCAACACGTCTCCGAAAGTCTTTCGTCCGCCTTCGTATAGGCCTCTCGACATATGATGATTGCGCCTCGCGCCGACGAGCGCGTCGCCGAGATGCTCGCTGCGTCGATCCAGGCCGCGGCGTCTGCCATAGGCGTTCTCGACATCCTCGAGCGCCTGCAGGACGGATTTATCGTAGTCGGCGACCGCCGCTTCGAGTCGCGCGTCATTCGCCGCTATATTGGCTTCGATGCGCCCGGCGGTGAAGATCGGCAGATACGCGGTGAGGCCGACCAGGTCGCCCGTGCCTTGAAGTCCGGGGATTCCCTGAAAATGCAGCCGACCGTCCTGGCCGAGGAATTCGATCTGGAAGCGCGGCAGCAGATCCGTCTTCGCGCTGCTCAGGCTGGCGACGCGGGCGCGCACGGCGTCGACGCGCGCACGCACGTCGGGGCGACGCTCCAGCACGTCGCTCGGGAGTTGTCCTTGCGGAGGCCGCGGGACGAAGAAAGATCCGGGCGCGGGCAGCGGGACGGGCGGCTCCGGCGGGCGGCCGGTCAAAACCGCGAGCCGGCGTTGTCGCGTCTCGAGCGCGGAAAGGAGATCCGGCCGTTTGCTTCGCTGGGTCTCCAATCGCTCGCGAACGAGCGTCACATCATAGGCGAGCGCCTGTCCCGCCTGATAGCGAGCCTCCACATAGCGGAGAAGTCTGCCGAGAGTCTCGACGGAACGGTCGAGAACGAGAAGCCGCCGCTGCAGCCCTTTGGCGTCCTGATAGTTTTGGGCCACCTCGGAAACGACGATCACTCGCGCGCCATTCGATTGTTCCTCGACGCCGGCGGCGTTGGCGCGGGCGGCTTCGGCGTCATAGCTGCGGCCGCCGAAAATATCCGGCTCCCAGCTCGCCGCGAGACCGCCGACATGGGCGTCGACGCGGCGCGCCTTGCCGGGGATGAAATCGACGACCGGATTGCGCCATTTCACATCCGCTTCCCACAGACCGGCGTCGGCGCCGAGTGTCGGATAGAGAGCCGATTCCGCGACGGTGACCAAAGCGCGCGCCTCCTCGACTCGCGCCTTCGCAATGCGCAGATCGAGATTGCCGGCGAGCGCCTCGTCGATCAGGCGGTCGAGCAGCGGATCGCGCCAGACTGTCCACCAATGGGCGAGGTCAGGGGAAGCGGAGGGCGCGCCGATCGACGACGTCTCGTCGAATGACGACGGCGCCACGACGGTCGGCGACGGCGGCGTGACGTCGAGCTCGCGACAGCCGGCGACGAGAAGGGACATGACGATGGCGGCGCGCTTCATCCCTGCCTCGCCAGCATGGAGCGGAAGCGCGACAGAGCGAGCGACAGAAACATCGCCCCCGAGGCGATCACCACCGCGATCTGCGGCCAGACCGTATCGAGCCCGGCGCTGCGATAGAGGACCGCCTGGGTCATCGAGACGAATTGCGTGGTCGGCGCGAATCTCACGATCGCCTGCACCGCCTCCGGCATGCTCTCGACCGGGGTCGCGGCGCCCGAGAGGAGATAGGCGATGGCGTAGACCGGCACGGAGAGCAGCCCGAATTGCGGCATCGTCGGAGCGAGCGTCGCCAGCCACATGCCGAGCGAGGTGACGGAGAAGAGATAGAGCAGAGCGCCGAAGGCGAAGAGGCCGACCGAGCCCGCGATCGGCACGCCCAGCCATTTCTGCACCACGAGCCAGAGGGAGAGCATTGTCGCCGCGAGAATGACGAGGCCATTGGTCATGATCTTCGCGATCGCGATCTCGCTCGCCCGCACCGGCATCACCAGCAGATGCTCGATCGTCCCGTGCTCCCGCTCGCGGATCACGGCGGCGCCGACCAGGATGATCGACAGGACCGTCAGATTGACGACGATCTGCATCACGGAGGTGAACCAGAAGGAGTCGGTGTTGGGATTGAATTCTATGCGGCTCACGACGCGGATCGGCAAGCTCGACTCTATGCTCTTCGCGCCGAGGAATTTCTGCGTCTCGACGACGAAGATCTCGTTCAGATAGCCGGCGCCGAGGCCGGCCTGCGTCATCGCCGTGGCGTCGACCAGAATCTGCACGGCGGGCCTGCGTCCCGCGAGGACGTCGGCCTCGAAACGTGGGGGAATCTCGATCACGAAAATATAGCGGCTCTGGTTCATCGCGGCGGCGACATCCTCCCTCGCAATCTCTTCGGGCGCGATAAAATAGGGGGGAAGGATCGCATCGCGCAGCCGCCGCGACAATTCCGAATGATCGCCGTCCATGATGGCGACGGAGGCGTGCGAGACCTCCGCCTTCACGCCTTCGGACATCAGATGAACGGCGGCGGTGAAGGCGAAGACGATGAGCGCCATCAGCGTCACATCCTGCAGCAGGCTGCGGAGCTCCTTCCCGCTGAGCAGAGCGACATTGACGAGCCAGCGTCCCATGGATCGCTACGCCTCCTGCTTGCGGAGCAAAAGCCGCGCGCCGATGAGATACAGCGCCGCGAAGCCGCCGAGCGCGAGATAGTTCGGAGCAAAGCTCGAGAGGCCGAGCCCTTTTGTGAAGCAGCCGAGGCTCACGATCTGGAACCAGGAGGAAGGGAAGCCGACGCCGACGGCGTAAGCGCCGCCGGTCAGCGTCGAGATCGGATAGAGCAGGCCGGAGAAATTCACCGAGGGGATGAGGCAGATGATCGCCATGCCGAAGATCGCCGCGACCTGAGAGCGCACGAAGGCCGAAATCAAGAGGCCGAGCGCCGTCACTGCGAGAATGAAGAGCAGCGCGCCGAGCGAGAGCGCCAGAAAGGAGCCGTGCAGCGGCACGCGGAGGATGAATATGGTGATGAGCGTCAGGCTCAGATAGGAGACCATCGCTACGCCGACATAGGGCAATTGCTTGCCGACGAGAAACTCGCCGATCGTGGCGGGAGAGGCGTAGAGATTGACGATGGAGCCGATCTCCTTCTCGCGGACGACGCCGAGCGCCGTCAGCATCGTCGGGATCAGGATCAGCGCCAGCATGACGACGCCGGGCGTGATCGCATAAATGCTGCGGAACTCCTGATTGTATATGAAGCGAGGCTCGACGGAGATCGGCAGCGAGCTCGCGGCTCTCGCGCGATCGAGATTCGTGACATATTCGAGGACGACGCCCGTCGCATAGGCGCGAATGTTCGAGGCGGTGAAAGGAGCGGCTCCATCGATGAAAAAGCCGACCTCGGGCTGCCGACCGGCTTCGAGGTCGCGGCCGAAGGAGGGTGGAATCTCTATGGCGAGCTGGGCTTTGTGGCTGCGTAGACGCGCCTCCATCTCCGCATGACTGCGCGACGGCGCCGTCTCGACGAAATAGCGCGAGCCCGCAAAGCCGCGCAGGAATTCCCGGCTGGCGAAGGTCTGGTCGCTGTCGAAATTCGTGAAGCGAATATTCTCGACATCGAAGGAGATGCTGTAGGCGGAGACCAAGAGAAGAACGATCGGGCCGAGCAGCGCGAAGGCGAGACGGGCCGGATCGCGCGCGAGCTCCATCGTCTCGCGGCGCGCAAAAGCGAGAATGCGTCCCGCCCAGCCGGTCGCACGATCATCGAACATATCGGTCGGCGCCGGCTCGCGCGGCATTGCTTCGTTCGGCGATGGCGAAAGGCGCGGAGCTGCGGCCGACGCACTCGCCTCCGCCTGCTCGAGATAGAGGATGAATGCATCCTCCAATGTCGCCGCGTCCTTCTCGCGCCGCAGCTCGTCCGGCGCGCCGACGGCCAGAACCTTTCCGCGATGCATGAGCGATATGCGATCGCAGCGCTCCGCCTCGTTCATGAAATGCGTCGAAAGGAAGATCGTCACCTGCTTCTCGCGCGAGAGGCGGATGAGATGGCGCCAGAACATGTCGCGCGCGCCGGGATCGACGCCGGAGGTCGGCTCGTCGAGGATCAGCACCTCCGGCGAATGCAGGCAGGCGGCGGCGAGCTGTAGGCGCTGGCGAATGCCGAGCGGCAGAGCAGCGGGCGAATAGTCCGCATGTTCCGCGAGCGCGAAATCGACGAGCGCGGCGTCGACGAGCGCCTGCGCGCGATCGCCTCCGACACGATAGAGCCGCGCGTGCAGGGTCAAATTCTGCCGCACCGTCAATTCTTCGTAGAGGGAGAAGGATTGCGACATATAGCCGACGCGCAGCCGCGTCTGCATGTCGCCGGCGTCGATCGTTCGACCGAGCAGCTTCGCCGTCCCGCTCGTCACGTCCAGCAGACCGGTCAGCATTTTCATCGTCGTCGACTTGCCGCAGCCATTGGAGCCCAGAAAGCCGAAAATCTCGCCGCGGCCGATGCGGAAGCTCACATTGTCGACGGCGACGAAATCGCCGAAACGACGGGTCAGCGCCTCCGCCTCTATCGCCGGCGCGCCGCCGGGGTCGCAATAGGGCGGAATCTCGACGCCCGACGCCTGTGCGCGTCGGCTCTCCGGCAGCAGCGAGACATAGGCTTTCTCGAGCGTCGTCGCGCCTGTGCGGGCGAGCACATCCGTCTTGGCGTCCGCGACGAGAACGTGCCCGTGATCCATCGCCACGAGATATTCGAAGCGCTCCGCCTCCTCCATATAGGCGGTGGCGACGATCACCGTCATCTGGTCGCTCTCGCTGCGCAGCTCGTCGACGAGCTCCCAGAATTGACGGCGCGACAGAGGATCGACGCCCGTTGTCGGCTCGTCCAGGATCAGGAGCTGCGGGTCATGCACGAGCGCGCAGCAGAGCGCGAGCTTCTGCTTCATGCCGCCCGAGAGCTTTCCCGCGGGCCGATCAGGAAATGGATCGAGGCCCGTCGCCCGAAGCAGCCTGCGAATGCGCGCGTCGCGCCGCCCTGCGCCGAGGCCGAAGAGGCGGCCGAAGAAGTCGATGTTCTCGTAGACGGACAGCGTCGGATAGAGATTGCGGCCGAGCCCCTGCGGCATGAAGGCGACATGGGGGAGGAAGGCTTCCCGCTGCCGGCGGTCGCGCAGATCGGCCCCCAAGACATGGACCGCTCCTTCCTGAATCTTCTTCACCCCGGCGATGACGCCGAGCAGCGTGGACTTGCCGACGCCGTCCGGGCCGATCATCCCGATCGTCGCACGCGCCGGCAAGGACAGTGAGACATTCGCGAGGCCGCAGACGCTCCCATAGTCATGGTAGAGGCCCGAGATCTGGATCGCGGGCTGCGTCTTCGTCTCCTCCGCAGCGGTCATTTGGCGTGTCCGAGGGCGAGCGAAGACGGCCAGCGGCCTGTGGGGTCGACGCGCACATAGCCGTTGCCGGTCATGCCGGCCTTCAGCCTGCCGTCGAGACGGAGGGCGGCCTCGACCGGAATTCTGAGCTTCACGCGATAGACGAGCTTCTCGCGCTCGCTGGCGGTCTCGACATATTTCGGAGTGAATTGCGCTTCGGCCGCGACGAAGGAGATGGTCGCCGGCAAAGGCGCCCCATCGAACGCGTCCAGGGCGACGCGCGCCTCGTCGCCGATCGTCAGGCGACCCGCCACCGCCATCGGGAAGAAGACGGTCATATAGACGTCGTCCGTCTCGAGCAGCGAGGCGATCCGGCCGCCGGAGGGAAGAACCGCATCCTTCTCGACGATTCGATATTCGATGCGCCCGTTCACCGGGGCGCGTATCGTCGTCTCGTCGAGAATGACCTTCAATCGGGCGATCTGCGCCTCCGCCTCCGACAGCGCATTATGGGCCTCCTTCACGCCGGCCTCGGCGGCGGCGGCGCCGGCCGCTTCCGCATCCTTGGCGATACGGCGCCGGTCGAGCTCGACCCGCGAGACGAGCGCCTTGCCGCGCATTGTCGCCGTCTCGGTCATCTCGAGGCCGGCGAGCCGCAGATTGTTGCGGCGGACCTCGAGCTCCGCATCGGCGCGTCCTATGGCGCTGATGGCGCGCTGGCGCTGCGCTTCGGCGCCGGCGATCTGTGCTTTGATCTCTGCCGTATCCTGTCGAGCCAGCACTGATCCTGGACGTACGACATCGCCCTCACGAATCGGCAGATCGATGATGCGCCCCGCATATTTGACGGCGATGTCGATGCGCGTCATCTCCAACCGCCCGTTCGCGCGCGAGACATAGGCCGGCAGAGCGGGCGTACGGCTGCGCCACCACCAATAGCCCGCCAATGTCGCGCTAGCGACCAACAGAGCCAGGACGATTCGCGCGATCCTACGGTTCATCGAGAGAATCTCAACCATTCCTCCGGCGATCGGGCGTCAGGTCGAGCGCGGCGCCTCTCGATAAAAACTGCGATCCAGCTCTGCGCCACACAGCGGTATATTCGTGTCCGCGTAATGGGTTCGAGCATGGCGGGAGGTCGGAGGGAAGGCGTCCGACGAACTTTGTCCGAATTTCCTGTGGAAGCCCGAGTTCTGCCCCATGAGGCCGCGTTAGTGGTCGAGCGTCTACGCGCCGACTGCGAGGCCCGGATGGGCCGGGGCCGTTCGAGATTGCAAAATAATCATACCGTAACGCTGATTGCGCCTCCACGCTCAATCGTCAATGCCGACTACGATGGGTGAAGGGAGCAGAATATGCAAATACGCGAGTCGCACCGCCAGACTGATCCCAGGCGTGTTCTAAAGACGCGGCCGAATACGACCGCCAATCTGCCTTTTGTGGTTCGGCGCGAACCCTGCTCTGCCCCGAACGCGCCGCGCACCGCGAACGACCCAGGCGCCTCCGACCGCCGATACGGCCCGGCGTAGACGGACTCCGGCGGCGATCGGTCCGTCACGGCGTCGCGGTCATCACGGCAGCTTCGACAGCGAAGCCACGAATGAGCGCGACGACGATGTGATGCGACGGTGGACAGCCCTCTAGCTTTTCGAAAGGACGCCTCAATCGCTTAGCGATTCGCAACCCTTGCGCGATATCCAACCAGAGTTGGAATCGATCAGACTTTCTCGAGCGGCCGAGAATGTTCGTTCCGCGCGAAAAAAGTTCCCGCGCTCCATCAACTCTCCGCGGCCGCCACATGCCGCTTCACGACGACGAAACTATCGGGCGTCACGGAGATGGAATCGATCCCGCATTCGACCAGGAATTCGGCGAATTCCGGATGGTCGCTCGGAGCCTGCCCGCACAGCCCGACCTTGGCTCCCGCGTCGCGCGCGGCGTCGATGACGGTGCGGATCATCCATTTGACCGCCTCGTCTCGTTCGTCGAACAGATCGGAGAGGTCCGCGGAGTCTCGGTCGACGCCGAGAGTGAGCTGCGTGAGATCATTGCTGCCGATCGAAAAACCATCGAAGCGCTGCGCGAAGGCGCGGGCCAGAATGACGTTGGAGGGAATCTCGCACATGACATAGACCTGAAGCCCGTTCTCGCCGCGCTTCAACCCATTGGCCGCCATGACTTCGAGCACGCGATCCGCCTCTTTGACCGCCCGGCAGAAGGGGATCATCACGATGACATTCGCAAATCCCATTTCTTCGCGAAGCCGGCGTATCGCGCGGCATTCGAGCGCGAAGCCTTCTTGGTAGCGCGGCGAATAATATCGCGACGCCCCGCGGAAGCCGATCATCGGATTTTCTTCCCTAGGCTCGAATTGGGCGCCGCCGATCAGAGCGGCGTATTCATTGGTCTTGAAATCGCTCATGCGCACGATGACCGGCCGCGGATGAACCGAGGCGGCGATGCGGCCGAGCGCTCGCGAGAGCCCTTCGACGAAATAGTCGGACTTGTCCTCGTAACCGACCGTCGCCTCGGCGATGATCGTCTTGGCGGCTTCATCCTTCAACGAATCATAATGGACCAGCGCCATCGGATGGATCTTGATGTGATTGTTGATGACGAACTCCATCCGCGCGAGGCCCACTCCGTCGGACGGAAGG
>Ga0265328_10001338_pt1 | contig 11377 bp, 9 predicted proteins | sample 41624metaG_FD_202086 | JGI IMG/M metagenome (GOLD analysis project Ga0265328, IMG submission 202086) | Rhizosphere microbial communities from Carex aquatilis grown in University of Washington, Seatle, WA, United States - 4-16-24 metaG | ecosystem: Host-associated > Plants > Roots > Rhizosphere >...
GGCTTCGGACGCCTCAAACGCTTCAAAAGGGTCGCCCTCCGCTGCGAAAAGACGGAACGAAATTTTCGCTCCGTCATCTGCTTCGCCGCGGGCCTATGCTTGATCAAATTCGTCCACACGGCCTAGGAAAATACGTTAACATGTTTACATGGTTTGAAAGGCCGGGCTTCTTCAGTGTTTGCTTGGGGGTTGGGTCTGGCAAATTCGGAAAGCCCCGTGGCTCGGCGCAACTTTCATAGGCGATACAGAGTCGGCGCGAACTCTTAAAGCAAAGCGAGACCGCTGTCCTCGCCAGCCTTGATATTGTGACGCACGCGGGTTTTCTGAGCGTCGCGTCGTCTGTCCAGCGCGGTTTGCGGGCGGCCAACCATAGGCGGAGTTTACGAAATATTAGGTGCGACCGCCTATCGCTTTCATAGTCTGCGCGCACGCGCTGCCTTGATCAGGAGCGGCTTTTGGCCCCGTTGAAAGCCCCGCCCAATCGACCGACAGGCGTCGCGCCCGCGTTCGGCGCAGCGACATGACGAATTTGCCCCCGGAACTATCACCCGCTGCGTAAGGCGTGATCTTTCGACATCCCGCTCTTCGACGTTTGGCGCCCTGAGGACATTGTGCATGCTGACAGAACCGTCGATCGATCCCGAGGCGTTGCGCGCCGCAATCCTCGATCTTGTCGGCCGTTATTACGCCGTCGCCCATGCGCGCGCGCCATTCAACCCTGACAACCCGAATATTCCGGTGTCTGGCCGTGTTTACGGCGCACGCGACATGCAGCTTCTGGTCGATTCCGCGCTCGACTTCTGGCTGACGACGGGCCGTTTCAATGCCGAATTCGAACAAAAGCTCGCTCAACGCATAGGCGTCAAACATGCGCTAACCGTCAATTCGGGATCGTCCGCCAATCTTGTGGCTTTTCTGGCGCTGACCTCGCCGCGACTGAAGGCGCGTCAACTGCGCCCGGGCGACGAAGTGATCACTTGCGCCACTGGTTTCCCGACCACGATCAATCCGATCCTGCAAAGCAATATGGTGCCCGTTTTCGTCGACGCGGACATTCCAACATACAATATCAACGTCAACGCGATTGAGCAGGCGATCACATCGCGCACGCGAGCTATCATGATCGCCCATACACTCGGCAATCCGTTCGATGTGCAGGCCGTCCGTGCAATTTGCGACCGCCACGGGCTGTTCCTGATCGAGGATTGTTGCGACGCGCTCGGCGCCACCGTCGGCGGCCAGCATGTCGGCACATTCGGGGACATCGGCACGTTGAGTTTCTATCCGGCCCATCACATCACGATGGGCGAAGGCGGGGCGGTCTTCACTAACGACAGCAACCTCGACAAGGTCATGGAATCCTTTCGTGACTGGGGACGTGATTGCTATTGCGGGTCAGGACTAGACAACACATGCAACAAGCGTTTCGGCTGGAAATTGGGCGATCTGCCAAAGGGTTACGACCACAAATACATCTATTCCCATCTCGGCTACAATCTGAAAATCACCGACATGCAGGCCGCCGTCGGCGTCGCGCAGCTTGAGCATCTCGACGAGTTTATCGCCGCGCGCCGACGCAATTTCGATCGGCTTCGGCAGGGCCTGGCTCATCTCGACGACGTTTTCATTCTGCCGGAGGCCACGGCAGGCTCCAACCCTTCGTGGTTTGGGTTCGCTCTCACCCTGCGCAAAGACGCGCCAATTGACCGTCATAGCCTGCTGCTAGAACTCCAGGCCAAGAACATCGGAACGCGGCTGCTGTTCGGAGGAAATCTCGTACGCCAGCCGTACATGAAGGGCCGAAACTTTCGCGTCTCCGGAACGCTCGCCAATGCCGATGCAATCGTCGACAGAACGTTCTGGATTGGCGTTTATCCTGGATTGGCCGGGCCGGAAATCGACTTCATGATCGATACGCTTGAGAACTTGTGCCGTCGCAAGAGCAGGATCGCCGTATGACATCCCCCATGGAGCCCGCGCGTATTCAGGGGGTCCGCCGACGTCTGTTCGCAGCGGGGCCTCCGGCTGCGTTCCTGCGGATTCTGCGCGAACATCGCTTCTCGCGCTTCATCCTAGTCGGCGGGCTCAATACGCTTGTTGGCTACAGCCTGTTTTTAGTCGCGCTGGCGATCATGCCCACGACCTTCACCGCGCTCGTGATGGCCAACATTCTGGCTATCCTGTTCAACTTCATGACAACGGGATCGCTTGTGTTCGGCGTGCGAGATCCGCGGATGCTTCCTCGATTCTTTGGCGTCTACGGCGTCGTGTTTGTCTATAACTCAATCGGTCTGACGCTCCTCGAAGGGATGGGCCTCCGACCCTGGCTGGGCGGCGTCGTGATCCTGCCGACGGCAGTCGTCATGTCCTATGTGCTGAACCGCCAATTTGTTTTCGGAGGCGCCCCTTGACCTCAATTTCCACCTCGGCGGCAAGCGACGCGCGGACCTGGCGCCTCGCGCTCTGCAGCCGAGCCATTATGATATTCGTCTCGGCCCTCGTTTTTCTGCCTTCGGCGCTGTTGGCGGCAGGCTGTGGCGTATCCCAGCTGTTATCGCGCTCGCGGGTTGCATCGGAAGTCTCGCCCTGATCGCGCAACGTTCCCAGAGAATGGATGGAGGTCTCCTCGATCCGTCGGTTGACATAAGGCGCCTGTCGCTCTGCATCGGTCTGGCGTGCGTTATCTTGGTGTTTGGCGGGGACCCACATTTATTTTTCGCACCGCTGGACTGGCGTATCCGCGACGCCCTCCTCGCCGATCTGACGCAGGGCCAGTTTCCCATCGTTTACAACGTCGCGGATACGCCGGTCCAACGGCGTGAAGCGACGCTTCGGAACTCGGACGTCTCGCCCTTGCGCTAACGCCCACGCCTACTCCAGTTGCTGCTCTCGATTCGCTGGAAAACAGCGCAGAGCACCAAGCTCGCTCGGGATACGTATAATCGATCGACCTGCGCGTCCAGACGCCCTTGCCGCTCGGAACAGCGTCTGATTGGAGGCGACCGCCTAGGCGTTTCCCAAGCGTCGCTCCGCATGAAGGGATTCCTGCGGTATTTTCGGAGTGAAGGGCGAAACGAGACGCACACGCTGACCGAGGTAGCGATCGATCTGCGTCATGGTCGTCGCGAAAACATCTTGGCCATCCGCCAAAGCGCGATACCATTGCGTGGTCCAGTCGACGGTCTCGGCAAAATCGAGCAGTGGCGACCAGCCGAGGGTCTCGCGCGCTTTGGCGGTGTCGAGGCGCAAGAGATTGGCCTCGTGCGGATGGTCACCATGATCGCGCGTCCAGCTCGCGCCATCGCCATAGGCTTCGATAAACCGCGTCACCAATGCTTCGACACTCTGCTCGCTGGCGGCGCCAGGGCCGAAATTCCAGCCGCCATCGAGGCGAGCAGACCTTGTCATTGCGGCTTCGATTAGCATCAGATAGCCTGTCAACGGCTCCAACACATGCTGCCATGGCCGAACGGCGGCAGGGTTGCGAATATGCAGCGCACGACCGGCCAAGAAAGCTCGGAAAGCGTCGGGAATAATCCGATCAGCCGCGAAATCGCCGCCGCCGATCACATTGCCCGCGCGCGCCGAAAGGATTTTGGCGCTATTCGCGTTGGAAAAGAAGCTGTCGCGATAGGCGCTCGTGACCAGTTCCGCGCAGGCCTTACTGTTAGAATAGGGGTCGCGCCCGCCCAACGCATCGGTTTCGCGGTACCCCCATACCCAATCCTTGTTCTCATAACATTTGTCCGTTGTGATGATGAGCACGGCGCACACACTGGACGTCGCGCGCACGGCCTCCAAAACATTCACCGTGCCCATCACATTGGTGTCGTAGGTCGACACGGGATCGGCGTACGCCGCGCGCACGAGAGGCTGCGCCGCCATGTGAATGACGATTTGCGGCCCGGCCGCCGCCATCGCGAGGCGCAAATGATCGAGGTCACGTATGTCGCCGCGAATATCGTCGATAAACTCGCCGACGCGCGCGAGTTCGAACAAGTTCGGGGCGCTTGGAGGCTCCAACGAATAGCCCGTCGCGCGCGCGTTCAGCCGCGCCAGCATCAATGACAGCCACGAGCCCTTAAACCCTGTGTGGCCGGTGACAAAGACCCGCTTGTCGAGCCAGAATGCTGAGGAGATCACCAGATTTTCCACTTCGCTTGGCCGGAGGTCCACTGTTCTTCTAAGTAAATTTTGTCGCGCAAAGTATCCATCGGATGCCAAAACCCGTCGTGCACGAAAGCGCGCAATTCATCTTTAGCGGCCAGCGCGCTTAGTGGTCCGCGCTCCCATATCGTGGCGTCGCCCTCGATCAGCTCGCCGACCTTGGGCGAGAGCAAGAAGAATCCGCCATTGATCCAGCCGGCCTCCGCTACCGGCTTTTCGGCGAATGCGGTTACTCTTTCGTTGTCGAGCGTCATAGCGCCAAAGCGCATCGCCGGGCGCGCGGCGACGACCGTCGCAAGTTTTCCATGCGCCTTATGAAACGCCAGTTCCGCCGTGAAATCGATGTCCGCGAGCCCGTCGCCATAAGTGAGTGCGAAGACCTCTTCGCCCGCGACATGTTCCAGCACACGCTTAAGGCGCCCGCCTGTCTGAGTCCCGTCGCCGGTGTCAACGAGCGTAACCCGCCAAGGTTCCGCCGTTTCTCGATGCACCTCCATCGCGCGCGTGCGCATATCGAAGGTGACATCGGACATATGCAGAAAATAATTCGAGAAAAACTCCTTAATAAAATAGCCTTTGTAACCGAGACACAGCACGAACTCGTTAAAGCCATGCGCCGAGTAGGTCTTCATGATATGCCACAGAATCGGCCGTCCGCCGATCTCCACCATTGGTTTTGGCCGCACCGAGGTCTCTTCAGCGAGCCGCGTTCCCAGGCCCCCCGTCAGAATCACTACCTTCATCGCGTTGGTCTTTCGAATGCACTTCGACTGAGTGGGGTCGTGGCGAGCGACGATCGCGGCTAGCGCAACGGAGAGACATTAAACGCACAACGCACGACCGCAACCGCCAGATGAATAGGTCTTTCGAAATATGGACGCCAATTGGTTAACGCTTGGCTTATCAGCCCCAAACAAACGACGTTAAGACTCGCCACGAACGCTTTATGCTGAGCCTTCGAACTAAGGCAGTGAGTAGGGTGTAATTCCACTTTGGATTGAAGGCCTCGGCTATCATGTATAGAGCTGCCAATTCGGCTCCGCTGACTTTGCCGCCTTCGGAGTAGCTGTTGACATGAAGTTCGCAACGAACCACGAGCCCATCTGCTCGATACGGAGTCAAATCGCTTTCTCGTCAATCACTCATCCGACCATGCGCAGCGGACGGACGGGGCGCACGCCACGTTTACCGCGGCGCCTCTTGGCGGCGGACGCGGGCGTTTGGGGATTTGGCTTCGGAGTCCGCCCGCCGGCCACGGTCCGCTCGATCTCTTCGAGCCGTTGCGGATAGTCGCTCCGCTCCCGCCCGGTTTCCCCAGGCTCTTTTCTTGATTCGCTAAGCTGTTCATTCACCCCTTGCTTCGCAAGGATCAATTTCCGCCACAGGGAAGAGAAAGGAGAGCGTCCGCCCGCGACGCTTTGCGGCGCCCCCTTTGATTTTAAAAAGCGATGCCCATATCGCCTTTAAGGTCGCCAAAAGGGGCCAGAGCTAAATCGCACGTCGCGCCGCCTCGTGGAGGAGCCGTCATCGAATTGGAGAGCATTGTATGAATATCGAAAAATACACCGAGCGCGCGCGCGGATTTATCCAGTCGGCGCAAGCCCTCGCGACGCGCGAGGGGCACCAGCAATTCACGCCCGAACACATTTTGAAAGTGCTACTCGACGACGGCGAGGGGCTCTCGGCGGGGCTGATCGATCGCGCTGGCGGGCGTTCTCGCGAGGCTTTGTTCAAGACCGAAGCCGCTTTGGCGAAGTTGCCCAAAGTGGCGGGATCGGGAACCGTGCAGCTCTATCTCACGCCGATTACGGCGCGCCTGTTCGACAACGCCGAGAAACTCGCACAAAAATCCGGCGACTCATACGTCACGGTCGAGCGGCTGCTGCTGGCGCTGGCTTTGGAGAAGGGCTCGGAGGCGGCGCGCATATTGAGCGAAGCCGGCGTGACGCCGCAGACGCTGAACGCCGCCATCGAGGATTTGCGCAAGGGGCGCAAGGCCGACAGCGCCTCTGCCGAAAACAGTTATGACGCGCTGAAGAAATATTCGCGCGATCTCACCGAGGCGGCGCGCGAGGGCAAGCTCGACCCGGTGATCGGCCGCGATGAGGAAATCCGCCGAGCCATTCAGGTGCTGGCACGGCGCACCAAGAACAACCCGGTGCTGATCGGCGAGCCCGGCGTCGGCAAGACCGCGATCGTCGAGGGCCTCGCGTTACGCATCGTCAATGGCGACGTGCCGGAGTCGTTGCAGGACAAGAGGCTGCTGGCGCTCGACATGGGCGCGCTGATCGCCGGAGCGAAATATCGCGGCGAATTTGAGGAGCGTCTCAAGGCCGTGCTCAATGAAGTCACGGCGGCGCAGGGTAGTATCATCCTGTTCATCGACGAGATGCACACTCTTGTCGGGGCCGGCAAGGCCGACGGCGCGATGGACGCCTCCAATCTGTTGAAGCCCGCTCTGGCGCGAGGCGAATTGCATTGCGTCGGCGCGACCACGCTCGATGAATTTAGAAAGCATGTCGAAAGGGATGCGGCGTTGGCGCGACGTTTCCAGCCGGTGTTCGTCGGCGAGCCAACGGTGGAGGATACGGTCTCGATCCTGCGCGGCCTCAAGGAAAAGTACGAACTGCATCACGGCGTGCGGATCAGCGACGGCGCGCTGGTGGCGGCAGCGGCTCTCTCGAATCGATATATCTCCGACCGCTTTCTGCCGGACAAGGCCATCGACCTCGTGGACGAGGCGAGTTCGCGTCTGCGCATGCAGATCGACTCCAAGCCCGAGGAACTCGATGAATTCGACCGGCGCATCATCCAGCTGCGCATCGAGCAGGAGGCGCTGCGCAAGGAAACCGACGCAGCCTCGAAAGACCGGCTTGCACGTTTGGAAAACGAGCTTGCTGGGCTGGAGGAGAAGTCAGCCGCGCTCACGCAGCGCTGGCGCGCCGAGAAGGACAAGCTCGGCCGGGCGCAGAAATGGAAAGAGCAGCTCGACAACGCCCGCAACGAATTGGCGCAAGCGCAGCGGCGCGGCGAATATCAGCGGGCTGGCGAATTGACTTATGGCGTCATCCCCGACCTCGAACGCAAGCTCGCGGAGAGCGACGGCAAGACCGACGCGCTGGTCGAAGAGGTAGTGACGACGGATCACATCGCGCATGTCGTCTCGCGCTGGACCGGCGTGCCGGTCGATAAAATGCTCGAAGGTGAACGCGAGAAACTACTACACATGGAGGAGGAGCTCGCGCGACGCGTGGTCGGCCAGAGCGAAGCGGTATCCGCCGTCGCGACCGCGGTGCGGCGTGCGCGCGCCGGCCTGCAAGACCCCAACCGGCCGATCGGCTCCTTCATCTTCTTGGGTCCGACCGGCGTCGGCAAGACCGAGCTGACCAAGGCGCTGGCGAGCTTCCTGTTCGACGACGAGACGGCGATGGTTCGCCTCGACATGTCGGAATATATGGAGAAACATTCGGTGGCGCGCCTGATCGGCGCGCCCCCCGGCTATGTCGGCTATGAGGAGGGCGGCGCGCTAACCGAGGCCGTACGGCGCAGGCCTTATCAAGTGCTGCTGTTCGACGAAATCGAAAAGGCGCACCCCGACGTGTTCAACGTGCTGCTGCAGGTGCTCGACGACGGGCGCTTAACCGACGGGCAGGGGCGCACGGTCGATTTCAAGAACACGCTGATCATCATGACCTCCAATCTCGGCGCCGAATATCTGGTGATGCAGAAGGAGGGCGAGGACTCCGCGGCCGTCCACGCTGAGGTCATGCAGGTGGTGCGTTCGCACTTTAGGCCAGAGTTTCTCAACCGCGTCGACGAGATCATCCTATTCCACCGGCTGCGCCGCGAGGACATGGGAGCCATCGTCGATATTCAGTTCGCGCGACTGGCCAAGCTCTTGGAGGATCGCAAGATCGTGTTGGAGCCCGACTCCAAGGCGCGCGACTGGCTCGCGGGGCGGGGCTACGACCCCGCCTACGGCGCGCGTCCCCTGAAGCGCGTTATGCAGAAGGAGCTGCAAGACGCGCTGGCGGACCGCTTGTTGGCTGGCGAAATCGTAGATGGCGCGCATGTGGCGGTGTCGGCGGACGGCGCGGGGCTCACGCTCGACGGCCGCGCGTCGAAGGCCGGCCTTGGCCGCAATGTGGTCGAGATGAAGAAGGGGGCGTGAGCGGGACGCGCGTCCCGCCTCGCGCTCATCGGCGCTCGCCGGACATTTCGTGAGCGCGGCGCGGTTAGCTCAGGAGAGTCGAAAAAAGATCAGTCTTCGAAGATACAGGTATTGGCTACTAGATCAATATCAACCCCAGCGTGAGAGCAATCGCGACGGCCTGTGTTTTATTCGTGGCGTTTAGCTTGCGTGAGGCGTTGCGAACATGAAATTCGACAGTCTGCTCAGATATACTTAGGATATCCGCTGTCTCTGAATTAGTCTTGCCGCGCGCCGCCCAAGATAAAGCGTCTTTCTCCCTGTCGGTCAAGAAGGCCGTAGGAAATTGGTGGCGGCTTGGCTTGAGTGTGATTCTTTCATGCCTTTCAGCGTTTTTGAGATATATAAGTCGATTTATCCAGTAAATAACTATAATGTGCAAATACGTATATTGCTCTTGCAATTTGCATAATAGCTTGTGGACTGGATCCTTCCAAAAGAAAACAACGAGCGCGGAATAGGTATTTGCATTGGAATCGACAAAATGATGCGGTATCACGATTCCATCGGTGAAACCGTGGTCCAAGGCGGCTTCCATCGTTCTAAGCGCCCCGGATTTCCTTCCAGTCTTGTGCTTTTGCAACTGCAACTGATCCCATCTAAACGGCAAATTAGATGTTCGCGCGATGTGAAGGCACGGATCAACAGTCACAAAATTATTGGCCACATAATCGCTCTCCCACCGCTTACCGCTGGTGCCGAAATAGAACGGTTTTTGGTCGGCGGCGCACCCGATGTCTAAGAAATTGAAGCCCGCGAATCCGTGACGTCCCGAGATATCATGCAGCACAAGCTGCAGCTGCTCAACTGTCGCACAGCTTTCGATCGATGAAATGGCTTCTTCGAGATTCACAGGGTTTCCTAAGGATTTCCTTAGTTGAGGCAACTCGTGAAGCACCGCATTCTTTCTTGTGCGGCAAGGAGTATTCAGACGATGAGTAAGCACAAGCGCTCCCGAAAGGCAATTATCACTACACAGGTTTTGCGACCTTCGGCCAAGGAAGAGTTCGGCGCCTTTCGAAAGGCGCTGTTTGTCGATCAACTTGGTTGGAATTTAACTCTGCACGGCGAACTAGAGATCGATGAGTTTGATACAGATCACACGATATATTGCCTGATTTATGAGTACGATAAAATAATATCAGGATTCAGGGCCGTGATGACGACGTTCCCGTATTTAGTCAAGACACACTTTTCGTATTTAGGAACCACAAGAGCCTTTCCATCGAGAGATGACTATTACGAAATAAGCCGCTTTGGTGTATTGTCAACCGAAAATCGGTTGGACATCGGTCTTATGACATACGCTCTGATGTTTCACTTTGCATTAAAGCGCAACATCACCGCTTTGGTCGCAATCGCAGACCTTGGCCACGAGCGATTGTTACGCGCAATGGGAATTCGAACGCGCCGGTATGGGCCACCCGGCATCGTCGGCGTCGACGCGTGGGGACAACCGATCGTCAGCGTGGCTGGCGACATCCCAATCGCCGAGCAGCCCCAAGAATTCATCCGGCTTCTATCAACCCTGTGCGAAACTGAACTGGAAATCACAGATGAAACACATGTTCTCGGACGTGCGTCCGTTTATGCGTGACCCGCTCTCGTTTCTGCTCGCCAAATCGGAGAGCAACTCCGAAAGACTGATTCCTCTTGCTCTTGGCCTAAATCGCGTATTGCTCGTCAACGACGCGGAGCTTTTGAAACCGATTCTCAAAGCGCCGGAAGAACTGATCGACAAGGGCAGATTGGTTCGAAAGCTGGAGCCCATCATCGGGCGCAATTCGCTCACGTTGAGCGGAAAAGCCCACGAGTTGCGCCGCGCGCCGCTCCACGAAGCTTTGGCCAAAGGAACGGTTGAGAAGCTCGTTCCAGAATTGCTGGGGGAAATACGCCGTGCGGTTTTTCAACTGATGCGTCAATCATCGTTCGACGCCCATATTTTTGGCGCCAGCTTAGCGTTGAAGCTCATATGCACCGTGTTATTCGGTCATCAAGTGCTGAGCGAAGCGGACGAGCAAGCGCTGATCGAGGCTGTTCGATTGGTGGAAGACGATATTTCGAAGGAAATGTTCCGCGCCGTTCCCGCGATGCCCTGGATAAAGCATAGGGCTCATAAAAAGCGTCTAATCGCCAGAGAGGTCATGAGCTTCATATTTAATAAGGTTGAAGACAGAGCTGGAGAATCCAGTATATTCAAGATGCTAAAACGAATCGGTCTTTCTAAGGAGGAGATCAGGGATGAGATAACAACAATATTGCTTGCTGGACATCATACAACAGGATCTGCCATAGCTTGGAGCCTATATTATTTGTCTACGGATAGTAATATTAGAACTAAGATTGCACAAGAGGCTGACGCATGCCTATCATCTGACGGTGACATCGATCAATCTAAGCTTAAGACGGCTCAAATCAGCGCATCACTTGGGAAGGAAGTATTGCGTCTATTCCCATCTTCATGGTGGTTTTCACGAGAAGTCAAAGCCGCGCACGACATCGATGGTTATTTACTTAAGCCGCGAGATTCACTACTCATATCCCCATGGATATTTCATCGGTCCGCCCGTTATTGGAAGGATCCGGATTTGCTCGACTTATCGAGAAACCATGGGTCGAAGGCCTATATCCCGTTCGGCGCCGGGCCGCGCGCCTGCGTTGGCATGGGGCTCGCGACATTGGAGTTGCAATTGATCACGCTCGACCTTGCGGCCGCCTTCGAACTCGTATTGGCCGAAGCTCCTCCACGTCTTATACCGACGGCGCGGGTGACGCTTAGCCCCCCACCAATCAAGTTGAGGTTACGTATCCGCGAGGAAGATAAAATGTACAATAGGGCGGCGGGATAAATATAACTATGGAAGTCAGGCGCCCCAGGGGAATCGCATTTGAAATTGGTTGCCTGGATTTGAGGCGTTTTGCGTTTTGAGTGAAATGGATTCTACCGGGTGGCGAACGAATCGCGGCACGGGAGGTCGTATTGGAGAATTTCATCGCCTG
>Ga0265328_10001339_pt1 | contig 11373 bp, 8 predicted proteins | sample 41624metaG_FD_202086 | JGI IMG/M metagenome (GOLD analysis project Ga0265328, IMG submission 202086) | Rhizosphere microbial communities from Carex aquatilis grown in University of Washington, Seatle, WA, United States - 4-16-24 metaG | ecosystem: Host-associated > Plants > Roots > Rhizosphere >...
TGACCTCGAAATCGACGTCGTCGGCGACGCCCGCCTGTCGCTGATTGTTCCAGCCGGTCTGCGACGTGTCGCCGGGCGGGGTCGTATTGCCCCAGGCGCCGGACGGGCGCGCGCCCGGCGCGCCTGCAATGCCGGTTCCTCCCAGAAAGCCGCCTGTCGATGGAACGCCGCCGTCTCCACTCATCGGAACCTCCGTTATCGCCGTAATCGAAGCGCAATCATGTCGCGTGGTTCGCGTGATCCGTTATTGGCGCATCGTGCGCACGCAGCGCGCGAACCCGAAGCCAGGCGCTGTTGCGAAGCCAGTCTATAACAGCGCGCGTTGGCGCGAAATGCGCGCGCCGCGGCTTTCACAATCCGCGCGTCGACATTAAAGAGGGCTTAGGCGACCTTTCCTGAACGTCAACAGTTTATAACGTTACATCAATTATTTAAGTGCAGTATCGACGGTGAGGCGGCGGCTCGCGTCGCGGCTTTGGCAAGCGCCTGATTCCAGCGCCTGTTCGTCCCACACCTGTTGATCGCGGATGATGTTTCGCAGTCGTCGCCGGGTTTCGGCGCAGCGTGCGACATGCTGTCGGTCGGGAAAGCCGTCGAATGAGACCGTTGAGCGAGCTTATGTCGCCCCTGCGCGCCGCAGTTGCGCGTTTTGGTCGCGCAACTGCCGGCAATATCGGCCTCGCCTTCGGCATTGCGCTGTTGCCGATCGCGATCATTGTCGGCGCGACGCTTGATTATCAACGCGCCGCCAACGCCAAAATCCGTCTTCAGGCCGCGGTTGACGAAGCGGCTTTGCTTGTCGCGAAAAACACCTCCGTGACGCAGACGGCGCGCCAGCAGCTTGCGCAATCGTCCGTGCTCGCAAATCTCGGCGCGCTGGCGAGCGTCGTCAATCCCGTCGTCACCGAAACGGAGCCGACGACCGGCTCCTATCAGGTCGCGGCTCACGCTGTCGTGCCGACGACGGTGATGCAGGTCGTGAATTTCAGGTCGATCACGATCAACGCCAAAGCTGTTGCGACCGTCGCTGCATCGAGCAGCACAAGTTCCGTGTGCATGTATGCGCTGAGCAAAACGGCGAGCCCGGGCATTCTCGCCAACTCCAATGTCGTCATCAATGCGACGGGTTGCGAAATCGATGTGGCGTCGACCGGCAATCCGGCGATGACCGTCAATTCCGGCGATACGTTCAATGTCAGTAAACTCTGCGTCGCCGGAACGAATATATTGAATAACGCCGGCTCGATTCCGGCGTTGACGACGGGATGCACGGTTCCGAGCGATCCCTTCGCCAGCTCTTTGCCGAGCGTGGCGGTCGGCTCCTGCACTGTCAGCAACCAGAATTATTCGGGCTCGGCGACGCTCAGCCCCGGCGTCTATTGCGGCGGTTTCAACTTCAACGGCTCGGGCACGCTCACGCTCAATTCGGGCCTCTATATTTTCAAGGGAACGAGCTGGAATCTCAACAGCGGCTGGAATGTCAGCGGCAGCGGCGTGACGCTTTATTTTGCGGATACGTCCTATATCCAGGTCAACAGCGGCGTGAATATTCAGCTCACGGCGCCGACGAGCGGAACCTACGCCAATATTCTGATGTTCGAGCCGCAGGGCCTGACGCAGTCGTCTTTCACCATCAATGGCGGCGCCGGCCACACATTGCAGGGGCTCATCTATTTGCCCAGCCGCAACATCACCTTCAACAGCATGTCGAATGTCACCGCCGAGGCGCTGACGATCGTCGTCAATTCGCTGCTCCTCGACACGCTCAATTGGAACATCACCAATTCCGCCTATTCGGTCTCGGGCTCGGGGTCGAGCTATCCAAAGCTCACGCAGTGACCCAAGCTCGCGCAGCGACCAAAGCTCACGCAGCGACGAAGCGCTCTCGCGCGCGGCCGCAGGTCATGCCATCGAACGCGCGAGGATGATTTGCGTGTCGCCGTAGCGGCGCGCTTCGATTTTCTCCAGCCCGGCGGGCAAAGCCACCTCGGCGCCGGCGTCTTCTTCGATGACGAGCAGCGCCTTTTTCGTCAGCCAGCCGCCGTCGCACAGCGCCGCGAGCGCGCGGTCGGCGAGCCCCTTGCCATAGGGCGGATCGAGAAAGGCGAGCGAAAATGCTTCGCCCGGCGGCGCGGCGCCGAGCTTGGTCGCGTCGCGCCGGAAAATGCGCGTGACGCCGCCAAGGCCGAAAGCCTCCACATTGGCGCGCAGCAGCGCCCGCGCCTCGGCGCCGTCGTCGACGAACATCGCGCGCGATGCGCCGCGCGACAACGCCTCAAAGCCGAGCGCGCCCGTGCCCGCAAATAGATCGACGACGGCGGCGCCCGAAACCGGGTCGCCATAGGCGTGCTGGAGAATGTCGAAAACCGACTCGCGCAGCCGATCCGATGTCGGCCGCACGGCTTGGGTTTTCGGCGTTTTAAGCGTGCGCCCGCGCAGCGCGCCGCCGACGATGCGCATGGCTCAGCGCGGCCCGCGCGGGGGCCGGTCGCCTCTCGGCTTGCCTCCGCCGGGTTTTCCTCCCGGGGGTCTGCCGCCGCCGGGCTTGCCGCCCCTCGGTTTGCCGCCGCCGGGTCTGCCGCCGCCAAGCTTGCCGCCGCCGGGCTTGCCGCCGCCGGGTCTGCCGCTGCGCGGCCGGTCATCCCCGGGTCGTCCGTCGTGAGGCTTTCCATCGCGAGGCTTGCCGCCGCCGGGCCTGCCGTCGCGGGGTTTGTCGTCGCGAGGTCTTCCCGCGGCGGGCCGCCCTGCGCCAGGCCTGCCGTCGCGAGGCCTCTCGTCGCGAGGTCTGTCGCTGCGAGGCCTCTCGTCGCGGGGTCTGTCATCACGGGGTCTGTCGTCGCGGGGTCTGCCCGCGCTGGGCCGCCCTGCGCCGGGGCCGCCTGCTGCGCGGCCGCCGTCGAATTTACGGAAGCCGCCGCCTGCGCCGCCGCCCGCCGCGCGCGGCCCTTGCGACCTTGCGCCGTCGCGCCCTCCGTCGCGCGGTTTGGCGTCGAACCGCCGCTCCTCGCGCGGCTTTCCGTCGAAGCGGCGGGGCTCTCGTCCTTCGCGCGCCTCCCGTCCCTCACGCCCTCCGCCGCCGGCGCGCGCATCGCGTCCGGCGCTTGCGTCGCGCGGCGGGAAGCGGCGTTCGCCGTCGGCGTCGCCGCGCGGCGAGCGGGGAGCGAAGGGCTTATCGGACCGTGGGCGCTCAAAACGTCCGCCGTCTTCCCGGCCTTCCCGGCGCGCGGGGCGTTCGGCGTCGCGCGGGCGTTCGACTCCGCCGTCGCGGCGACGGTCGTGCGGCGCCGGGGCGCGCGTGCGCGTGTCCGTCCGCTCGCCGTCATCGGCGCGGCGAAGCGCGGAAAACCGCCGTCCGTTGCGGGTGTCGGTATCCGCTTTTGGTTTAGTCGAGGCGATGCGCTCCACCGTCACCGCGCGGCCGCTGCGATCGGCGGTGGCGCCCCGCAGGACGCGTTGGCGCGGGCCTTTTTCGACGCGCTCGTCGCGCTCGCGGCGCAGCTCGGTCACATGTTTGCGCTGCCGCTGCGACGGCGTGCCGGGCGTCGCCGTCGAGGCCGGCGCATCGCGCAGCGGCGACGAAAAATCGACGCCGGCGAGTTCCGCCAATCCCTTGCCGAGCTGTTCGCGCAGCACCTTCAACCGCACTTCCTCGACGACGCCCTCGGCAAGCTCGCCAAGCTGGAAGGGGCCGAAGGACAGGCGAATGAGGCGGTTCACGTCGAGCCCGATATGTTCGAGCACGCGTTTCACTTCGCGGTTCTTGCCTTCCGTCAACGTCAGCGTCAGCCAGGCGTTGGCCCCCTGCACGCGGTCGAGCGTCGCCTCGATCGGCGCATAGGCGACGCCCTCGATCTCGACGCCGCCTTTCAGCGCGTCGAGCGCCCGCTGATCCACGGCGCCATGGGCGCGCACGCGATAGCGCCGCGTCCAGCCGGTCGCGGGCAACTCCAGAGTGCGCGCAAGGCCGCCGTCATTGGTCAGCAGCAGCAGCCCCTCGGTGTTGATATCCAGCCGGCCGACGCTGACGAGCCGCGGCAGATCGGGGAAGCGCTCGTTCAGAAAATCGAAAACCGTGTCGCGCCCCTCGGGATCGCGGGCGCTGACGACAAGCCCCGCGGGCTTGTGGAACAGGAACAGACGCGTGCGTTCGCGCTCCTTCATCGGCGCGCCGTCGACGGTGATCGCATCGCTTTCGCGCACGTTGAAAGCAGGCGTCGCCAGCCGGCGCCCGTTCACCGCAACGCGCCCTTCCTCGATCCATTTCTCGGCGTCTCGCCGCGAGCAGGCGCCGGCGCGGGCCATGGCCTTGGCGACGCGCTCGCCCTCATAGGCCTTTTTCGCCGGCTCCGGCGTTGCGACGCGCTTTGCCTGCGGTTTGGCGAACGGCTTGGCGTGCGGCCCGGCTGCGTGCGGCTTGTTTGCATATGGTTTGCCGCCGGCGGCCGCGCCTTGCGGAGCGTCTTTCGGCGCGCGCTTGCGGTCGTCATGCGGCGCGCGTTTGCGGTCTTGCGCCTCGTCTTTCGCGCCGGCGCGCATCGGCGGCGCGGCGCGGCGCATAGGTCTGTCGCCGCCGGGCTTGCCCTGGCGGGGGCGTTGGGGTCTCTTCTCGGTCATGTGTTCTGATAGCAGGCGCGGCGCGCGAACGAAATGTTTTTGCGCCTTGCCGCGCAATCGTTTCGCAGGATTGTGACAGGTTGAAAACAGCTTGCGAGAGGAAGATTTAATCTTTTGCCGCAAGCATAACCATCGACGAATGTTTGCTTTTCAGCAACGCGGCATGATGCCGCCCATCGTCGTTTCCGCCACCCGCAATGCGCCTTGCCCCCGAATTGGCGGCGATTGCCCCACATTTTGCGCGATCCGCCGCCGGGCGTTCCGCGATCCGCCCCTGGAGGGCGCCATGAAATTCAGTCTGGGTCAGAAGCTTCTTTTGGCGGTCGCCGCGCCGGCGCTGTGCGCTGTCGGGCTTGCCGCTTTTTCCCATTGGCGGGCGGGCGCGCAGCAGGCGGAAGCGGCCGCGATCGAAGCGTCCTGGAGCGTCGCCGTCGAGGCCGGCGCGCTGGCGCGCGCAGTGGAGCATGTCGCGCTTGCGGCCAATGTCGCCTTTGCGGGCGACGATGCGCAAGAGGTCAAGCAAAAGCTTGGCGCGTTGCGCAAGGCGCTGGAGGCGCTGAAATCGGCGCGCGACGCTTTTCTCGCTCAGGCGCAGATCCCGCAGGAGGCGCGCACGCAACTGGCGCTGAAAATCGACGAATTCGTCGCCTATCAGAACGACACGGTGGAAATGGGCCTGTCCATCTCGCCGAAAGCCGCGCTGATTCAGGCGAATGACGACGCGACGATCCTCAATCGCGAGGCCATGGTCGCGCAGATGGCGGCGCTCGCGCAACGCGCGCTGGTCGGCGCGAAAGCCGGGCGCGCCGAAGCCGCGGCGCAGCGCGAGCGCGACGATAAGGTGATGATCGGCGTTTCCGCCGCGGCGATCCTGCTGGGGCTCGGCACGTCGCTCTGGCTGGTCGCGTCTCAGGTGCGTCGTCCACTGGCGCGCATGATCGACGCCATGAGCCTCGTCGCGACCGGCGCCTTGCAGACGCCCATTCCCGATATCGGGCGCCGCGATGAAATCGGCGCCATGGCGCGCGCGCTCGACGCCTTCAAGCGGAACGCGCAAGCGCTGCGCGAGACGGAGGAAGAAGCGCACAAAGAGCGCCGCCGCGCCGCCGCCCTGGAAGCGCTGCGCCGCGCGGAGGCGGAGGCGGCGTCGCGCGAGCGTCAGTCGGCGCTCGACTCCATCGGCGCGGGCCTTGCCCGCCTGTCCGCCAAAGATCTCACCTATCGCATCGCCGCCGACATGCCGGCGGCTTATGCGGCGATTGCGGGCGATTTCAACGCCGCCATGGATCAGATCGAACAGGCCATACAGGAGGTCGCGGCCGGCGCGCAGGCGATCGGCGCCGCGACGCGCGAAATCGCCGCAGCGGCGGACGATATGGCGCGTCGCGACGAACAGCAGACGGCGAATTTCGAGGAATCATCCGCGGCGCTCGCTGAAATCGCCGAGGCGGCGCAACAGTCCGGGCGCAGCGTCGAAGCCGCCAATCTCATCGTTGCGCAAACGAAGGACGACGCCAATGGCAGCGGCGATGTGGTGCGTCGCGCCATTGAGGCGATCGGGCGGATTGAGACGTCCTCGCGCAATATCGGCCAGATCATCGGCGTGATCGACGAGATCGCCTTTCAGACGAATCTTCTGGCCCTCAACGCCGGCGTCGAGGCGGCGCGGGCAGGCGACGCCGGCAAGGGTTTTTCGGTCGTCGCCTCGGAAGTGCGCGCCCTCGCGCAACGCGCCGCAGACGCCGCAAAAGAAATCGGAGCGCTCATCGACGCCTCGACGCGCGACGTCGCCGCCGGCGTGGCGCGCGCGACCGACACCGGCGCGGCGCTGCAACGCATTGCGCAGCGCGTGAGCGACATAGATGTCGTCGTCGCCGACATTGCGCGCAACGCGCAGGATCAATCCGCGGCGTTGCAGCACGTCAATGTGAATATTTCGCAGATGGATCGGGACACGCAGCATCATACCGCCGTCATGGAAGAGACGACCGCGGCCATTCACAGTCTCGAACATGAAACGGGCGATCTCTTCGAGGCGATTTCAAGCTTCAGGACGCGCAAGCCGCAGCAGGCTTCAACCGGCGCGTCGCACGCGGGCTTCGCCTTCGCACGGAGCGCGTGATCGCGTCAGGGGCTTCGGAAATTCCATAGCGTTTCGCCAATGTTGGTGAGCCGCTCATTGTTCAGCAATCTGCCGATCGACAGAAAGAATTCTGCGAGGGGTTTCACGAGCACGCGCGTCGCCCCCCGCCGCTTGAGCGTCGATTGCTGCTGCGCCTCGGCCTGTTGGAAATCATATTCCAGAGCGGCGAAATTAGCCTCGCCGAAGATCGGCTTCAATTGTTCGGCGCAGCGCGCGAGCTGCTCGGGAATATGCTTTTGCATATTTTCGTTCCGCGTCTCGTCCGTCGCGGCCGGATGCGCTCGTTGAAGCGCGACGATCGCGTCGCAAAAGCGTTGGAAATGCAGGCTCCGCGCAAGAAGCCTGTCGTCGCCGAAGAAGCGGTCGACGACCGCCCGCCATGCAAAAAAATCGGCGGCGCGGCCGCGCAGCGGGTCCGTCGCCAATGAGCCGTAGAGTTCGATTCCGTTGGAAAAGAAATTTTCGCCATGGATGCGGTAGATCGTGAGCGGCATGTCGATCAGGATCGCGCCGGAGACGAGGCAGACGCTTCTGTTGAGATAAGTGTCTGCATTATTGCGCAGGCCGCGCAGATTTTCCGCGCTGACGAAGCCGTCCTTGAGGAAGAATTTCAGCGCGTCGCGTCTGAAGCAATTGCCCGATGTCGGCGCGAAGAGCCATTCCGTCCAATTGAAATCGACGAAATGCGCAAGCGACTCAATGTCGGGCGGAATGGCGCAGGAGTCCGGCCACAGGTTTTTCGTGCGCTTGTCGATCCGGCGCAGGAGTCCCGGCTTATGCCCGCGGCCCGACGCCGTATAGTCGCTGATCTGGCTCCAGGTGCTCGTGACGAATCGGTTGCGCGTCGACATGAAACATGTCCGACGAGGTGAAGCCGACGCAAATGCGGCTCGACAGATGGGTGAAGACATGGATCGCGACGAAATCCGGCGTCAGACAATCGTCGGCGTCGAGAAACACGACGAATTCCCCGGAACTCGCCTCGAAACCGGTGATGAAGGCGGCGAGTTGGCCCTTGTTGGTTTCATGCTTGATGACCGTGGCGCCCTGCGCGCCGATTTCCGCAAGCGCCGTCGCGCTCCCGTCGGTCGAGGCGTCGTCGACCACGAAGCACTCGACGAAAGGATAGCTTTGCGCCTTGACCGATTCGAAAGCCTCGCGAACGAAGCGGCCGTAATTGAAGTTCACAATAATGACGCTGACCAATGGCAATGAAAATGTCGTGCCCGCCCACGCCGAGCCTGTCTGAGTCGCCACGCTAATATCCCTCCGAAAAATCCTCTGACCGCCGCACGCAAAACCGCCAAAGGCGCTCCGTCTCCCCTTCGCCTTTGACGTTACAAGGTTTTGCGCACACCCAAATCACATCGCGTCGTCCGGGGATAAGTTCGCATTCGCGCGAATTTAAGACAAGCGCGGCGCTTTCGTGGCGACCGCGAGCGGGACTGGAAACAAAGCGATTTATCCACGTATTTCATCGCTTGCGGCGATTTTGTCACAGCTCCGTCCGCGCGTATCCGCGGTTGAACAAGCCGGAGTCGCCGGTCTTGCGCCCAGGCGCCCGCAACAGGCGCTGCGATCTTTTATCGAAACAGGCGCGCAAAAATGCTATGCGCTGGCTTCTCATGAGGCCGCCGACAGCCGATCCTTTCGCCATCGCCTTTGAACAGGCCCGCGCCGCGGCGCAAGCCGGCGAGACGCCCGTCGGGGCCGTCGTGACGCGCGACGGGGAGATCGTCGCCGCCGCGGGAAACCGGGTGCGGCGCGATCGCGATCCCACGGCTCACGCGGAAATAGTGGCGCTTCGCGCCGCCGGCGCGGCGCTCGGCTCCGAGCGGCTGATCGGCTGCGACCTTTATGTCACGCTGGAGCCCTGCGCCATGTGCGCGGGCGCCATTTCCCATGCGCGCATCCGACGCCTGTATTTTTCCGCAGCGGACGAAAAAGGAGGCGCCGTGGAGCATGGCGCGCGCTTTTTCTCGCAGCCGACCTGTCATCACGCGCCGGAAGTCTATAGCGGGCTGCGCGAGAGCGAAGCGGCTGAAATGCTGCGCGCGTTTTTCAAAGCGCTGCGCTGATCGCGCCGCTTGCGCCGGACGAAACAAACCGCGGCGTCACCAGCCGGCGATGCGCTTGCACACGCCGCCGTCCGAGCCGAAAGCATAATGATCGCCGCAGGCATAGGCGGTGGGCGGCTCGCCGGTGCGTTCGAATAAATCATAGCCCTGCTTCAGATTGCGCCAGAATTCCGCATATTGCGGAAAGGTTCCGCCGCCTGAAAGAAAGGCCATAAGTCCGCCGGAGCCGGTTTCCTGGGCTATGGCGGTTTCCGTCAGATGAAACGGGAAAATATGCACGGGCACTTCGCGCTGGCCGCCGGCGAGCGCGGCCGCGACAAAGCCGTAGATTTCCTCGATGCCCTTGTCGGTCATGGCGAAACAGCCGACGGATTTGCAATTGCCATGCACCATCACGAGGCCGCCGGTGTGGCCGTTCTGGCGGTCGAAGGCGTTGGGATAGCCGACGTTGAACGCCCGGTGATAGTTGGAATGCGGGTGCAGCTGGCGCGCCGAGACGGAGTAAAAGCCCTCCGGCGACTGATAATCCGCCTCTTTCACCTTCGGGCCGAGATGGCCGGACCATTTGCAAATGGGATAGGTGCGGTACAGCGAATAACGCGCGCCGCTTTTCAGCCAGAGTTCAAGCTGGCCTTCGCGCTTGAAGATGCGGACGAAGACAGGAGCCCCCATGCCGAGCCGCACGGGCGCCGGCGCCTCCTCCAGACCGGGGGGCGCCGGCGCTTGCAGAGCGGGTTCTGGAGGGCGTGCGGCGATCTGCACGCCCGCGTCGGGCGCCGCCGCCGAGGGTGCAGCAGGGGGCGCCGGCGTCGTCGCCTCAGGCGCCGCCAGCGCCAGATTGCGCGGCCGGACGGGCGGAAGCGGCGCCTCGGGAAAGAGCGGCGTCGTCGGCGCCCCGACGGCGGGCGCGGCCTCGGGCGCGAGAGACGCGTCCTGAGCGAGGTTCGAGGGCCGTGTCGGCGGCAGCGGCGCCGACGACGGTGCGGCGGCGATGTCGCGCGGGCGTTGCGGCGGCGCGGGGATGAGCGCGTCGGGGAAGGAGAATTGCGCCTCCACCTGCGGCGCGCCCGGCTCCGGCGGCGGCGCTTCCGCGCCCGGTTCGCTCTGCGCCGGTTCGCCTGGCGCCGGGCCGGCGGGCGGCGCCATATGGCCGCGCAAATCTTTCAGCAGGCCGCCGAAGCTCTCAAGCTGCGCCAGAGTCTGCGGCGGAGGAGGGGGCGCAAGGAGAGGGGGCGGGGTCGTGCTCGCCGCGGGCGCTGAGTTTGCAGCAGGCGCCCGGCGAGCGCCGGGGGGCGCAGCGGCGGGCATCGGGCGCAGCAAAGCGAGGCCGCCGCCAAGGCAAACCAGAGCCAGCGTCGCGATCAGCACATGTGTCGGCCGCGGCTCCATAGCGCCGGCTCTCCGTTTCGGCTCGCGCGGAAATCCTAAGCAGGATTTCGATAAAGTGGAAATCGGTTTTCGGGCGACGAGAAACAAGACCGAAAAACCTGGCGGTTCGCCGCACGCGACAAGACGTTCGGCGACCCCAGAAACAACCACATAGAGTAAACAAAATGTAAACCGTCGGCGGAATGCGGGAAGGCCGGGGGTTTAAACGCGTCGCGCGGGCTCAGACGGCTTTGTCCGGCCCGCCGCGCGTCGCGGCGAGCGCGACGAGGAGGCTGACCGCGAGCAGCAGCGCCGCGACCATATAGCTCGCCCCGGCAAGGCTGTTTGCGGCGATGGAGGCGGCGAGAATCTGCGTGAAAAACAACGGGCCGATCATGCCGGAGACGCCGCGCAGGCTTGCAATCGCGCCCTGCAGCCGGCCCTGCTCCGATGCGCTCGCGAATCGGCTCGCAAGTCCCTGAAACGCGGGATTGGCCATGGCCCACAACGCAATCAGCGGCGGCGCGCCGAGAAAAATCGCGCCCGTCGGGGCGAAGGCGAAGACGCAGAAGCCCGCCGCGCCAAAGGCGAGCGCCGTGACGATGGCTCCGCTCTCGCCGAGCTTTTTCACCGCCGGGCGCACGAGCCCGCCCGAAACGATAGTCTGCGACACGCCGACGAGCGTCAGCGCCCAGCCGGTCGTCGCGGCGTCCCAGTGAAAGCGGTAATCGGTGTAGAGCACGAAGATGCTCGGCAGCGATTCATGCGCGAGGAAAGACAGGAAAATCGCGATCGACAGCAGCGCGAGCTTTGAATCGGAGCGCAGCATCTTTATGGCGCCGACAATATTGGCGCTGCGCCAGCGCAGCGTCGGGGTGCGCTTTTCGGGCGGGAGCGATTCGGGAAGGATGAAATAGCCGTAGAGCGCATTGGTCAGGCTGAGCGCCGCCGAGGCGTAGAAGGGCAGGCGCAGCCCATATTGGCCGAGCAGGCCGCCGATCGCCGGCCCGAGAATGAAGCCGAGGCCGAAAAAGGCGCCGATCAGCCCAAGGCGCGCCGCGCGCTTTTCGGGCGGGGTGATGTCGGTGATATAGGCGCTGGCGGTGGAGAAGCTCGCCGAGCAAACGCCATTGAGCAGGCGGCCGATATAAAGAACGGTCAGCGACGGCG
>Ga0265328_10001340_pt1 | contig 11371 bp, 17 predicted proteins | sample 41624metaG_FD_202086 | JGI IMG/M metagenome (GOLD analysis project Ga0265328, IMG submission 202086) | Rhizosphere microbial communities from Carex aquatilis grown in University of Washington, Seatle, WA, United States - 4-16-24 metaG | ecosystem: Host-associated > Plants > Roots > Rhizosphere...
ATTACGTGTATCGACTCGAATAGAAGCCCCTTTACCCTCTGATCGAACTAGAGTAGGTTTACATCGTATAGATAAAACTTAACAGGAGGCTGAGTTGCCCTACCCATCTCTCCTTGAGAGACTATCTCTTGATCATCTCGTAAAAGACCTTGTTTCCCTCGTCCCGACCTCGAAGCACGCGACGGCGGCGCGTATAGCCGCGGAAATAGCCGCGCTCTTCCCGCCGTTCGACGGTCGGACGCGACGGTCGGATGATACGAATCTTAAGGTGAAGATAGCCCACGTAAAACGGTATGAGCGCCGTATTTTCCTACTGGCCGATATACTCTCCAACGTATCGATAGAGATTATCGGGTGGCGAGCGACGGCGGAAGCGCTCGGAATGTCGGAGAGAACGCTTCGCGGTAAAGTCGGATACGGCGGGGGCCGGTTTAAGATAACGAGGGCGTGGTCGAGAGGTGAAGAAGTGGAAGTTATTCACACCGAGCGGTTCTCCAAGGACGCGCCTCCTTCTAAAGACGACCCGGTCACGCGATTTCAGGCGGCGAAATACCCCTCCTTTACTTCACGCGCTAAACCGGCCTAGGCTTCGCTTCGGACGGTCTCCGGCGTCCCGGCGCGCTTCGCGCTTCGCGTGAAACCCCTCCCGATCGCTAAGCGATCCGTGACGCCGGAAGCCGTCCCTAATTTTAGGGAGGGGTCCCATGCCGCTTTCACGTCGTTCTCTTATCACGTCCGCTACCGTAGACCCGGCCTAACCACGGTGTCCTGCCGCCCCCCCAAGCTTACCGTCGTCCCGAGTTTCGTCAAGCCGGACGACGTCCCCGAACTCGCCCGCCTTAAGCTCGCCTCCTCCGGCCTTACCGTCGCCGACGCAAAGGGCCTCGGGATCACGTGGCTTACCGCCGGAGAGGTGAACACTCTCGACCCGAGCTTCTGGACCCTTCCCGCGCTTCGCCTCGCGTATCATAACCCCGACGGAACGCCGCTATCGGTCGCGCCGAATTGGCCCCCCTTCTACCGCCTCCGCGCGCTACGCGACCCGGTCCCGAAGCCGGAGAAGTTCCGGAAATACGTCCAACCCCCGGACTCCGGCGTCGCGGCGTATTTCCCGCGAATGCGAGGATGGGAAGCGATCCTCTCCGATCCGTCCCAGCTCCTTATAATCACCGAGGGGGAGCTAAAAGCCGCGAAGGCGACCCTCTCCGGCTTCCCTACGATCGGTCTGGGCGGCGTCTATAGCTACCGTGCCCCGTCCCTAGGCGCGGAGTTCCTAGCCGCCTTAGAGGCCGTCGTATGGGTCAAGAGACCCGTGGTTATATGCTACGACTCCGACCTCGCCGCGAACTCTCACGTCGCGACGGCGCTAAACGATTTCGCCGACGAACTAACCCGACGCGGCGCGCTCCCGCGCGTTCTCTTCCTCCCGCCGGTCGAGGGCCTGGAAAAGACCGGCCTTGATGACTGGCTGATAAATAACTCGACCGATACCCTGAAAAGCCTCATCGCCGAGGCGGATCACATCGGTATCGCGAAGGTCCTCTTCGACCTGAATAAAACTTACGTATTCGCGCCGTCCCTCGATCGGGTCATCCACCAAAAGGAGGGATACTTCTCCTCGCCTGCCGCGCTCCGGACGGCGGTGACGGCTCGCTACCCTAAACGGGTCGTCAAGACGAACGGGAATATCTCGACCGAGCGGATAAGCGCCGCCGTCGAGTGGCTATCCTGGCCGATGCGCGGAGACGTGAGCGGGTTAGTCTACCGCCCCGGCGTTTCTCCACGAGGCGTTATCACCGATCCGGAGAACCCCGAAGCCTCGGTCTACAACTCGTGGCCAGGATGGGGCCTGCTTCCGAAGCCCGGAGACGTTAAGCCGTTTATCGAACTGGTGAACCATCTATTCACCGGCGCTACGGAGGACGCGAAGTTATGGTTCCTCCGGTGGCTCGCCTACCCGCTCCGCTACCCCGGAACGAAACTTTTCTCCTCCGTCGTGATATACGGGAGAGGGCAGGGAACCGGGAAGTCGCTCCTCGGCCTTACGATGGGTCGTATCTATGGGAAGAACTTCACCGAGATAAAGCAGGCCGATCTTCATTCGAACTTCAATGAGTGGGCGGTTCGGAAATCCTTTATCCTCGGCGACGACGTTACGGGGTCGGATAAGCGGGCAGACCTCGACCTCCTCAAGAAAATGATAACCCAAAAGGAATTGTGGGTCAACGCCAAGAACCAGCCTACCTACCCGATCGACGACGTGATCAACTACATCTGGACATCGAACCAGCCGGACGCGTTCTTCCTCGAAGATAAGGACCGGCGCTTTTTCGTTCACGAGGTCGTCGTCGAGCCGCTCTCCCGCGCGTTTTACGACCGCTACGACCGCCTCTACCGGGGACGCGAGCTTCCCGCCGCGATCTTCGACTACCTTCTTACGCTCGACCTCGGCGATTTTAACCCTCACGCCGCCGCGCCCGCGACGGACGCGAAAGAAGCGATGACCCGCTCCGCTCGGAGCGACCTAGGGAACTGGGTCCGTGACCTGATCGCCCACCCTGATGAAATGCTCGTCCTAGGCTCCGCGCCGATTACCGGGGACCTCTTTACCAATAGGCAACTCCTTTCCGTTTACGCCGCGACGGTCGGGGTCGCTCCGGAGTCTATCCCGGCGAAGCGGCTATGGGCCGAACTCGCGCGGGCGGGATTACGGCAGGTCCACGATCGGAAGCCGATCAGCATCGAGGGCGCTCCGCTCGATCGCTACTACGCGGTCCGGAATCCGAAGAAGTGGCTCAAGGCTTCTCTCGACGATATCAAGAAGCACCTCGAAAAAGGTGCGAAGCGCTAAAATCCCCTATTTACAAGCGGTCTTCATTGGGTATAGGGTTCCGTTTTTAGGAGGGGAAGATGAATATCTCGATGACGAACGTCCCGGCGGAATGGAAAGTTCCGCGGAAGCGCGCGATGTGCAAGCACTGCAAGACTGCGCTCTGGACGAAGGATGGCCGGATGCCGAAGGACCACGATCGCCCGGACGGCCGGGTATGCCGGAGGGCGGCGCGATGAAATCAGTTCTTCGTGACTGGGTAATGGAACTACCGCTTCGGCATCAGGGGGTGCTTATCACAGCCTTACGAGGCTGCGATAGCGCACCGAAGGAGAACTCCGCGAAGCCGCTCGTCCGCGCGCTTCGCTACGCAGTCCTTAACCCGGCGGACGAGCGGGAAGTCGGGATGCCCTCGGCGTTCATGTCTCCCGGCTTCTCGGACGAGGAACTCCGCGCCTTCCTGAAGGACTGGGACCATTACCCGATCCACTTCGTCCAGCACCTCATGCACGCGTGCCAGGTGGTAGGGAACTGCTATCCCCCCGAAGAGAAGCTCCGTGGCCCGTCGACGGCGGGAAGCGCGTTCCTCTTCGCCTATCACTCGATGGTCCATAAGCTTCGCTTAAACCCCGAGACGCCGGCGGAGATGCACGCCCGTCTGACCGAAGACCGGATCGCGAGATACGGGAACGCGACGGGGGATACGGTTCCGCTTACGGGACCCGCTGATTTCGACCCGAACGAGACGGTCGAAATCATCGTCACGAAAGCGCCGAACGGCATCTTCCGGTGGGAGACGGGACCGAGCTATCTCGGGAGCCGGGTGGCCCATTCCGACTTCGCTTCGGTCTCCGACGCGATCGACGACGCGGTAGACCGCTTTAACCCCTCCCCGGTCGCGCCGCGGCTTCGGGAGGAGACGGTAGCGGCGAGTATCGAGCAGCCCTATGAATAAGACTTCCATTGCTACCCTGCCCGCCGCCCAGTTCGCCGAGAAGTGCGCGGAGGTGCTGGTGTGGTTGAACCATCGGAGCCTGAAACGCGAGGAATATGGGTACGGCTCAAATGGTCTTTACGGGCTGTTCGCCGATGCCCACGCCTGCCTGACCCGGCTGCTGGCGGAGAACGAGCGGATGCGGGCGACGCTGGTGAAGGCGCGGCCATACGTTCGCGGGATCAAGGGGTTTAGCCGAGAGCATACGATTGAGGCTTTGGGGTTGCGTTCCGAAATCGACGCGGCGCTGGGGGAAAAGCCATGACCACCGTCTCGCTCCGCCCCGCCTATACCGGCTCCGCCGGAAAGGCGTGGGACGTGAATATCTCCGCGAACCCGAAGGCTGGGGAGCGGGCGGACGTAGCGCAGTGGGTCGTCGAGTGCCCATACGCGCACCCGATATGGCACTCCTACGCGGTTATCCTATTCCACCTCCGTCCGCTCGAAGGGTTCCCGCCGCCCTATTTCGCCCGTCCCGGAGCGACGCATGAGTTCTGGCTCGCGGCGCTCGACCCGAGGATCGATAGGGAGAAGGTGATCACCGAAGGCGCGATACCTTTCCTACGCCCGGCGAACTTCGCTTCTCAGCTCATCGCCGGCTCCGACGCGGAAGCCTACGGGGAGATATATCGTAACGTCGTGAAAGCGATATGCGACGGAGCAATCAGTCCGGATACCGACTATCTATGCGCCTGGGTCGCCAAGTTCGGTGACTGGATGGTGAGGAAATGAGCACGTTCTGGACCGTCATCCTCTCCGCCGCGGGTGGAGGGTTAGCCGTCTTCCTATTCATCCTGATATCTATCTGGAGAACCCCATGGCCGTAAGCGGAAAATCCGACCTCGTCGACCTTACGGACGGCGTCGTAGTGGGTGAGACCGAGAAGGCGTATCGGTTCGTCTACGAGGATAAGACGGTCTGGCTCCCGAAGTCCCAATGCGAGTGGGATAAGGATAGCCGGACGATGACGATGCCCGAATGGCTCGCGATTGATAAGGAACTGGTATGATGAACGAAGCCGAACTCCTCGCTTTCCAGAAGTCCGTCCTCGACGATCCGATCACCCAGGACGTGTGGCGGAGTAAATACCGCTTCGGGGACGAGACTTCGATCGCCGAGTCCCGAGAGCGGGTCGTCGACGGAGTCTACGCGAACGAAGGAGTAGGCGCGCTGAGGTTCTACGATGAAGCGCTCGAACTCGTCCAGCGCGGTATCCTTATTCCCGCCGGCCGGGTAAACGCCGGAGCCGGGACGGGCCGACGCGTGACGTTGATGAATTGCTTCGTGAACGAGACGGTCCAAGACTCCATGCCCGGCATCGCGCGGGCAATCTCCCGCGCGTCCCTTACGCTCCAGCAAGGAGGAGGTATCGGAACGGCGTGGGGAACGGTCCGTCCGGCGGGCGCGGTCGTAAGGCGAACGTCCTCCGTCGCGAGCGGGACGATACCGTTCATGCGTTGGATGAACGCGATGGCCGCGACCGCGGCGTCCGCGGGCGATAGGCGTGGCGCGATGATGGGGACGCTTCCGATCGATCACCCCGATTTATGGAACCCCGATCAGCACGTCCTCGGAAAGGACGTTCGCGGCGCGGATATCCTCACGTCCCCGTCGTTCCTCTCGGTCAAGACCCGGCCGGGGGAGCTTACGTTCATGAACATCTCGGTCCTCGTCACCAACGCGTTCATGAAGGCCGTCGAAGAAGGGGCAGATTGGGATTTGGGGTTCCATATTCCCCGCGCCGACGGGAAGCATGTCGCGGTTTACGATAAGCCGCTTTCGTATGACGTTCGGGAAGTCGATGAGGACCTCCAAATCCAAAGTGCGGATGGACCGAGCTTTGAGAAGGGCTACGTTCAGCCCTGGTATGTCTACCGCCGCCTCCCGGCGCGAAAGCTATGGGACGAGATACTCCGGACGACCTATAAATACGCCGAGCCGGGGGTCATCTTCATCGACCGGGTCAACAGTCGAAACAATTTATCGTATTGCGAGGATATCACCGCGACGAATCCGTGTGGTGAGCAGCCTCTCGGACCGGATAACGTATGCTGCCTCGGATCGGTGAACCTCGCCTTCCTCGTGAAGGACCCGTTCACGGGAAAAGCGTCGTGGGATATCGACCTCTACCGCCACGCAATTCGCGCCGGGGTCCGGTTCCTCGATAACGTTCTCGACGTGACGAACTATCCTCTCACCGCGCAGCGTGAAGCGTCAATGGCCGTCCGCCGGATCGGCCTCGGGATCACCGGGTTCGGCGACGCGCTCGTTCAGATGGGTATCCGTTACGGATCGGAGGAGTCAGTGCAGATCGCGCGGCACCTTTCCCACGTTCTTCAGATCGAGAGTTACCAGGCGAGTATGGAACTCGCGAAGGAGCGCGGGCCGTTCCCCGCGTTCGACCGTAAGGAGTTCGCGAAGGGGTATAACGTGAAGCTCTTACCGGAAAAACTCCAGGATGAAATCTATACGCACGGCATCCGGAACGGCGTCCTGAACACCATCGCGCCGAACGGAACGATATCCCTCTACGTCGGGAACGTCTCGTCGGGGCACGAACCGGTCTTCTCCTTTGCCCCAACGACGCGGAAGGTCCGGCAGCCCGACGATACGGTGAAGGATTACGAGGTCGTGCCGTATTCTTTGCGGTTGTGGCGAGAAATTCAGAAGGAGCGCTATACAGCGCACGGTATGAGTGACCCTACTCGGCTAGCCGCTCCGCTCCCCGACTACTTCATCGGCGCGCTCGACCTCACGCCCGAGGAGCACCTCCTCGTTCACGGCGCGTGGCAGGAACACATCGACGCGGCGGTGAGCAAGACGATAAACTGCCCCGCCTCGATGAGCTTCGAGGACTTCCGGGACGTCTATTCGCGGGCCTACGCGCTCGGCGCGAAGGGCGCGACGACCTACCGCCCAGATCCGGATAGCGGGCGAGGGAGCGTCCTGAGCGAGGAGTCGAGGCCGACTATAGAGACCGATGAGGAGACGAATGCGCTTTACGCGCCTGAAGACCCGAAGGGCGGGGACGTTCTAGCGGCCCAGCTGGGGCTACCGGAAGGTTCTTTAGACCTAGGCGCTTCCCCGCCGCCCGAAGCCGCCAGCGACGCTCCTATACCCCCTATTAACGACGATTCGGACGGCTCCGGTCCACCTCCCCGGCCGACCGTCCTCGACGGGAAGACCTATAAGCTGAAGTGGCCCGTCGACGGAGTGAACTGGTATATTACGGTGACGAACGACGGGAGCCGAGTTCGGGAGCTATTCATCGCCGGGGGCGATCCGGAAGCTCGTGAATGGGTCGAGGCGCTCGCCCGGACGACGACTGCGGTCCTCCGCCGCGACGGCGACGTGAGGTTCCTCGTCGACGAGTTGGAGCGGGTTACGTCCGCGAAGGGCGGGGCGTTCGTCGAGAAGCGGTTCCGCCCTTCGATCGTCGCGGCGATCGGCGGCGTCCTCCGGGAGGAGATCGAGAGGCTCGGTGATACCCAAAAGTCGCGGAGGATAAATGACATGAAGACGCGTGAGTGTGAGCGAGAAATGCCGAAGATGACCGTCTTCCATCCTCCGGCCGGCGGAGAGGTCTGCCGTAAGTGCGGCTCAGCGTCCTGGGTCCGCGAAGCGGGGTGCCAGCGGTGCCTGTCCTGCGGCGAGGAGGTATGCGGATGAAATCGAAATACGACGACGCGACGCTCGAAAAGCTCCGGAGGCTCCACGCGGAAGGTCTCTCATACGAGACGATCGCGAAGCGGGTCGGGGTCGGGAAGAACAAGATCAGTAGCCTCGTTCACCGTCTCGGCCTTCCGCCGCGTCCGTCGCCGATCCGGGAGGCGGAAAAGAAACCGCCGGCTACCGGGAAGGGAAACCTTCGCCGCGTCGTCCCATCGCTCGCGGAACTATTAGGGGAGAAGACGTGACCGAAGCCGAAGCCTTCAAGCTCCTCGGTCTGAAGCCCGGCGCTTCTCCGGACCGCGTGAGGAACCGCTACCGGGAGAAGGCGTGGGAGACGCACCCAGACCGGGGCGGGGAGGTCTCGGCGTTTCAGGACCTCGTGGACGCGCTTCGGGTCGCGCTCGAAGCCGCGAACACCTGGCCCTGCGAGACGTGCCACGGGACCGGGCGCTCGGCCGTTAAGGTAAAGACCGGCTTCGGAGCGCTCGCGAACCTGATGTGCGGTCACTGCGGCGGGACCGGAAAAAAGTGGTGACGGGATGAAAATAGGTATTTACAAACACGTGAAGTGGGCGTAGGTTCCAAATCACGGACGGAGCGCGAGGGGCGCTACCCGCCGAAGAGAGGACCTAGAGAGATGAAGAACGCAGCTTTTATAAAGGCCGTTCGCGCGGTGCTCGCCGGGGCCGACCCCGTCGCCGAAGCCCGCGAGTTGACCGTCGCGAACGTGATGACCCTCATCGCCGCGGACCTCGCCGCGATGTCCGGTCCGGCGCTCGCCTCCGCCTATAACCTCCTTTCCCCGGAGAAGCCGGTCACGCGCTTCGCGACTCCCGAGGATGGCCGGAAGCGCCTCGCGCTGAAGATCGAGGCGCGGAAGCTCGCGACGGCGCTTGCAGCAGGTGAAACTGCTGAAAGTGCCAAGGCGAAGGTCGTCGCGAAGGGCAAGGAGCAGGTCGCCGCGATCATCGCTTCCGGCGAAGTGATGGATAAGCGACTCGCGAAGCTGAACGGTCTGAAGACTATCGTGGAAGCGAAGAAGAAGCCCACCGCCCTGAAGGTGGTTCGTTCCTTCTCGGCCGGCGAGAAGATCACGCTTCTCGTAGGGGCGAACCCGAAGCGTGAGGGGTCCGCTTCGGCGGAGGTCTTCGCGAAATATAAGACGGGAATGACCGTCGCCGAGTTCTACGTGGCCGGCGGATCGGCGACCCACCTTAAGTGGGATATCGGCCATAACTTCATCGAGGTTAAGTGAGGTGATCGTTCTCAAAGCAACGACCCCGGAGACGGCTCGCGACGCGATCCTAGAGTTCCTCCGGGGCGAGGCGGAGCGGTATTTCACGACGGCGAGGACGTCGAAGCCGCGGGCGGCGGACCTGGATATCGCCCGCGGAAACGCCCTGAAGCTCGCCGTCGTGATGCTGAAGGACTGTGCCTTCGTCGAGAAGTGGAAGGATTAAAACGAGCGTCGTAATCGTCTATTTACAAACTCCTTCGACCCCGCTAGGGTCGTTCCTTCTTAAAGCGAGGGGTGAAATTCATGGCTAAAGCTGCTGAAAAAGTCCGGGCGCCGGTAAAGATACCGAAGACGCTCGGCGCGACGGTCGACCTTCTCTATACGATACAGCAGGCGCGGAAGGCGAAGCAGAAGGAGGCCGACGACCTCGAAACTGACGAGAAGGCGCTTAAGACGTATCTCATCGAAACGCTCCCCGTCTCCGACGCAAGCGGCGTGACCGGGAAGATCGCTCACGTGAAGATCGAGACGAAGAAGGTCCCGACGACGACGGACTGGGACGCGTTCTATAAATACGTCCTTAAAACGAAGGACTTCTCGCTGCTCCAGAAGCGTCTCGGGGACGCCGCGATCAAGGAGCGGTGGGACGCGGGAAAGAAAGTCCCCGGCGTCGACGTCTTTAACGTGAAGACCGTCTCGGTCACGAAGAGGAAATGAGGATGGAAGATGTTTCCCCGAAGCCGCCGGAGCCGGAGACCTATATCGGCGACGGTCTCTACGCGTCGTTCGACGGGTATCAATTCATTCTCCGCGCGCCGCGTCCCGGAGGGGATCACTTCGTCGCACTGGAGCCGGGCGTCCTCGCGGAGTTCAATAACTACGTCCGCCGTGTGACGCGGCGGGTCGAGAAGGAGGACTGAGATGGAAAACCAGCCCGTGAAGAAGACCCGTCCCCGCCGGCCGCGGGCGAAGCCGGCTCCCGTCGTCGCGCCGCGGTGGACGACGCTCCGGAAGCCGCCGACGAACGGCGCGCGGGAGGTTAAGCGGCGACTCGCTCAGATCACCTCGGGCCGGCTCCGGGCGGAGAACGGATTGCGATGAAACGCTGCGGAGCCTGCGGAATGACTCGTGACCGGGTCGATTTTTTCAAGGATATTTCGCGCCGCGACGGTCTGCAAAGCTGCTGTATCGACTGTAAACGTGAGCGGTGGAGGCTCTATAACCGCATCCGGTCGTGGCGTCTCCGTCGCTATGACCGCCTTCACAGGGCCGTAGTATGAGCGACCTCCGGACGCGGTGCACGAGGTTTATAACCGAGAAAACGCACCGTAACTTACGGATCGACGTGCAGGCGACTTCGCTCGTCGAGTTCATCCTCGCGGAGATCGCCCGCTCCAAGGCGGGCGGTATCCTAGACCGCTCCTACCCAGCCGTAGCCTACTTCGCGACCGAGGCCGATCGTGACGACTTCGTTAAAGCCGTCACAGAGGCGAACCCGAACATCCGGGCGAAGGCGGTTCTATAGGTTTCCTCCGCCGCGCGGCGCGGCTATAATCGGCCTCCGGACGTTTTTATACGACCGTCGCGCGTCCGGTCTTCTTAGACGGTCACTTGAAACCGAAAAGCGAGAAACGAGAAATGGCACGTAAAGCGACCAACGAGACCGCCGGGAAAGCTCTTATCCCGTGGGACGAGCAGCTCGCTCGCGACGCGGAAATCGCGGCGGAACTCGAACGTAACGCGGGGGGCGGCGCGTTCTTCTCCGTCCGCGGGGGCGTTCTCTCCTTTAACGACGCGCCGGTCCCGAACAACACCATGGCCGTCGTGATCGTCGACGGCATCTTCGAGAACGTCTTCTACGAAGGCGAGTTCGACCCGGCGACCCCGGCCGCTCCGACGTGCTTCGCCTTCGCCCGCGACGAGAAGGACCTCGCGCCGCACGAGGAGGTCGTTAAGCGCAACCAACAGCAGAACGACGTCTGCGCAGGGTGTGATAAGAACGAGTGGGGAACCGCCGATAAGGGCCGCGGAAAGGCGTGCCGGAATACCCGCCGGCTCGCGCTGATCCCCGGCGGCTCCTTCGACGAGAAGACCGGCCGCTTCGTCGCGGTGAAGGACGAGGAGGCGGTCGAAAAAGCCCCGATCGGGTTCCTCAAGCTCCCGGTGACCTCGGTGAAGGGCTACGTGAGCTTCGTGAAGACGATCGCGGGCGGGATGAAACTTCCGCCCCATGGCATCTTCTCGAAGGTGATGGTCGTGCCGGACCAGAAGAACCAGTTTCGGGTCACGGTCGAACCGCTCGGCGCGATCCCCCACGCGCTCATGTCGATGATCATGAAGAGACGAGAGGAGGCGAAGCTCCTCATCGAGCAGCCCTACCCGCTCGATATGGGGGACGACGCGAAGCCGGCTCCGAAGGGGAAACCGGCTCCGAAGGCTAAGCCGAAGCGCTAGGAGAACGTGAATGCGGAGGATGGACGTGACCGAAGTTCTGAACTCCTGGGAAGGACTGAACGAAACGATCATGAAGCTCGGCGAACCCGAATGCCACTCGCTCCTTAACGCGGAGCGGACCGGCCGGCGGCGCGTTGGGTTCCTCCTTCGCATTCACTCCCGGATTAACAAGCTCCGCGCGGAC